>Ga0335079_10003228_pt1 | contig 18821 bp, 18 predicted proteins | sample Lox_Sample_33_FD_206719 | JGI IMG/M metagenome (GOLD analysis project Ga0335079, IMG submission 206719) | Soil microbial communities from Loxahatchee National Wildlife Refuge, Florida, United States - Lox_Sample_3.3 | ecosystem: Environmental > Terrestrial > Soil > Wetlands | place: USA... | reverse complement strand
GCGGGCGGCCTGGCAGGAGGAGCTGGTGGAGCGGCGCGCGGCGCTCGCGGAGCTGGAACGGGCGTCGGTGACCGCGGCGGAGTCGCTGGCGGCGGCCGAGCTGGCGCTGCGCGACGCCGAGGCGGAGGTCGCCGCGGCACGCGAGCACGTGGCCGCGTTGTCCGACGAGTCGCACCGCCTGGAGCTGGAGGCGAGCGAGCTCACGGGATCCCGGCGGCTGCTGGACGAGCGGCTGAGCGCGGAATGGGGCAAGGGCCTGGACCAGATTTTGGCCGAGCCGGCCGACGTGGCCGGCGACGAGGCCGCGCTGCGGGCCGAGGCCGACGAGATCCGGACCCAGATCGAGGCGCTGGGCCCCGTCAATCCGCTCGCGGTCGAGGAGCACGCCGACGAGAAGCGGCGGCTCGAGCACCTCGTGACCCAGCGTGACGACATCCTCGCCGCCCGCAACTCGCTCCAGCAGAGCGTGCGCGAGCTGGACACGGTGGCGCGGGAACGCTTCACCGCCACCTTCGGGGGGGCACGCGCCAACTTCCAGCGGGTGTTCGGGACACTGTTCGGCGGCGGCTCGTGCGACGTGTTCCTGGTGGACGAGACCGACCCGCTGGAGTCCGAGATCGAGATCGTCGCGAAGCCGCGCGGCAAGCGCACCGAGCGCATCCACCTGCTCTCCCAGGGCGAGCGATCGCTGGTGGCGCTGGCGCTGCTGTTCGGCATCTACCTCACCAAGCCGAGCCCGTTCTGCGTGCTGGACGAGGTGGACGCGCCGCTGGACGACGCCAACATCGGCCGGTTCACGCGCCTGCTCGAGGAGTTCAAGGGCAACACGCAGTTCGTCGTGATCACGCACAATCCGAGAACGATGGCCGTGGCCGACGCGGTGTACGGGGTCACGATGCAGGAACCCGGCGTCTCCAGCGTCGTGTCGGTGCGGCTGGGCGGCGAAACCCAGGCCGCCTGACGTGCCGCGCGCCGGACTCGCGCTGCTGTCGCTGCTCGTGGCCGCCGGCGCGGCCGTCGCCCAGGTCCCCCGCACCGTCTCGCCGCGTCTCGCCCGCGCCTGGACCCGCCCCGACACGACGGTGCTGGTGTGGGTCATCGCGGACCGCGCCACCGACCTCGACACCCTCGCGGCGCTGGTGCGCCGCGCCGGCGGCTCCGTCCGGCGGACCAGCCGGTTCGTCTGGGCCGTGTCCGCCGCGGTGCCGGGCGCGGCGCTGCCCGCCCTGGCCGTCGCACCCGGCGTGCGGCGGGTCCAGGCCGTGGGGGTCTACTTCCGCCGGCCGGAGCCGCGCGGCGCGGCCGCCGCCGCCCGGGCCGCGGCGCCGTGCGCGAAGCCGTCGTGTGCCGCCCCGCTGCGGCCCGCCGCGCCGCTGGACACCACCTACGGCCCGGGAGGCTGGGCGGCGCGCCAGCTCGACATCCCGGCGGTGCACGCGCTGGGCGACAGCGGCGCCGGCGTCCGCATCGCGATGCTCGACGCCGGAGTCGACACCTCGCAGGCCTTCGTCAGCGGCGCGCACGTCGTGGCGCTGCGTGACTACGTCAACCAGCCCGACCCCACGGGGCGCGCGCACGGCACCGCGACGTTCTCGCTGATCGCCGCCCATCGCCCCGGGGTGCTCGTCGGAGCGGCGCCGGCGGCGCAGTTCGTCCTCGCCACCACCGAGTACACGCCGACCGAGACGCGCGTCGAGGAGGACAACTGGGTCGCCGCGGTGGAGGCGGCCGAGTCGCTCAGCGTCGACATCATCTCCTCGAGCCTGGGCTACCTCAGCTTCGACAACGGCTTCAGCTACTCCTACCAGCAGCTCAACGGCGACGTGGGCGTCACCACGCTGGCGGCGGACAGCGCCGCGGCGCGCGGCACGCTGGTGGTGGTGGCGATCGGGAACAGCGGCCCGTCGTCCGGCACGCTGAGCACGCCGTCCGACGCCCGGGGCATCGTCGCGGTCGGCGCGACCGACTCGCTCGCCCAGGTGGTCGCGTTCAGCTCGCGCGGCCCCACCGCCGACGGCCGCATCAAGCCCGAGGTGGTGGCGCCCGGCTCGGCCGTCTTCGTCGCCGTCGCGCCCAGCAGCATTGCCCAGGAATCCGGGACGTCGTTCGCCACGCCGCTGGTGGCGGGGATCGCGGCCCTGGCCCAGGGCACCAGGCTCGGCCAGCCGGCCAGCGCCTTGAGACGCGGCCTGCTGGACGCCGCGAGCCTGCGCGACACCCCGGACAACAACCACGGCTGGGGCATCCCCGACGCGCTCAAGCTGCTGGCCTTCCCGACTGGCCTGGAGCCGCTGGCGCCCCTCGACTCGAACCTCGCCTCCATCACTCCCACGTTCAGCTGGGACGCCGGAACGCCACCGTTCGGCTCGTCGCCGGACACGTTCGAGCTCCAAGTCGCCGTCGATACCGGGTTCGCCACGATCATCCTGGACACCACCGCCACCGGATCGGCGGTTACCCTGACGCGCGCACCCCAGCCGCTCACCCGGCTGTTCTGGAGGCTCACCGCGCGCTCGGCGCTGGGGACCTCGGAGGCGATCCACAGGATCGGGCCGCTGGTCGTTCCGCCGTGGGTCACGCTGCTCACGCTCGACGCGCCCGGCGGCGAGAGCATTCGCGACTCCCAGCCGCTGTTCGCCTGGCACGCGCCGCTGGCGGCGACGCCGCCGGGACCCCTGACCTTCGACCTGACGGTGTTCCCGGCCTCGGACGGGCCCGGCAACCCGGCCGTGGCCGTCCGCGGCCTCACCGACACCACCTATCGGCCGAGCCAGCCGCTGGAGCGCAACCTCCCCTACCGGTGGCAGATCGTGGCGCATCTCGGCCCGATCGACTCGGTGGTGACCACGAGCCGCGGCACCTTCCTGCTGCTCGACCAGAGCGCCCCCGCCACGACGATCCTGTTCCAGAACTTCCCGAACCCGTTCCCCAACCGCGGGCTCGGCGTATCGACCACCTGCATCTGGTTCGACATCGCCACGCCGGGCGACGTGCGCCTGGAGATCTTCGATCTCCGCGGCCGGCTGGTGCGGCGCCTGGTCCCGTCGAGCCAGGTGCCCGGCACGCTGGACGTCGGCCGCTACGGCCGGCCGTCGGGCGACGCGGCCGGCACCTGCGACACGCGTCTGGCGTGGGACGGCAAGGACGATACGGGAGCATACGTCCGCCCCGGAGTGTACCTTTATCGGCTGACGGCACCGGGTTTCCAGAACACGAAACGCATCGTCTATCTCGGAGCGCCATGACGCTCGCGCTGGTCACCGTCGGGACGGGCACGGTGGCCCCGTCCGCCACCCGCTCGGGCCCCGCGCACTGGGTCGAGCGGGGCGACGTCCGCCTGCTGATGGACTGCGGCTCGGGTGCGACCCACCGGCTGGCGCGCTGCGGTCTGGCGTGGGAGCACGTGTCCCACGTGGCCCTCAGCCACTTCCACCCCGATCACTTCGGCGAGCTGCCGGCGCTCCTGTTCGCGCTGCGCCACGCCACCAAGCGCCAGGAGCCGCTGGTGATCGTCGGTCCGGCGGGGACGGTGCGCCTGGTGAAGAGCCTGGCCGAGGGGTTCGGCGACTGGCTGCTCGATCCCGGCTATCCCATCGGCATCCTCGACCTCCAGGCGGGGGAGCCGTTCCCGCTCTCCCCCGACGTGATGCTCGAGGTGCATCCGACGCCGCACACGCCCGAGAGCGTCGCGTTCGGCGTCTCGGCGCCGGAGGGGCGACTGGTGTACACGGGTGACACGGGACCGAGCCCCGATCTGGCCCGCTGGGCGAAGGGCTGCGACCTGCTGCTGGCCGAGTGCTCGCTCCCCGACGGCCAGGGGGTGGACGGCCACCTCACCCCGGACAGCGTGGGCCGGCTCGCGGCCGACGCCGGCGCGGCGCGGCTGGTGCTGACCCACCTCTATCCTCCCACCGAGGCGGTGGACGTGCGCGCCGCGATCGGGCAGCGCTACCGGGGGCCGGTGGCGATCGCCGCCGACGGCGACCGGTTCGAGGTGACGCGGTGAGGCGCGAAGCGCGATGCTGATCGTCATGCAGCACGGCGCGACCGCCGGGGAGATCCAGGGCGTCGTCGCCGCGATCGAGGAGATGGGCTACCAGGCCCGCCCGATGCCGGGCAAGCAGCGCACCGCGGTCGGCCTGGTGGGGAACGACGGGAAGGTGGACGCCTCGCGGCTCGAGGGCCTCCCCGGCGTGCTCGAGATCATCCACGTCTCCCAACCCTACAAGCAGGTCTCGCGCGAGTGGCGGAACGAGAACACCGTCGTCCAGCTGCCGGGAGGCGTGGCGATCGGCGGCGACGACGTGGTGGTGATGGCGGGTCCGTGCTCCGTGGAGTCCGAGGCGCAGATCATCGCCTCGGCGCGCGCGGTGCGCGAGGCGGGCGCCGTCGTCCTCAGGGGCGGCGCGTTCAAGCCGCGCACCTCGCCCTACTCGTTCCAGGGCCTGGGCAAGCGGGGGCTCGAGCTGCTGGCCAAGGCGCGGGACGAGACCGGGCTCCTGGTGGTGACCGAGGTGATGGACTCCGAGGACGTGGACCTGGTGGCCCGCTACGCCGACATCATCCAGGTCGGCGCCCGCAACATGCAGAACTACGCGCTGCTGCGGCGGGTGGGCCGCACGGCCCGCCCCGTGCTGCTCAAGCGCGGCATCGCCGCCACCATCACCGAGCTGCTGCTCGCCGCCGAGTACATCCTGGCCGAGGGCAATCCGCAGGTCATCCTGTGCGAGCGGGGCGTGCGCGGATTCGACACCGCCACCCGATTCCTGTTCGACCTGACGGCGATCCCGCTGGTGCACAAGCTCTCGCACCTGCCGATCGTCGCCGACCCGAGCCACGGCACGGGCCTGAGGGACAAGGTGATCCCGATGGCGCGGGCCGCGGTCGCCGCCGGCGCCGACGGCCTGCTGGTGGAGGTGCACCCCGACCCCGCGCACGCGCTGTCGGACGGCGCGCAGAGCCTGGCGCCCGATCAGTTCGCGGAGTTGATGCGCCAGGCCCGGGCGATCGCCGAGGTCATCGGGCGGCGCATCGCCGAGCCCGCGGAGGTCACCTGAAGCTCGCCGCGGCACTGGGGCTGGCGGCCCTCGTTGTCGCGCCGCCCGGCGCGCAGGCGCCGGATGCCGGCGCGCTCCTCGACGGGGCGGTGGTCGCGCTGGGTCGGGCCACGACGATGCGCGCCGACTTCACGCAGCGCATCCGCGACCAGATGCTCGGCAGCGACGAGACGTCGACCGGCGAATTCCTGCAGCAGCGGCCGGGCCGCTTCGCGATGCGGTGGCGCCGGCCCGCCGGCGACCTGATCCTCGCCGACGGGAAGGTGCTGTGGGTCTACCTGCCCTCGTCGGCGCCCAAGCAGGCCGTGCGGACCAACCTGAGCGGGAAGCCGGGCGAGTCGGCGGACTTCGTGTCGGAGTTCCTGGATCACCCGCGTGACCGCTTCGCCGTCAGCTACGTGCGCCCCGACACCGTCGGCGCCAGGCCGGCCGACGTGCTCGCGCTGGTCCCGCGCCAGGCCAGCGTCCCCTACCAGCGGGCGCTGATCTGGGTGGACCGCGCCGACAGCCTGGTGCGGCGCGTCGAGATCATGGAGGGGTCGGGGTCGGTGCGGCGCCTCACCTTCGATCACCTGCGGGTCAATACCCCGATTCCGGCGAGCGCCTTCCGCTTCACGCCGCCGGCGGGGGTGAGGGTGGTGGACGCGAGCGAGTAGGACGCTCGAGCCCTGCCGTTGCGTGTCGGGGCGTCTACCTGAGGAGCGCCTCGATCCGCTCCGCCTTCCCCGCCTCCAGCCCGGCCCGCCGCGCGAGCTTCAGCGTCTCAACGCCCAGGGCCCTGTACAGGGCCGCGTCGGCCTGCCCCAGCGCCATCAGGTGCCGGCGGACCGTGGCGGCGTCGCCGCGCGCGATGGGGCCCGTCAGCGCCGCGGCGGGGCCGGCGGCCTCGAGGTTGGCGACCGTGGCGCGCACCAGCGGCACCAGCGCCGCGAGCGCATCCTGGCCGGCGATGCCCGCGCGCTCGAGCAGGCGCGCCGCCGCGGCCACCAGGCCGACCAGGTAGCTGGACGCGAAGACGGCGCCGGCGTGGTAGAGGGGCTTCAGCTCCGGCGCGACGGTCACGGGCAGACCGCCCAGCCGGCGGACCATCGCGTCGGCGACGCCCACCGCCGCCACATCGCCTTCGAGCGCGAAGGCCGCACCCCGCAGCTGCCGCGCGACCCGGGCCGGCTCCGGGCCGAAGGCCACGAGCGGATGCATGGAGCCGGTGGCGGCCCCGAGCGCGGCCAGCGGCGCGAGCACCTCGCTGGTGAGCGCACCCGACAGGTGCAGCACGACGGCGCCGGGGGCGAGCGCCGCGCCGCGGGCCAGCTCGGCGACGCACGCCGGCAGCGCGTCGTCGGGCACCGCCAGCACCACCACGCCGGCCGCGCCCAGCCACGGCGGCGTTCCGCCCGCGGTGAGCTTCAGGCCGGGCGGCGCGGGCCTGGCCCTCCGCCCGTGCACGCCGCAGACCTTGACGCGCGCGCGCCGGAGCGCCACCGCGAGCCCGAGGCCCGCGCGACCCGGCCCGACGATGCCCACCGGGGGCACGGCCGGAAACGCGACCGGGCCCGTCTCGCGGTGAGACCGGCCCGGAGGCTTTCCGCCGGCGCGGCGACGGCGCGGCACTAGGGGTGCTGCGCCGCGGCGCCGGCCTTGCCCGGCTGCGCGAGGCCCAGCAGCTCGGCGGGCGTCCTCGCCTGCGTGGCGTACCGCACCGCCTCCATCAGCACCGGGTCCTCGTCGAACAGCCGGCGCACGCTGCCGGAGCGCCCGAAGCTGAACTGCGCCACCTCGTAGCCGATGTCCTCGTCGATGAAGTGCTGCGCCTGCGTCACCGTCCTGGCGTCGAGCGTCACGCCCCGCCGCGCCAGCGACGCGAGGAACGCGGCGCGCATCTCGGGCGAGACCGCGAAGGTGGGGGCGCTCACCGCGTGCCGGGCCCTGACGTCGAGCGCATAGGCCGCGAGCGCGTCGTTGAACGCGGGAACGTTCTTGCCGAGGGCGGTGTTCAGCACGCGCGCCGCCACCTGGTCGGTGGAGTCGGGACGCACGGCCACGTCGGGCACGATGCCCCCGCCGCCCGCCACCACCCGGCCGTGGTCGGTGTGGTACGTCGGGCCCGCCGGCGCGCCGGTGTCCGGCCGCAGGGCCGCACTGTCGGTCAGCGCCTCCTGCTCCTCCTCGCTGTGCGCGCGACGCTGGATGCTGCGGCCGCTCGGCGTGTACCAGCGCGCCGTGGTGATCTTAAGGGCGGCGTCGCCCGACAGCTTGAACAGCGTCTGCACCAGGCCCTTGCCGAACGTCGGCTGGCCGATCACCAGGGCCCGGTCGTGGTCCTGCAGCGCCCCCGCGACGATCTCCGACGCCGATGCCGTGCCGGCGTTCACCAGCACCACGATGGGCAGGTCGGGGTAGCGCTGCGTCTCCTGGTCGGTGTACTGGCGATTCGAGCCGGGCGCGCGGCCCCGGGTCGCCACCACCTCCTGGCCGGGATCGAGGAACAGCTCCGAGACGGCGATGCCCTCGTCGAGCAGCCCGCCCGGGTTCCCCCGGAGGTCGAGGATCAGCGAGCGCAGACCCGCACCCTTGAGACTGTCGATGGCCGCCGTCAGCTCGTCCGCCGACTCCTCGCTGAAGGGGTTCAGCTCCACGTAGCCGACGTGGTCGTTGACCATCATCGCCGTCCGCACCGAGCGGGCGTGGATCCGGGCCCGGACCAGGTTGAACCCGAGCAGATCGGTCACGCCCGGGCGCTGGATCTTCAGCGCGACGTTCGTGTTCTCCGGCCCCCGCAGGTTGCGCACCGCCTGCTCCTGGTTCCACTGGGCGGTGCTCTGCCCGTTCACCTCGATGATCCGGTCGCCGGTCTGGATGCCCGCGCGCTCGGCCGGCGACTCCGGCAGCGGCGCCACCACCACGATCGCGTTGTCGCGCACCTCGATCTGGATCCCGAGGCCGCCGTAGTTCCCGGTGGTGACCTCGTTCAGGCCCGTCAGGTCGCGGCCGGTGAGGAAGACCGAATACGGGTCGTGCAGCTCCTTGACCATGCCGGTGATGGCCATGTTGTACAGCTGCCCCTCGTTCAGGGTGTCCACGTAGTAGTCCGCCACGTGGGACAGCACGTCGTCGAACAGCCGGGCCCGCTGGTACACGTTCGCGTCGCCGCGGCTGCCCTGCTGCATGAACCAGCCGCCCGACAGGAAGGCGGCGACCGCGACGACGCTGGTGACCAGGATGATGCGCTGACGTGTCATGGTTCCTTCCTCGAAGGCTTAGGCCCGATACCCCACGACCGGCGGGAAGATCTGCGGGAACCGCCGGGCGAGGGTGTCCCACGCCTCCGCGTGCACCGCCTCGGGCGACCGGTCCGCCCGAAGGTGAACGATGGCCGGGCCCCGCGCTTCGCGAAAGGCCTCGGCCACCCGCCGGTGGAAATCCTCGTCCTCCCGCTCCATCCGGTCGCGCGGCTTCCCCTCGGCCTCCTGGCGGGCCCGCCCCGCGGCGGGCGGGAGATCGAGCACCAGCACGACGTCCGGCGCCAAGCCCCCGGTGGCCAGGGCGTTGGCCTCGAGCACGGCCGGGCCCGGCAAGCCCCGGCCGGCGATCTGGTAGGCGCGGGTCGAGAGGTCGAACCGGTCGGCGATGACGGTGACCCCGCGCTCGAGTGCGGGCCGGACGGTCCGCGCCACCAGGTCGGCCCGCGCCACCAGGTACAGAAACAACTCCGCCGCGGGTCCGGGCCGCTGCGCGGGGTCCAGCACCAGCCGCCTCGCCTCCTCGGCGAGCCGCGTGCCACCGGGCTCGCGCACCACCAGCACCTCGCGCCCCAGCCCCTTCAATCGCTCGGCCAGCCGGGCGACCTGGGTGGTCTTCCCGGAGCCCTCGACGCCCTCGAAACTGAGGAAGACGCCTGTCACCACCGCCTCTCACGCCTCACGTCTCACGCCTCACCTCTCGCGCTTCATCCCAGCGTGATGATCCGGCTCTCCGACCCCTTCTTCATGCCCTGGAGGATCGTCTCGTTCACCTTGTACATCAGCTTGTCGAAGTTCGTCCGGGCCGCGATGTAGGCCTGGTACAGTGGGCTCACCTGCACGCGGCTCCACAACGCGTCGAGCTCCGACTGCTGCTCGGGCGGCGTTTCCTCGCCCTTCTCGGCGCGCTCCGCCGCCGCCATCTGGAGCTGCGCCAGCCGGTCGAGCGACTGCCGCAGCTCGTCGTCCGCCGTGAGCCGCTCCTCGGCTCGCCGCCACGCGAGGTACGCCTCCGACTGTCCGACCAGACGCCCCAGCTCCTCAGCGTGCTGCTCAATCGCTTCCATCAGCCGGTCTCCTGGCCCGCAGGTACCGCGGGCGTCCGAAGAGGTCATCGTCCACGGCGCACTCGACCAAGCCCGCCTCCGCGGCCAGGTCGAGGACCCGGCCGGAGCGCGGCGCATCCACTTCCAGCGCCAGGAGCCCGCCGGGCGCCAGCGTCTCGCGCGCCGCATGCACCAGCTCGCGCGTGGGTCCCAGCCCGTCCGGTCCGCCGTCCAGCGCCTCGCGCGGCTCGAACTCCCGCACGCCGGGCTCGAGGCGCTCCCAGTCCGCCGTGGCCACGTAGGGCGGATTGCTGACCAGCACGTCCACGCGCTCGCCGCCGAGCGGGGCGGCGAGGTGGCCGCGCCCGAGCCGGACGCGCCCGGCCGCCTCGTGCTCGGCCACGTTGGCCCGCGCCACCTCGAGCGCGCCGGCCGAGCGGTCGACGGCCACGATCCGCTCCGCGTCCGACTCGAGGGCCAGCGCGATCGCGATCGCGCCGGAGCCGGTGCCCACGTCGGCCACCACCATCCGCGACGCCGGCCGCGCGCTCCCGCGCATCCAGGCCAGGACGATGTCGACCAGCCCTTCGGTCTCGGGGCGCGGAATGAGCACCCGGCGATCCACGGCGAGCCACAGGCCCCGGAAGTTCGTGCGGCCCGCGGCGTACGCCTGCGGCCAGCCCATCGCGCGCCGGCGCACCGCCTCTTCGAGTTCGCAGCCCAGGGCCTCCGGGCACGGCTGCTCGCGATCCAGCCACGCGGCGCTGCTCGGGCGGCGCACGAGGGCGGCGTACAGCTCGGACGACTCGCGGGCGGCATCGGGTACCCCGGCGGCCTCGAGTGTCCGCCGCGCGTCCAGGAGCGCGAGGCCGACTGTCCGAGCGTGAGACGTGGGAGGTGCGCCGTGAGAGGTCTCCGTTCTCACGTTCTCACCTCTCACCTTCGATTCTTTCTTCCTGCCGTTGCAGCCTCAGCGCCTTCACCATCTCCCCCAGCTCCCCGTCCAGCACCCCCTGGAGGTTGTGCATCGTCAGCCCGATGCGGTGGTCGGTGACCCGGCTCTGCGGGAAGTTGTAGGTGCGGATCTTCGCCGAGCGATCGCCCGTGCCGACCATGGCGCGCCGCTCGCGCGAGCGCGCCGCCTCCTGCTCGGCGAGCATCCGGTCCAGCAGCCGCGAGCGGAGCACCTCCAGCGCCTTGACCTTGTTCTGGAGCTGCGACTTCTGGTCCTGGCACTTCACTTCGATGCCGGTCGGCAGGTGGGTCACCCGGACCGCGCTGTCGGTGGTGTTGACGCTCTGGCCGCCCGGGCCGCCCGACCGGAATACGTCGATCCGCAGGTCCTTGTCCTCGAGCTTGACGTCGATCTCTTCCGCCTCCGGCAGCACCGCCACCGTGGCGGCGGACGTGTGGATCCGCCCCTGGGCCTCGGTGACCGGCACGCGCTGCACGCGGTGGACCCCCGACTCGCTCCGGAGGTCGCCGTAGGCGCTGCCGCGCACCGCCAGGATGGCCTCCCGGATGCCGCCGAGGTTCCCCTCGGAGATCGAGATGGGCTCCACCTTCCAGCCCCGGCGCTCGGCGTAGCGCGTGTACATCCGCAGCAGGTCGGCGGCGAACAGCGCGGCCTCGTCGCCGCCGGTGCCCGCCCGGATCTCGACGATCGCGTCGCGCTCGTCCAGCGGGTCGCGGGGGGTCAGCAGCTCGGCCAGCTCGCTCTCGAGCGTCGCGACCTGGGGCTCCAGCTCGGCCACCTCCGACCGCGCCAGCGCGGCCATCTCGCCGTCGTCGCCCGCGGCCAGCTCGTGCGCCGCCGCCAGGTCGGCGGACAGCTTCAGGTACCGCCGGCCCGAGCGCACGATCGGCTCGAGGCGGGCGTGCTCCTTGCCCAGGGCTTTGAGCTTGGCGGGATCCCGGGCCGTCAGGGCGCTGGACCGCTCGGCGGCTACCTGCTCCGCGCGCTCGAGCGCCGCCCTGACACGGCTCGCGAGGTCAGCCTTCGGACGGGTTCCTGTACTTGGCACGGAACCGCTCGACGCGGCCCGCCGTGTCCACCAGCTTCTGCTTTCCGGTGAAGAAGGGGTGGCACTTCGCGCAGATCTCGAGGTGGATCGCCTTCGCCGTGGAACGGGTCTTCCACGTGTTGCCACACGCGCAGACCACGGTGACGGTGTGATAGTCGGGATGAATGCCAGCCTTCACGGTGTCGAATCCCCGCGTACGAGGTTGAGCTCAGAGCCGCTAAATATAACCGGGGACGCGACTTGCCAACAAGCCGCCGGGCCGCGCAACATTTGACACCCGGGGGGGGCCACGGTAAACTAGGCGCACTCGTGGAGTTAGCCCCTGCCTCCACCAGGTACCCATGTCCGCGACCGACGTCCTGAAGAAGGTGCCCCTGTTCGGTGACCTCGCCGAGGCCGACCTCGCCGGCTTCGCCGAGGTCATGCGCGAGCGCGAGTACCCCAAGAACAGCGTGATCCTGTTCGAGGACGATCCCGGCGACGCCTTGTACGTCGTCTCGGCGGGCCAGGTGAAGGTGGTGCTGATCGGCGAGGACGGGCGGGAGGTGATCCTCTCGGTCCTGGGCGACGGCGACTTCTTCGGCGAGATGGCGCTGATCGACGACGAGCCGCGCAGCGCGCACGTGATCGCGATGAAGGACTCCAGCCTGCTGGTCCTGCGCCGGGAGGACTTCCAGTCCCAGGTGGCCGCCAACCCCAAGATCGCGCTGAAGCTCCTGCGCGTGCTGGTGCAGCGGCTCCGCCGGGCCGACGCCAAGATCGGCGGGCTGGTGCTGCTCGACGTCAACGGGCGCGTGGCGCAGCTGCTCCTGGACCTCGCCGACGAGGGCGGAGGCCCGCGGATCACGCGCCGCCTGACGCACCACACGATCGCGCAGATGATCGGCTCCTCGCGGGAGACCGTCTCCCGCGCGATGCGCGAGCTGGTCGAGCGCGGCCTCATCGAGACCACGCGCCGCGAGATCTCCATCAGGGACCGCGAGGGCCTGGCGGCGCTCGCCGGTGCCCGGACGTGAGGGCCGTCACATCGACCGGGTGACCCGATTCCTTGAGATTGCCCCCCCCGTGCCGGTAGCGTTCGGCTTGCGCGAAACGGCGCTCCGGCGATGAGCACCTCAGTCACGTTCTGGGGTACCCGAGGCACGATCCCCTCGCCCGGCGCGCACACGGCGCGCTACGGCGGCAACACGGCGTGCGTCGAGGTCCGGGACGGGCGCGGGCACGACGGCCGCGGGCACCTGGTGGTGTTCGACGCCGGGACCGGGATCCGCGGACTCGGCAAGCAGCTCGCCGCCGAGCAGGCGCCGGACGGCATCCGCGCGCACATCGTGCTGTCGCACGCGCACTGGGACCACATCCAGGGGTTGCCCTACTTCGCCCCGTTCTTCCGGCAGGGCAACGTGCTGACGGTGTGGGGTCCCAAACAGGGCGACGTGGGGATGGAGGAGATCCTGCGGCAGCTGATGCAGCCGGTGGTCTTTCCCGTCCCGCTCGACGCGCTGGCGGCGACGCTCGAGGTGAAGCACGTGAACTCGGAGCCCATCGAGACCGAGGGCTGCCGGATCACGTCGATGCGGGTCCGCCACCCGGCCAACACGCTGGGCTACCGGCTCGAGACGCCGGGCGGGCGGTCCATCGCCTACGTGACCGACGACGAGCTCGGGCCGGCCGGCCACTACGAGGTGGGCCCGAAGTGGCGCGAGCGGTTCGTGCAGTTCATCGGCGGCGCGGACCTGCTGATTCACGACGCGACGTACACGCCCGAGGAGTGCCGGACGCACGCGGGCTGGGGCCATTCGTCGTACGTGGAGGCCGTGGAGCTGGCACGGGAAGCGGGGGTCCGGCGCCTGGCGCTGTTCCACCACGACCCGGAGCACACGGACGACGCGACGGACGTGATCGCGGAGAAGGCGCAGGCGATCGCGGCCAAGCACGGCGGGCGCACGGAGATCGTGGCGGCCGCCGAGGGGCTGAAGATCACGCTCTAGGCATTCACCAGGCAGTCACGAAGCAGCCGAACCCTGTCCACGGAGGTCGCAGCATGAAGCGGTTGGCATCCGGTACCATGGCCCTGGCGTTCGCCGCGCTGGCGTTCGGCGCGGGGCGCGCCCAGGCGCAGCAGGCGGCCGCGACGCCGGCCGCCGCCCCCCAGCAGGATACCCGGCCCGGGATCGCGGTGCTCGATTTCGACCTCGGCCTGGTGCTGGGACAGGACCACGACGCGTACGACGCGCTGCGGCGCGGGCTCGCCTCGCTCACCATCTCCGAGCTGACGGCCAATCCCGGCATCCGGGTGGTCGAGCGGTCCCAGCTCCAGCAGATCCTGCAGGAGCAGAACCTCGGCCACGAGGGGCGGGTGGACGACGCCTCGCTGGTGCGGATCGGGAAGCTGATCGGCGCCCACTATATGGTGACCGGCGTTCTGTTCGACAACAAGGGCGACATGCGCATCGACGCGCGCATCTTCGACACCGAGACGAGCCAGATCCTCAAGACTTCGAGCGTGCGCGGCCACCTGGCGGACCTGTACGACATGGTGCCTCGCCTCGCGCAGCAGCTGATGCACGACGCCAACCTCCCCCCGCTCGAGCGGCACGCGATGGAGGAGTTCCGGCAGCAGAACCCGGCGCCGCCCACGCAGGCGGTGATGGCGTATTCGCGCGCGGTGCTGTACGCCGACCGCGGCGACAAGGACCACGCGGTGGAGCAGTATCGCCGGGCCATCGCGGCGTTCCCGGGCTACACCCAGGCCAAGAACGACTGCAACCGCTTGCAGGCGGGCGCCTGCTCGTGATATGCTGATGCCGTGACGGCAGCCGTCGCGGCAGTCGGGCGGTCTGGAGCGCGCCAGCTCTCCGTTCTCGGTGGGCTGGCGCGCTTCATCATGCGCGCCGTGCGCGCAGCGTCGCGGCTGACGCGAGCCGGCCGCTGGGTGATGCTGCGCGTGCTGATCAACCAGATCCGGTTCACCGCCCTCCAGGCCATCGGCCTGGTGGCGTTCCTGGCCGCGATCCTCGCCTTCCTGGTCATCTCGCAGAGCATCCGCCAACTCGGCCGCTTCGGCGCCGTGGACAATCTGGGCACCATCATGGTGGTGGCGGTGATCCGCGAGCTCGGGCCGCTGCTGACCGCGCTGATCGTGGTGAGCCGCTCCGGCACCGCCATCGCGGCCGAGATGGCGACCAACCGCGTGATGGGCGAGGTCACGGCGCTCGAAGCGATGGGCATCGACCCGTACATCTACCTGGTGCTGCCGCGGATGCTGGGTGCGATCGTCTCGGTGGCGACGCTGATGGTCGTGTTCGACGCCGTGGCGCTGCTCTCGGGCTACGTGGCCGCTACGACCAACGGGATGGCCCTGAGCCGCTACACCGCGATCGTCCTCCGCACGCTCTCCGCCAAGGACGTCTGGCTCACCCTCGCGAAGGGCGTGTTCTTCGGGGCGGCGGTGGCCCTGTTCTGCAGCTACCACGGCCTGGCGGTGAAGGCCGGCCCGACCGAGATCCCGCAGGCGGTGACCCGCGGCGTGGTGGCGACCATCGTCGCCATCTTCGTGCTCTCCGCGCTGTTCGTGGCGGTGGCGACGTGACCGAGCGGCGCACGTCGGTCGTGCTGGGGCCGGGCGTGGCGGAGCTCCCCGGGGCGCCCCCGCTGGCCTTCCGCGAGGTGGACCTGCTCGGCCGCGCGGACAAGGCCGGCCGCTTCAGCGTGGTCGTGGAGCCCGGCGCGGTGGTGGCCGCCATCGGCGACGAGGAAAGCGGGATCGAGGCGCTGGGACCCCTCGCGCTGGGGCTCACGGCGCCGCTGGCCGGCGCGGTCGAGGTGTTCGGCGTGCCGATCGCGCTGCTGCCCTACTACGACCTGCTCGGCTTCCGCCGCCACCTGGGGTACCTGCCGCAGGGCGACGGCCTCTTGCAGAATCTCACCCTGAAGGACAACGTGGCGCTGCCGGTGCGCTTCGCCACCGACCACCGCCTGCACGAGGTGGAGGCGCGGGTGGCCCAGCTCGTGGACGACTTCCGTCTCCGGTCCATCGCGGCCCTGCGGCCCGCCCAGGCCACCGAGGAGGATCGGCGCCGCGCGGCGATGGCGCGGGCGGTGGCACTGAATCCCAAGCTGGTCGTGCTGGAGCTCCCGTTCGTGGGCCTCACCAGCCGGGCGGCGAAGGAGCTGCTGGACCGGGTGAGCCGCAGCGACGACGGCAGCGCGCGGGCCATCCTGCTGACGTCGCGGGATCTGACGCCCGCGGTCCGCGACCTCGTGACCCACGCGGTGCGGGTGGTGGACGGGGTGGCGATCGAAGCCCAAACGAGGGAATCGGGATGGCGGTGAACGTCCAGCGGACCGACCTCTACGTCGGCGTGTTCCTGGTGGCCACCGTGGCCCTGGTGGCCATCGCCCTGATCGCGACCAGCGGGTGGGGCGTGGACCGCTACGACGTGTACGTGCGCACCGACAACGCCCAGGACATCGCGCCCGACACCAAGATCTACCTGCAGGGTCTCGAGGTGGGCCGCGTCGCGGCCATCGCGCCGTTGCCCCTGGGCGGCGCCGGCCGCCTGCAGTTCATCGTCCGGCTCCGCCTGGTGGACCGGTTCCCCGACGGCACGCCGCTGCGCCTGCCGCGCGGCACCTACGCGGAGGCCAGCAGCGGGCTGCTGGGCGGCTCGCAGCTCGAGCTCAGCGTCCGGCGGGACAGCGGCGGCACCCTGGCGCCCGGCGACACCATCAGCATGCAGCGCGGGACCTCGCCGCTCGAGGCGTTCGGCGACCTGGCACGCGACCTCAAGAGCACCATCCAGCACGCGCTGGTTTCGGCCACCGGGACGATGGACATGGTGCGCGTCCTGGCCGACAGCCTGCGGCTCGCCACCGGCACCGCGCGCCGCCTGCTGATCGCCACGCAGCCGGGCGCCGAGCGCATGCTCGCCGGGGTGAACGCCAACCTCGACCGGCTGCAGGTGGTCCTCGACAGCACCAACACGCGCACCGGCCTCACGTTCCAGCAGGTGGACGCGACCCTGGCGCAGTCCCGGCAGCTGCTGGCGAGCCTGGACTCGCTGACGCGTCAGATGACGGGCCTGGCCGGGGAGAACCGCCCGGACATCCGCCAGATGATCGCCAACTTCCGCGACATCTCCGCCCAGCTCGGCTACGTGCTCGAGCAGCTCAGCCGGCGGCCGCTGCGGTTCATCAGCGGCGTCAAGATCCCCGACAGCCTGACCTTCCCGCGCGCGCACCCGGCGGGGCCCGATTCCGCCTCCCCGGCCGCGTCGCCGCCGCCCCCCGACCGCGCGCGGGCGCCGGCGGCGCCGGACCCGACCCGCCCCCCGCCTTGGCCGTGAGCAAGCTCGTCCTCCTGCACGGGCCGGCCTGGGACGGCGGCCCCGCCCGCGCGGCCCTCGACGCCGAGCCGATCGAGCGCAAGGTCGTCGTCGCGCCGCCCGCCAGCCTGATCGACGAGCGCCCGACGGTGCTGCTGCTCGACGAGTCGCTGCGGCGCTCGCTGGGCGCCGACGGCGTGCGCGCCGCGGCCGACGCCGGGGCCGCGCTCATCGCGCTCGGCGCCCCGGGCGAGACGGACCTCCCGGCCGACCTGCCCGGCGCCGACCTGGCGCCGGTCTTCCTCACCGCGCCGGTCGGCGCGCGGCAGCTCCTCGCGGCCATCCGCGCGGGCTTCCGCGAGGCGGCCGCCCGCGCCGAGGTCCAGCGCGCCCGGGCCGAGGTGGCCGCGCGCTCGAAGGAGATCACCGACCTGACCCAGATCGGCGTGGCCCTCACCACCGAGCGCAACTACGACGTCCTGCTGGAGATGATCCTCACCCAGGCGCGGCGGATCACCCAGTCCGACGGCGGCTCGCTCTACCTGGTGGAAGGCCGCGACACGCCCAACCCGAGGGTCCGCTTCAAGCTCGCCCAGAACGACACGGTGCCCAAGGCGCCGTTCGTCGAGTTCACGATGCCCCTCAATCACGCCAGCGTGGGCGGCTACGTGTGCTCGACGGGCGAGACGGTGGTGATCGACGACGCCTACTTCCTGCCGCCCGACGTCGAGTACTCGATCAACCGCAGCTTCGACGAGCGCAACCGCTACCGCTCCAAGTCCATGCTCACCGTCCCGATGAAGAACCACAAGAACGAGATCATCGGGGCGCTCCAGCTCATCAACCGCAAGCGCGACCCGGCCGCGGTCCTCGCCACGCCGGCGGACGTGGACGCGCAGGTCATTCCGTTCTCGCGGCGCTCCGTCGAGATCGTCAACGCGCTGGCGGGCCAGGCGGCGGTGTCGATCGAGAACAGCCTGCTGTACGAGGACATCGAGCGCCTGTTCGAAGGGTTCGTCACCGCCGCCGTCACTGCCATCGAGCAGCGCGACCCGACCACCTTCGGCCACTCGGGACGCGTCGCGACGATGACCGTCGGGCTCGCCGAGGTGGTGGACCGCTCCGGCGACGGTCCGTATCGCGCCGTGGCGTTCTCCCGCGAGCAGCTCAAGGAGATCCGCTACGCCGGCCTGCTGCACGACTTCGGCAAGGTGGGCGTGCGGGAGCAGGTGCTCGTCAAGGCCAAGAAGCTCTATCCGCCCGACCTCGCCCTGCTCAAGAGCCGTTACGCGTTCATCCGGCGCACGGCCGAGGCGGAGTACCATCGCCGCCGGGCCGACTGGCTGCTGGGCAACCCGCGGGAGGGCTACGAGCGATTCCTCGCCTCGCTCGACGAGGAGCACCGGCGCGAGCTGGAGGACAGCGAGCGGTTCCTCAAGACGGTGCTGCAGGCCAACGAGCCCACCGTGCTGCCCGAGGGGAGCTTCGAGGAGCTGCTGGCCCTCGCCCAGCGCAACTACACGGACATCGACGGCGCCGCGCAGCCGTACCTCAACGACGACGAGGTGCGCTTCCTCACCATCCGCAAGGGCAGCCTCGACGACGCCGAGCGGCTCGAGATCGAGAGCCACGTCACCCACACCTACCGCTTCCTGCTCCAGATCCCGTGGACCAAGGAGCTGTCGCAGATCCCGCTCATCGCCTACGGCCACCACGAGAAGCTGGACGGGAAGGGCTACCCCCGGAAGACGCGGGCCCCGGAGATCCCGATCCAGACGCGGATGATGACCATCAGCGACATCTTCGACGCGCTGACCGCCGCGGATAGGCCGTACAAGCGCGCCGTGCCGCTCCAGCGCGCGTTGGACATCATGAGCGACGAGGTCAAGGGCGGGATGCTGGACGCGGACCTGTTCCGGCTGTTCATCGAGGGGAAGGTGTTCGAGAAGCTGAGTGAGGGGTGAGAGGTGAGAGGTGAGAAGGCGAAGTGAGAAGTGAGAAGCACGCCTCACCTGAACGTCCTACCTCTCACGCCTGACCTCTCACCCTTCACGGCTGCGCTCGACGCCTCATCAGGCCTCCCACCACCAGCGCCCCCGTCCCCACCAGCGCCAGCACCCCCACCCAGTCC
>Ga0335079_10003226_pt1 | contig 18829 bp, 7 predicted proteins | sample Lox_Sample_33_FD_206719 | JGI IMG/M metagenome (GOLD analysis project Ga0335079, IMG submission 206719) | Soil microbial communities from Loxahatchee National Wildlife Refuge, Florida, United States - Lox_Sample_3.3 | ecosystem: Environmental > Terrestrial > Soil > Wetlands | place: USA: Florida... | reverse complement strand
AGTGAACGTCCAGCTGAGAATATCCTGATTGTCATCGCCGCCGCCAGTCGCCGCGGTTAAACCAACCCAGGCGTTGCCGCTGCTCAGACCGATGGTCGTCAGATCAAAGGGCACGCCGCCCGACGGATTGGATTGTGTGGGAGGGAATAAGTCGACATTGTCCAGGATGACATCAATCAGCTTCGTGCTGGGCCCGGAATAACTGATCGTGACCGTGTGGATGCTGCCATCGGTCATAGTGATGGGCAGATTACTGTTCACTCCACCGACGACCGTGCAGGTAGGATCTACGCTGTTGGCGCCGGTTCCTGCGCAGTTCTGAATCGTGACATCATTATTACTTGGATCAATGCCTGCATTGAGGTAAGTATTGAATTCGATTGCCAAGCTATTCGTTATGCCGCCAGTCGCGGGTGTGCAACCACTAGCGCTATCACCGAAACCGATGCCGCATCCGTCCGGCCCCAGGGCTGTGATGGAAGCATTTTGAATCAGGAACGCGATGCCATCAGCAGGCCCGTCAGAAGTGTTAGCCCCGTACAGCTGAAAAGTAAAAGTGGTAGAAAACGCGCCAGAGACTGGCTGCGGGGTGCTGTACCACGCTGAACTAGCCGTGAACGTCGAATTCGGCGTAAGCCGCAGCACCGTCGTGCCGCCCGATTGCGCCGGATAGAAGCCGGGATAACCCTGTGTATTTCCATTCAAAAAAAGACAGCTTTCGTTGGCGCTGAAATCGGGAGAATAGTTGGGTGAAGAGGGACATTGTGCCTGTCCCCATGCTGCGGCGCCCATCATCAGTATTAGAATCGCAACCGCAGCGCAGATAACGAACTTCCTAGTCCTTGCGTTCATAGGTCCTCTCTTTCAGGCGCCTCGTTGCCGGGCAACCCGTCAAGCTGCATTTTGCTCGGAACTTTGTACTGAGCGGGGCGTTAATGCGCCCGTCGAAGCCGCAGATTGACGGTGCACCTGGGAGGAGTGCGTCTGGCCGTTTTGGGCTAGACTGCCCGTCCAGCGCGGAAATTGTCTGCTACTGAAGCCATTATGTCAACACGAATCTGTAACTACCCACCTGGAGTCTTTGGTCTCGCCCAAGGCGCCAGTGCCGAGCGGCGACTGCAGTGGCACCGCGTGAATGTCGTTCGTGCGCGCCATTATACGTGCCCATCAGTTACGGGGAAAGGGTGGTTGGCTTTGCATTGTCGGCAGCAAATCCGCATTGTTCGCTAGGTACTCCGCGCTGGGTTGATGGTTCGCCGAAGCAGAATAAATGTAGTAATCTGATGTCAAGAAATCAGAACTCCGCCATGTGCGGCGGGTCCTCTGCTCAAGGTCTCTGTTCTTGCGAATAAAATCCAGCATCGAGATCCCCGCGATCTCAACAAAATAATGATTAGTGAACAGCGCATTCTGGCGGTAGTGTTCATGCTTGCCGCCGTGTTCGGAACTGGTTGTTCTCGTGAGGCTCAACCCGCAGCCAAGCAGCCACAAGATACTCCGGAGCCTGGAGTTTACCAACTCGCTTCTTCACAGGATTTCAAGCTGGCCGAGGTATCCATGCGTGCCTTGCCCACGAAGTTGACGGCCAACGGGACGGTTAATCCAGATGCTACCCGCGCGATCCGCGTAACCTCGTTGGGTTCAGGGCGAGTTGTGGATTTGAAAGTGCGCCTCGGTGAGTACGTAAAGAAAGGGCAGTCCCTGCTGGTGATATCCAGCCCGGATCTCAGTTCCGCGTTGGACGATTATCAGAAGGCGTCCGCCGATGAACTGCTTGCGCACAAGGGCTTGGACCGGTCTCAGGTGCTTTACGAACATGGGGCCACACCGCAAAAAGATCTCGAAGCGGCGCAGGCCACGGAGGACAAGGCAAAAGCGGACCTCTCGGCGAGTGAACAGCGCCTGCGGATGCTCGGTGGGGACCCGGCTCACCCAAGCTCCCTCATTGATCTGCGCGCCCCTGTCTCCGGTACTATCGTTGAGCAAAATGTTTCCGGGTTTGAGGGCATCAAGAGCCTCGACAACACACCCAACCTGTTTACCATCGCAGATCTAAGCCAGGTATGGGTGGTCTGCGATGTCTATGAAAACGATCTGAGCGATGTACACGTGGGTGACAGCGCCGAGATTCGCCTGAATGGTATCCCCGATCACGTGTTTCACGGCAAGATCGCCAACATTTCCAGCATTCTCGATCCCAACACCCGTTCCGCCAAAGTGCGCGTTGTCCTTCCCAATCCTGACGGTTCTTTGCGGCCGGGGATGTTTGCCGTTGCTACGTTTCAATCGCGCAGAGTGCAAAATCGTATGGTCGTGCCCGGCACGGCTGTGATGCGCCTGCAGGACAAGGACTGGGTTTTTCGCCAGGAACGTGGCGGGCGCTTCCGCCGTATCCCTGTTCAGGCCGGGGACGTAACCCCGGATGGCATGCAAGAGGTGAACGCCGGCATTTCTCCCGGTGACAAGGTCGTCCTCGACGCTCTTCAGTTCTCCACCGCGGTGGCGGAGAAGAAAGATTGATCGCTGGGATCATCAATTTTGCCCTGCGCAACCGTATTACGGTCTTGGCGCTGGCGGTGCTGCTTTTTCTTTGGGGCATCATTTCCTTTCATCGCCTTCCCATCGAGGCTTATCCCGACGTAGCTGACACTTATGCCCAGGTCATCACTCAATGGCCCGGCCACGCGGCGGAGGAGGTCGAGCAGCAGATCACCGTCCCGCTCGAGGTGCAGTTAAACGGCGTAGCTCACCTCACCCATCTTCGTTCAGTTTCGCTGGCTGGCCTGTCGGTCATTACTCTGATTTATGACGACAACATCACTACTTTTGACGCCCGCCAGGAAGTGCTCGATCGTCTGCCGGAAGTCACCTTGCCTCAAGATGTAAGTCCGACCATCGGACCGGACTCCAGTCCTACTGGTCAGATCATGTTTTACACGCTCCAAAGCAGGAACCCTAAGTATGACGTGATGGAGCTGAAAACATTGAATGACTGGTATGTGAAGAACCAGTTGAAGTCGGTTCCCAACGTGGTCGAAGTGAATCCCTTCGGTGGCCCGACCCGCGAATACCAGGTGCAGATAGATCCGAGCAAACTGGTTTCCTACGGCCTCTCGTTGGCGCAGGTGGAACAGGCTCTTGCAGCGAATAACACCAATGCCGGTGGAGGGTTTATTGAGCGCGGCGGGCAGGCGCTCAACGTGCGGGCGGTCGGGCTTATGCAGACTACTGACGACATCGCCGCCACCGTTGTCAAAGTGCAAAATGGCACGCCAGTGCGGGTGCGCGACCTCGGGATAGTGGTTCAGGCGCCGAAAGTCCGCCTGGGGCAGTTGGGCAAGGCAGTGCGGCATCCTGACGGTACGATCAGCGATGATCCAGACGTGGTGGAGGGCATCGTTCTGCTCAGAAAGGGAGAGCAGGCCCAGACGACATTAAAGTTCCTTCATCAAAAGATAGCTGAACTCAATGACCGCACGCTGCCCGCCGGCGTCACGTTGGTTCCTCACCTTGACCGCAGCGATCTGATGCAGTACACCACGCACACGGTTCTGCGAAATCTGACGGATGGCGTGTTGCTGGTTACTTTGATCCTGTTTATCTTTCTCGGCAATATTCGCAGCGCCCTGATCGTTACCATCACTATTCCTTTTTCTCTTCTCTTCGCCGCAATCCTTCTTGACTTGCGGCACATACCGGCCAACCTTCTTTCTCTCGGCGCGCTCGACTTCGGCATGGTGGTAGATGGATCCGTCGTGATGGTAGAGAACATTCTGCGCCACGCGGAAATCAGCGGCAATAAATCGTTCATGGAGATGATCGCGACTGCGGCGCACGAGGTGCAAAAGCCCGTATTTTTTGCCCGCATCATCATCATCGTCTCCTACTTACCGATCTTTACTCTGCAACGGGTCGAAGGCCGTCTGTTCAGCCCCATGGCCTGGACCGTGGCCTTCGCCTTAGTGGGGGCCCTGATTTTTGCTCTTATCATCGCTCCTGTTCTGTGCAGCCTGCTGTTCAGGAGCGGAAACATCAAGGAGTGGAGGAATCCCGTCCTCGCCTGGATCCATCACGCCTACAGCAACACCCTGGAGTGGTGCTTTGACCATATGAAGCTGACGCTGGCCGGCGGATTGGCGGCTCTCGCGCTCATGCTGGGCATCGTCTTCAGCGGAGTGATCGGCTCGGAGTTTCTTCCTCATCTTGACGAGGGCGCGATTTGGGTCCGGGGAACGCTGGCCCCCAGCACCGGGCCTTCCAGCAGCATTGCCATGGCAAACCAGGCCCGCCTTGTGCTGGCAAGTTTCCCTGAGGTCACACAGGTGGTCAGTCAGGTGGGGCGTCCAGATGACGGCAGTGACGCCAGCGGCTTCTACAACACGGAGTTTTTTGTCGATCTCATTCCGCGGGACAGGTGGCGCAAGAAATTTAAGACTAAAGACGATCTCATCGCCGCTATGGATCAGGCCCTGGAACAATTTCCAGGGGTGAACTGGAACTTTTCGCAACCGATCTCTGACAACGTCGAAGAGGCGGTGAGTGGCGTCAAGGGCGAATTGGCGGTAAAGCTCTTTGGCACGGACCTGAAACGGCTGGAGCAAAAAGCGAACGAGGTCACAGCCGTAATGAGCAACATTCCCGGTGTCGCCGACCTTGGGGTGTTTCAAGTTAGAGGGCAACCCAACGTAAACCTCGTGGTAGACCGGGCAGAGGCCGATCGCTTCGGCATCAACGTAAGCGATATTCAGGATGCCGTCGAAACTGCGGTAGGAGGCAAGGCGGTCAGTCAGATTTTAATAGGTGAGCAACGCTACGATCTTACCGTGCGCTATCAGCCGCAATTCCGCAAGACCGTTGACGACATTGCCGCGATACGCCTTCTTAGCCCTACGGGGGAACGCGTTTCGCTCGGCCAGCTTTGCCATATCAGCCTGGATGATGGCGCCTCTACGATTTATCGCGAAGGGAATTCGCGCTACATTGCCATCAAATACAGCGTACGTGGCAGAGACCTCGGCAGCACAGTTCGCCAGGCCATCGACGAGGTGAATCAGAAGGTCTCGCTGCCGGAAGGTTACCATCTTGACTGGACGGGCGAATACGAAAGCCAGCAGCGCGCCAACAAACGGCTCTCGATTATCGTCCCCATTACTCTGCTGCTGATGTCGTTCATCCTTTACTCGGCATTCGCCTCGTGGAAGTGGGTCTTCCTGATCTTCGCTGTGGTGGCGCTCTCGCCGCTGGGAGGGTTATTGAGCCTGTTGCTGACTGGGACGCATTTCAGCGTGTCTTCGGGATTGGGATTCCTGGCTTTAATCGGGGTGTCGGTGGAAGTAGGCGTGATCATGGTGGAATACATTAACCAGTTGCGTACCCGGGGTCTCAACCCACGCGATGCCGCAAAAGAAGGCGCAGCCCTCCGTCTGCGGCCCATCATGATGACCATGCTGGTGGCAACACTTGGCCTCGTCCCGGCGGCACTTTCGCATGATATTGGTTCGGACTCCCAGCGTCCATTTGCCATCGTGATCGTTGGTGGTCTGATTGTGGAGTTGTTTGTCAGCGTGATTCTATGGCCGACTCTTTATGTTTTCTGGGCCGGTCCGGGCGACGTTCTGCCGCCGCCCGAGATGAAGTTTGCCGACGAAGGCGAACACGTGGATTAAGAGATTACTAAGCTCAGATTCACGTGCGTGCGTCTCATTTCGGAAACCGACTATTGCAGTTTCGCGTATTCCGCTTTGGCCTTCCTGAGGACGGGCGTGCCAGAATCGGCGTCTTTCCACGCAGTGAGAAAGTTCTGATAGGCAATGCGGGCTTTCGCAGCATCGCCCTGCTTGTCGTAGACGCGCCCGAGTTCCAGTTGTGCGATGACGCACACAATATCGGGGCCAATATAGGGCCTCAAATCAAGAATCCGCTGAAAGTCCTGTGTCGCCTCTGAGAATCGCCCTGCGTCTTCGTAGGCCAAGCCGCGTCCGAACAGGATGCCGGTGTTGGAACGGGCATAAGCAGCTGCGGCGTTGAATAAGTCAATAGCCTTGGTTGGATCCGCTTTGGTGTGGTCTGCTGGCCGTAATAATGCGAACCCACGAATCATAGGGACGGCCACATTCTGGGCAATAGTATCGTTCGGCCGCGTGCGCTGGATTTCATCCGCCAGGGCGAGAGCTTTCTCTTCCTGGCGCTCGACAGCCAGAATGACAGCGGCGTTGAACTTCACGTCGAAAGTATGGGACAAGCGAAGTGCCTCATCAGCGTCTTTGACGGCCTCGGCATCATTGCCCACTAATGCTTCAAACCCGGCTAGACCAGCTTCCATGCCCGCGCGCCCTTGCAAGTGGAGGCGCTCAAGCGCATCCTCGCTCTTTTGCCCAAGATCTCGACACTGGCGTACTTGACCGCGGGCACAGGCGAGCGAGGTGCGGAAACCCAGCACCGTGAGGTCTCCCTGAGGATTGCCGGACGCTAATTGGAGTTCCTTCTCCATTTCGGCGTCTCTGCCCTCGGCCCAGTAGTATTTCGCGATTGGAACGTGCAGAGAAGACGGTGCAAGTTTTTTCTGAAAAGCCACATTGAGGGTGGCATTCGCTTCTTCCCATCGGTTGAGGCCCGCATAGGCGTCAGCAGCATTGTTGTAGCCGGTGATTCCGTCGGGTTCGAGTTCAATCGCTCGCTTCGCATCGGTTAGCGCATTCTCAAACTGCCCCAGCTGTACATAAATGTTGGCGAGATTGTTATAGGGAACGGAATCGCGCGGGTAGGTCTCGCGATAAAGCTCGTAGGCGCTGATGCCTTTGTCGAGCTGGCCGCTATCGGCATAATAGTGGGCGGTGATGTAAAGCTTCTCCCGCTCGCTGGCACGGTCGCGCAGCTCAAACGCCTTTTGACGGTTCTGCTCTGACAATTCGGTTTGACCCATGTTGTTGTAAACGGCTCCCAGCCGAGCGTACGCCATAGCGAAATTAGGGTCGATCTCGATGGCGCGCTGATAATCCGTAGCCGCCCCGAGTTCATCGCCTGTATTGTGCTTGGCATCTCCCACGCTTAGCGCTTTCAGTGCGTCCAGTGAGGGCGTAGTAGCTATGGAGAGCGTCATGTCATATTTCTGCACTGTCGCCAGCGACTCCCCGAGTTGGCTGCGCAGTTTAGTGGCGGCACTGTGTAACGCGTTCAGCACCGCTTCCTTGCGATCCGCCTCCACCTGCTGGCGTCCCAGGGAATCGCCTGATGACGCATTCGTCGCTTCGAGCGTGATCACGTACTGTCCACCGACGCTGTCAATGCTGCCGCCTAACATGGCCTTGATGCCATCGCGCATGCAGATTTCGCGTCCGATGTCTGCGGTCACACGGTCGTCGGGCTTGCGACCCATGAACTGCAGCGTCTGACGGATCTTCTGCTCAGGGTAAACGTTGAGATAGGGAGATTGGCTAAGGTCAACAGCCAGCGCCTTTTTTAGCGTGCCATCAAATACGGGATCAGTCGTAGTGTTGACAAAGTCCGTGAGCAGGATCGAGTCCTTTTCCGTGAGGGCGTGGCTGCGATGCGAAAGCATAAATACGACGGTGGCGGAAACCAGCAGAACTAAGACCACCGTGAGAATCAGCCAACGCGCGACGTTGCGAGAAGGTGCGGACACACTGGGATGTGGTGCAATGGATGCTGCGGCCGATATCGCACCGGATTCAGCGTCACGGCGGAGGCGTTTCAGCTCCGAACGCACTTCGGCCGCACTTTGGCAGCGCAGGTCGCGGTCTTTTTCGAGCAATCTGTTCAGCACGTCTTCGAAATGAGCCGGAAGGTCCGGGTTGAGACGCAGAGGCGGCACCGGCGGCCGATTGAGAATGGCTTCAAAAATGACTGCGGAGGTGTCACCCCTGAACGGGACAGACCCGGTCGCCATCTCGTAGAGGACAGCCCCAAAGGAAAATAAATCAGTACGAGCGTCGAGGTCTTTGCCGCGCGCCTGCTCGGGGGACATGTAGGCTACGGTTCCGACGGCCGAGCCGGGGCTGGTGAGAAACGAGTCTTCCACCGTCGCCTGCGCCCCAGCCGCGCCGGCAGACAGCGCAGAGGAACCGGCAGTCCGCTTGGCCAGCCCAAAATCCAGAATTTTTACCTGGTTCCGGTTAGTAATAAAGATATTGGCAGGCTTGATGTCCCGATGAATGATGCCCCTGGTATGCGCCGCATCGAGAGCGTCAGCAATCTGAATCCCCAACTCGAGCAGTTGCCCCATTTCTAAGGGGCGGCCCGTTATGAGATGTTTGAGCGTTTGCCCTTCCAGCAACTCCATCGCAATAAAATGGCGTCCTCCGTCGCTACCGACGTCATAGATGGTGCAGATATTCGGATGGTTCAGAGCGGAGGCTGATTCGGCCTCACGTCGAAAGCGGGCCAACATTTGAGGGTTGTTCGCTACTTCGTCCGGCAGGAACTTCAGTGCGACAAAGCGGTGCAGATTTAAGTCTTCAGCTTTGTATACGACACCCATGCCACCGCCGCCGATCTTCTCGACGATGGTGTAATGCGAGATGGTCTCCCCGACGAGCGTCTCTTGAGTGAGGGCATTGTGAGCCATGGCAAGGTGCCCCTTTCCCCTCACCCAATAAAAGCGTAGGCCCAACTGCCAGCAGAGTCAATATTAACCAAACTGATCGCGTGGATTCTGAGACTGCGTCGCGGAACGCAACGGAATTGGGGCCCTGTCGTGGGCGAGTGGTTCGTTCTAGAAGCTGAATTTTGCCGCGATTTGCACCAGTCGTGGCGAGGCGGCGCTGACCACCTGGCCAAAGTGGGGATCGTTATTCACCTCTCCATCCACCGATGCAGGACCGTAGAACTGAGCGTGATTGAAGACGTTGAAAGCTTCGAGGCGAAACTCCAATAACTTCGTTTCGGTCACAGGCAGGGTCTTGGCCAGGGTCGCATCAAAATTGTTGATTCCGGGCCCATAGAAAAACCTTCGCGGAACATTGCCCAGGTGTCCAAGCATTTCCGTGCTGAAAGCTGAAGTATTGAACTCGGGCTTTCCATTTCGCGGGTTCGTATTGATGCTAATCGGCCCTCCGTCATATTGCGGAGTATCGAGCAGATAATTATTCACTCCATTTCCCAATGACCCCATCAATGAATTATCGGAATCATCGTACAAAGTGACAGGAAAACCTGTGCTGAAGCGGGCGGTTCCCGCGAGGCTCCATCCCTGAGTGGCACGATTCGAATGGAAGAAGAAATCGAACGGAAGGTTGATTCTATAGCTGGCCACAAAGTTGTGGCGCATGTCCCAGGCCGAGATTGCACGGGTAGCTCGATTGTCGAACGGGTTTAGCTGCTCCCCGAGATTCGAGCCCTGGTCGATTGACTTGCTGTACGTGTAGCCGAGGACGAGATTGGAATGTCTTCCAACAAAGCGCAAATTGGCTTCTAACGCGTTGTAATTCGAATTCGCAACTGTTCTCTGTGCGGTCATCTCGCCGTAGTTGGAGCCTAGTCCGATTCGCGTCCCCTGATAAACCTGGCCGCTGCGACCGCTGATTCTCGCGTCTTCGCCAAATGGCCCGCAGGTTGGGCTCCCGGGCGCCACTTCCTCCGGTTGGCTGAGGCTCAAACATAAAGCTTCATCGGAGGGATTGGTGGACTCTACTGCGAGCAGATGATGTCCCTGATTTCCCGCATAACTCATTGTCAGAAGCGCACTGGCCGCAATTTCCCGTTCGAACGACAGCATGTAATTTTCGGTGTACGGGACTGTGTTCCGGTAATAAAAATACGGGTCGCCAGAGATGGGGATTACGCTGGCCCAGGTGAAGTTGCCGGGTTGCTTCGCTGACACATTTCCCGAAGGGAATGTTAGCGGGAACGGATTGGTGTTCTGCTGGCCATCTTGGGCACTGACGAAGGGTGTCGCAAAAAGCGGACGCTGCGGCGTCAAATAGGTATAGCCAAACGGGGGTACGGCGTACATGATGCCTGTCGAGAGACCGGGAAAAGCGGTGTAAAACATCCCGTAACTGGCCCGAATGCTGCTCTTTCCTCCATCCCCGAAAATCTCTTTCAAGAATCCGTGATTGAACCTGGGAGCGTACGCGATGCCGAATCGAGGGGCGAAATTATCCGGTTTCGAGGGCGAAATCGTGCTCGGAATCCCAGGATCCCCGGGCACAACTAAACCGGCAGGAGCACCTGGATAAAGAACGGATTGCGCCCCTGGAACGATGGTCTGAATCTGGTTGTTCTTCTCCCCGAAGGGCATGATGTAATCCCAGCGCACGCCGTAATTAATCGTCAGGGTTGGACGCGCCTGCCAGCTGTCCTGCGCAAACAGGCCTTCATAGCGGTTCCGCAAATAGAACGGCTGGCCCGACGATTGCGTGAAATTGCTTGGCACGCCGATCAGGAAGTCGGCAAATGCCGATCCGGTTTCTGTCCCGGCGATATTAAATGTGCCATTGAATGTCGCGTTGGGATGCTCGTTGACCTGATCAAGATGAAACTGGCCGCCGAATTTGAGACTATGCTTGCCGATAATCTTCGACAACGTATCGCTTAGATAAAGCGTGTTGTTCACCTGGGTTTCGTTTGTGATCGGAACGCCCATGGTGAAGGACGGAAAAGCAATGTTCTCCACACCTCCGAATTGCGGAGCCTGAATTGCGAAGCTCGGGTTTCCCGATGGGGTTACGAAACCCTGTTCCGACAGGCTCACGCCGAGCCCTCCCTGCGGCTGGCCAATGACATTGGCGTTGCGCAGAAATCCAGCATGAAATTCATTAACCGTACTGCTGCCGAACGCTTTCGCATCTCCCAGGCTCATCATTTGCGCCCTGCCGAAAGTAAGCGCGTTAAACCCTGGAACCGTAGCGCCCCCTTGCTGGCCCGGATATGGATTATTGAGCTGGTAATCGTCAAAAAAGTAATACATTGAGAGCTGGCCCAACAAATTGTTTGCATCCACGCGCCCGGAAAATTTGTCGTCGCGAACCGACTCCGCATAGGCAGAAGTCGAAAATTGGCCGCTGCCGCTGTTCGGAGACGGAATGTACTGCAACAGGCGGGCCGCTGGGCCACTCCATGCTGATTTCGGAACCACCGCATTTGGAAACACACACGAGGCACTTGTGCACCCGGTTTTGAAGTATGGCTCACCTGCAGATGCGCCGTAGCCAAGTTCCTGGGAGAGTAAACGGGCGAGGTAGGGGCCGCTCACTGTCCCTGTCAAGGTGCTTGCCAAATCCGACAGATTGCCGGCGCGGTCCGGAAGTGAGGGAACGGAGATCAAACCGGTTTCTGCTCCTTCATTTGTTCTAGTGCCTTGGTAATCAGTAAAGAAAAAGATTTTCTGGTGGCTGATCGGCCCTCCGAATGTTCCGCCAAACTGATTTTGCCGGTACGCCGGGCGCTCAGGATCGAAGTATCCACGTGCGTCGAGCGAGGTGTTGCGCAGAAATTCGAAGCCGCTGCCATGAAATGCATCGCCGCCCGATTTGGTCACGACTGTTACCATGCCGCCGTTATAGTTGCCATACTCGGGGTCGAAACTGTTTGTCAGCACCTGGAGTTCATCCACCGAGTCCAGATTGGCAATAATTGAAGTGCCACCATTCATATGCTCCTGGACATCGATTCCATTGACCAGAAATCCGTTTGCCGACTCTCGCTGGCCATCGATCGATAAATTGCCTGGATTCAAATCGCCGGAGGGAGAAAGATTGCCGGTCACGCCTGCCATGATCACGGAGTTCGACAGCAGCGTCGATGCCGGGGCCACTCCGGTCTGGATCGACAGCAGATCTGTATAGCTTCGTCCATTGAGTGGCAACGCTGCCATCTGCGATCCGCTGAGAAAGCCGCCCAGAGTGGTCCCAGTGGTGTCGACCTGAACTTCAACCGCCGTTCCGCCTCCTTCCACCGTGATAGCTTCCGTGTGTTGGGCAATTTCCAGCACCGCATCGAACTGGACCGCGGCATTTGCAGAGATCGTCAGGTCCGGCGTCCTCCGAAGCGTGAATCCGGATGCTTCGATAGTCAACTCGTAATGGCCAGCGGGTACCTCGGAGAACGAATAGAATCCTTCTCCGTCCGAAACCACCGCATATTTAGAATGAGTGGAAGTGTCTTCCAGTTTGACCTGCGCGTTCGTGATGACTGCCCCGCTCGGGTCTTTGACTGTGCCCGAGAGCCTTCCATTGGCTTGCGCCCACAACTGGGTGGGCCACCCTGTCAGTGCGAAAAGCGTCCAGATAAGCAATGAACCGAATGACGACCAACTGGCTCGTAACATAACGTTCCTCATTCGCTGCAAAAGAATCGCAAGATGAAAATGAAATTGAAATTCATTTTCATAATGCCCGACAGCCGAATCAGGGCGCAGTGATCGGAATCACGTTCTCCTGTGATTGGTTCTAACTGACCTCAGATGCTGCGAGGGCTGAGGGCAGCACGCGGCATTTCTGTCGATGTTGCAAGAATTATCGCTTCGAGGGCTTCAGGTTATGGGATCTTAGGACGATCCGCGGTTGTCCCTCAGCGTTCCGCAATTGACTTTGCGTTCGCTCCTTTGTGCTTAGCGTCGCTGAGCGCAAGTACGGCATAAGCCGTCGCTGCATCGCTCATGAACCGGCCAGTCTCCGACGTCATGCTTCTTCGTTTATTCACGGAGGATGCTGGCCAGGAGCCATCGGCTGCGTTTTGATTTGTTGCCAACCACGACAGGCCACGCTGAAGTTGGACGTTATTGCCGGGAACTCCAGCTTCCTCGAGAACAAATGTAGCCAGACCCGTCGCTAGTCCATCACTCTTGCCCTCGAGTGGTGTCCCGTCTTCTCTAAACCACATCTTGAGCATCGAAGCGAGGCTCCAGCCATGCCATCGCCAGGTAATCGAAGCAAGCCTCCAGCCTCCGTCTGCCTGCTGCCGGTTCAGAATTTCGTCAATGATCGCTTTTTGCGCTTCCGGATTGAGCAAGGATAGTTTTGTCGACGCCAGCAGAAGGAACATGCGGTTGATTGTGGACTGCGCGGTACTCTTGCTTGTGAGATATTCCCGCAGAAGCGTTAGATTATTTTGAATCTGCGGCGTTCTCGCATAGTCGTCCGGTGCGATTCCAACAGCGATTGCGGCCAGTGCCGCGCCATAGTACGCGGAGTCGCTAGCCTCCCATGGTTCCTGATCGAACTGCAACCACAGCCAGGCTCCTTTCAACTCGCCCGTGGACTGCTGCAGTGCCCACATATTAACGAAGGCCGCTTCAGTCTCCTCACTTAATGCTCTCCGCTGCGAATCATAATTGGACAATATCAGAGCATTGAGAACAGATTCGGTACCGCGTGATTGGGCAGTCTTCTTATCGTAGCCATGGTCGCTGTAATAGGGGCCGATGTCATTCCACAGTCGTACACGTTTTTTGACGTTGTCAATAATTTCTCGCTCGTCCGCTGCGGGACCCCGTTCCGAGGGCTGATCGCTCAGCACCGCGCGTGACATGACGTAAGGCAATGTCGTGTGACAAGAGACGCAGAAGGTGCCATGGTCACGGCTCGCGCCATTCCACTGCATCCACCAGTTTTCGCGGGAATCAAGGTAGGTGGCAGCGGCTGTTCGATTCCAATTACCTTGACGGATGGGGGCGGGCTGGCGAGAGCAGGACAGCGCCAGAAAACTCATCAGGCCGATGGCGGCCACACTTGGTCCTCTTCGTGAGTACCTGCTTGGCCTGCCGATTGCGAAATTCAGAAACAGATCGGACATCAACCACCGACCACGTCACTTTAAACCTTCGACCAGATAAAGGTCGGACAGGGTTCGGATATAGCCGTACACATATGCTTTGGCATCCGGCGTAAGAGTTATGCCACGAATCGTATCAATTCCTGCGGCGTCGGCCGGAACCAGCTCTTTCCAGAGCTTCCTTCTTCCCGTGGCTAACTCCACCTCAAACACTTTGGCTGGAATTTCTCCGAACCGAAAAACGTAAATAGACCGGCCATCGCCAGCCCAGCCCGTCGGTACTTCGCCTGGTTCCATTCCTGGGACGCCTACGGGCTCGCCTCCGTGTGTGGGGTAAAGATAGGGTTTGCCGTCGGGTCCCACACTGGCAACGAAGTCGCCCTTTGGAGAAATTACGATGGATGGGTTGACTCCTTCCGGGCTGATGGGGTGTGGCTTACCTTCCTCCGGCGACTCAATATAAAAACGAAACCCGTGCCCAGGCTCATTACCAGAGAAGACCACTTCTTTGCCATCAGGAAGCCAGCGCGCCCAGAGATGATTGATGGAATCGTGCGACAAGGGGCTGGCGTCTCCGACCCCGGTAGGTTGCAACATTAAGGGTGCCGGAACGGAATTCGGTCTCGTAATAGCCCATTTGCCATCGGGCGACAGACCGAGGCCGATTCCCTCGCTGAGACGAATGGCCGGCGAGCCGTCGGTCTTGCGAAGGTAAACGGCATATTTCGGGCCTCCACCTTCCCCGGTCTCGCCAAACAGAACAGTTTTACCATCATTCGACAAGTCCCCCGGAACCGACCAGTCGAGCCAGGACAGGTCGCGCTCTTTGGCGTCCCCCGGACCCAAACCGATCAGTCCCGCCCGGTCGTTTCCACGAGTCAGCAACACGTTTCCATCGCGCCGCACGTCGAGCAAAGTCAATTCACCGGGCACACGCGCCATCAGCCGTACCGCTCCCGACAAATTCACTGCATACAAAGAACGGTCTCCGCCGGTTCGAGTCGCGCTAAACCAGATCTCTTCTCCACCTGGCGACCACGCTATGCCCTGAATACTGTCCCAACCGCTGCAGAGGTCGGTTTTCTTCCCTGCCAGATTGACCACGGCAACCGATCCGCCGTCATCACCCAGTTGCGGGTGTTCGATAAATGCAATCCTGTCTCCTTTGGGTGAAATACGCATATGCCCAATCCAGCCGTCCGCCTGGTATAGCACCTTGCCGGGCGGATATTCGAGCCGGTGGCGTCCCTGCTCCTCGCGCACGATTGCCAGCGTTTCTCCATCCGGGGACCAATCCGCAAATTCCACGTTCTCCATTACTTCTCTGGGTGCGCCGCCAACCAGTGGCACGCGCGCGAGCGTGCCCGCGTAAAGGAATTGCGCGACCGGGTGGCTTCGCAGCGATAGCGCCATTTCTCCTGCCGAAGACACGGCTAACACGTCGGCACCTGCTGGCTCTAGTTCGTGCGACTCAGGACTTTCCGGACGAGTGGTGAATAGCTGCAGGGGTTTTCCTTCCCAGGCGGCGCTATAAATAATGGTCTTGCCGTCCGGGCCGAATCTGGCCGCATGCACTATGCCGCGGCGAAAGCTTAACGGATGGTAAACAGGAAGGGAAGTCTCGGTAGATCTCGGTAGAAGGAACATCCCGATCGCCACCCCTGCGAGCAACGTAATAAGTGCCCCAGCAACAACAGCCGGCCATCCGAGGCGGCGTAACCCGTGGGCTTTGCCACCTGATACCGCCGCCGCCACGGGGATCGAACTTGTAGCGGAGACCCCGCTTGCGCGTATTCGCGAGGTGTCCAGATCGCGCTTGATTCGCTTCAGATCACCACGTATTTCCCCAGCCGTTTGAAAGCGCAAATCCGGCTCTTTTTCCAATGACTTGGAAATGAGCTCATCAAGTTTCGCTGGAAGTGAGGGATTCAACGTAGAAATTGAAGTCGGCATCCGGTTGAGGATGGCCTCAAAGACGACTCCGCTGCTGCTACCCTGAAACGCCATCTGTCCCGTAGCCATCTCGTACATTACTGCCCCGAACGAGAACAGGTCTGAGCGCGCGTCCAGTTCCTCGGCGCGCACCTGCTCCGGAGACATATAAGAAACCGTGCCAATCGTCGACCCCGGACTGGTCATCAGCGCATGGGGCGTCGCGTTGGTCGCGGTGTGCTCACTGTGCTCAGCGGCGAGCTTCGCCAGGCCAAAATCCAGCAGCTTGGCCTGGCCTCTCTTGGTGATGAAAATGTTGGCAGGCTTGATGTCGCGGTGGATAATCCCCTTGCCATGGGCCGCATCCAGCGCATCCGCGATCTCGATGCTCAAAGCCAGCATCGTCTCGGTGTCGAGTGGGTGTCCAGAGATACGGTGCTTCAGCGTCACGCCATCCAAAAACTCCATCGCGATGAACGCCTCGCCACCCTGTTCGCCAATGTCGTAAATGGTGCAGATGTTTGGATGGTTTAAAGCCGAGGCAGCTTTCGCTTCGCGGCGGAAACGCTCCAGCGCCTGGGGATCTTGGGCAACTTCCGGGGGAAGAAATTTCAGAGCGACAAAACGGCCGAGACGGGTGTCTTCCGCTTTGTAAACAACACCCATCCCGCCACCACCCAGCTTTTCAACAATGCGGTAATGCGAGATGGACTGCCCGATCACTGTTGGCGAATCTTACGTCGCCCACACGGACAAGTCAATCAACACCGTCGCACAAGTCCAGGCTTAACAGGGCAGGTACAGGACGGTATAATGCCCGACTGAGCACAGTTGGCGTACCTTCCGATGCGACTATCATTGGAAACCCGGGACGTCGGCCCAGTCACAATCGTGCGCTGCAACGGACGTATCGTCACTGGAGATGAGAGCGAATCCCTGCGTGCGCATGTCGCCTGGCTGCTGCATGACCGTAAGGCGATCGTCTTGCATTTAGGAGACGTCGTCTTCGTGGACAGCAGCGGTCTGGGAAGCATGGTTCGAAGCCTGACAAGCGTTCGCCAGAAGGGAGGGGAACTTAAGCTGTGCAATGTCCCGGAACATACCCGGAAGATACTGAACCTGACCAATCTGACCAGGTTGTTTGACGTTCACGATTCAGAAGAAAGTGCGATTGCTGCCTTCTACTGCGCTCGAACGCGTTTTGAACAATCTGCTCCCGCGTCTGCAGGTATCCTTTGTGTGGATCGCAACCGAGATGTGCTCGCTTACCTGCAGTCATTGTTGAAGCAAGCGGGGTATGAGGCGCAGACCTGTACCAGCCTGGTGGATTCTGTCATTTTGATGCGGGTCACGAAATTTCAGCTCGTACTTCTTGGCTCAGGACTCACTGCCTCTGTGACGACGCAGCGAAATTTTGAGCAGGCTTGCGTCGGAACCGGAGTTTTGCCGCTCGGAGAGCAGTTTTCTGGGCTCGAGGCGGCCGAAGCAGCATCTGAACTGCTGGAAAAGGTCGCCGTGTCTCTGCGCTCACGTTCAAGCGTACCTTCCTAGAAAACGCCCGCGCGGCAGCGCTTGTCTAAGGGCTTCTGGAAAAACTGGTTCTACCGTAGAGAGAAAAGCAGACTTCTGAATTACTTATCCTCATAAAATTTTTCAGGAATTCACAATCTCTTAATACTTAACTGTTAGCCTTCCGCTGCTCCTCGCGTTTTCCAAACAAGCGAACTAAATACGGCTCCTAGAAAAGGGGTGCGCCATGATCGAAGGTCGGATTCGTGCAATCTGTGTCGCAGTTGCTGTGTTTTTCTCGGCAAGTGCCTTCTCCCAGAGCTTTGCTCCTGGAAACATCGTGGTGACGGTTGAGGGTTGCGGAGTGTACGGGGGCACGTGTACGAATGTGCCGAACGGCACCGGTACCGGCAGCGGCAATAGCTCGAATGGCGGCTACGGTGACAATCAGGCCGCGCCACTCACCCTATTTCAGTACACCCCCAATAGCACGAGCAGCGCCACATTCATTAACTCTCTTGTGTTGCCGCAAAACGCATCGGGCGCGAACGTTGCTCTCTCCGGTGAGTACGGGTCTTCTTCAGAAGGAACGCTGAACCTCTCGGGTGCAGGCCAGTACTTGACGCTTCTCGGCTACGGGGTTAATGACGCGGCATTCAATGCGAATCCGGTTACGTACGGCTCCGCCGGCTCGCTTGCCCAGTCGGGCAGTTTGACGGGGCAAAGCTACACTGCCATACCGCGCGTTTTGATCTTGGTCGACGCCAACGGCAACGTGAACTCCGCGACCGCCGTTTACAATGTGTTCAATACCAACAACCCCCGTAGCGCTTTCACATTGACCGGAGCCACTGGGTATATTTCCGGTCAGGGTACCGGCAGCGATGCCACCGGGGGTGTCTTCTATCTTCCAGTTCTCGGTGTGCCCAATAACTCGCCCACCGCGATTACCGGGCTTGACGCAACCAGCAAGACTATTGCTCAGGACACGCGCGACGTTCGCATCATCAACAACACGCTTTATGTTTCGGTGGATAGCAAGGAGGGTTCGGGCAACAACCGTTCGTTTATCGGCACGCTGGGCACTCCCCCGGCGACCAGCCTGTACAACAGCGGGGGCGGCCCGAGCATGCTCAGCGGCTATGGAAATACTGGCGGCACGGGCAAGGTAACCATCAGCACGGGTGCCAATAGCAACGGCAATAATCTGAATGCAGGCCTGCCGATTAACCTGAGCGCGGTCAATTATTACCTAGCTAGCCCGTCCGTTTTGTATGTTTCCGACAGCGGCGATCCGAAAAATGATTCAAACGGCGATAACAATTCCAACGGCTCGGCAAACATCGGCGACGGCGGACTGCAAAAGTGGATCAACAGCAAAAGCGACGGCTCGGGTACCTGGAGTTTGGCCTATACGCTCTACCAGGGCCTGAACCTGGTGAACAATGGTGGCAGCACCGGCACGAGTGGTTTGTACGGGTTGGCCGGCACAGTTTCCGGCAACAATGTCCAACTTTACGCCACTAACTACACGCTCAACGATCTCGATTTCACATATCTCTACGGAATCACCGATAACATCACGTACACCACGGCGCCACAAGCGTCAGGGGAGTCGTTTACCGTTCTCGACACGGCTCCCGCCGATTCCAACTTC
>Ga0335079_10003224_pt1 | contig 18839 bp, 19 predicted proteins | sample Lox_Sample_33_FD_206719 | JGI IMG/M metagenome (GOLD analysis project Ga0335079, IMG submission 206719) | Soil microbial communities from Loxahatchee National Wildlife Refuge, Florida, United States - Lox_Sample_3.3 | ecosystem: Environmental > Terrestrial > Soil > Wetlands | place: USA... | reverse complement strand
GGATGGACCGAGGCGCGATCGATCGTGCCGCGGAAAACGCTGCGACAGGAGCGCCTGTGCGCGCTCGAGAGCATCAAAAGATTTGACTTCGCGAAAGCCGGAAGCATCGCGTACATAGAGCGTGGACATGGGAATACCTGTGAGTGGCATCGGGGCGGGATTGCCCGGTGCCGCGCGCCTCACGCCGCCAACGCCGCTGTCAATGGGCGTCTACGCCGGCCCGAAGGGACGCGAGCGCGCTTCGCGCGAAGCCATTGACAGCCAGCGCGGCGTGATACCCTGAAAGAGCACCGCAAGCCCGCCCCTTCTGCGCTCTGGCTTATTTCCCGCCTGCCGAAAGGGAAATGACCGTCGGCATCTTGATGTTCGGTGCTGCATCCCCGAGAGCGTTGGACTGCTTACCTCGCGAGCGACTCGTGTCCAGTTGACGGCGCGGCCAATGGCACGTACGCGAAAGGAGAGGTAATCACAGTGCGGGCGAAAATCATCCGATGATTGACGGAGTCGGAGCCTCTGATGGGGACCATAACTCTGCCAGCTGGTGTGCGGGCGCGACGGTACGCCTTTTGATGACGGTCACTTCATCCGCAAAACCACACTGCGCTTCAAGACAGGCGGCATGCGCTGCGCGATGGTGTTTCGCCGAGGACCGCCAGGCGCCTCCGCCGAGCGCGCCCGATACTGTGTGAAGAAACTATCGAGCGAGAGAAACATGATGGAAAACTATCTCAGCGCCTATCGCTATCTGAACCTGACCCGAGACGCCCAAGGCGTCCTGGTCGTGCAACTGCACGACAAGGGAGGGCCCCTCATCTTCAGCGCAGAAGCGCATACTGAGGTGACCGACGCTTTCTACCGGATCTCCCAGGATCGGGCCAACAAGATCGTGATCCTGACGGGGGCGGGAGGGGACTTCATGATCGGCGTCGACTGGGCGTCCTTCAAGGACGTCTCCGATCCCGGCATTTGGAGCCAGATACTCGACGAGGGGGTCCAGGTTCTCGAGAACATCGCCAACATACGCGTCCCCGTCATCGCGGCCGTCGAGGGACGCGCGCATATCCATTCCGAGTACGCCCTGCTCGCCAACGTCATCGTGGCGGGGGAGGGCGCGACCTTTCAGGACATGGGTCATTTCGCTGCGGGCGTCGTGCCCGGCAACGGTATCTTCACCACGTGGAGTTATCGCGCCGGCCCTGGGCGCGCCGAAGCGTTCCTCTTGAGCCCCACGCCGCTCCCGGCGCGGACGGCTCAGGAGTGGGGCGTCGTCGCCGAAGTCGTGAGGGATGGACAGGCCCTCGCCCGGGCGCGGGAACTCGCGGGTCACTATCTCAAGGCCCCGGAAGTGGCCCGGCGAAACACACGCGTGCACTTCATCCAGCCGCTGAAGGAACGGATCGTCCGCGAAGTTGGTTATGGGCTCTCCCTCGAGGGGGCATCGGCGGCCGATCTGGTCAAATCGAAGCACGGCTCGCGCTGAATCTTGAAGAAATACATGGTCATCACCGGCGCCTCGAAGGGAATCGGGCGCGCCGCAGCGGATGCTCTCGCCGAGCACGGATGGTCCGTCATAGGCGTCGCACGGACGGAGCCTGCCGACTTTCCCGGAAAGTTCATCGAAGCTGATCTTGCGGATCAGAGCAGGACCGAGAGTCTCGCCAACGATTTGGCCGCTCACGGCGCCGTATTGGGCATCGTCAACAATGTCGGGCTCGCGAAGCACGAAACCTTCGGCACCGTCGACCTCCGCGAATTCGCGACCGTGATGGATTTGAACGTTCGGCCGGCGCTACAATTGACTCAGGCGTTGCTCCCGGGCATGCAGCGGGCACAATTCGGCCGCATCATCAACATCACTAGTCTAGTCACCCGTGGGCTTGCCTTCAGATCCAGCTACGCTGCGGCGAAGGCAGCACTTGAAAGTCTCACCCGCACGAAAGCGATCGAGCTGGCATCCTACGGCATCACCGCAAACGCTGTTGCGCCGGGTCCGACCGAGACCGAGCTGTTTCGCTCCAACAACCCTCAGGGCAGTGAGGGAGAGGCGCGGTATCTGGCGAGAGTGCCCATGAAGAGATTTGCGAAGCCCAGCGAAGTTGCGGCCGCAGTTGCTTTCCTTGCGAGCGATGCGGCCGGCTTCATCACGGGCCAAACGCTGTTTGTCGATGGCGGCGCAAGCCTCGGCTCTTTATAGCCTGTAAGCGCGCGAGGCCGTGGGCGTATAACTTCCGGTGTCGTTTCTTCTTATGCGCCACCCCGAGCAGAGCGCTACGCGGTCATGTACCTGCCCTCGGTGTCCTCAACGTGCTCCTCACGCGCGCCAAATTCACCCGGTGCATGAGCATAGTGGCGTCTTCGGATCACTCCGGGATCGAACCTTTCTTCGGCCTGTTGCGGCCCTCTATCGCAGCGCCGTCCCTTTAGCAGGATTTCTGGGCGCTTATCGTGTTACGAGAGGAGACAATTTGTCTACCACCCCACCTCACCTGACCCGGTACAGGACTGCAAGAGTGAATCTAAATCACGGAGGCTATAAATGCGGGAGATCGACCCATCACAATTAGTCGACGACCCCTGTTGACCGGCATGGGTTTGGTGGCCCTTGAAAGTATCCTGGGCCGGGCCGTTGGTGAGCCGGCCGCTGTCGGTTCGCAGACCCAGCTCCGACCTTCGGTATTGGCGTTCGATGTTATGGAGACGCTTCTTGACCTCGGAGCGCAGGGAAAACCGGATGTGACTCAGTCGCCGCGGCTACGACGCGGCCTCGAGGATCACCTCAACCACACTCTGTGGCGCCGTGACCAACGGCGTGTGATCGAGCCGTTCAGTACGTACCCGCGCCTTCATTCGCAACGCCAGGTAGCGCTGCGTTGCCACGGGGATCATGCGATCCTCCTCAGCGATCAGGTACCACGAGGGTTTCTCGATCCAGAGGGGACGGGGCGAGCGCTCCTGGATACAGGCCAGGGCGAGGGGACGTTGCGTGGCGTTCAAGAGCCCGATCTGCTCAGCGGTGGCATTCTGCGCGAACGCCGACTCGAAGCTCTCATCCGGCATCCAGATAAACCCTGATTCATCCGGAGCCAGCTGCGGCGCCAGCGGATGCGGCTTCTCGCGATAGAAGACGTCGCCTACGGTTTCACCCTCCGCGGGAGTGAGTGACGTGATGTAGACCAAGGATTTCACTCGAGCGTCTCTGCACGCCGAGATAACGGCTCCTGCGTAGGCGTGCGAAGCTAGGACGACCGACCCCGTGGTACGCGAGATGACCCGCTCAAGCGCTTTCACGTCATCACTGAGGGATGTCAACGGAAGTGGCGCGGCGATCACTCTAAATCCCTTGGCCAGCAATGGGCGTATTACAGCACCCCAACTCGAACCGTCGGCCCATGCACCATGAACGACCACGATCGTGACTGACTTACTGACTACGTTCATATTTTCGCCGCCGCATGCCTTCGCCCATTTCGCTCATCGGCTTGGAAAGGGAGCCGCGCCTCCGCGCTCCAGTCAGAACTCCGGCACCTGTATCAGACTAGTACGCGCGCAACACAGTGCGATTGAACTCCTTTGCCAAAAGATTCACTTGAGTGATGCGGCAGCGAAGGCTGGACGGCGACTGACTCATCTCGTGGTCTTTGTCGTCTTTACAGGCCGCGTAACTCTGCGAACGGAGAAGAGCCACACCTGGATCCGATCGCGGCGCGTCGTAGGCCAACGAGGCTGGGTTTCCGCTGACATTGCACGCCTTCGAGCCAGCGCCAGCTAGGCCGGTCGGAACATTACTGATCCTGCAGTACCCGCAGTGCGCTGCGGATCCTCAACAGATTGCGGCGTGAAGCTCCCACTTCCCGCCGAGAGTCAAGCGGCAAGCCTTCAGGTACCTGAATTCAGACGACTCGTCCCCTGGCACGACGTTTGCTTAAATGAAGGCGTCCGATTCGCGTGCAAGCGCAATCCGGACAATGCGTAACCCGCCCTGTGGAAGGAATTCGCGCAATGGTCTCGCAGCGCGGAAACGACGCGCCGGAGACGCGTCTCGGGGGCGCGCCGCAATCGATCCTGGTGATTGACGATACGCCCGCCGACATCGGAATGCTGATCGCAACCCTCTCCGAGGCGGGTTACCGCGTGCGCGCGGCGCCGGACGGCGAGAGTGCTTTCGAGCAAGCACGCAGCACAACCCCAGACCTCATTCTGCTCGATGCCGAGATGGCCGGTATGGATGGCTTTGCGACCTGCCGGCGATTGCGCCAGCTGCCGAAACTCGTTGAGACTCCTGTGATCTTCATGATTCAGCTCTCCGAACCGCAAGACCGAGTGGGCGCCTTCGCGGCCGGCGGGGACGACTACGTCACCAAACCCTTCCAGTATCAGGAGGTGCTTGGTCGCGTGCGGCTGCATCTCCGGCACCAAACACTCGAGTTTGAGCTCGAGCGCTTATATCGCCAGTTCGATAAGCGAGTGGCCGAGCGCACCGTGGAGCTCAAAGCAGCGATTGCGGAAAGCGAAGCGCTGCGCAGCCTGCTGCAGCAGGAAAACCACGCTCTGAAAGAGGAGATTCGGAGACGCGACGAAGCCAAGTAGATCTCGAGAGGCTTTGCGGCCGTACCTCATGCGCGCCGGTCCGAGCCGCGGTTGATGCCGAATTTCTTCATCCGAAAGCGCAGCGTTGCGGGCTTCAGGCCCAAACGCACCGCGGCTCCCCGCTCACCCTCGATCACCCATCCGGTCGCGCGCAGAACCTGGAGGATGTGTTCGCGCTGCACAGCGAGCAGTGTCGAGTCTGGCTCCGCTGCCACACCCTCGGGCTGCGCGGGGGACCCTGGCACACCGGGCTCGGCTGCAACCGGTGGCGGCTCGACGGCATTGTCGTTCCGCCCGCGAAGAACACTCGCCGTGCCCAGGATATCCGGCTCGACATGCAGCACTCCTGAATCGGTGAGGATTAGTGCGCGTTCGATGAGGTTCTCGAGCTCGCGGATGTTGCCTGGCCAGGGGTAGGCAACCAGTCGCTGTACAGTTTTCGAATCGATGCTCTCGATGTGCCTACCGACACGTGGCGCGTACCTCTGCACGAAAAACCTGATCAGCAACGGAATGTCCTCGGACCGTTCGCGCAAGGGAGGCAGGGTGAGGGGAAACACGTTCAGGCGGTAGTAGAGATCCTCACGGAACTCTCCCGCGCGTACGGCCTTGGCCAGATCACGGTTGCTGGCGGCGACGATGCGCACGTCGACTTTGATCGTCTGACTCGAGCCTACTCGCTCAAATTCCCGCTCCTGCAACACGCGCAGCAGTTTCGCCTGCACTTCGAGCGGCATCTCGCTGATCTCATCGAGAAAGATCGTGCCATGTTGTGCGAGCTCGAAGCGCCCGGTCCGTCGCTGGACGGCGCCGCTGAAGGCGCCGCGCTCGTGACCAAAGAGCTCGCTTTCGACCAGTCCCGCTGGGAGCGCCGCGCAATTGAGCTTGATGAAGGGTTTGTCCGCGCGGCGACTTGCGGAATGGATCGCGCGCGCGATCAGCTCCTTGCCAGTGCCGGTCTCGCCGTAGATCATTACGGTTGCGTCGGTAGGCGCAACCCGTTGGACACCCTCAAGCACCTTAAGGAGCTTTGCACTCGCCCCGATGATTTCCTCGAAATTGTGAACCGACTTGATCTCTTCCTGCAGGTACAGGTTCTGCGCCTGCAGCCGCGCCTGCTCGCGCTCAAGCAGGACGCGATCCGTGATGTCAATGAACATCGTCCGGGTGTACTCGCTCTTGGGATCGGGTCTCGACCACCATTGAATGAATATCTGCCGGCCGTCCTCCTTGCGTCGCAGTTCCAGCACTAGCCCGCTGGCATCGGTGCCTCTGCCGACCACGCTGAGCGCTTCACGTGCGCGAGCCTTGGCTTCCGGTATGTCCGGCACCAGCGACAGACCCATGAATCCAGGCACGATCTCATCCGGCCGCACGCCAAGAATCTTCAGCGCCGCGCGGTTGGCGTGAATGAACTGCGAATCGAGCCTCTCGCTCACGTAGGCGATCGGCGCTTCCTGAAACAGGTCGCGGAAGAATTCTTCGTTCTCACCGACCTGCTGCTCGGCGCGCCGGTGACGCAGCTCCCCAGCCGCCTGAGCCGCAAAGGCCTGAAAGATCAGCCGCTGCGTCTCAGTGAGCTCCATGGGTGCGGGGTCACACGCGTACAGGTGCCCGAGTACGGCGCCATCCACCGAAGTTAGGGGCGCGCCGATGTAACTGTCGGCGCGGTTGGCGAATTCGGGAAAGTCCTTGCCGAGACCCGTGGGATAGTGGCGAAACTCCCGAGCCAATTGCCCGGCGCAGAGTGTGTTGGCGGGGTCGAGCTCAGGGTTTTCGGCGAGCTTTCCATCGACCCAGCGTCCGATCGTTCGCATCCGCTGCGGCGCAACGAGCTCGCAGGCTCCCGCTTCCTTTACGCGCAGTGCCTCGCAAAGGCTGCGCAGCAGCGTGGGAAAGAACTCCTTGCCCGGTCGGGGCGTTCCCTCGACCAGAGCATCCAGGGCGTGTCGTTCGCTAGGTGAGGTCATGACTCTACCGCAAGCAACCCGTCGTCATTCTATCCGAAGGGTCGCAAAGCGCCCGCAGACTGATCGCTCGCCGCTTGCCTGAGCCTTTCACTCAGCCGCGGTCCTGCCGAAATAGAGTATTGCCGCGGCGGTCTCCCCAGGGGCCGATGTAGCCACGCCCTATTCCCACGGCGTCGTCGTCGCCCCTCACAGGGGATCGGTGCTCCCCCTCTTCCTAGATACATGCGGGGTCTTGCTCCGTCGGAATCCGTCCAGGCCACGTCCGCCCTCACCTCTCAAATCGCGCGTGGCGTGTGAAGCAGGGAGCTCACACGCGTCCCGGCATTACCGCCGCCGAAGAGCCGCAAGTGGCCGGCTTTCCGCCCGCAACCTGCTGCGGGCGTGAGGTCACTCCCCACCACTCGATTCATAAAAAAGTCCCACGCGATCCATTACTTGGCGCCGCCCGGCACACATTTGCCGGTGCTGGCACGGAGATTGCTGAGTTCTCCTTACCCGATGAATCGAGGCGGCGGCTGATGAATACAAAGCACTTTGACGCCGATCGAATCAAACACTGTTCAAGGACTCTGGACGAGGACGAGTTAAGGGGGATATTCCCCCGCCGCCACCGGTTTAGCTGTGTGCGGATCCCCGACAGTCCGTCATGACAGTTGGCCCTCTTTGCCGTGGACAGGCCGACACTTTGATGGACCGCGAATTACAGAATTGGTTTGTGAGCGCGATTCTCCCGCACCAGGCGGCACTAACGCGCTACCTCAATCGCGTGTGCAAACGATCAAGCGAAGTACCCGATCTGCGCCAAGAAACCTACGTTCGCGTATGCGAGAGCGCGAGAAAGTCACGTCCCCGTTTTCCCAAAACGTTCCTCTTCACGACCGCCCGCAATCTGGTGATCGATAAGGCGCGTCGAGAACGGATCGTCTCTATCGAATACACCACAAATGAGACCTTTTTGAATCTCTCAATGGACGAGCTGACGCCTGAGCGCCGGCTGGCAGCTCGACAGGATCTTCAGTTGGTGACTCGCGCTTTCGCTTCTCTTCCTGAAAGGACGAGATCGGTGATCTGGCTGCGCCGTGTTGGTGGCCTTTCTCAGCGTGAGGCGGCCGCGTCTCTTGGCATCGATGAGAGCGCTTTGGAAGGTCACATGACACGTGGCATGCGCAGTCTTTCAAAAGCAGTCTTGTCGAGCAACGCCGCCCCCCAATGTTGGGTCTAGCTCCCGGACGGCCAACGAGTCGATTTTGGAGTGCCCCACAAGCGAATATTTCAACAGTGCAGTGAAGGAGACTCGCATGAAAATCGTTTCCTCGACCCTTTCGGCCTCATCATTGCTCGGCGCTCTCGCACTCGCCGCAGCGATTGCCAACGCGGGGCCCGTGGAAAAGCCCTCCGGCTCGGAGAAGTGCTACGGCATCGCGAAGGCGGGCAAGAACGACTGCGCAGCGGGCGCACACTCATGCGCTGGGCAGGCGACTAAAAACTCAGATAAAGCTTCTTTCGTTTATCTTCCCGTGGGTGCGTGCTCAAAGATCGCAAATGCGAGCACAGCACCAGGAGGTTAGCCACCTCGTCGGCCGTGATCGGGAATGACCTTGTGAATCCGTCGATTCTGCCAAGAACCAGGCCGATTTCTGCTCGCGCAGGAATCGGCCTGCGGCCGCTTCATCATTCCGGCGTGATTGAACAGCACCCTCGCGTGCCTTGGTTCGAGGTGCACGCCGAGAACTTCGTTAGCCACGCGCTACTGCAACGAGAACTCGATGCCATTGCCGCCGACTATCCCTTGTCCCTGCACTGTGTGGGGTTGTCTCTCGGCTCGGTCGCGCTGCCGGAGCGCTCCCACTTGCAAGCGCTGCGTGCTCTTCTTACTCGTTATCAGCCGCGGTTGGTCTCGGACCACCTAGCGTGGAACGCCATAAAGGGTGTTCATCTTCCCGATCTATTGCCACTCCCCTATTCAGAGGAGGCCCTGCAAGTTGTCGTTCGCAACGTACATCGTGTCCACGAGGTCCTCCAACGGCCGATCCTGCTTGAAAACCCATCGAAATACGTGGCCCTTCCCGACTCCACACTTTCAGAGGCCGAATTTCTCGCTGAGGTAGTCGCGCGAACCGGATGTGCCGTGTTACTTGACATCAACAATCTCCACGTAAGTGCCCACAACCAAAATCTCGATCCTGAGGAAACCCTGAGCGATTTTCTCTCCGTCGTGCCAACAGATAGCATCCATGAAGTGCACCTCGCCGGGCACTCCATTTTGGTGCTCCGGGACAACCACTTGTTTTTGGACGATCACGGATCACGAGTGTGCCAGGGCGTATGGGACCTTTACGCTGCAGCTTTGAGAGTGCTGGGGCCCGTGCCGACGCTGGTTGAGTGGGATACGCGCATCCCCACTTTCACTGTGCTTGAGGAGGAAGCTGCAAGAGCTGACCGAATCATGCTCAAAACGGTCGGAAGGTTTGGCAATGTCGTTACTGCGTGAATACCAAGAACGGACACTCGGCTCGTTGCTACAGGTCGATTTCCTGAAGCGCGCCGAAGGGTATAGCAGTAATGAAGCCGTCCCGTCATATCTACGAATTCATCAGGCGACTATCTTCGGCACCTTGACGAGAGCGCTGCGTTACTCGTACCCAACCGTCGCGAAACTGCTGAGGGAAGAAGAGTTTGAGCGGATTGCGATTGGCTATGCGCGATGCCATCCGCCCAGGGCAGCATGCCTGAACGTCTATGGCTCGGGTTTTCCGAAATATCTGCAATCTGTGAGTACTCGTGCGATCGCCGCACCGTTCCTCTTCGACGTCGCACGCTTCGATTTGGCAGTTCAGGCGGTGGCGAACCAACCACTCGGAGTCTTTCATAGACCGGTCGTCCTCAGCGGCAACACGGTGCTTCGCCTCCACCGATCACTTCGTTGCGAAGAGTACGAATATCCTGTCGACAGGATTCGTGACGTCCCAGCTTCGACTATCTCCCGCCACAAGGGGGCGGTCGCATCGCCGGCGCGACGCCACCTGGCGATTTGGCGAAAGAACGATGGCGCTGGGGTCAAAGTTTTAAGCCCGTCAAGCGGCCGCTTTCTCACAGCGCTTCTTAAAGGCGATGCCCCAGAGCATGCCATCGTCCTCGCCGTTTCGGGGTTCAATCCGGACGAGGTGATCCGCAGGCTGCAACATGAGGTTCTCTCGGGCTTGTTTTGTCTCGTTACCACCTCATACCGAGGACAGTCCGCATGACCTCAGCTGCGATATCGCTACTTTCCAACAGGCGACGGCAACCTAACCGAGTTCCTTACGGCGTGATTGCGCCCGTTGACCGCCCTACGACCTTCCGCGCTTTCTTTCGTTCCGGCTCACAGAAGCTTGCAGACTGGAGCGCCACTCTAGCTGTGTTCCAACACGAGTACGGTGCGCCCCTTTTTTCCATTCCATGTGGCCATCCACGCTGCAGTGACGCTGGAGCGTGGATGCTCAAGACTGATCCTCCGTATCAACAGCGTCGTGGACACATGCGCAGGTACACCGTGTCGGGTCAAGACAGGCAGCTAACTATTGGCGAATAGAGGAGGGTCGGTTTCGCTCGCGTAATCGGTCACACACCGAAGGGCTGCGCCGGGGGAAAAGCAATGACAGAGGAAAGCGCGATGCGGTCGACGTCTTGGGGACCTCTTGGTGTTCACAACCAAGGAGCGCACCCCACGAGCGCGATGATAGATGTCAGTGATTCGGTCTGTCTCATGCCCTCCGGTGCGGAACGGCTTGGGTACTTGCTGCGGCGCGCGATTCAACTCATGGAAAGCGATGTTCAGGCCGCTTCGCGGTGTCTGCAGGCAGCCTCGATGCTTCTCTCGGCTGAGTCGCGGCGCACAGTAAGCGACGCACCGGAGGTACCGCGCTTTCAGCCGGGTGGTCTCGCGCGCTGGCAAACGAAACGCACGGTCGACTACATCGAGAAGAACCTGGGATCAAAGATACAAGCTCGTGAGTTAGCGGATCGGCTTTCTTTCAGCAAGAGTCATTTCTCACGCGCTTTCAAGCGAACCTTCGGGGTGCCCCCAATGACTTATGTATTCGGGCGACGAGTGGAGCGCGCAAAGTGGATGATGACAGCAACGCGCTATCAACTGAGCGAGATTGCACTGTCTTGCGGCTTTGCGGATCAGTCACATCTGAGTCGCTCGTTTCGCCGCATCGTTGGCATAAGTCCGGGAGTGTGGCGGCGCACAGCTACGGATGCGGCGGACACGAAGGCCGATGCTTCCGCATAAGGCCTTGCGGTGGCCGCTGTCCTTTCGCCTGATCGAGAGCTTGGAGCAAGGTCATGAACAAGATCGTCAGGCTTGATCGTGCGACTGCGTGGGGGGTCGTGGAAAGGGTGAGGAGACTTTTGGATTCCGTTCCCTACAGTGTCATCGCATTGATCGCTCGCGCCGCGACTTTCACGGTTTTTTGGCGCTCGGGAATGCAGAAGCTCGCTGACTGGAATTCAACTCTCATGCTCTTTACGAATGAATATCGAGTTCCCATTCTCCCACCGCATGTTGCGGCCTACATCGCCGCAAGCTTGGAGTTGGGGGGGTCGGTTCTTGTCCTGATGGGCTTGCTGACACGCCCGAGTGTGTTTCTCTTGCTGGGGATGGTCTTGGTGATTCAGACGTTCGTTTATCCACAGGCTTGGCCGGACCACATCCAATGGCTTGCCTTTATGTTCGTCTTGTTGGCTCGCGGCCCAGGTCGCATCTCTTTGGATACCCTAATCTGGCGAGTCGCTCGTCAAGCACCGAAGGAGGCTCAGGAGACGCTCGGTGCTAGGCTCTAACAGGATTTCGCATGAGTGGGGTCCATGGTGGTATGTGACTGGCAAGAGCGCGATCCGCGTGAGCACGGGCGGTCCGACGGCGTGATTCTCTAGGCATCTGTGCGTTGTGCATCAACGCGGCGGGGTGGTAAACCGGTGCGCTTTCGGGTTGGGGTCGATGTGCGGCGTATGTGCGGCCCGAATGAGCGTAAGCGGTGGGTGCGATCCCTCTACTTGCCTCTAGCCGCAGGTGTTGCAGTTCTCGTGCCGGGTGCACTCGCCGGGTGGACGCACCAGCTGCTCTTGTTTGCGAGCCTAGGGCCTACGGCAGCTCTGATGGTTCAAGAGCCCGGCCATCCAGCGGCGGATTGGTCCAATGCAGTGATTGGGCATGCGCTAGGTATGCTCGCGGCGTGCATCGTCGTTTGGTTGTTGGCGCTCGACAATGCCCCATCCATTTTTGATCAGCACGAAATTAGCTGGGCACGGGTCAGCGCGGCGGCGCTGTCGCTCACCCTAGCCCTCACACTCGAGAACTTGGCCAAGGTGCAGCACCCGCCAGCGGCTTCCACGACGCTGTTGATCGCCCTTGGCTCCTTTAGACCGGTCTGGCGTGACTGTGCCGCGATCGTGGTCGGCGTAGTCTCGGTGACCCTAGGTGCAGAGATCGTAAAACGGCTGCAGCCATCACTTAGGTGACTGTAGTTCGACTACAGACGCGCGCTATTTCGCTCCTCTCTCGCATGATCATTGGTACATCTCGCCTCTCATCAGGCGTTTGTGCGACTAACTGCGCAGAGGTTGCGTAGGGCACGGGCGTCGCGAGCGGTGCACCCTTGTCGATGATCCAGCTCGAGACGGCCACGCCGTCCGAATCCGGCGCCTGCAAACTGTGGATCGCACCTCGTGGGTTGAAGAAACTGTCACCCGCGTGAAGTATCCGGTCGGGCTGTCCGCGCGTCTTCAAGGTCAACGTCCCGCGCACGACATAGCCCGCTTCGTCAGCGGGATGCGTGTGGAATCCGATGGTCGCCTCCTTGGGCAGAGTCGCCGCGCCGATCACGATCTCCTTGCCGGGAACGCCGGACTGGTCGTGGCGCTCGAGGATCGTGCGGACCGCTTCGGGTTTGCCCTTTTTTGAGCTTGCAGCGCCAGTGTCCCTCCGAGCGCGACCGCGGTCGTTATTGCAACATACAGCAGTCTCATGGCCGGCCTCCGTGCTCGAGCGATCCCGCCGTCAGCGACGTCAAGAATGCACGCCAGCCGAAATCCGTCATGGTCAGTCTCCGTTCACGGGCCTATCGGCGATCCTGGATCTTTCGGCTCTCGCGATCTTGGCTGATCGTGGGCAATTTGGCGGGTTAGGCGCGTGGGATGACCAACGAGGCAAGAGGCAAGCAACCAAGAAATGTTAGTGCGGTTCAATATTTATCGGCCTGCACGCACTAACAATCCGCGCAGGGGAGCCAAACCTATGAAGGCATTGATCAAGTTTCTTGCGCAAGTTGGGCTTTTCAGGGAGGGGCTGGACTACGGCCTGCTGCGCGCATCCATGGTTCTCATCTTCTACATCTTTGGCTACGCCAAATGGCATGCGTACGACGTTCCGTTGCTGACGCCGTTGATCAGCACCGGGCCACTCATCTTTTGGCTCGTTCCGACATTCGGCCCTCAAGGAGCCGTTTGGTTCCTGGGAGCGACGGAATGGACCATCGGTACGCTCCTGCTCCTTGGATTCTGGAACAAGAAGCTCGGGCTGTTGGGAGCCATCGGCTCGACGGGTACCTTCGTATGCACGGTCACGATCCTCCCATTCCTAGCCGGCGCGTGGGAACCGTCCGTCGGGTTTCCGGCGTTGACCTTGAACAGCGGCTTTCTGGTGAAAGACTTCGTGCTGCTCGCCGTATCCATCTATTTGATGAGGCAGGATGCTCTGAGAGTGTCCCCCCCCCGGCGAGACTCAGACCAAGGCCGTTCCCGCGATGGCAATGAAGTGATCCGGGCGGCGAGGGGAACTGAATTGGAAAGCGCGCGCTGGGTTGGACTGGAAAATGGTCGAGGAGCCGGCTGTCGGATCCCCGCCAAGAGCTCCGTTGGCCACCTGGGTGCGCAATTGCCAACGGGAACGCGCGCCTTGTTGATTCCTACGCAATCAAAGAGGTCTGTCGAGGGAGACTGCCATGACTGACGTGAGAGACGACCCCGATACACCCGACCGTGCAAGTGTTGACCTTCATCGCAGACGCTTGCTGCTGGCGGGAGCGGCGGGAATCGTGAGCACTGCGGGCGCGGCTATTGCCATCCACGATGGCGAGCTCGGCGGACCGTCAGAAACGATCCGCGGTGAGATGCCATGGGCTCCCGGCAGCGCTGACTCCCCGCCTGCGGCGTCCGGGTCGGAATATAAATACTTCAAACCGACGGAGGTCGTCTTTATCGAGGCTGCCGTAGGCAGACTGATCCCCGACGATGCGGTCGGTCCGGGCGCCGTGCAAGCCGGAGTGCCCTTCTTCCTCGACCGTCAGCTCGACGGCCCCTACGGTCGCGGAGACCACTTTTACCTCGGCGGCCCTTGGGCGAAGGGCACTCCGCAACAAGGGTACCAGAGCCGATTCAATCCGGCGCAGCTTTACCGCGCAGCTATCGAAGCGATCGACAGATACGTCGCAGCCCAGTTCAGCGGCTCGAGCTTCGCCAAGCTCAAACCCGATTATCAAGACACGGTCCTCAAGGGTCTGGAGAGCGACCGGATCGCGCTCGACGGGGGCGTGGACGCCAAGATGTTCTTCGACATGCTCTTACAGAACACCAAGGAAGGATATTTCTCAGACCCGATCTACGGCGGCAACAAGGATATGGGCGCGTGGAAGATGATCGGCTTTCCGGGCGCGCACTATGACTATCTCGAGTGGGTCGACCGACACGGCGAGCCCGTCCCCTATCCGCCCGTCAGCTTCAAGGGGCGCCGCGGTTGGCGTGAGGTCGAACAATGAGCAAAACACTCAAACCCGTCGATGTCGTGTTGGTAGGTTTCGGATGGACCGGCGCGATCATGGGCCAGCAACTCTGCGACGCCGGCCTCGAGGTGCTGGCATTCGAGCGCGGGCCTTGGCGCGACACGCCTTCCGACTTTGCCACCGGATTCGCGCAGGATGAGCTCCGCTACATGTGGCGGCATCATCTCTTCCAGAACCTCACCTACGACACGCTCACCATTCGCAACAAGGTGAGCGAGGAAGCTCTGCCGATGCGGCGGCTCGGATCGTTCCTTCTCGGCACCGGCGTCGGCAGCGGTGGGGTTCACTGGAATGCTCAGATCTGGCGATTTCTGCCCACGGACTTTCTGACCAAGAGTCACAACGAGAAGCGCTACGGCAAGAAGGCCGTCACGGACGGCGATCTCACCGTGCAGGATTGGGGCATCACTTACGAGGAATTGGAGCCGTACTACACCCAGTTCGACCTACTCTGCGGAACGAGCGGCAAAGCGGGAAACCTGAACGGCAAGATCCAGCCAGGTGGCAATCCGTTCGAGGGTCCGCGCTCGATGGAGTTCCCGACGCCGCCGATGAAACAGACCTACGGGCCGACTCTGTTCGGTAAAGCTGCGGCCGAACTCGGCCGACACCCGTTTCCCCATCCGACCGGCAATCTGTCGCAGCCCTATACCAATCCCCTCGGCGCACAGCTTGGCGCCTGCACCTATTGCGGCTTCTGCGAGAAGTTCGGATGCGGCAATTACTCGAAGGCCAGTCCCCAGACGACCGTGCTCCCGTACCTGCTCCGCAAGCAGAACTTCACGCTCAAGACCGAGTGCGAGGTGCTCAAGGTCGAGCTGACGCCGGACAGGAAGCGAGCCACCGGGGTCACTTACGTCAACAGCGCGGGAGAGGAGTTCTTCCAACCTGCCGACATCGTCATTCTCTCAGCATACGTCTTGCACAACGTGAGACTCCTGCTCCTTTCGGGCATCGGTGTGCCGTATGACCCGAAGACCGGCGAAGGAGTGGTCGGCAAGAACTACGCCTACCAGACCATGTCGTCGGTGAACGTCTTCTTCGACGACAAGCTCATAAACCCCTTTATCGGCGCCGGCGCCCTCGCGACCGTGATCGATGACTTCAATGGCGACAATTTCGATCACGGCGGCCTCGGGTTCATCGGCGGCGCTTACATCGCGGGAATGATCACCGGCGGCAGACCGATCGAGATGATTTACACACCTGAGGGCACACCGAACTGGGGCCTGCAATGGAAACACGCGGCAGCCAAGAATTATTTGCGCTCCTTCAATTTCAGCATTCATGGCTCGAGCATGAGCACGCGCGGCAACTACCTCTCCCTCGATCCGACTTACCGGGACGTCCACGGCAGGCCAATGCTACGGATGACGTTCGACTTCAGCGAGAACGATTTGAAGATGTCGGACTATCTGACGGACCGCGCCGCCGAGGTGGCGCGCGCCATGAACCCCCGCGAGATCAAGCTGAACAGGCGGAGCAGACCCTGGAGCGTGACGCCCTATCAGACTACTCACAATACGGGCGGGGCGATCATGGGGGTGAGTCCGAAGGACAGTGTGATCAACAAGTATCTTCAGGTCTGGGACGTCCCCAACGTATTTTCCATGGGGGCGGGAGCCTTCCCCCAGAATGCGGGCTACAACCCCACGGCTACACTGGCGGCTCTGGCCTATCAATCGGCGCACGAGATGGTGACTCGCTATCTCAAGCAGCCCGGTCCGCTAGTTCAAGCATGAACGCCCGGGGTTCGCAGGACGGACGACTCGCGGCGTTCGCGTTGCTGCTGGTCGCGTGCGTCGGTGACTCAAGCGTCCTTGCTCAAACGCCACCAGTTCCGACTCCCTCCGAAGCGAACATCCTGCCAGGCACGGTGCTGACTCGAGCGATCAGTCCCTCGAGGCCCGGTGCCGACAAGATCCGTCGAGGGCAATACCTCGTCGCGGTCGGTGATTGCATGTCGTGCCATCTTCGGCCCGGGGGCGAGCCGCTGGCCGGTGGGTTGGGTCTCCACACCCCCTTCGGCGTAATCTATTCCTCCAATATCACCTCCGATCGCGAGACCGGTATCGGCAACTGGACCAGCGAGCAATTCTATCGGGCAATGCACGACGGCAAGGGCGCGCGCGGCGAGAACCTGTATCCCGCCTTTCCCTATCCATGGTTTCACCTCGCCAGCCGCGAGGACGACGACGCCATCCTCGCCTATTTGCACACGACGCCCGCGGTGCACTACACGCCGCCGCAGAACGGGCTGCACTTTCCCATGGATATCCGGGCGACGGTCGGGGTCTGGAATCTTCTATACCTCGATTCAAATGCCTTCCGTCCTGATCGGGGCCAATCCGCCGAATGGAACCGTGGCGCGTACCTTGTCAACGGGCTTGGGCATTGCGGCGGCTGCCACACACCCAAGACCGGGCTAGGCGGCGATCGATCGGGCCACCTGTTCGAAGGTGGCAAGCTGGACAACTGGGTGGCGCCCGATCTCACCGGCAACGAACGGACGGGTCTCGGAGCCTGGAGCGTCGAGGACGTCGCAGAGTATCTGAAGAACGGGCGCAACCGCCGCGCCGCGGCCGGTGGCGCCATGGCCGACGTGATCACCTATTCCACGTCGCTCATGACGGATGCCGACCGGCACGCAATCGCGGTGTACCTCAAGAGCCGCACACCGAGTCCCAGCCAGACCTCGGGGGAGCCAGATGCTGCGGCCATGAAGCGCGGAGCGGCAGTCTACTCGGATGCTTGCGCCTCCTGTCACTTGGAGAACGGCGTCGGCCAGCCGGGGTATTTCCCGCCCCTGGGACACAACGCGCTTGTCCAGCAGGCTGACTCGACCACGCTCCAGCACATGATCCTAGCGGGCAGCAGGATCGGGACCAGCGCCAAACGCCCGACTGCCTTGACCATGCCGAGCTTCGCCTGGAAGCTGAGCGACGACGAGATTGCAGATGTGGCCACTTACATCCGCAACAGCTGGGGTAACCAGGCCCCCGCGGTGGCCGCGAGCGCAGTGGCCGACATGCGCGCAGGGCTCGACCTCGCTCACGTGCACCTGACGGTCATGTCGGGCGACCAGAATTGAGCCTAGCCGACCGGCCAACAAACTTAGAGCGCCGCCCCGCAAGCCCCGCGGGGTCTCGATCGAACCGTCCACGCATCCCCCTCCGAGTTACGTCGTGTCCGAGGGTCCTCTGCCGCTAGCGCCCGCGTGGCCTGCGGCTACGTGACAAGCCGAGCAAGCCGTCCGAGGGACCGGATGCAGCGGAGATTCGGCTGAGCACATTGCTGTCTCGGAAGGTGGGAGTTACGAGCAGTAATCGGGTCCTGGCGCCAGATCAGCATGGGAGAGTTGTTCGCGACACGGGCCCGCTCGACGGACTGAACCCCGGAGGTGGAAACTTCGGGCCGGACGGCCGTTATTACGCCACATTGCGAAGTGCGCGCACGATCATGGCATTCTCGGTCAAGCTGGACTCAATGGCGAGAACGTTCTTTGTCGAAACAGTGTACCGTTTCCTCGCGGGTTTGCGTTCACTCACGACGGGATGCTGTACCTCGCGTCCGGCATCGGACCGAATGGGCAAGGTGATAACACCGTCCTCATCTTCGCTCCCGGCAAGCGTACGCTGCCGTCTCGGTTGGTGGTGGATCCCGAACTCAGTCCTCTCGATCTTGTCATCGCGCCCAACGGCAACATCATTGTTTCGAGTGAACACCCGTTCGGGGCCTCCGAGGCCGCTACGACGGTCCGTGAATGCGATGCGGAAAGCGGACGGCTCGTGCGTGTCTTTTCCCCGAAAGGGTCAGGGGGTTTCGCAAACCGCGTGGACTGCGATTTGGTCTCGATGGCAATCTCTATTGCCTCGCGCAGGAAGAGGTCGTTGCATTCGATTTTGCTAGCGGTGCATTTGTGGGGGCGCCCATCCAATTTCCACGGTTACACAGGCAAGCATTAGCGTTTTTTCCTTGAAGAAGGGGGCTGCGCTCGATAAGTCCCTTCGCATCTCTCGCCATCGTGTTGAGTTCCATTACCGGGTAACGACGTGCTCCTGGTAGGTCCTCAGCCAACCTCCGTTGGCACGGATTTGGACTATGCACGATGTGACGATCCAGCTGATCGGGCGATTCGGGCCCCAATTCAGCAACTCGCCCGAAAGGGTGGTTCTCCTTCGAAAGCTCGAGAGCGCCGCTAAGAGTCCCCGCAGGATTCACCTGGTTCGTCCGTCTTACTCCGTAAGGGAGCAGATGCGCGATGCCTCCCGCGGAGGCTCGTTTCATTCTGGTCCCAATCCAGCTGAAGCTGCCACTGACTCCTAGCAGCCGCAACATCCGAGGACGATTCATGAAACTCACCACACTCGTCGCGTCACTACTCCTAAGCGCGTTTTCAGTGGTCGATCCGGCTTTAGCGGCGTCCACTGGTGCCTCGATGAAGGAGGCGGACGCACTG
>Ga0335079_10003222_pt1 | contig 18855 bp, 20 predicted proteins | sample Lox_Sample_33_FD_206719 | JGI IMG/M metagenome (GOLD analysis project Ga0335079, IMG submission 206719) | Soil microbial communities from Loxahatchee National Wildlife Refuge, Florida, United States - Lox_Sample_3.3 | ecosystem: Environmental > Terrestrial > Soil > Wetlands | place: USA... | reverse complement strand
CTCGGTTGGACCGGCGGGCTTGATGAGCAGCGCCGTGCTGCCGAGCCGGCCGTCCACGTCGCGCAAGCAGGATCCGTGACATGCGATCCAGCGACCGGCGCGGCACCGGGTCAGCACGCGCCGGGCCGTGCTCTCGCTCCTCGGCGATCGCACGCGCGCGCACAAGCGCACCAGCCGCTGGGAGGGGAAGCGCGCATAGGTGTCCCGGGGCGAGGCTGTGCTCGGTGCGCTCCAGCTCGTCGAGCAGCTCGCGTGCCTCTTCGTTGGCCGACATCCGGCTCGCCGCCCGCAGCGAACACCATTAAGCCGGCACGATGACCGTCGATGGGAGCGGAGGACGGTGCCGACTCGCGGACGTGCTCGCGCACCACATCTGCGAGCGGCTCAGACAGGCTCGCCACGAGCTCGATCTCGCCGGCATCGAACGCCGGCATGCCCGCCGTGCGCAGCAGCGCGATCGACGCCCAGAGGCTTCCGTCCGCGCGGACCACCGCGCGCAGTCCGTCCTCGAAACCATTCGGCCGCAGGATCTCGCGATACCGAGCGCTCCGAGCCGGACGTTCCGACGTCGCGAGTCGCAGCCCGGCGGCTGGTATCTCCGCCGTAACGAGGTCGCGGTACGTGTTGATGTCCGCGCGCAGGAACTCGAACTCCCACACGCGCGTATGGTCATCAGCGCGGATGTTCTCTAGCCACGCCTGACCTGCGGGCACGCCGGTATGCGGATCTGTCGCCACCCAGGCGGCGGCCTGGAACGAGATCAGACGCCGTAGCCGCTCGGAGGCAACCGCGAACAGCTCGCGGACGCTCTCGCGCTTCGCGGCGCGCTCGAGCAGCACTCGGCGCGCATCAGTTGCGGCGGGAGTGAGCTTCGACCGGCGTCCCGCCGACGCGACGCGGCCGTTTCGATGGGTCGGCTTCGTCGATCGCGCTAGCTCACGACCGGCATGGCCAGCCAGTCTCGCGCAGTTGTCGCCTGGTCGGGTAGCCACCGTCCGGCCACGAACTCGCGATCGACCTCCCGGGCTCGTGCAACGGCGTACTCCTCGTCCGCGCCGCAGACACCGTCGTCGGAATACTGCTCAGCCGATGCCGACATGACGGTCCCCTCCTGACCTGTTAGAGGTACCGTGCATTAGGACGCCAGCGGCGGACCTACGAACTCGATCCCGTGCTCGCGAGCGGTCGCCGCGAACGCCTCGGTCTGCTCGGGATTGGGCGGCCCCTGCGGCGCGGGCAGCCCCGGCCGCTGGGCGGGGCGGCTCACCGCGCCCATGAACCGCACGAAGTCGCCGTGCGTGGTGACGTTGAGCCACCGTGCTCCGTCGGGGGACTCGACCCGATAGGTGTGCGGCACCCCGCGCGGCGCGAGCGCCGCCTCGCCGGGACCAATCCGAAACTCGGCCTCCGCGGCTCGGATCCGCAGCTCGCCTTCGAGGATGTAGAACGCCTCGTCCTCGCCGTGTTGGACATGCATCGGCGGCGAGTCAGCGTGCGGGGCGAGGCGCTCGATCACCGATATCCCATCTTGCCCTTCATCGTGACCAACGCGAACGGTGGCCAGCGTATTCAGAAACCACAGCCGCGCGCCGGGAGTCGTTGGCCTCTCCATCTCCAATCCCTCCTGCCTGACATCGATGGTAAACTCCGATTCGGATCTTATACCTCCGGTTCGGAGCTTTGTCAACCAAAGCGCTCACCCCCTTCTCCTATGTCATCCTGACTCTGATCGGACGGGGCGGCGCGGGCCCGCACGACCTCGTCCGTATGGCGCGGACGGGTCGGATCTACTGGGACGCGGCTGAGAGCCAGTTCTACGCCGAGCCCAAGCGCCTCGAACGGCTCGGGCTGCTCACATCGCACACGGAGCCCGGCCGGACGAGGCCGCGCACGCACTACACGCTCACCGACCAAGGCCGCGAAGCGCTTGTCGCGTGGATGGACCAGCCCGCCCGCTTCCCCCGGATCCAGAACGAACCAGTCGTGCGGCTGCTGGCGGCTGACCTCGTCCCCGAGCACAAGGTGCTGGAGAGCCTCCGGGCGCTGCGTGAAGAGATCGCCGCGATCTCGGCCCAGCTCGACGCCGCCGAGCACGCAGCGGCCGCGGTCCCCAGCCGCACGGAGTACCTCATGCTCAACCACCAGCTCAGCCGGCGGATCCTCCAGGCGCACGCCGAGTGGCTGGACCAGGTCGAGCACAAGCTGGACTCGAGGCCCCACCGAGGCGCCTCCCGCGCTCGGCGGCGAGGGGCCGACGGCTGATGGACCGAGCACCGGCGCTGGCGTCAGGCCGGCTTGCTCCCCACGCGGCGAATAGCGTGGGCACGAGAACCGACCGCGGTCAGCGTGTCGATCGCGCCCTGAATATCGACGAGCGTCATCTGCGCCGCGGGCCACTTCAAGCTGACCTTGGCCAGCCAGTCCCGGTGGTGCTGAGTCCATGCCTTGTCGTCCTCGAAGCGGATCGCGTGCCGGTCGCCGACGCGTGCGGGATCTTTGACGGCGCCGCCACGACGCACCGGTTGCCGCGCCTGACGAGCGCGCGCGAGCCCGTACCCGGTTGGACCGGCCTCATACTGGCTTGGGCAACCTCGCGCAGAACGCCGCCGCCGGCATGATCTCGCCGCTCATCCTGAAAACGTCAACTCCCCGCTCTCGGCGTCCAGGACCGCCGCCACGATCTCGTGGCGTGCACATCCAGGCCGACAAGCGCGTTCTAGCCTTCGCCATTGCGGGCTGCTCCTATGCGGTTGTGGACGCTGCGCGGGGTGCCACCCCACGGCTAACGATCCCCACGATCGCACCGTGCGCGTCGCGCTCACCGAGCAAACGGTCGCGATGGAAGCCGTATGCAAGCCTCATCCCTGAAGCCGGGTCTCTGGCAGGCGCGCCGGGTCAGCCGGCGTGGTCGCGGCTGGAGGCCGCCGCTGCGCGCATTGGTTCGGCCCCGTCACGAGGCGGGCGAATCGCTCACTCACCTTCATCCTCCGCATCAGGTGATGCACGGCGCCGCCGCCACCCCGGGTTCGAAAGTCTTCTCAGAGATCTGCTTGAGTGCGGCCTTCTCGGGCTCCGCCGGCGTGCCGCACCATTGACGAGATCAACAGTAGGGGCGTGCGGCGAACCTGAGGTGTCTCAGCCAGCTCGCCCGAGAGGAATCTCTTGTTCCTTGAGCGTCCGGGCGCCGCGTGAGGGTCACCTCCACGGGGTAGGACGTGACCGATGAGATCGACCGCTGCGGAGGCGTCATGGCCGGCAACGACCAGGATCGCGACGCGGTGAAGCCGAGCGAGCAGCGCCGCGGATCGGTTCCGGGAAGCGACGAGGCGCACAGGAAAGGCCCGTGGGCCGCGAGGGGCCCAGGACGGAGTCGTCCCCGGCGAGCTGGGAGGCTCCGATGCGCCCGCCGGTCTCCTGCCTTACGATCCCGAGCTCGGGAGCTCCGTGCTCGGCAGACCGGCGGGCACTGAGGAGCCGGCGACCGAGACGGGCATCGACCCGCACGGCGGCGACGGGGCCGACGCCACCTCCGATGGGGGCCCCGGATGTGCCGGACGGCGTGGAGCCTGATCTCAAGGACGCCGCCAGCGGACCGCGCCAGGTCGACGCCGGCTCGGTACCTCGAGCGAGGCGGGTCGGCTAGGGTCGGAGTATTCGATCGCTGTTGTTTCACTAGGAGGCCAACGTGCCGTTCGAAACGTTTACGCGCCAGCGCCGGGCAGAACGTCAGCCGTTCGTGACGATTCAGAAGAAGGGTGTGATCTCGCTCAACCGGGCGGCTTTCGAGGCTCTCGGCAGCCCCGAGTTCGTAGAGCTGCTCTTTGATCCGGACGTCCGCTTGGTCGCCTTGCGTCGAAGCGATAGCTCGGTCGACCATGCCTATCAGGTTCGCGCGCCCGTGGAGAATCATGCCACGTGGTTGATCTCGGGTGCGGCATTTGTGAGCTACTACGAAATCGAGAATTCCAGATCGGTCAGACGGGCTGCTCGAATGGACGGCGACCTGCTGGTCATCGACCTGAATGACCCGCACGTCGATCCGCGGGCCGAGCCCACACCAGCCGACGCCTCGGATTCGTGACGCGGCGCTTCGATGCTCTGCGCCGGTCGCTCGGTCCGCTCTCGTGCATCAGAGTGAGCGGTGACGCACCGTAGCTGGCCTCCAGGACGCGCCCAGCGATCGGCGGCCGGCTAAGGGCGGCGGGCTGAGGCGCTCGGCCGGCTGCACCGGCTTTTGTGCGCGGGCGGCGATCGTGGGGGTAAGCGCTCCCACGCGTCGGCCAGCTGCTCGGGCGAGGATGGGTGAGCGATATGCAGCCGAGCGTCCCAGTTCGGGCGCAGCCAACACCGGGAGCAGCGACGCGAGTGTGAGACATCGCATGCGGCAGTTGCCCGCTCTCAGCAGCGGAGGCAGCCGCGCTGGTCCCTGTCTGTTGGCCGCTTCGATCAACCGGCAGCAGCGTGGTCACGGTCGCGCTCGCGGGCGGAGGGTCGCCGAACGCTTGCAATGGTCGCCGATCTGGCTAGCCACCGATGGCTCGCGCGGGATCTTGTCGATCCTGGACGAGCGGATCGCGTCGGGAGCGGCGTGCGCGCGTTCGGCGCGAAGCGGGTGGTCAGAGGCGGAATCGGACGACGCCGATGATAAGTTGGGAGCACGTGGCGCTTCGCCGATCGAGCGGCCGTCGCGCCACCCCACGTTCCGCGGAGGGAACCTCACTCGTGTACGCAACCGCCTTCTACCGTGTCTGTGACCTCGACGAGCTCCGTCGTATGGTCGCTGAGGTAGGCGCGGCCGAGCTCATCACGACCGGACCTGACGGCTACCCACGAGCGACGCTCCTACCCGTCATCTGGACCGGCGACGTCGTCCGGGCGCATATGGCCCGTCCGAATCCGCATTGGGCCGAGATCCCCGATAACACTCCGGCCTTGCTGGTGTGTGCGGGCCCCCAGGCGTACGTCTCGCCGTCCTGGTACCCGAGCAAGCGCGAGCACGGCAAGGTCGTCCCGACCTGGAACTACACCAGCGTCCACCTCCGCGGAACCGCCACCGTGCATGACGACCCCGAATGGCTCAGAGATCAGATTGCCGCCCTCACCGACTTGAACGAACGAGACCGCTCTCACCCATGGCAGGTGACCGACGCCCCGAGCCGATTCATCGACGGGCAGCTGCGAGGAATCGTCGGCGTCGAGATCAACGTCGAACGGGTCGAGGGCAAGGCCAAGCTCAGCCAGAACCGGTCCTCGGAAGACCAGAACGGCGTCATCGACGGTCTCGGCCGCGAAACGAGATCAGGCGCCAGGGACATCGCCGACGCCATGCGTGTCGCCGCGACACCAGCCCGGTGAGCGACCGTTACACGCCCAGCGGCCCTTGCTACGGACGCTCGATGGTTCACGATCACCGAGATCACCGAGATCGCCGGTGGGGAGCCGCCGGCGCCGTACGAGGGAGCGGGCGTCTGCTACGCCGAGTTCGGCGACCAGCTCGTCGCGAAGGTCGACGTCAGCTGCTTGCGCGGGGAGACTCTGATCGCACAGCGTCATGATGCCTCGAGCGAATACGCCGCCGAGAAGGCGGAGTTCGCCGCCACGCGCCGCGCGCTGGTTCGGATCCTGACTCGGCCGTTCATCGAACATCAATCGTTCCGTCCCGGCAACACGCGTCGAATTGTCGATGAGTCGAGTCTCGGTCTACGGAGGCGCCATCAGAAACCGTGGACGGCGGTGATGCGGATGTGCACAGGGACGTTGAAGCGCTCCGAGAACGATTCGGCCGTCATGCCCGCGTGCTCCCAGGCGGTGGCGTACTTGGCCACCCATGGCGCGTTGAGTCCGGCGATCGGGCGCGATTCGTCCACGTGGGCGATGCCCGTCAGGATGACGATGTCGCCGCCGCTCGCGTCGCCGCGGAAGTTCAACGTGACCTTCGGGTTGCGGCTGAGGTTGCGGATTCGCGCTCCGGGCTGGCTATACACGTAGACATTCTGGCCGCCGTCCCACAGGAACCCCACCGGGCGCGGGAGCGGCGCGCCAGACGGAGTCACGGTCGTCAGCCACACGATCGTCTCTTCGCGCAAGTGTCGTGCGACCCGCGCCCCGAACTCGCTGTTCTCGTCGATCATCCGGCGATCGTAATAAGAACGGTCTCCGTCGCCCGGCCCAGCCGAAACGCAGGTGTCGGCTCGCAGGTATGCCCCGAGCGGTAGGGGCGTCCAGAAGCGCGCTTCATAGGTGTGACGGATTCACCCCAAGGGAGGTTGGCGAACTGGTCGTCGTCGACGATCCTTTGGCTTCGTCGGACCGAGACACCGGGCGCGTATCCAAGGCCTGATCTCGACCCGCTTGTCCGATTGGATCGTGATCCACCGCTCCGAGCGAAGGATCCAGAGTGGCCATTCCGGCGGGCGTAGCGCCGTCATGGTAGGGAGGAGGGCGATCGGGGATGAGCAGCGTCGCAAACACCAACGAGAGTGCCTTGACCCAAGCGGGAAAGGCTCCGAGCGAGAAGCGCGGCGCCGGGAATTCGCCGGCGCCCCGGCGACACGGCGGCGGACTCTTCAGGAGGTTCATGCACGGTCTCGAGGAACGGTTGGGCGCTGCCGGCGCGGAGGATCCGCATCCCGTCGGTCGGCGCCCGGCGGGCGCATGGTTGAGGCGGCACCCTCGCCTCTGCGCCTGGATCGTTCTGGCTCTGTTCTTGGTCGAGCTGTGTGCATTTGCGTCGTGGGGGGCGCAACTGCTGCCGTTCCTCCTGGTCGCCGCCGTTGTCTGGTGGGTCGCGGTCTGGAAACGAGGCGTGCTCGCGGCCACGGCCAGGCATCTGTCAGTCCTGCTGTTGACCGGGCTGACGATTCTCTGTCTCGCTCTCTGCGGACTGAATCAGTGGTTCGCGTCGGTCAAGCCGGCGACCGTCCAGCGAGCCGAAGAGACGCTTGCACGGTTCCGGCTTGAGTTCACCGACTTGACAAGCCTGTCGATGGTCCAAGTACTGATCGTGGGCACGGTCCTGCTGGCGCTTGCGGTTATCTACACCAACCTCGATGCAGCCAAGCGGTATGACCGCGTGCAGAGCTCACTCGGGTCATTCCAGACACTTCTCTTGGTCCTGTGCAGTTTCGTGATCTACGCCCAGTCGCCGCTACAACAGGAAGTCCATGTCACACACGACCATTTGACCGATGCCTACCGAGCCGCGCTGGAGCGGCAGTGGAAGGCCGACGCTCAGATCGCGGAGGCGGCACCGACGCGCCGAAGCCTTCAGACGACGAAGCCGAATCAGCAGCAGCAACTGGGCGTGGTCCTCCGCCGCATCTACTCCGCCGGGCACGAACGCCCACACGCCGTCTCGGTCATCGAATCGAAGGTGTTCGAGACCAGCGCGCAGCAGACGGCAGCCAGCCGGTCGGCTGCGCAGCTGGACGCGATTGCGTCGGCCGAGGCGAACATCCACATCGGCCAGGTGCCGGTGACGCCGCGCGAGCTCGACGATCAGATCGAGGTGACCGCGGCGGCCGAAGACTCAGCCTCACAGGCGGCGCGGGCCGCTCATCAGTCCGCCGCGGTCGTGATTTCCACGATCGTGAGGATCATCGAACTCGCCACGCCGCACTTCCCCAGCGAAGCGGCGCGGACGATCGCGGAGAACCTGTTCGAGAACTGGGCTGGGCTCGCCGAGCCCAACGTCGCCGAGGCGTTCGCCACGCTCCATGACGCCTCTGCACACGACTCCAAGGGCCCTGCGCTCACGCTGGACAGGGCCGACATTTCTGGGTCCGACCCGACGACATTCTTTTACCGAGGTACCTTGGCTTCACCCGAGACGATCGCGCGTGCTGCACCCTCGGCCCAGGTTCACGTTGCGGTACACCCGCCGGCAGATCCGTCTTCGGACCTGTCGGACCTCGATCACTTGCTCGAGGACTTTCACTGAGCGGCCTCCCGGCCGCATCGCCGGTCGGCGAGCAGCGAAGCCGGTTGCTCCGATGAGTTCCGATCCCGGGTGGTGCGGGGTCGCCGGCGGACACCCGGGCAGCGAGCGAGGCGGCACGCCCGCCGGGCTCCAGCGTCGGACCGGTAGATCTGGCCAGACTAGGCCCGCTCGCCGTTTCGGGCACCGATTTGACCGCATCGAACGCGAGGGATTAGCATTATCATCGGTGTCCTCCGCGGACGAAGGTCGGCGTGGGCAAATGGTCATCGAGTTCAAACGAGCGCTGATCGTCGTGGCGGCGGCGGTATTTGTCACCGTCAGCGTCGTCCTGGCTCACAGTGGTCGGACCTCTGCTCGCGCGCTCTCGATCGGGGCGGGGACGCCTTTGGTCGGTCACGCAGGCCCGGTCAGTAGCGTCGCGTTCAGTCCGAACGGGCGGACGCTCGCGACCGCCACCGAGAACGGGACGGTCCAGTTGTGGGACGTTCGACGGGACCGCCTGGTCGGGACGCTCAGGGGACTCGTCCGGATCGTCGACGGTGTGGCGTTCAGCCCGGACGGGCGTACCGTCGGCGCGGGAAGCAGAGGAGGCGTGGTGCGGTTATGGGACGCGCGGAGTCGCAGACAGCTCGGAGGGCCGTTACAAGCGCATGCCGGCTCCGTCTACGGCGTCGCGTTCAGTCCCGACGGGCGCATCCTCGCGGTTGGGAGTGCCGGTGGGACGGTCCAGTTGTGGGGCATGCCGGGCCACAGCCTGATTGGACAGCTCGACAATCACGCCGGCGCTATCGCCAGCGTCGCGTTCAGTCCCGATGGGCGCATCCTCGCGGCCGCTAACACCCGCGGAACCGTCGTGCTGTGGGACGTACAGAGCCGCCGGCCGCTCGGAGTTCCGCTGCAGACCCATCACCTCGTCAACAGCGTTGCCTACAGTGGCGACGGCCGGACCCTCGCGGCCGGAAACGGCGACAACGGGACGGTCGGCCTTTGGGACGTACAAAGCCACCACCTGATCCGAACGCTGCACAGCGGTAACAGCGGCCCCGTCAACAGCGTCGTGTTCGCCCCCCACGAGCCGATTCTCGCTTCTGGGAGCGAGACCGGGACGGTCCAGCTGTGGAGCCTGGCGCGCGACAAGCTGCTTGCGACGCTCAACGGCGGCACCGGCCCGGTCTTTGGCGTCGCGTTCAGTCCCGACGGGCGGACCCTCGCCGCCGGAGGGTTCGACGGCACGACCGTTTGGCGCGGAATCGGGTAGCGCCACCGGTCGCGGGAGGCGTGCGCCCCTGCTGGCGAGGCGCACTCCTTCCGGATCGCTCTCGAGATGATGACGCGGTCAGAGACGCCGACCGTGAGCGGCCCTCTTGCCTGTCAGCTAGTCATCAAGAACTCGCGCCAATTGCCGTCGACGGTGGTTTGGCCGATCTCGATCAGGTGACCGTCGGGTTGCGCAGGTAGCAGCGGATCTCGGTCTCGTGCTGCTTCGGTGCGGTCAGGAAGTCCCGCCTCGCGCTTCACTCGCGGTACACCGCTTGGATGTCCGAAACCCGGATGTCGACGATTGCCTGAGCGGTCACAGGTCGAGCACCACGTCGTCGCGTGGTTGTGAGCAGCAGATGAGTGTGCTTCCGTCGGTGGGGGGTTCGACCGGATCGGGGCTGTACCCGACGTTGCCGGCGATGAGGGTTGTCTCGCAGGTGTGACAGACGCCGGTGCGGCACGACCAGCGGACGGGTACGTCGCATGCTTCGGCGAGTTCGAGCAGGCTGCTGTAGTCGCTGGCCCACGGGATCGCGAGGTTGCTGCGGGCGAACTCGATGGTTGGGCCGTTTCCGGCCCGGCCGGCGGGTGGGTGGGGCGTTCTTGCAGGTGTTGCGGCGATGCCCGGCGTGATACTCGGCGCGGGCCCGAACGGCTCGGTGTGGATGCGTGAGCCGTCGATTCCCAGCGCCGCCAGACCCGCGCTGATCTCGTCCATGAACGGGGTAGGTCCGCACAGGTATGCGTGGGCATCGCGGGGCGGCTCGAGTTCGGCGGGCAGTGATCCGGTGATACGGCCCGGGATGTCGAAGTCGCGGCCTTCGAGGTCATCCGGACCGGGACGGCTGTAATACACGCGGGCATGTGCGTTGGGGAGCGAGGCGAGGAGACCGTGGGCCTCGGCGGCGAACGAGTGTTTGCGCCGGTTGCGTGCGCCGTGCAGCCACCAGATCTCGCGGTCGGAGTGCTCTTCCGCCAGCGCGTGAAGCATGGCGAGAACCGGGGTGGCACCGATCCCGGCGCTGATCAGAAGCACGGGCGCATCGGTCCGGTCGAGGATGAAGGTGCCGCGGGGTGCTGCGATGTCGAGTTGGTCGCCGGTGGCGAGCCGGGTGTGCAGATAGCCGCTGGCGGCGCCGTCGTGTTCGCGCTTGACGGTGATCCGGTAGTAGCCGGCGTCGGGCGGTCCGGACAGGGAGTAGTTGCGGAGCACCGACCTCGGCAGCTGGTCGGGCAGGACCCGTAGCGTGAGGTACTGGCCCGGGCGGGCGGCTGGTAGTCGTGCTCCGTTTGGGTCATCGAGGCGTATGGAGATCACCGAGTCGCTCTCGGGGGTGATTGCGGTGACGATCAGCGGTCGGAACCCGGGCCAGGCCGGCGGCGGGCTCGTCACGGTAAGGCCGGCGTTGCCGCTACCGGGTTCTTCCGCGAGCAAGGCTCTGAACGAGGCCTGCCAGCCGGGGCTGAGGGCAGGGATCCGGAGCGCTCGCAGCAGTTGCTGGCGCGGGTGCCCGGGGAGGTAGAGCAGGGCATCCGACTCGGCGACCGGCATCTGTTCCGGGCCCGAAGCAAGCTTGATGATCTCGTCTCCCGCTTGTACCTCGCCCTCTTGGAGCACGCGGAAGTAGAAGCCCGGGCGATGGTGCGAAACGAGCAACGCGGGGATCCGCGGGTCGTTCATGCGGATCCCGACGCGGTAGCAGGTCACGCGGGGTTGCGTGACCTCGAAGGCGGCGGTGCCGATCCGGTAGCGGTCACCGATGCAGACCTCGGCGTCACCAAGCCCTTCGACGGTGAAGTTCTCACCGAACTGTCCGTAGGCGAAGTCGTTTCGGCCGAGCTCGCGTTCCCAGTAACGATAGGAGTCGATCTGATAGACGAACACGGCGCGCTGCTCGCCACCGTGCCCCGCCCGATCGCCTTGACCGTCCCCCTCGATGTTCAGCTTGCCGACTCGGCGGTGACCGCTGACGGGGTCCTTGAACACGCCGGTAAAGACGTTCTTCCCTTGCCAGGGCACGTTCTTCGGCAGGCCGACGTTGACCGACACCAACGTGCCCACGGGCTGGGCCGACTCGGGCGGCGGAGCGGCGAGCCCTCGCCGCGCGCCGTCCTCCCACGTCATCAGCGGCGCCCTACTAGGTCGGCTCGCCCCACTGGCCATCCCCATGATCCCGCGCGCTTCGATCAGCGACGGCCGGGGAGCCGTCCGGCGCGAAGCCGGCCTGCTTCAGCATGCGCCTGAGATCGACGACGATCTGGGCGTCGACATCCTTACCGTGAGGGGCGGGCAGCACCTCCGTCTCGGGGCCGAGCGCAACCTTGAGCTTGCCGTTGTGTTCGTGCGTGACCGTGCCGATCGTCTCCAGCAGCGACACGACCTGGCGCCACTCGATGTTGCGGCTCGGCGGATGGCTGAAGATTCGCTCGATCGTGTCCTGGTGATGGCTGCTGAGGCGCGCTTCCATCCGGACCCCTTTCGTCGGTGTTGCCGGTTGCCTGTGTGATGTCCGCAGGTTCATGATCCCACCCAGGCTCACGACGATGGTCGTGTGAGCGGCGAGAGAGTGCCCGGTGGGGTGGTGCATAAACTGCCCGCGGACCTGCGTAAGGCGCTGATCGCCAACGCCACGGCACTCGATGCCTGGAAGGACATCACGCCCTTAGCCCGCAACGAGTTCATCTGCTGGGTCGAGGATGCCAAGCAGGAGACCACCCGTGAGCGTCGGATCCGGCGGACCCAGGACGAGCTCGAGGAGGGCCAGCGCCGGCCCTGCTGCTGGCCGGGGTGCAGGCACCGCGACCGCACCGGTCGGTAGCGGTGCGCGCAGGGCTTTCATCCCTCGTCCGGGCCGGCGGTGCGGATAATGGTCAGGTGCGGGGCTGGCGGCGGGCCGTCACAAGGCAGGCGACCGTGCTGGAGCGGATCGGCCGGCCGAGCCGCTGGTGGAGGGCTTGATTTTCGGCGGCGAGAGCTTCGCGCTGCGCGGCGGACAGTCGTGCCCAGAACGACATGGTGCCCAGCAGAGCATTGAGCTCATCAGCGGTGTGCTCCAGGAGCGCCGGCAGCGCGACGACCTCCACGTCGCCAAACAGACTCGCGGGATACCCGCGCGCGATCGCATAGTCCCCCAGCCACGCCCACACCTCCGAGATGTTGTCGCGCCGGGAGGAAACGCCGGCGAGGGTGCGGTCGAGATCCCGATAGGTGGGCCAGTTGGCGGCGAGGTCGGGCGCGATCGTCGTCACGGCGGCACGCAGCGCCTGCTGATCGGCGGCGCTGCGAGGATCGTCGAGCCCGAAGTACGAGACCAGGGCGAGACTCCCGCCATCGACGAGCGCGTCGGCCGCCTTCCGCCAGCTCACATCCGGGTCGATCCAATGGATCGCCGACGCCGAGAACACGGTCGAGTAGCGAGCACGCGGCAGCGTGGCGTCCTCCAGGCGCGCATTGACGAACTGCACGTCGCCGACGCCATGTAGCTGATCGCGCGAGCGCGCGATCAGCTGCTGGCCCGGCTCGACTGCGGTGACCCGCAGCCCGCGAGCCAGCAGGCTGCGCGTGAGCTGCCCCGTGCCGCAACCGATCTCGAGCACCGCGGCGCCGGCGTGGAGCCCCGCGGCCTCGCACGCCCGGTCAATGAGTCGGTCCGGGTAGCTCGGGCGATGACGGTCATAGTCCTCAGCGACATCATCGAAGACTCGTCCATAGGCGCGGACGTCGGTCTGACGGGGCATGCGGCTCACGGTAGAGGACCGCGCAGACGGCCGGCCGACGATCAGACGAACGCGCTCGGCGCTCGAGGCACCGCGGCCCCACGCCGTCCAGGAGCTCTCAGTCGGCATCAGCCCCTGCGCCGACAGCGACCCGCGACACGCCCTCTCGGACATGGTCGACGCCGATAACCGGAAAACCTCGGCCACGGTTTGCGACCCTGGCGCTCGGGCCGAATCAGGGCTATCCTTAGCGTCGTGATTCGAGTAACGCGCACGTTCTGGTGGTGGTCGCTCAGGTAAGGGCGGCCTTCGTTACGCGTGCGCAACGGGCCGCCTCCGGGCGGTCCATCTCGTCTCAGGAGGGTGTCACCGCCTGGAGGTCTGATTCCAGGAGGTTCTATCCATGACGTCCATCGCTACTACACCGGTGAACACTTCGCACGAAGCCGCTCGAGTGCGAAGTCGACAGCTCGAGGCCGAGCTGCGCCAAGACCCGGGTCGCTTTCGAGTGCTGACCGGCGATCGTCCCACTGGGCCTCTTCACGTCGGTCATCTGTTCGGAACGCTCGCCAACCGCGTTCGGCTCCAGAACCTGGGCGTCGAGGTCATGGTGCTGATCGCTGACTACCAGACGATCACTGACCGCGAGTCGCCGGCAAGCTTGCCGGCCGACGTCCTCGGGCTTATCGCCGACTATCTTGCCGTCGGCATCGATCCTGACCGGGCGACGATCTTTGCCCACAGCCAGGTGGAGCAGCTCAACCAGCTGATGCTGCCGTTCCTCAGCCTCGTGAGCGTCGCCGAGGTTGCGCGCAATCCGACGGTCAAAGACGAGGTCGCATCGGCGGGCCAGGCGGCGATGAGCGCGCTCATGTTCACCTACCCGGTTCACCAGGCCGCCGACATCCTCTTTTGTCATGCCAACCTGGTCCCGGTGGGCTCGGACCAGCTTCCTCACATCGAGCTGACGCGGACGATCGCGCGGCGCTTCAACGATCGTTACTCCCCCGGACACCGCCACTTCCCCGAGCCGGAAGGTCTGCTCAGCCAGGCGCCGCTGATTCTCGGCATGGACGGGGGGAAGATGAGCAAGAGCCGCGGCAACGCGATCGCGCTGGCGGCAAGCGAGGACGAGACGGCCCGGTTGATCCGGAGGGCCAAGACCGACGGTGACCGCGAGATCAGCTACGAGCCCGCCCGGCGACCCGAGGTCTCAAACCTCGTGCTGCTCGCCGCCCTGTGCCTGCAGCGCTCGCCCGAGGACGTCGCCGCCGAGGTCGGAGGGGGCGGCGCCGGGGGTCTGAAGCGAGTGCTGACCGATGCGCTCAACGAGCGACTGCGCCCGCTCCGGAAGCGGCGCCGAGAACTCGCCGATGACCCTGCCTACCTGGGGAGCGTTCTCAGGGCGGGCACCGAACGCGCCCGTGAGATCGCCGAGGCGACGCTGGGTGATGTACGCGAATTGATGCACAACACCTACTGATCCGGCCGCGGGCGATATCGAGCGCGATCTGGACCAGAAAGCGAACTCCCCGGCCGGCGTTCGAAGCCGTCCGGGGAGTCACTGCTTCGGTGATCGGTGGTCGTTCGACGACCACCGACTGTCCGTCACCTACTTTTCGCCGAGGTGCCCGAGTGGAACGATGGACCGACCGTAGGTGTACTCGCTGAGCTCCGCCGTGGCCATGTAGAGCGCTTGGCCGGCGAGGATGATCCCGGTGATTCCGGCGATCTGCAGCACCGTGGCGTCGCCGCCGTAGTTGCCGACCGCCAGCAGCGTCAGCGTGACGGTCAGGTTGATCAACGCCAGCACGGTGGCGACCGTCGTGCGGAACGAGACGAGCAGGAACATCGCCGCGATGATCGCGAATGTGTACAGCAGCAATCCGGTGGTGTGACCCACCTGCGCCGCCGGCACGGCCTTCGAGAACCACTCGAGGTAGGCGGCCAGCACGATCCAGAACCCACCGAAGGTCGAGAACAGTGCCCCGTTGAGCGTGTTGCCGACGCGGAGCTGGATCAGTCCGCCCACGAGCTGTACGGCGCCGCCGAAGATCAGCCCGCAGCTGAGGATCATCGGCACGACTGCGCCGCTCACGCCCTTGGCGTTGACCAGGCTGATCATGAAGGTGGTGGCCGCGAACGCGATCAGGCACAACGGGCCGGAGTTGGCCCAACCGACGGCCGGTTCGGGCTGGGGCTCGGGCTGGGGGTGATAGCCGTTGCCGTTGCGAGGCGCAACCTCGGGATAAGGGGTGGTGATGACGGACATTTGAAGCCTCTCCTGATGTGATTTGGTGTTTGGGAGCCTCTGAAACCCGCTGGTCTCGATGTGGCTCGTCGCTGGCGAGCAAGCTACGGCGTCGCTGGTCGCCGCCCATCGGCGTTCGGCACGGTTCTGAAACCGTAGTCGCCGCCTGAACCGTGACCGTCTTGGCTACGCGCGCGCCAGCGGGTCAGCCGCCGCTGCCCTTCGGGTTTTCCTCAGCCGTCCGGCCCCATCGCGAGCGCCTCGACCAGGTGCATGACCCGTGTTCGCAGCCGGCGCCGGCGGATCCCCTGCTCGAGCTGGCGGTAGCAACCCGGATTCACGACCGCGATCACGTCGAGGTCGGCGTCGGCGATCTCGTCGAGGTGGCGGTCCAGGATGCGGGCGCTGTCACCGCCGCGAAGCAATGCGTAGCTTCCCGCGGCGCCGCAGCAGCGATCGGCGCTGGGCAGCTCCACGTATTCGCCGACGTGGGCGAGCAGCTCGCGGGGCTCGCGCCAGATGCCCAGGGCGTTGCGCAGGTGACACGAGTCCTGGAGGCCGACGCGCAGGGGCGGAGCCGTCCGCGGCGCGCGCGGCGGCGGCGCCTGGCCGCGCTCGGTGAGCCACTGCGAGATCTCCCGCACCCGGTCGGACCCCAACACGCCTGCCAGGTGCGCCGCGCAGCCCCCGGCGGTTGTGACGATCGTGCCCGGAAGCGCGCGGCCGAGCTCACGGGCGAGCTCATTGCCGCGCTCCAGTTCGCCGTTGTGAGCGTGCAGGGCGCCGCAGCAGCCCTGGGCGGCGGGAGCGGACAGCTCGGGCGCGAGCCCGCGCGCGGCCCGGCTCACCGCCGGGTACAGCGCTCGCTCGAAGCATCCAAGCATCAGCTGCGAACCATCCTCGTCGGCACCGCCAGAGCGCGCGTGACGGCGCCCGAGGCCGAGCGCTCGCACGCGCGCGGTCCGATTGGTTGCCCACAGCAGCGGTCGCAGCCGCCAGTTGCGTCGGCGGCCGCGCCATACGCGGTCTCGCCACTGCTCGAGCAGCGTGCCGTACTCGACCCCGGCGGGGCAAACAGACTCGCACGCGCGGCACCCGAGGCAGAACGAGGACTCCTCGACTGCGGTCGGATCATCCACGTCGAGCACACCCGTCTCGATGGCGCGCATCAGGTTGATCCGACCTCGCGGCGAGGAGGTCTCGACACCGGTCAGCCCGTAGGTGGGACAGGCCGGCAGGCAGAACCCGCACGAGATGCACCGTTCGAGCAACTCCGGGGTGAAGATCGCGCTCATGATCCGAGCTTGCCCGGGTTGAGGATGCCGTGCGGATCGAACGCGTTCTTGATGCGTCGCAACAGGGCCACGTGCTCGCGACCGAGCTGGCGCTCGAGGTGGGGAAGCTTGACGATTCCGATCCCGTGCTCGCCGGTGATCGAGCCGTCCAGCTCGACCGCCTTGGCGAAGATCTCGTCGAACGCCGCGAAGGCGTGGCGCACGGCATCCTCGTCCTCCGGGTCGAGCACCGCGGTCGGGTGCAGGTTCCCGTCGCCGGCGTGGCCGAAGGTGCCGATCATCAGGCCGTGCTCGGCCGCGACCGCCTGAATGTGATCTACCATCTCGGCGATCTTCGACCGGGGAACGGTGGCGTCCTCGAGAATCGTCAGCGGCCTGAGCCGCGACAGCGACGGGAGCACGGCGCGCCGCGCCTGGAGCAGGTCCGCCGCTTCCTCGGGCGATCCGGCGATCCGGACGGCGCTGGCGCCCTCGGCTTCGCAGGCGCGCGCCATCGTGGCCATGTCGCGCTCGATCGCGTGAGCGTTGCCGTCCTGCCCGAAGATGAGGAGTGCGCCCGCCGCGGTGTCGAGGCCGACGTGCGCGTAGTCCTCGACGGCGCCGATGCAGATCCTGTCTAGGAACTCGAGCGTGACCGGCAGGACACCCGACGCGAGGACCCGGGACACCGCGCGGCCCGCGTCGGCCAGGTCGGAGAAGTACGCCATCCCGGTGCTGGAGGTCTCCGGCGCCGGCACCAGACGGAGCGTCAGCTCGGTGATGACGGCGAGCGTCCCTTCGCTGCCGCACAGCAGCCGACGCAGGTCGTACCCGGCGACGTCCTTGACCAGGCGACCCCCGCTCCGGATCACCTCGCCGGTCGCGAGCACCGCCTCCACCCCGAGCACGTAATCGCGTGTTACGCCATATTTCAGCGCGCGCAGCCCGCCCGAGCATTCGGCGACGTTGCCGCCGAGGGTGGCGGTGGTGTGGCTCCCGGGGTCGGGCGGGAACAGCAGCCCCTTGGCAGCGGCGGCGTCGGCGAGCTCGATCGTGCGGAGCCCGGGCTGGCACACACCGACCAGATCCGCCTCGTCGACCTCGAGCAGCTGATTCATCCGGGTCAACACGAGCACGATCCCGCCGAGGTGGGCGATCGTGCCGCCGCTGAGGTTGGTCCCCGATCCGCGCGGGGTAACCGGCACGCGCGCCTCGTCGGCCAGCCGTAGCACGGTCGCCACGTCCTCGGTGCTCCCGGGGAACACGATCAGGTCGGGATGGCCGCGCAGCAGCGGCGTCGAATCGGTTGCGTATGTGACCAGCGCTCCGGCGTCGCAGCGAACATTCGCCGAGCCGAGCGAGTCCTCCAACCGCCGTCGAACTTCCGCGAGGGCGTCCGGCGATGACGTCGTGGTGGCCGTCACGGCCGGGTCAGCTCCTCGGCACCGTCTCCGAAACCGAGACGCCGCCGCCGCCCGGGTGAGCCATCAGTCGCCGGTGTCGTACTTGAACGAAATGCCAAGCCGGACCCGAAAGCCGGTCACGGAGCCGTTCTCGATCGTCAGATCCTTGCGCAGCACCTCGGCGATTCGAAGATCGCGCACCGTGCCGGCCGCTGTCGCAACCGCGTTCCGCGCGGCGGCCTCCCAGGACTCACTGCTCACGCCGATTACCTCGGTGACGCGATACACGCTCTCTGCCATGCAGTCCTCCTGCTCTTGGGTGACCGGTGTCAGCGGACCGTATCGCGTGAGCATCGGCCGGATCAAGACGATCACCGCCGGCCGGGGCCGGCGTCGGCACAGCCTAGTTGACGCCTCAATCAGTTTGATATGGTTGTCCGGTCAACAGCTTGAATGACCGATGAGTGCCACGATCGACCCTGGCCGGGCTGCGAGATCGGCGCCGGCGTCCCGGTCCCAACGTTCGCACGGCGCCTGTGGCGGTCCGAAGGCCTGCTGCGTCGCTCGCGCCCGGACCGACGGTAGGTCGCCCGTCGGGTCACCGGCGGCGGAGACGGGGTCGTCGCCCGCGGCACCGGCACCCGATGCGGCGGCGGGCCGGAGCGCCGCGGCCGTCGGCTCGATTCCTCGTCGCTTTCTGGGCCCGGTGGTGCTCGCGACGGCGACGGTCACGCTGTTGCTCGCGGTCCCACCGCTGCGGGGAGTTGCCCACCGGATCGACGCCATGAACCCCGTGTGGGTCATCGTGGCCGTCGCCCTCGAGGTCGGTTCGTGCGTCGGATACGTCGTGATCTTCCGCCGCTTCTTCGATCAGGTGCCCTCCGGTCCGGCGCGGGAACTGGCTTGGACCGAGGAGGCGTCGGGCGCGCTGCTTCCCACCGGCGGGGTCGGGGCGCTGGCGATCGGGGGGTTGCTGCTGCGCCAGGCCGGCATGTCGACGCGTCAGATCAT
>Ga0335079_10003221_pt1 | contig 18858 bp, 15 predicted proteins | sample Lox_Sample_33_FD_206719 | JGI IMG/M metagenome (GOLD analysis project Ga0335079, IMG submission 206719) | Soil microbial communities from Loxahatchee National Wildlife Refuge, Florida, United States - Lox_Sample_3.3 | ecosystem: Environmental > Terrestrial > Soil > Wetlands | place: USA... | reverse complement strand
GACCGCCTGCGAACCGGCCCCCTTCAGGGCATATGTCTCGGCGAGCCCGCTCAGCGCGACGACAAACCGCGGGTCGAGATCGAGCGTCTTGTTAAACTGGTCAACTGCACCGTCGTAATCCTTCAGGAACATCTGGTCGTACGCGATATCGGCGTTGATCACGAGAGAGAGAGGATCGAGGTCGCGCGCTTTCTTCATCTCCTCCAGGCTCGGACCAAGCTTTCCCCGGAATCCCTCGGTGAGGCTGTACCACTGGTGCACGGAGGCATTACCGGGGCTGAGCGCCACCGCTCGAGCAAGCTCCTCTTCCGCCTCCGCATAGTGCAGCTGGTCCATCTTAATCAGGCCGGACACCGCGTGAGCCTCGCCGAGCGACGGGTCAAGCGCAAGCGCCCTGCGCGCAGCCTCGTCTGCCAGGCGGAACATCTCCGGGGCGGGCTCCCAGGCGTACTCCGGAATGAGCGTGTACGATTCCGCGAGACCGGCGTACGCGAGCGCGTATGAAGGATCCAGCGCGACCGCCTCTTTGAAATAGTCGACCGCCTGGTGGAGATCCTCCGGCGTGCGCCGGTTCCAGTGATGGCGCCCCTTCAGGTACGCCGTGTAGGCCTCCGTACTTGATGTCGGTCGTGCTTCCAGCTGCTCTTTCTCCGCGGATGAGAGCTTCGCCTGGAGCGCGGCGGCGATCCGCTGTGCCACGTCGCTCTGGATCGCAAATATCTGCTTAAACTCCTTGTCGTATGTCTCCGCCCAGAGATGACGGTCGGTCCCCGCGTCGATAAGCTGCGCGACGATGCGGACCTGGTCCCCCTCCCGCTGGATGCTCCCTTCCAGGATCACGCCAACGTTCAGCTCTTTGCCGATCTCCCTGATCGTTTTCGTCGTCCCCTTGTACTGCATGACGGACGTGCGGGAGATGACGTTGAGATCGGCGATCTTCGAGAGCTCGGTCAGGATGTCTTCCGTGACCCCGTCGCTGAAATACTCGTCTTCCGGCTTCCCGCTCAGGTTCGCAAACGGGAGGACCGCGATGCTCCTGGAGTTTGCCTGCGGAGCGCGCGCGGGGGCGAGGAGGAAGTAGACCGCCGCGGCCGCCACGAGAGCAAACGCAGCGGCGATCCCCCAGGCGGGAATCCTGCGGCGATGCACGGCCGGGAGTGCCCCGCCGGGAGACTGCCTGAGCCGCTCCAGGTCTGCAGCGATCGAGCCGGCATCCTGGTACCGCTTCGCCGGGTCTTTCTCCAGGCAGCGCATGACGATCTTCACGAGCGCGGCCGGAGCGTCCTTCCGGTACGCCTCCACGGGCACCGGGTCCTCGTGGGCGATCGAATACGTGAGGGCCGATTCGTGGTCGCCGCGGAACGGAATATGGCCAGTCAGGATCTCGTAGAGCACCACGCCGAACGAGAAGATATCCGACCGGTGGTCGGCCTCCTCGCTCCTGAGCTGTTCGGGGGAGACATAGGCGGCCGTCCCCATCGTGCTCCCCTCCCGTGTGATCTGGCCTCTCCCCTTCAGCTTTGCGAGTCCGAAGTCCGTGAGCTTGACCGCCCCGTCTCCCGTGAGCATGACGTTGTCGGTCTTGACGTCGCGGTGGATGATCCCCTGCCCGTGCGCGTGGGCAAGTGCGCGGGCCATCTGCGTGCCGTACTCGATGACGTCTGCAACGGGGAGGCCGCTTCCCGGCGGTTCGGCGTGCCTGAGTTTCGCCTTCAGCGTGCCGCCGGCGATGAATTCGAGCGTGAGGAACTTCCTCCCGTCCGCCTCGTCGATGTCGTAAATCGTGGCAATGTTGGGGTGGTTCAGGGAGGAGATCGCTTCCGCCTCGTGCTGGAAGCGCGCGACTTCATCGGCGGAGGGGCCGAGGTCGCCCGGGAGGAATTTGAGTGCGACAGTCCTGTGGAGCCTGAGGTCTTCGGCCTCGTAGACGACGCCCATGCCTCCGCGGCCGACTTCGTGTATGATTCTGTAGCGGGGGGTCACCGAGGGGTTCACGAACGCATCTCCGCGTGGATGATTGAGTTTCCGCTCACGGGCAGAACACCCCCAGGGGCTTCGAGGTTCGGGGCGCGCGGCAGAGATGCTTTGCAATGAACGGAGGCCGACTAATGTACGGCCGAACGGGAGGAATTGCAACACGGGCAAAAAGTTGCGAGATTGCCACGCCAGAGAACGGCGCCTGCGGCGCCGCAGGCGGCGTGGTCCAAAGAACGGACTTCGTGGCGCCTGGGGCGCCACTCGCAATGACGATGGGAATATTCCTTGGCTGAGAACATTTTCATGACCGGCGGGACCGGGATGGTCGGGGCGCAGCTCGTGCCGCGCCTCCTGGCGGCATTCCCGGGATCCACGGTGACGCTCCTGGTGCGCGCGTCCAGTGACGAGGCCGCAAACGCCCGCCTGGAGGAGATGCGTGCGCAACTGCCGGGCGCGATCCCCGATGCCCGCTCGCGCGTGCGGGGGGTCAGGGGCGACGTGCTCGAAGAAGAGTGCGGGCTCACCCGGGAAGCGCTCGGGAGCGTTATCGACGGAGCCACGTACATCATCCACGGAGCCGCCACGATACGCTTTGACCACCCGATAGAGGAGGCGCGCCGCGTGAACTGCGGCGGGACCCGCCGGATGCTCTCCATCGCGGAGCGCTCGGCGACGCGGGGGCGCCTGAAGAGGTTCGTCTATATAGGCACATCGTCCGTCTCGGGGCAGCGGGAGGGGAGGATCACAGAAGACGAGCTGGAGGCGGGGCAGAAGTTCTTCAACACGTACGAACAATCGAAGTGTGAGTCGGAGCGGATCGTCAGGGAGAGCTTCAGCAGGATCCCGGCCGTCGTCTTCCGGCCGAGCATCATTATCGGCGACTCGCGCACGGGGGCGACCAGCACGTTCAACGTCATCTACATCCCGCTCCGGCTCGTCGAGCGGGGGCTCCTCTCGTTCGTCCCCGGAACGCCCGCGGTCAGGCTGGATCTCGTCCCCGTCGACTGGGTGAACGACGTCATGGTCCATGTCATGGCGCAGGAGGGGGCAAACGGGAAGGTCTGCCACGTGACGGCCGGCCCGGACCGCGCGGCGCCGCTGGGGGAGGTGGTCCTGGGGGCGACGGCGTATTTCGACCGCCACTCTCCCCTCGGGAAGCCCCGCACGATGGAGTTCGTGAGCAGGAAGGAATTCGAGCGGCGCAGGAGCCTCTCCCGCGGGCGCGAGGAGGCGCTCCTGGCGCAACTGGACACGCTGCTCCCCTACGTCAGCATCGACCGGCTCTTCGATTCCCGGAACACCGACGCGCTGCTCGAGGGGAGCGGCATCTCCTTTCCCCGCTTCAGCACGTACGCGGAGACGATCTTCGACTACTGCCTGAAGACCCGCTGGGGGAAGGCCGCCCCCTGACGCGGGATCACATTTCCTTGTGCGCCGTGCCGAGCGTGAGCTTCTTCAGCTCCGCCGTGTAGACGATGTGCCGCGAGTCGACCGCCCGGTCGATCGCAAGAACCCCGTTCACGTGGTCGATCTCGTGCTGCGCCAGCTCGGCAAGCGACCCCCGCGCCTTGAGCACGTGCTCTTTTCCCCCTGCGTCCCGGTACCGCACATCGACGGCAAGATGCCGCTTGAGCTTTACCGACAGGTCCGGGAAGCTGAAGCAATCGTCCCACAGCGTCATCATCTGCCTGCTCGAGCGGACGATCTCCGGGTTGACGAGCACCAGGGGGCCGTCCACGTCGATGTAGACGACGCGGCGCGAGTCGCCGATCTGCGGTGCGGAGATCCCCCGGCCGAACCCGCACCGGCTCCGGCACTCGGCGAGCGTGTCGGCCAGGTCGGCGACGAGCGCCCCGAGATCGGAGGTGTCATAGCGCCTGACGCGGGCGCAGGGGGCGCGCAGGCGCGGGTCCCCGAGCAGCAAAACCGGACGGATGCTCATGAATCCCTCCCTGGTGAACTGTTAGAACCCGGACACACGGTGCACCCTCCCCATCTTCCTCCCGAGAAAACGCTCGCCGATCTCCGTGAACCTTGCCGGGAGATCGCTGACGAAGAATTCCAGGTTCGGCTTCTGCCTGCTCGGGTTGCGGAGTCCCTTCTCCTCGAGAGCCCGCTCGACGTCGGCCGCCACCGCCTCTCCCGAGTCGACGAGCGTCACGCGCGGGTCGACCGCGCGGGCGATGGCGCCGCGCAACACCGGGTAGTGCGTGCAGCCGAGGATCAGCGTATCGATCCTCTCGGGCGTGAAGGGAAACAGGTACTCCTTCGCGACCAGCGCGGTCGCCTTGTGGTCGACCCACCCCTCTTCCGCCAGGGGGACGAACAGCGGGCAGGCGCGCGCGAACACCTGCACGCCGGGGTCGAGCTGCCGGATCGCGTTCGCGTAGGCGCCGCTCCCGACCGTGGCAATCGTGCCGATCACGCCCACCTTCCTGTTCTTCGTCGCGCGCACCGCCTCCCGCGCCCCGGGAAGGATCACGGCCACGACCGGGACGCGCGCCCGCTTCTGGACGACGTCGATCGCGACGGCCGATACGGTGTTGCAGGCGATCACCACCATCTTCACTTCCCTGGAGACCAGGAAATCGACGTCCTGCTGCGCGTACTCGCGCACGACCGTGGGCGATTTCGGGCCGTACGGCACGCGCGCGGTGTCGCCGAAGTAGACGATGTTCTCCCCGGGGAGGCGCGCGCTCAGGGCGCGCACCACCGTGAGGCCGCCGATACCGCTGTCAAAGACGCCGATCGGTTTTTCGTTCATGCGCTGCGCGCCAGGCGCTCGCGCGTCAGCGCGAGGATGGTGTCGAGGAGCTTCTCCCTGATGGCCTCCCGGGCCGCGGGCTCGGTGATCTGCCTGCCGTTCCTGTCGAGCGTGTAAAACGCGTCCACGATGCCGTCCACGCGCGTGGCAATCTTGGCGAAGTAGATATCGAGTCCGAGGTGCGACATGGCTTCCGTCACGCGGTAGAGGAACCCGACGGAATCGGGCGCATAGACGTCGATGATCGTGAAGCGGGGATTCTCCTCGAACCGGACGTCGGTGCTGACCGTCGCGTTCGGGGGGGCCTTCGGCCGCCGCTTCCATTTCCGGGCGTGCTCGCGGAAGAGATGCCCGATATCGAGCGCACCCCGGAGCACCTGGCGCAGGTCGGCCTCGATCTTCTCGCACCGCTGCTGCTCCAGCGCCCCGGGAGTCGCGGCGTCCGTGACGCGGAACCTGTCGATCACCACCCCGTCGTCCCGCGTGAAGATGTTCGCGTCGAAGATGTTGGCGTCGTTCGCGGCAAGGACCGCGCAGAACTTTGACAGGGCGAACGGGGCGTCGCGCGCGATGACGGTGATCTCCGTGTAGTCGGCGGGGCGGGCAAACAGGACCGCGGCCTCCTCCGGGTGCTCCGCGCGCCGGATGTGCTCGAGGATTTCCTCCTCGCTGAAGAGCGCGAGGTAGGAGGCGTCCTGGATGCCGTCGAGGTGCGCCCGCACGCGCTCCCGCGGGATCGTTCCGCTGAGCGCCTCGACGACGCTCCCGGCCGCCTCCATGCGCTGTTCCCGGTGAAACTCGTCTATCGCCGCGCCGCTCAGGTTCCGCCGGAGCACCTCCGCCGTCCGCTGGTAGAGCTCGCGCAGCATCGCATCTTTCCAGTCCGTCCACACGCTCGCGTTGAGCGCGGCGAGATCGGCGTACGTCAGGACGTACAGGTAGTCGAGCAGCCCGGGACGCGGGAAGCGCGCGGCGAATTCCTTCAGTGTGTCCGGGTCGTGCACGTTTCTGCGGAACGCGGTCTGCTCCATCACCAGGTGATGGCGCACCAGGAATCCGACGTCCGCCACCGCGTCGTCCATCCCCAGCCGCCGGAGAATCGCCCCGGACATTGCCACGCCCGTCACCTCGTGGTCGGCGACCCCCCGGGGCTTGGCGATGTCGTGGAGGAGTATCGCGGCGTACAGGACGTCCTTGCGCGGCAGGTTCCTGAAGACCTCGTGCAGCACGCCCTGCTTTTCCCTGAGACGCTCGGCGTTGGCGATGGCGATCAGCGTGTGCTCGTCGGCCGTATAATAGTGGTAGACGTTGTGCTGGAAGAACGCCACCAGCGCCCCGAACTCGGGAATGTAGCGGGGAAGAATGTCGGCGTCGTTCATTTCGTGAAGCGTCTCCGCCACCCTGTGCGTCCTGAGGATCCGCCTGAACTGCGCGGCAAGCCGGGGGTCGTCCGCGTGCGCGGGCGTGATCAGCTCCGGGCTCCGCTCCAGGATCCCGCGCAGGCGAAGGTCCGCGGGGGCTTCGTGCTCCGCGGAGAGGGCGTACGCTTCAAACACGTGCGCCGGGTCGGTGAGCGACGCGACCGCCGTGTCCACGGAGAGCGCATCATCGTAGAGGATGAACGAGGGGCCGATCCGCGTGCCGGAGGAGCCCTGCGCGCGCGGAGGCTCGATCGACTCGCGGAAGCGCTGCCCCGTGTGCTGCAGCAGGCGGTGCGCGGTCCGCGCGTGGACGTAGTATTCGTGCATGAACACTTCCACGGGCTGGAGCGGAGGGGCCGCCTCCACGCCGATCCCTTCCGCCACCTCGCTCTGCAGCGCGTACTCAAGCGTATCGTGCTGCGACTCCCGCCGGAAGTGCATTTCATGCCTCACGCGAAGGAGGAACTCCAGCGCGCGCACGGCCGCGCCGTGCCCGGCCGCGTCCAGGACCGCGTCGGCGCGGAGACGATCGAGAAAATGCTTTGTCGCGCATTCTACTGCATCGGACCTGGTGAAGTAGCCGGCGTCGGTCCCGCGGTGAAGCCAGAACGTCGTGTGGACGTCGCGGAGTCCGCCCGCGCTTTTCTTGATGTTCGGCTCCAGGAGCTTCACCGAGCTTCCGTACCGCTCGTGCCGGGCGGCGACGTCGTCGAACACCGCCCCGACAAACCAGTCCGGCGGGCCTCGCCTGATCGTCGCGCGCATCTCGTCGTAGAACTCGTCCGCCAGCGCCGTATCGCCGTACAGAAAACGGCTCTCCAGCATCGAAGCCCATGAATCGAACGTCACGCCGAACAGGCCGACCGCCTCGTCGACAGATCTGACGCTGTGCCCCACGTCGATCCCGACGTCCCAGAGATAGTGGAGTACCTCCTTTGCGGCCGCGGTGCCTTCCTCCCTGCGCCCCCCTTTCGGACAGAGGACCATGATGTCGACGTCGGAGTGGGGCGACAGCTCGCACCTGCCGTACCCGCCGAGAGCGACCAGGGCGATCGAGTTCATTGTGCCGGAGGGAAGGGACTGGCAGGCGGAGACAATCGCCTCATCCATCATCCGCGTGAGCGCGGCGCACGTTGCGAACCCGCCGGCGCCGGCGCGGTGGGAAGCGGCAATTTCCCCCTTGCGCGACTGGAGGTACGACCTCAACGCCCGAGGGTCGGTCTGCATTGAATCTTGCAAAGGAGGGGACATTTCCTTCAGAAAATATACCGATTGCAGGGGGGAGATTCAACGCAACTGTTTAATTACATGACGCCCGCGATGAAGTATTCTACGATAACAGAAGGGTGAGCCGGTGATTTCTGGTCAAAAACTGTTCACCGAGGGAAATAGTTTCCGAGGCACAATATTTGCAAGCAAATAAGGAGAAGAAGTCCCCCTCCCAGGTGATTGGCAGGATGGCAAACGAGGCGGAATCACTCATCGGTGTACTCACCGAGACCAGGAAGCTGGAGAAGAGGCTCGAATCACTGACAAGGCTCTCCTCCGATGCCCTCCTTGTGCTCTTGCTGATCCACTGCAAGCGCCCATCGAGCGTCAAGGAGCTGACCGGGCATCTCGGCGTGAGCGACAGCCGCACGTCCAAGCTTCTCTGCCTGCTGGAAGACAGGGGATTCATCACCCGGCGGATCAGCCTGACCGACCGCCGGGTCGAACAGATCTCGCTGACTCCACGGGGAGACCGCATCGTGGAGATGGCGCTGAGCGTGCCCGCGTCGCTTAAAGAAGAGAACCCCCCCGGCTGGCCCCTGAACATCGAGCCGTCCATCAACCTGCTGGGGATACTGATCGGCTGCGCAGCAGTCTTTCGCATCTGACAAGCCCCCGGGCGCAACTCGAACGCCCGGGAGGCACTCCGGAGGATGAATCGCATGAAGCTTCCCGCACCCCCAGCCGTCCGCACAGAGACGACCAACTCCCCTCCCCCCATGAAGACAGTCACCAGGAGGATCAAGTTCGAGTCCGAGCTTGACCTCTCATTCGGCGAACACGTGGCGGAGAGGGCATACGGGCAGAAGCTGCTCTCCTGCATCCAGTGCGGCACGTGCAGCGCAACGTGCCCGCTGAGCCATTACATGGACTACACGCCGCGCAAGATCATCGCCATGACGCGTGAGGGGTTCAAGGAGGAAGTCCTGAACAGCCTCACGATCTGGCTCTGCGCGTCGTGTTACTCCTGCACGGTGCAGTGCCCCCGGCAGATTCACATCACCGACGTGATGTACGCCCTGAAACGGGAGGCGATCGCGCGGGGGTTCTACCCCGCCAAGCACCCGATCCCGGTGCTGGCCCGCGCGTTCTTCAACAGGGTGATGCACGACGGGCGGAACACCGAGAGCAGGCTGCTGATCACGCTCTACCTCCGCACCAATCCATTCAAGATGCTGAAGGAGGCGTTCCTGGGATTCCACCTGTTCCGCTCCGGACGGCTCTCACTCGGCAGGGAACACATCAAGGGCATCAAGGAGCTCCGGGCCATGATCAACGGGCCGGAGCCGCGAAAGGAGGCCGTTCCCCTTTGAGCTATCTCTATTTCCCGGGGTGCTCGCTCCGGAGCACCGGCCGCGCGTACGAGGAATCGATACTCGCCGTCTTCCGCAAGCTCCAGATCCCCCTGACCGAGCTGGAGGACTGGAATTGCTGCGGGGCAACGGCGTACGTCTCGATCGACGAAAACAGGGCGTTCACGCTCGCGGCGCGCAACCTGGCGATCGCCGAACGGATGCAGGGAAACGGCGGCGGCGACCTCATGGCGCCGTGCAGCGCGTGCTACCTGGTCCTGGAGAAAACGCAGCATTACATGGAGACGGACGAAGGGGTGAAACGGGAGGTCACCACCGCGCTCCACCGCGGCGGGCTCGACTACCGCGGGACCACGAAGGTCCGCCACCCCCTCGATATCCTCGTCAACGACATCGGCATCGAAAAAATCGCCAGGGCGGTCGTCCACCCGATGAAGGGAATGAACGTCGCCTGCTACTACGGCTGCCAGGTGGTCAGGCCGTTCCAGACGTTCGACCACGCGGCCTACCCGACCACGATGGACAGGCTCGTCACGGCGCTCGGCGGGAGGTCGGTCGACTGGCCCATGAAGGCCCGCTGCTGCGGCGGCAGCCTCACCGGGACGATCCAGGAGGCGGGGCTGCGCCTGAACCGGGCGCTCCTGAAGGAGGCGACGGCGCGGGGAGCGAACATCATACTCACCTGCTGCCCGCTGTGCCAGCACAACCTGGAATGCTACCAGAAGCGGATCAACCGCCGGTTCGGGGAGTCGCTGCACATGCCGATCGCCTATTTCACACAGTTCCTCGGGCTCGCACTCGGCATCCCCCCCAGGGAGCTGGGCATCCAGCGGCTGTTCGTCCCGCTGCCGGAGACCGACGGGAAGCGAAAGGAGGTCCCCGCCCATGCCTGAGAGAAACGGTCACGACGCCCCGCGGATCGGGTTCTATGTCTGCCACTGCGGGCACAACATCGCGGGCACGGTCGACGTTGCCGCGGTGGCGAAATTCGCGGCAACGCTCCCCAACGTCGTCGTCGCGCGCGACTACAAGTACATGTGCTCGGACCCGGGCCAGGAGCTGATCACGACCGACATCCGCGAGGAGAAGCTCAACCGGATCGTCGTCGCCAGCTGCTCTCCCCTCCTCCACGAGCACACGTTCCGCGTCGCCACGCAGAAGGGGGGGCTGAACCCCTTCTTCTTCCAGATGGTCAATATCCGCGAGAACGTCTCCTGGGTGAACGACGACGGGAAGGCAGCGACCGCAAAGGCGTGCGACCTCGTCCGGGCGGCCGTCCGGCGCGTGGCGGTCCACCGGGCGCTGGAGACCAAGCACGTCCGCATCCACCCCGACGTGCTGATCGTGGGTGCCGGCATCTCCGGCATACACGCCGCGCTCACGCTCGCCAACGCAGGGAAGAAGGTGACGCTCGTCGAACGGGAGCCCACGATCGGCGGGCACATGGCCATGTTCGACAAGACGTTCCCGACGCTCGACTGCGCGGCCTGCATCCTGACGCCGAAGATGTCCGCGGTCAAGAACCACCCCAACATCACGCTCTGGTCCTACTCCGAGGTCACGGAGGTCAGCGGCTATGTGGGCAACTACACGGTCAAAGTGAAGCGCAAACCCCGCTACGTCTCCGAGGAGCTCTGCGTCGGATGCATGGAGTGCATCGACGCGTGCGTCTACAAAGAGGGGAAGACGCCCGACGAGTTCAACCAGGGGCTGAGCAAACGGAAGCCCGTCTACATCCCCTTCCCGCAGGCCACGCCGCAGGTGGTGCTGATCGACCCCGAGACGTGCATCGAGTTCAAGTCGGGCAGGTGCAAGAAGACGTGCGTCGAGAAGTGCGACCGCAACGCGATCGACTTCAAGCAGAAGGAGGAGATCCGCGAGATCAACGTGGGGGCGATCATCCTGTCGACCGGGTTCAAAACGTTCGACGCGAAGCGCATCCCGTACTACGGGTACGGGAAGTTCCCGAACGTCTACTCGTCGATCGAGGTGGAGCGCCTGGTGAACGCTTCCGGGCCCACATCCGGCGAGCTGATCCTGAGAGACGGGAGAAGGCCGAAGACGGTCGGCATCATCCATTGCGTGGGCTCGCGCGACAAGAACACGAACCGCTGGTGCTCCCGCACCTGCTGCATGTATTCCCTCAAGCTCGCCCATCTCCTGAAGGAACATTCCCACGCGGAGGTGTACAACTTCTATATCGACATCCGGGCCGCGGGGAAGGCGTACGAAGAGTTTTACGACAAGCTCCTGGAGGAAAACATCCACTTCATCCGGGGGCGCGTGGCCGAGGTGACGGACTGGTGTGCGCGGCCCGAGGAGAAGGGGAAACTGATCATCCGCGTCGAGGACACGATGATCGGCGTCGTCCGGCGGGTGCCGGTGGACATGGTGGTGCTGGCCGTGGGGATGGAGCCCAACGCCGACGCGCAGGACGTGCGGCGCATGTTCAACATCTCCTGCTCCACCGAGGGGTTCTTCCTGGAGCGCCACCCGAAGCTGGCGCCCGTGGACACGTTCACGGACGGCATCTACATCGCCGGGGCCTGCCAGGGACCCAAGGACATCCCTGACTCCGTGGCGCAGGCCGGCGCGGCCGCGGCGCAGGCGCTCTCGCTCATCGACGCGGGGGAAGTCGAGCTGGAGCCGAACACCGCCTACGTCGTCGAGGAAGACTGCTCGGGGTGCAAGTCGTGCCTGGCAATCTGCCCCTACTCGGCGATCAGCCGCGACGAGGCGAAACAGAAGGCGGTCATCAACGAGGCGCTCTGCAAGGGATGCGGTACGTGCGTGGCCACATGTCCCTCCGGGGCGATCAGGCAGAACCTCTTCGAGGACGAGCAGATCTTCAGCGAAATCCGGGGGCTCCTCGAGGCGGACGAACCTATTCTCACGGGAGGTGAGGCATGACGACCACGGCCGAGCAGGCAAACGGCTGGGAGCCGCGCATCGTCGCGTTCTTCTGCAACTGGTGCACGTACACGGCGGCCGACCTCGCGGGGGTCTCCAGGTTGCGCCACGCCCCGAACGCCCGGATCATCCGGGTCATGTGCTCGGGGCGGCTCGATCCGCAGTTCGTCCTCGACGCGTTCGCGCGGGGAGCGGACGGGGTCCTGGTCGGCGGCTGCCACCCGGGCGACTGCCACTACATGGAGGGGAACTATAAGGCGCTCCGCCGCGTCCGCCTCCTGGAGCGGATGCTGGACGGCATGGGGATCCACCGCGACCGGTTCCGCCTGGAGTGGATCTCGGCTTCGGAGGGAGAGAAGGTGAAAACCACGATCAACGACATGGTGGCGCGCGTCCGCGCGCTGGGGCCGCTTGCGCTCCCGGCGAAGTTCGCGGACTGGGACAGGGAGATGGACGAGCTGGAGCACGCGGTCGCCGCCCAAACGGAGGACGTCCATGCCTGACAAGCCGAAAGTCGCATTTTACTGGTGTGCCTCGTGCGGCGGGTGCGAGGAGTCGATCGTCGACCTTGCCGAGGACATCCTGGGCGTCGTGGCCGCGGTGGACATCATGTTCTGGCCGGTCGCGATGGACTTCAAGAAGAGCGACGTCGAAACGATCGCGGACGGCGGGCTCCTCGTTGCGATGATCAACGGCGCGGTGCGCACGTCGGAGCAGGAGGAAATGGCGAAGCTCCTGCGGCGGAAGAGCACGCTCGTCGTGGCCTACGGCTCCTGCGCGCACATGGGAGGAATCCCCGGCCTGGCGAACCAGTTCGACCGCGAGCAGATCATGAAGTACGTCTACGAGGACTCCCCCTCGACGGTCAATGCCGATCACGCCCGGCCCGTGCCGGCGACGGGAAACGGCGGCCCCACGCTCCCCGCCTTCCGCTCCATGGTCCGCGCGCTCGACCAGGTGATCGACGTCGACTATTATCTCCCCGGATGTCCCCCCGTTCCCCGGATGCTCAAGGCGGCGATCGGGACGCTCCTTTCAGGCAAACTCCCCCCGAAGGGTACCGTCCTCGGGCCTGACACCGGGCTCTGCGAGGAGTGCCCGCGGAAAGAGACGAAGCCGGCTGACCTGTCGTACACCGCGTTCCACCGCCCCCACGAGGTCACTATCAAGGAGGAGACGTGCCTCCTGGCCCAGGGCGTCGTCTGCATGGGCCCGGCGACGCGCGGCGGATGCGGCGCGCAGTGCATTGCGGGCAACATGCCGTGCACTGGGTGCTTCGGCCCGACCTCCCGCGTGAGAGACCAGGGAGCGAAGATCCTCTCGGCGATCGCCTCGTCCGTCGCAGCGAAGGACACCGAAGGCATCGACCGGACGCTCGCGACCATTCCCGACCCGGTCGGGACGTTTTACAGGTACGGACTCCCCGGCTCGCTGCTCCGCCGGAAGATCGCAGACCACAACTAGCGAAGGACTTGTGCCATGCCCACCGGCGCACAACAGACGCTCCCGCGCAGGATCACCATCGACCCCATCACGCGGCTTGAAGGCCACGGGAAGATCGACATATTCCTTGACGCAAAGGGAGAGGTTGAAAAGGCGTTTTACCAGATCCCGGAGCTCCGGGGGTTCGAAGTCTTTTCGCTCGGCAGGCCCGCGGAAGACATGCCGCAGATTACGAGCCGTATCTGCGGCGTCTGCCCCACCGCCCACCACATGGCCGCCACGAAAGCGCTGGACGACCTCTACCGCGTCGATCCCCCTCCGACGGCGAAGAAGGTCAGGGAGCTGATTTACAATACGTTCATGCTCGAAGACCACGCCCTTCACGTCTACATCCTGGGGGGGCCGGATTTCATCGTCGGGCCCGATGCCCCGAAGGCGAAGCGGAACGTCCTCGGCGTCATCGAGACGGTCGGGATCGAGACCGGGAAACGCGTGATCACCATGCGAAGACGCCTCCGCGAGCTGATCGCCCACCTGGGAGGGAAGGTCATCCATCCGGTCTTCGGGCTCCCGGGCGGCGTCGCCAGGGGCGTCTCGCCGGATGAAATTCCCGCCCTGAAGTCGCTGGCCGACGACGCGGTGGCGTTCGCGCTCTTCACGCTCGAGGTGTTCAGGAAGATCGTTCTTGCCAACGACAAGTACGTTGCGCTCATCACGTCCGACGCCTTCACGCACCATACCTACTCGATGGGGCTCGTCGACGCCGCCAACAAGGTGAATTTCTACGACGGCACCGTCCGCGTCACGGACCCGTCGGGGAAGGAGTTTACGCGGTTTGCCCCGGGCGAGTACCTCGACACCGTCGCCGAGCACGTGGAGCCCTGGAGCTACGTGAAATTCCCGTTCCTGAAGAAGGTCGGCTGGAAGGGATTCACGGACGGCCCGGACAGCGGCATCTACTCGGTCGCCCCCCTTGCCCGGCTCAACGTTGCCGACGGCATGGCAACGCCCGAAGCCCAGAAGGCATACGAGGAGTATGTTGCCACGCTCGGCGGGAAACCGGTGCACCACACGCTCGCGAACCACTGGGCGCGCGTTATCGAGATGATACAGGCCGCGGAGAAGATCCGCGAGCTGGCGGCCGACCCGCTGCTCACCGGGAAGGAACTGCGGACGCTCCCCACAGAGAAACCGACGCGCGGCATCGGCATCGTGGAGGCGCCCCGTGGAACGCTCATGCACCACTACGAGACGGACGAGAAGGGGCTGATCACGAAGGCGAACCTGATAGTCGCCACGCAAAACAACGCCGGACGGATCTCGATGAGCGTCGAAAAGGCGGCCCGCGCCCTGATCCACGGAGGGAAGGTGGACGACGGTCTGTTGAACAAGATCGAGATGGCGTTCCGCGCCTACGACCCGTGCAATGCCTGCTCGACGCACGCACTGCCCGGCCAGATGCCGCTCACGATCCGCCTGCGCAATGCGGCGGGCGACGTGGAGAAGGTGATCGAGCGGTGACGGACGCCCCGGCCCGGCGGGGGGAGACGCTCCTCCTCGCACTCGGCAATCCCCTCATGGGGGACGACGGCGTCGCACTCGTTGCCGCGCGCGCCCTCCGGAGACGATACAGGGAGAACGTCGACATCTGCGAATCGCCCGTGGCCGGCTTCGCGTTGCTCGACCTCCTCACCTCCTATCGCAGGGCGCTGATCATCGACGCCTCCCGGACGGGGAGAGTCCCCCCGGGCACAATACGCGAATTCACCCCTTCCGACTTCAGCCCTGACGCCACCGCCTCCCCCCACTACGCAGGGCTTCCCGATGTCCTCGCCCTGGGCAGGACGCTCGACATTTCCCTCCCGTGTGAAATCCGCATCCTCGGCATGGAGATCGACGAAATGGACCGCCTCCATGAAGGACTCGGACCTGTTGCGGCGGGTGCACTGCCGGAGTTCATCAAGCGCACATCGTCGATCCTGGATAGCTGGGTCCTGGAGTAGAACGCCCCGTTGTTGATTTGGCCTTGCCGAATATGTACTATACGGGGTAGCCAAACGAAACCGTGCCGGCACTCCACTCCATATCGCTTATTACAGAGAGCGAGCCGATGCGTGCAATTATTTCGCACATCGACTCGATTTCGGGTTCTGATTCCTCCGTCCTGCTGATTGGCGAAACCGGCGTCGGAAAGGAGCTTGTCGCCGAGTACATCCACCACACGAGCGTCCGCGCGCCGAACCCGCTGATCAAGGTCGGGCTTGCCGCACTTCCCCCCGAGCTCCTTGAGACAGAGCTGTTCGGCCATGCGCGCGGGGCGTACACGAGCGCGCAGGGGGAGAAGAAGGGACTCTTCGAGCTTGCAGACACGGGGAGCATTTTCCTGGACGATATCGACGACTTCCCCATCGCGCTCCAGGCGAAGCTCCTCCGCGTGCTCGAGTCGCGCGAGCTGATGCGCGTCGGAGGAACGACCGCGATTCCCGTCGACTTCCGGCTGATCACTGCCTCGAAGGTGGACCTGAAGGAACTCGTGAACAAGGGACTCTTCAGGGCGGACCTCTACTATAGAATCAACGTCGTTCCCCTCGTCATTCCGCCCCTCCGCGACAGGCCCGGCGACGTGCCGCTCCTGGTGAACCATTTCCTGAAGCGTTTCTCGCCCGACGGCGCTCCCGCGATCGACAACGACGCGATGGGAGCGCTCGTGCGCTACTCCTGGCCGGGGAACATACGGGAGCTGAGGAACACGATACAGCGCATCACGCTCTTCACGAAGGGAACAATCACGCTGGCGAGCCTCCCCCCGGAGGTCCGTGAAGAGAATCCCGTCGAGACGATGATCAAGGCGTGCGACAGGTGCTTCGCCGAAGGGCAGATGACGTTCGACGAGGTGGTCGCATGCCTGGAAACGAACATGATTCGCGGCGCGCTGAAGCAGTCGAACGGGAACAGGACGCACGCCGCGCGGCTCCTCGGCCTCAACATCTCCACGCTTCGCGACAAGCTGAAGAAATACAACATCCCCGACCAGCCCTGACGGATTCCCGCCCCGCAGGCGCGATTTTCCGCCGGGCGCCCCGGACGTACCGCTCTTTCTCCTCCAATTACCTTACAATCAAGCCCTCCCGGGGTGGCATGAAACATGCACATACCGGGATAACGCTGGAAAAGACTGCCATGACACCGAAAACAGAGACCTGCCAGATCAGAGGGAGCATCGTCGAGGCCATTGAGATCGAAGGCCGCTCCATACTCCGTGTCGCGCTGACCGGGGGATCCATCGATTTCGTCGCGGACCCGGGGGAAACGTTCCACCTCGGTGACACGCTGATCCTGGACGGAGAATTCCATCCGCGCTGCGTGCGGCACGCCCTTGACGAGGAAATCCATCCAAACCTGCTCGACGCCGACTTCCTCTCCTGAAGGAACCCGGTCCGCCGCCGGCGGAATTCCGTCAGCCGCCGGCGGATTTTCGCCGCTTCACTGAAGGCCACATTCGGAAACGGGGGCCTGCACGTCATTTTGCCGCTGGCATCCCTTTTGCGTTCTCCCGGCCGGCACAACCCTCACACTCTTCCGCCTGACAGAACACGCTGTTCCTCATCATCCGGAGGTATCTATGAGCGAAACACCTCTCAGCATCTGGGAGCACGCGCAGCTCCAGGGCTATTCCCGCAGGGACTTCATCAAATTCTGCGGCTGGATTGCCGCCGCGACGGGGATTCAATCGACGAGCATGGCACAGGTCGTCAAGTCGCTCGATACGAAGCCGCGCCTCCCCGTCGTCTGGTTCCACTTCCAGGAGTGCACGTGCTGCAGCGAGTCGTTCATCCGTTCCTCCCACCCGATCGTTTCCGACATCGTCCTGGATAAGATCTCGCTCGACTACACGGAAACGCTCCAGGCGGCCGCGGGCAAACAGGCGGAAGAGGCGCTCCAGGAGACGATGCGGAAGTACAGGGGAGAGTACCTGATGCTCGTGGAAGGCTCCGTCCCGACGGAACAGGGGGGGATCTACTGCTGCATCGGCGGGAGGACGGCGCTCTCGATCGTGAAAGAGGCGGCCGAAGGGGCCAAGGCGATCATTGCCTGGGGGAGCTGTGCCTCCAACGGGTGCATACAGGCCTCACGGCCAAACCCCACGGGCGCAACGCCGATACACAGGATCATCACCGGCAAGCCGGTCATCAACGTCCCGGGATGCCCTCCCATCGCGGAGGTCATGGCGGGAACGATCGTCCACCTGCTGGCCTTCGACCGCATCCCGCAGCTCGACGGGCTGGGGAGGCCAAAGGCCTTCTATTCCCGCCGCGTCCACGACACGTGCTACAGGCGGCCTAACTACGATGCCGGGTTGTTCGTCGAGTCGTTCGACGACGAAAACGCCAGGAGAGGCTACTGCCTCTACAAGATGGGATGCCGCGGACCCGTCACGTACAACTCGTGCGGCGTCATCCGCTGGAACAACGGCACGAGCTACCCGATCCAGTCAGGTCACGGCTGCATCGGCTGCAGCGAAGCGAACTTCTGGGACAACGGGCCGTTCTACCAGCACCTGGCGTCCTTCCCCGGCTTCGGCATCGAGACCACCGCGGACAAGGTCGGCGTGGTCCTCGGCGTGGCGACGGCGGCCGGGATCGCGGCGCACGCCGTCTCGACCAACATCAGGAAACGGAAAGTGATCCAGGAAGAAATCCGGAGCAGCGAACAGAGCCCTGACACGAAGAAAGGAGGTGCGTGATGTCGAATCGCATCGTCATCGACCCGATCACGCGCATCGAAGGACATCTCCGCGTCGAAATCGAGGTGAAAGACGGGAAGGTCGTGGACGCGTTCAGCTCCGGCACGATGGTCAGGGGCTTTGAGAAGATCCTCAAGGGACGCGACCCGCGCGACGCGTGGGCCTTCACCGAACGGGCATGCGGCGTCTGCACGACCGTGCACGCGCTGGCATCCGTCAGGACCGTCGAGGACGCGCTCGGGATCACGGTTCCCCCGAACGCGGAGCTTATCCGCAACCTGATGTTCTGCGCACAGTACCTGCAGGATCACGTTGTGCATTTCTACCACCTCCACGCGCTGGACTGGGTGGACGTGGTGAGCGCGCTCAAGGCCGATCCGACCGCGACGTCGGGGATCGCCCAGTCGATCTCCAGCTGGCCGAAAAGCTCCCCCAAGTACTTTGCCGACGTCCAGCGGCGCATCGCCGCGTTCGTGCAGAGCGGGCAGCTCGGCATTTTCGCCAACGGCTACTGGGGACACGCGGCCTACAAGCTCCCGGCGGAGGTCAACCTGCTGGGCGTGGCGCACTACCTCGAAGCGCTCGAGTGGCAGAAGGAGATCGTCAAGGTCCATACGATATTCGGCGGCAAGAACCCCCACCCGAACTACCTGGTGGGCGGGGTCCCCTGTGCCATCAACGTCGACGATGCCAACGCCCTGAACGCAGAGCGGCTGGCGTACGTGGGGCGCCTGTTCGACGAAGCCGGCGAGTTCGTCAACAAGGTCTACATCCCCGACCTGCTCGCCGTGGCGGGATTCTACAAGGACTGGGGCGCGATCGGCGGAGGGCTCGAGAACTACATGGCCTACGGCGACCTGCCGGTGAACGGATTCGGCGACCCGTCGCAATTCAAGTTTCCCCGCGGGATCATACTCAAGAGAAACCTCGCCGAGGTGGTTCCCGTCGACGGGAGAAGCGCCGACCAGATACAGGAGTTCATTGCCAGCTCGTGGTACGAGTATGCCGGAGGGGATC
>Ga0335079_10003216_pt1 | contig 18881 bp, 16 predicted proteins | sample Lox_Sample_33_FD_206719 | JGI IMG/M metagenome (GOLD analysis project Ga0335079, IMG submission 206719) | Soil microbial communities from Loxahatchee National Wildlife Refuge, Florida, United States - Lox_Sample_3.3 | ecosystem: Environmental > Terrestrial > Soil > Wetlands | place: USA... | reverse complement strand
TGCGCTTAATGCTTCGGTTGTGTTGTGCGGTCCCTCTGGTTGTGAAACTTATCTGAGAATCCCCGCCCTTCGTTTCCTCCGTACGTTTTCAGCGTAATTCAAAAGTAAGTCCGGCAATCCAGATTGCTGCGCTCACGCGAACGTTTGTTCCGCGTTGCGGCAATCGCCGGCAAGAAAGCAAAATGCAAAGTTTTTCAGAATTCGCAGTATCTCCTTCCCTGAAGGAGCGCCTCAAGGCAGCAAACTTTTCGGTGCCCACACCAGTGCAGGCAGCGGCCATCCCGCAAGCGCTGACGGGCAAGGATGTGATCGCCACGGCCCAAACGGGAACCGGCAAAACGCTCGCGTTTCTCATTCCCATGCTCGAAAAGCTGGCCAGCCAGCCCAACACCCGCGGCATCGCCGCTCTGGTGCTCGTTCCCACGCGCGAACTCGCCATGCAAGTGGTCGCGCAAGCCCATGCTCTCCAAGGAAGGCAGTCATCGCTAGCCGCTTTGGTGGTTGGCGGGCTTCCCGAAGGCCGGCAACTGGACGCCATTCGTAGGGGCGCCCGGCTGGTTGTCGCGACTCCCGGCCGGCTGGAGGATTATCTCGACCGAAGATTGATTTCTCTCAGTGCCGTCCAAACGCTCGTACTGGATGAAGCCGACCGCATGCTGGATATGGGATTTCTGCCCGCGATCCGGCGCATTGCATCCGTACTCCCGAAAGAGCGCCAAACGCTCTGTTTTTCCGCCACCATGGAGGGCGCCGTTTCCCAACTGGTCCGCGACTACACCAGAAACCCCGTTCGCCTGGCATTTGGCTCGACGTCGAAGCCCTCGGAGAATGTGCGGCTCCAGGCGTTCGAAGTTACCGACCATGGAAAGCCGGCAACCCTCTACAACCTGCTCGATAGCGAGAGCGGCCGCTGCCTAGTCTTTTGCCGTACCAAGCGCGGCACAGAGCGCGTCGCCACCAGCCTCGTCCGCCAAGGCATCCAGGCGGCCATGATCCACGGTGATCGTTCGCAATCCCAACGCACGGCAGCGCTCGCCGGGTTTCAGCGTGGTCAATACCGCGTGCTGGTCGCGACCGATGTGGCCGCCCGCGGCATTCACGTTCAGGATATCGCCCACGTCATTAATTACGATCTTCCGGAAATCGCCGAGAATTTCATTCACCGCGTTGGCCGGACCGGGCGAGCCGGCGAGCGTGGCGTTGCTTCCACGCTCTTCGGCCGCGACCAACGGGAAGACCTCTTCCAACTGGAACGCTCCCTCGGAATTCGCATAGAACGAGTTTCCGTGAATGGTGGTTCGCCGGAAAAGAGTGCGCGCACTCCTCGGCTCCGCATGGAACCCTTGCCGGAGGGATCGCGGCCCAGAATGGTTCCTTTGCCCGGAGAGTTCCTGCAAGCTCAAATGGACAGCTGATCTCCTCGAGCACATCGCTTCATCTCTGGCGATGTTCTTAGGCTGAATCGCGCAAGTGTGTCATAATCACTGTGCCGCGATTGTTGCGCCTTCGAAACCTCTCGCTGCATGCAAGAGGCTCCGACTTACACCTGCGACACGTTCCTGTTTCACTCGGAAAGGGCGGACCTGTTGAGCGATGCCGTTGTCCTGCAGTACGTCGGATTTGAGGCAAAGGATTCCGTCCGCGAGTACACGTTCACACTCCGGGGAACCGGCGGCGTAACCTCCAATTACTTCGTGACCATTGCGAACGCCGCTTTTGCGGCGCATCGCCTCCATTACCAGGACGGACCGGACATCTGTTCGCTGCGCCTCCGCAGGGAGTTCGCGTCCAAGATCGAACATCCGCCCTCCACGTGCTTCTCGGTCACGGACGCGGAACTCGCGCAGTACGAGGACGCTCACGCGCCGAAGGCCAAGCCCGGCGCCTACGTCCCCGCGCAGCGCGAAGAGGCATGATTCGATTCGTGACATCTGTTTCACGCCAGCCCAGGAGCGCCCTTGGCACGACGTATTGAAGACGAGTTTGGCCATCTCCAGCAGCTCATTCTTATCGGCAAGGAGCGCGGCTATTTGCTCTATGACGAAGTGAACGAGAGCTTGCCCGCCGACGTCCATTCGCCGCAAGAAATTGACGATCTTCTAGCCATTCTCGAACGCCAGGGTATTGAGGTCCACGAGGATCTGGCCGCCGCCAACGCCGCGCGCGACCTTGTCAAGGATCTGGAAATTTCCGAAGCCGCGAAGAACCAGGAACTCCCCGCCGACGACGGCCTGGATCTCAGCGTCGGCGTGGATTCCAAATCTCAGGATCCCGTCCGCATTTATCTCCGCGAAATGGGTTCCGTCCCCCTGCTTACGCGCGAAGGCGAAGTCGTCATCGCCAAGCGCATCGAGCGCGGCCGACTCGTGGTGCTGAAGGCCATCACGCGCTCGCCCATCGTAATCAAAGAACTGCTCGCCGTGGGCGACGACCTGCGCAACGGCGTGCGCTCCATCAAGGAAATTGTGCAGTTCAACGAGGAAGAGCTCACGGACGAAAGAATCGCCGGCAAGACCAGGCAGACGCTCCGGCAGATTGCGAAAATCTCTGAGCTCTACAACACCGCTTTGCGCCAGGCGGAAAAACTGGGCGGCGCGTCAAAACTCAAAAGGCGGTCCTACGTTCGACTCAAATGGGCCCTTGCCCGCACCCGCATCCGGATTTCTCTGGCCATCCGCGATATCTCTTTCCATTGGCTCGAGAAAAAACGCCTGGTCGACAAAATTTGTTCCGCCGCCGAGCGCCTGCACGCCGTCGAGCGCGAAGCACGCCGCCTCGAGCGCCGCGTGGACGCCGCCCTCGACGTCACCGCCGCCGAAGCTCGCAAAGAGCTTTCCGCGCGGCGTGCCGAGCTAAAAGAAATCGAAGAATCCAGCGAAGTTGGGTTGCTCAATCTCAAGCGCACCCTTACTCTCATTCGTCGCGGCGAAGCCCAGGCCCTCGAGGCCAAAAAAGAACTGACCGAGGCCAACCTTCGCCTCGTCGTCTCTATCGCCAAGAAATACACGCAACATGGTCTCCAGTTTCTCGACTTGATTCAAGAAGGCAATCTCGGCCTCATGCGCGGCGCTGACAAGTTTGACTGGCGCCGCGGTTACAAATTCTCCACCTACGCCACCTGGTGGATTCGCCAAGCCATCACCCGCGCCATCTCCGACCAGGCTCGCACCATCCGCGTGCCCGTGCACATGATCGAGGTCATCAACAAACTCGCCAGGTGCTCACGCCTCCTGGTTCAAGAGCTGGGCCGCGAGCCGACCATGGATGAACTCGCCAAGCGCATGGACCTGAGCATCGAAAAGGTCCGGCAGGCCCGCAAGATCGCGCAGACGCCGGTTTCTTTCGAGACGCCCATCGGCGAGGAGGAAGATTCTCACCTGGGCGATTTCATCGAGGACAAATCCGTAGCCTCTCCATCCGAGGCCGCCATGAACCGCAACCTCAATGAAAAAATCGCCTCCATGCTCACCAAACTCACGCCCCGCGAAGAAAGAATTATCCGCATGCGTTTTGGCTTTCAGGACGGCAATCCACACACTCTGGAAGAAGTGGGCCAGATCTTTGCCGTCACGCGGGAACGCATTCGGCAGATCGAAGCCAAGGCGCTGCGTAAGCTGCGCCATCCGTCCCGTTCGAGCCTCGTCCGCACGTTTCTCGAAGGTTCGTTATGAGGCCGATTCATTCGTCGAAATTCTCCACCCGCCAACTCGCTGCACGGTAAGGGGATCTCGTGGGCAAGGTCTTGGTCGGAAACTACCGTTTTCAAACCATGGATGCCGATTTGACCCCCCTGTTGCAGCCTTTCGGGCACGCGTCCATATTGCCATGGCTCGCGCGACCGGCCTGCCCCGCCAATCCATGGCTCACCATCACTCCTATCTCGTTCGGCCCGCTCCTCCAGCCTGCCCGCACGGACAGTTAACAAACAAAGGCCATCTGGCCATTTCCCTCTCGCGACTGCCTTCACCAGCCTCTAACATGAATTCACTGGGGACGACGGATTCCATCGCCCCGGCAGTCAAAGAGGGGCCGTGAATCACGTTAACCGTCTGTTTGTTCTTGCGCGTACACTCTTCGAGCACGCATTTCTTTTGATTTTTCCCTGCCTGGTCCTCGCTATTGCGCCAGCCTACGCGCAAAGCGAGAAAACTCCCGCTCCTCTCACGTGCACCCGCCAAGCGAGCGCTAAAACCGGCCAATCCTTTCTTCCCAGCGCTTTTGCGGAAGACTGTGCCGTGAGAAATGCCGAAGACACTTCGACGCCCGCTGCACCCACGCCGGTCCAATCGCAAACCGCCCTCACCAACCATCGCCTCTTCGGGGTCCTCGCCAACTACACCACCGTCGAAACCCACGACCAGTTCGGCACCCTCACCGCAGCGACCAAATTCAAGCTCTCCGCCAAAACCATGACCGACCCGGTCACCGTGTCCTTTATCGCCGGTATCGCGCTCCTAGGCCAGGCTCGCAACAGCGATCCCTCGTATGGCCAGGGTTTCATCGGTTTTGACAAACGCTTCGGAACCTTCTACGCCGACACCGGCATCGGCACTCTCATGACCACCTCCGTCTTCCCTACCGTCCTGCATCAAGACCCTCGCTATTTTCAACTCGGCCAGGGCGGGATCCGGCGCCGTTTGTTTCATGCCGCCGCCGGCATCTTCGTTGCTCGCACCGATGGCGGCGAGCTGCAATTCAACTACTCGGAGATCCTGGGCAACGCCGTCGCCGCCGGCATTTCGAACACCTACCATCCACAGAACCAACGCACCTTGGGAAACACCCTCAACGTCTGGGGCACCGACGTTATGCTCAACATGCTCTGCAATGTAGCCAAGGAGTTCTGGCCCGACCTGCGCCGCAAGCTTCACAAGCAAACCAATCCCAACTAGCGCGACTTGCCTGCACCTAACACGTGATGGAATGAGACCGCCCGCTTACGTCTCTGTCCATGGAACGCGCCTAGACCGGCGCTGGGGCCTACCGACCTCGACACTCCTTACAGTCGCCCGATAACCAGACTGGCAAGGTCCTTAAGCTGTTTCTCGGTTGTTGGATTGAAATTCATCGGGTCCAGATTGATGTAGAAGCGCACTTTCCCCTTGCGCACATGCAACGCATGCTCGCGGTCAAAGTAAGCTTCGTCTCCCAGGCCCGCCACTGGCGTTTTGGGGCTATAGAACATGCTCAATTTGGCAAACAACTCCGTTGCGACGGCCGGCGACGGGTCCGCGTACGCCCTGAACCACAGCGTGCTTCCCTTTGCATGATAATGGCAATCCGTTCCCTCCACCGTGTTTGCGTAAGGCCGCGGCGACACGCTCTTTTCCGGAGCATCGTACGTTCGTCCCAGCGTCTTGCTCACCTCCGCGGCCGGCAGCAGAGCGCACAGATCTGCGGGCGGCTCGTTTGCTCTTGCCGGCCGTGCCGCGTTGGTAGCTACAACAAAAATCCCTGCAATCAACGCTAGTTTCCGCAAGTAAGCCATCTGCCCCCTCCTGGCCTTAGGTTGACGCCATTTATAGCAGCGCAAAAATCCTCATACAAGGTAAACGTTCACGCATGAGCCCGTTGTCCCCGCCACACCGTCTCTCACAGCACCCACTACAAACCACGCCTTTCAGTTTCAACAGACACGCGTCCAGTGCGTTGCATCACAGCATCGTGTGACCTGCCGCACCGCACCGTGCCTTCCGAAGATGTCAAAAAGGCCGGACATTCAAGCTACTTCGCTTGGATAGTCCCGTCCACGACAGTGGACCTACGGAGGATACATGCTCGTGCGCAGGCTCTCGATGGTGTTCTTCGCGGTGGTGCTTCTGGTCATCCCCTTTCGTCAGGCGCTGACCGCAACTTCCTCTCCCCAAAGTGACCCCAAGAAGGACGCAATTCTAAAAGCCTCAGACATTACGCCGGCCATCTTCCCGGAGAAGGTCTTCTACCACGGTCAGGTCGCCGACGCGCAAATGCGCAACACCGGCGGCATTCATTTTGCCGATGGACTCTACGTACTGGCGGGCTTGGTGGACACTTCCGGCTATGCCACCGCTGTGAAGGAAAAATACCAGGGCTACTTCCTGAACGAAGTGCCCGTCGAGATGAATGGCCAATCGCTCAAGCCCGGTGCGTACGGTATCGGCTTCGTGGCGGAGGCCAAGTTCCTCGTCACCGACCTCGGTGGCAACACCATTCTGGAAATCACGGGACAGCGCGACGCGGACCTGAAGCGCCCCACGCCACTCCAGGTGCTAGCTGCACCCGACACCGGCGCTTACCGCCTGTACCTCGGCCGCAACTTCGTCACCATCAAGCGCGTCAGCTAGTCCCCTCGGAAACTTGCCCGAATCTGACGCACCTCTGAATCGGTGCGTCGTTCTTTCTTCACGCCCGGGCCGTCTGTGGCTTCGCCACAATCTCCTTCAGCGCCGCCAGCGCCCGCTCGCAACCCGGCCGATCCACATCGCAATGCGTCACAAACCGCACCGAATAGGTCGCCGTATCCAGCGCCCAGATCTCCTTCTCCCGCAGCGCGTCACACAACTCCACCGCCGTCTTCCCCGTCCCCTCACAATCAAAAATCAAAATATTACTGCGCGCCTTCGCGGGATCAATTTTCAACCCCGGCATCGCCGCAATGCCCTTCGCTAAAAACTGTGCATTCTCGTGATCCTCATGCAGCCGCCCTGGCGACTTCTCCAGCGCCACCAATCCCGCCGCCGCAATCACTCCCGCCTGCCGCATCCCTCCGCCAAACATCTTGCGGTAAATCCGCGCCTTCTCAATGAACGCCGCGCTCCCCAAGATCATCGATCCCACCGGCGCGCCCAGCCCCTTCGACAAACAAAACATCACCGAATCCACGCCGCGCGTCATCCGCGCCACGTCTTCCCCGAGCGCCACTGCTGCATTAAAAATCCGCGCCCCATCCATGTGCACCTTCAACCCCAACGCGTGGGCACCCTCGCAGATCTCGACCACCTGGGCCGTCGGATACACTGTCCCACCCCACATGTTGTGCGTATTCTCGATGCACACCAGCGCCGTCTGCGAGTCGTAATAGATCTTCGGCCGGATCACTTCTTCAACCTGTTTCCAGGTCAGCAGCCCATCCACGCCTCGCGCGATCCGCGGCATACACCCCGCAATCGCCGCCATCGACGCCAGCTCATACAAATTCACGTGGCTCCGCTCATCGCAAATCACCTCATTCCCGTGATGCGTCCACACGCGAATCGCAATCAAATTCCCCATGCAGCCCGTGGGCACAAACAGCGCTGCCTCTTTCCCAAACATCTCCGCCGCGCGCCGCTCCAGCCGGTTCACCGTCGGGTCTTCCCCATACACATCGTCCCCGACCTCCGCCGCCGCCATCGCCGCGCGCATCTCCGCTGTCGGCCGCGTCACCGTATCGCTGCGCAAATCCACCGCCGTCCCCACGCCCATCACCTCGTCCGCCTCACTCCGCATCCCACTCTTCGCAATTGTCCCCACGGTTTCGCCCTCTTTGCTTCAAAATTTCGCCTACAGCCAATTCAGATTCCACCACGATTTCCGTTGTACAAAAAACGAGTTTGTCATTCCGAGCGCAGCGAAGATCTCTTCGCCATCGCGCGTTCTATGCGCGATCAATCTGCTTTTCGTTCTTCCTCTTCTCTGTGCCCTCTGTGAACTCTGTGTTAAGACAAACCCGGAACCCTATCGCGATCTATCACGGAGCGCACCACCCTCATCGCATTAATCCCACAAACACCTCATTCGACACACTCAATTTCCCCTCTGCCAGCCTTACCATATCCCCTTCTCGCTCCACCAACCCCGCCGCCGCAAACTCTTCAAACCGCTTCCCAATCTCGACTCCGTATTCGCCTTCGATCCTCCGCAGATCAATCCCCTCCAGCTTCCGCAATCCCAAAAACAACTCCTCCTCCAGCGCCATCGCCGCTGTCACCTCTTCCCTCTGTTCCACCGGCAGCCGTCCGCTCTCAATCGCCCGTACATACTCCGCCGCGTCATGCGCATTCGCCCATCTCTCGCCCCCCGAAAACGAATGCGCCCCTGCCCCAAATCCCAGGTATCCTTCCCGCTTCCAGTACTTCAAATTGTGCCGCGACTCAAACCCCGGCTTCGCCCAGTTCGAAATCTCATAATGCCGGTACCCCGCCTCCCCCAAAAACGAACACGCCGTCTCGTAGAAATCCGCCATCAAATCATCACTCGGCACCGCACCCGCACTATACCGCGCCCCTCCGCTAAGCAGTTCCTTTCCCAGTCGGCTTCCTTCATCCACCTCCAGCAAATACACCGACACATGCTCCGGCCCGAGCCTCCGCAATTCCTCGAGCGACTCCTTCCAACTCTCCCGCGTCTGCCACGGCAGCCCCGCAATCAGATCAAAACTAATATTCGCAATCCCCGCCGCCCGCAAAATCGCCATAGCCCGATAAATATCCTCGCGCCGGTGCATCCTCCCCGCCGCCTTCAGCTCCTTATCCACAAACGACTGCACGCCAAAACTCACCCGGTTAATTCCCGTCGCCAGCCATGCCCGCGCCTTCTCCTCCGTCACCGTCTCCGGATCCGCCTCCAGCGTCACTTCCATCGCGTGGCGCATCTCCGTCCCGTACGTCTCTCGAATCGCCTCCATCATTCGCGCCAAAAGTCCAGGCTCCAACAAACTCGGCGTCCCTCCTCCGATATAAACCGTATCCACGACCAACTCCGCTTCTTCTCTTCTCTGTGAGCTCTGTGTCCTCTGCATCCTCCGTGCGCTCTGTGTTAAATCCTGCTTTTTCCCCGTCTGGACGCCAAGCCCTGCCGCATGATACAGCTCCTTCCACCCCCGAATCTCCCGGCACACCGCCTCCACATACGGCGCAAATCTCGCCCCGCCCACCACCCCCGTATGAAAATTGCAATACGTACACTTCGTCTGGCAAAACGGCACCTGCACGTAAATCCCCAGCCGCGAAGCCGTCTCTGTCCCCACCGTCGTTTTCATCTCCATCATCGCCAGCAACTCGCCGTAACTTCCTACACTCGCGCCGCCTCTTCCAGCGTCAACGCCGGTCCCACGTACTCCATCCCATACTTCGCAAACGACGCCGCATCAAAACTATGCCCCTCCCGGAAGTACGCCTCCATTTTCCCCGCCGGCGTATACGCAATTAGCAGGCGTCCCGGTTTCTCAGCCACGTACACGAACCCGTGCGGCACCTGGCGCGGCGCGAATAGCGAATCTCCAGCCTTCAACCGAAACCTGTCTTTGCCCACTTCCGCAACGACTTCCCCTTCGACCACGTAAAACCATTCCTCCTGCTCATAGTGCAGGTGCCGCGGCGGCCCACCACCTTTCGTCAGGCCCACATGCTCCATGATGAAAAGTCCACCACGCGTGTCCTGCCCGGAGACCTTGAAGCCCAGCGCACTGAACCCCATCGCCACCGGCGTGCCGGATCGATCCTTGCCCGCCCCAACAAATAGCGCTTTGCCCGGCACAATTTGCGGCTGCTGCGTTTCCAGAGCCGCCTGCGCACCGGGCAGGGCCAATAACGGAACGGCACCTAAACTCCTACAGAATTCTCGCCGTTCCATCCTGTCTGTCATGTGCATCTCCAATGAGAACGTCTTTGCAGAAACTCTACCCTACACCTGTCTCCACTTCTGGAGCACATATCGCGCAAACGAAAGCAGGCCGGAAAATCGGTAACTCCGGTCCACATAACGCTCGATCACGTAAAACGCAAAATAATAAAAGCGGCAAAACGCCCAAATCGCCACCACCAAAAGTGCGGCATCTCGCCACGAGGGATGTTTCCCAATCACCACCGCCGCAGCCAACAAGCCCAACACCAAAAACAATACTCCCTTTGCGAAAATCCACCGCGCGTTTGTCAGCTCTCTCATAGACGCTTAATCTCTTTTCTCTCCGTTCTCCGCGCCCTCTGCGAACTCTGCGTTAGGAAACAGCCCGAGCCGAGGCCTGACCGAATCACATCCCGAGAATCCTTGCCGTTTCTCTGCGTCGTCGTTACCGCATTAGTCCTTTACTTCACCACTTTCACCCAAATCTTCCTCTCCCGCGGCCCATCAAACTCGCAGAAGAAAATCCCCTGCCATCGCCCCAGCGCCAGCTTCCCCTCCTCGACAAAAATCATCTGGCTCGTCCCCACCAACGTCGCCTTGGCATGCGAATCCGAGTTCCCCTCGCTGTGCCGATACGGCCTGGCTTTCGGCACCAGCTGGTCAAACACACCCTCCAAATCTGTCGCCACATCCGGATCAAAATGCTCGTTAATCGTCACTCCCGCCGTGGTGTGCGGCACATACACATAACAAACGCCCGACGCCACCCCCGCCTTCTCCACCGCCCGTTGCACCATCTCCGTCACGTCCACCAATTGCGTCCGCCGCTCCGTCCTCACCCGCAACGCTTCCATCACCAGCTCCCCTCTGCCGACTGTCCCACAAATTCTATCACCCGCCACCACCTCCCCACGTTGCGGCCCCCCCGTGCGTCTCGGCTCCCGTAGCGGCGCGGCTTCAGCCAGCCACCTCGGCGCTCAGATTTCACCCAACGGCCTCTTGTAGGGGCACGATTCATCGTGCCCGGCGGTGTAAACGCCGGCCCACTTCTTCCGATGAAGCTCGCACGCGCCTCAGATCCCTTTCTGTTGTCACCCCACGCCACAGTTCACCCTCAGTCCATCCGCAGTTCACCACCCGTGCATTGTCGCTTTTTCGCTTCTGGGCAAAACTCCACGCGTCATCCAACACGGCTGACTTGGTTGTTCCCCAAGGAAGCCAAGACGGCGGCTCCGGACCTCATCCCCCCGGAGCCGCCAATAAAAAGATTAGGAGGCCGTCGTGGCCAGCGCAGCAATCACCGCAACAGCAGCAACCTTCGCCGAACCGGCTGCCGTAACCGCAGCCCCGAGCGCCCGCGCCGCCGCTGTAGAAGCCGCGAGCGTTACGACGGCCTCCTCCACCACGCGCGACCGCTGGCGCGACTGGCTCTGGGGTTTCCTCGCCATCCTCTGCCTCTCGCAACTCTATTTCGTCCGTGAACTGGTCGCTGCCTTCGCAATCTTCGCGCTGGCCTTTGTCGCCGTCGCCGTCCTCCTCATCGGCGTGTACATGCTCCTGAAATCTTGGGAACTGGTTGTCGCGCGCATCATCGCGCTCCGCCGACCCGTTCTGCAAATTTCCCCCGTACCCCACGACCACCGCAAACCCGCCTGACTCCCCGTTTTCCGCCTCCCAAACAACGAAGGGGCACAAAAGATCGTGCCCCTTCCCCAACCTCCCTGTAGGTTCCCGGCCCAAAAAATTATTCAGTCCACTCCGCCCCCTCCCGGTGTATAAGAGTGCCCACTCTTTTGGGCCATCCTTTTCAGAAAAGCTCCGCGAATCCCAATCTTCAGTGGAGGCACCATGGGAACCGTCCAGCCGGACCCGCTCCAGACCGCGTCGGCTCCGCAACCAAAGCAGTTGAAGCCCTGGGAGTGCGTCACCTTCATCCTGATCGGCCTCAACGTCCTCATCTTCATTATCATGGTCGTCCGCGGCGTTTCCTTCTTCGACCCCACCGCCGACAGCGTTTTGAAATGGGGCGCCGACTACGGCCCGCTCACCCTCCACGGCCAGTGGTGGCGCATGTTCACCTCCATGTTTCTCCACTTCGGCCTCTTCCATCTCCTCTTCAACATGATCGTGCTCCTCAACATCGGCCTCTTCATGGAAGCCCTCTGCGGCCGCGCCAACTTCCTCATTTTCTATCTGGTCGCCGGCCTCGGAGGCTCTGCCGCCAGCCTCGCCTTGCACCCGGCCATCGTCAGCGCCGGCGCGTCCGGCGCTATCTTCGGCCTGTACGGCGCGCTCCTCGGTTTTCTCCTCAGTCACCGCGGCGCCATTCCGCCCGCCTCCGTCAAGGCGCTCCTCAAATGGGCGCTCATCTTCATCGGCTACAACTTGCTCTACGGCCTGCGCCCCGGCGTGGACATGGCTGCGCATCTCGGCGGCCTCGCTACCGGCTTTCTCGTCGGCCTCTTTCTGATTCAACCCGCGTCCAAAGAGCCGCTCCCCGCCCAGAACTGGCGCCCCGCCGCCGCGATTATTCTTGGCCTGGCCCTCATCGTCGTCCCCCTCAAAGCTCTGCCAAAACCCAGCGATTACCTCGCCGAATACCGCCGGATGGCCGTCATCGAAGACATGGCGATTGACCTCTTCAATTCTTCGAATAAGCAATGGAAGGCGGACCAGCTCACCGATCAGCAATACACCGACATCATCGAAAATAAAATTCTGCCGCCCTGGCGCGCCGAACGCCAGGCTGTCGCCAGCCTCAAGGCACTTCCCCCGGACCAGGCCACCCAAGCGCATCTGCTTCTCGACTACATGACTGCGCGCGAAGAAGGCTGGCAGCTCCTGATCGACGGCATCCGTGCGAACGACCAGGACAAGGTCAAGCAAGGCATAAAACGCAACGGCGACGCCGACCAGCTCGCCACCCAAATCGCCGGCAGAAGCTAACCCTCTCTCCGCCCATACACATCTCTCAGCTTCTCAATCTCCAGCTTGAGGTTGCGCGGCGCATTCATAGCAAGCTGTCATTCCGAGCGTAGCAGGCCGACGCTCTTTGCCCGCGTTTGCTCCTGCGAACGCGTCGGCCTGTGCAGAGAGGAATCTCTCTTCATTCCCCCTCTCCGACCTCGCTTCCATCGCCCCCCGGGTGTAACATGGGCTTGTTGGACTGCCAACTTGAATGCCCGATCTAGCGTCCAATAAAGTGAGTTCGTTCCTGCCCGTGGTCCCGCGTGGTCTGGATCGGAGGGACTGACATGAAGAAAACCCTTCCTTTGGTGCTTCTCGCGCTCTTTGCGCTTTGGTTTCTTGCCACGCCTCAGCCTGCTCTTGCCCAGCGTGGTGGCGGTCATGGTGGCGGAGGAGGATTTCATGGCGGTGGCGGCGGAGGCTTCCACGGTGGTGGAGGTGGATTCCACGGCGGTGGAGGTGGATTCCACGGTGGCGGAGGTTTTCGCGGCACCGCAGGCTTCCGTGGCGGATCCGGGTTCCGCGGTGGTAACGCCTTTCGCGGCGCTAGCGGCTTTCGCGGCGGAGCCTATCGCGGTGGCTACTACGGCGGCTGGGGTGGGCGCGGACGAGGTTGGGGTTGGGGTGGACGCGGCTGGGGTGGCTGGGGCTGGGGTGGCGGCTGGGGTTGGGGCCTAGGCTGGGGCTGGGGATGGGGCTGGCCTTATTCCTATTGGCCCGGCTACTCCTACTATCCATACTACGATCCTTACAATTACGGCTACTGGTCGGCACCTCCCTACGATTACGGCTACGATCCTTACGACCCCTACTACAATCCTTACGACGACCCCTACGGCCCTCCTCCTCCCGCCAACCGGTATCCGGGCAACCGCAACCCGAATCCCCCGCCGCCTAACGCGACTCCGAAGCCCAACGACAGCAACAGGCCTCCGGCGCCTCCCTCGAAGGACTCCACGGCTCCTCCGCCCAACCGTCCTTCCAACGACGATAGCGGCCGTCCCACTACCTCGCGAGACCACATCAGCGGCGCGCCCGTAGCCTCATCCGCCTCCGGCGCCTCCGCGGCGCCGCGCACCACGACGGCTAGCGCCATCCCCGCTGCCTTTCATCCATCCGCGTCGCCGAATGCAACCGCAGGCGCTGGCAGCACAACTGGCGCCAATCACGTCGCACCCGCATCGGCTTCGGCTCCCCCGCGCCCAGAAGTGCTCAACGCCATGCGCGCTCTTCGCGAAATGCCGCCCTTCGCCCGCAAACGCGAAATCGACTTCGGCCGCTACAGTCACTTCTCCCCCGCGGAGCGCGCCCTCCTCCGCAACACCAACTACGACCACTAACCCGCGGCCCGCGCCCAACCCCGTCATTCCGAGCCTGCCTGCCGCAGCCTAGGCGCGGTGGATCCGTTGCCCCATCGCGCGCCGTTTATGAGATAAAATCTGTGTCAAACTCTTTGCACTGCGCAAAAGGCTATCCCGTTTCCTTTCAACCGCTTCCGCACTCTTTACGCAAAACACCCGGGGTGGCGTATCCATCGCCGCGAGTGTCATTCCGAGAGGAGCGAGGAATCTACTTTTTTCCCCGCGGTTCGTCCCAGACCACTCACTGCCTTCCGTCCACCCGCACGAACGCCCGCAACCCCATTCCTTCCAAACGATTACGCACAATTCGCTGTGTACCTCTGGTGGGGCACACAACACCCCCAATACCTCAAGCAAAACTTCATGTTTCCGACCTGGCAGGAATTTATTCTGCGCCCTTGGCAGGACCTACGAATGACCCACCGACAACCAAAACCACCCACGAGACGCGGGCCATGGATCACGGGTCACGGAACACGAGGCACGGGTCGCCAAACAGCCCCACGCTCTTTCCGCCCTATTCACTACTCGCTATTCACTACTCACTTTCTTCTACGGCACCCGCAATACTTTGTGGTCATTCTGCAGCGCGCTTCCCGCCAGCGCCTGCAACTCTGTCAACCCGTCCGACCCCCAACCCGCCAGCAGCGGCAAAAAGCACAACTCCCGCTCTTGCAGCGTCTTGTGCGGGTACAAGCACGCCTCCAGGAACTCCTCATGCGCCGCGATCAGCCCCGCCTTCAGTGCCTCGGCCTTTCCGGCTTTCCGTTTCAGCTTCTCCAACTGGAAGGCAATCTTCTTTCGCGCCGTCTCCACCGCCCCGCCGAGGGTCGCATCCAGCCGCACCATCTGTTCCTTCAACTCTTCCAGCAGCCGCGCATGTTCGTTCAGCGTTTCGTCAAACGTTGCGCCCAACTCCTGCGGCACACTGGCCGCTTCCATGGCCCGCCGTAACTCCTGCGACCCGCGCCACACGTCTTCCACTGTTAACCCGTACCGCTTCAGCAGTTTCTCCGCTTTGGCGTCCAGAATCGTATACGCCGCGCGCGGCAGAATCACCGGCATCCGTCCCAGCAGCCGCCGGTACACCACTTCGGCCTGCGCAAAGTACGCAATCTCCGCCGGCCCCGCGATGTACGCCGCGGTCGGCAACAGAAAATCCTGCAAAACAGGCCGGAGCAGCGCATTGGGACTAAAACACTCCGCCTCCGCCGCCACTTTCTCAGCCAACTCGTCGCGCGTCCAGCTCGCCGCTCCCGCCGCGATTCCCGGCGCGGCAACGCTGCCCTTTTGGTCGTCTGCGAGCGCGCTGGCGTGCGCCAGGACAGAAGCCGGCGCTACCGCTTGCGCAGCGGAGTGCCCGCTCGTAAATTTTCCGTTGCTCGCGGTAATCGGTTCGCGCTTTCCGCCGCACATCTTGAAGAGCAGCGTGCTGCGCGCCGTCACCTTCACCTGCGCATCAAAGCCCGCTTTCTCCAGCTCTTTTCCGCGCGCCAGCAGCGCGTCATTCAACTCGTCGCGCCGCTCAATCGCGCCGCGCAGAATTGGCGCGCCAATGCGGTGCAGCCGCGCATCCAGCGGATCGAGCAAAATCAGCCCTTGCGCCGCAAACAGCCGCGCAAACAACTTTCCAAAGGCGCTTCCGTATGTTTCTTCCGCGCCATAACTCTGGCGCAAAATCTGCGCGACGAATTCCCCGCCCGCCGCGCTCAAAAGTCCCGCGGCTTCCTCGACCATCTCGCGTACCTGCTGCCCGAGCGCAATCCTGCCGACCGGTTGCCCCGCTTCGCCATTCCCCGGCAACTCAAACTGCTTCAGCCTTCCGCCGTGGAACCAGTTCGAGATGCGCACTTCGTCCAGGTCGTGGTCTTCCGTGGCCATCCAGAAAACCGGCACCGCGTCGGTTCCCGCCTGCGTCAATTCCTGCGCGATCTGCACCGCGGTCACTGCTTTGTACACGGCGTACGCAGGACCGGAAAACAGCCCGACTTGCTGCCCGCTCACGACCGCCAGCGCGCCTTTGGCGAATCGCTCCAGGTTCGCCTGCGTGGCCGCGCCCGCTCCCAGCTCCGCATTCTGCTCGCGCAGAATATCCGCTACTTCCGTGCGCCGCTCCGCCGGATAGGCAATCGAATTTGCGCTGCTCTTGATTTCAGCAATTGTTGGCCGGTGTGGATAGAACTGCTTTACCGAGGGGAAATTATCGAGGAACTGAAGAAATAGCTTCGGCTGGTGGGGAGACTGGCGGAAAGGCAGGGTTCGACATTCCATCGCGGATTAGATGATACGGATGCCTTTTCGTCACAGCAAGGCCCGGCCCTTATTTGGCCCCAGAGGACTACCAAGATTGCCGTTTCCCGTAGCTCCGGCTTCCAGCCGGCAACGAGCCGCCAAGATGGCGGCGCTATGCCTGAAGTGGCTGCAGGCTCAGGCGTTAGACGGACACGGCGCCCGAAAGGCGAGCGGCCTTGGGAGCTAAGTCGTGGGCGTCCAATTTGGACATCAGGTTGCGCATAGCCGCCTTCTGCTCCTCGGCAGCCGGCAGCAACGGCTCGCGCGGCAGTCCGCCGCGGTAGCCGCCCAGGTCCATGGCGTACTTCACGCCGGGTATCCCGCCCAGCGTCACAATCAGCTTCGAGGCAGGCAGGACGTGGGTTTCCAGTTCGCGCGCTTTTGCCAGATTGCCCGCGTGCACGGCGTCGTAAATGGCAACGCACAGCTCCGGCAGCGCGCTAGCCAGTGCCAGAATCGCGCCGCACGCGCCCACCATCATGGAAGGAAAGAGCATACTGGCCGAGCCCGTCAAAACCTGGAATGAAGACGGCACTGCAGCGACCATTTCGGCGATGCGCTGCACGACGCCGGAACTCTCTTTGATGCCGATGATATTGGGATGTTGCGAAAGCACCGCCACTTCCGCGGCTTCCAGGGAAACTCCCGTAAATTGCGGAACGGAGTAGAGCAGCACGGGAATCGGCGAAGCATCAGCGACTTTGCGGTAGTGAGCGATGTAATTTTCGGACTTGTAGACGGGCTTGTAGTAGTAGGGAGTTTTGACCAGCGCAGCGTGATAGCCCAGTTCGGCGGCGCGCTTGGTGCGCTCGATGGATTCAGCGGTAGATTCAGCGCCGGTTCCAGCAATGAGTTTTTTCCCTGGCGCCGCCGCTTCTTTCACGGCTGCCCAGACCGTGTCGATTTCCTTGCGCGAAAGCAGCACGGATTCGCCGGTCGAGCCAATCACCGTGTAGCCGGCGACGCCGGTTTCGTTGTAGCGGGCAATGTTGTGCTTGATGCCTTCGACACTGACGGAGCCGTCCGAAGCAAACGGCGTGGTGAGCGCGGGATAGACGCCGTGAAAATTCATGATTCAGTCTCCTGAGGCGGAACTACCGGAAGCGGCCAAACTACCGCGATGCAAATCCTGGAGCGCGGCCACTTCGGAGCCCTGTTCGAGCAGGGCGCGAATGCCGCGCGCCGCCGCATGCGCCGCGGCCAGCGTGGTGATGCACGGAATATTGTAGCGAATCGCGGCGCGGCGAATCGATTTTTCGTCGTAGAAGGATTCGCGGCCGAGGGGCGTGTTGATGACCAGATCGATTTTGCCGGTTTTGACGAGGTCCACGATATTGGGCCGCCCTTCATTCACCTTGTAGACCGGCTCCGCTTCGATGCCCGCGGCTTCGAGCGCTTCCGCCGTACCGCGCGTGGCCAACAGGCGAAAACCAAGGTCGTGCAATTCCTTGCCGAGCGTGCCGACCTGGCGCTTGTCGCGATCGTTCACGCTGAGAAACACCGTGCCCTTGCGCGGCAAGCGTTGACCGGCAGCAAGCTGTGCTTTTGCGAAGGCCAGCCCGTACGAAGTGGAGATGCCCATGACTTCGCCGGTGGAGCGCATTTCGGGACCGAGAATGGTGTCCACGCCGCGGAATTTGTTGAACGGAAACACCGGCGACTTCACGGAAAAGAATTCGTGGACGGCGATTTCCGCAACGTCGTTGTGGCGCACCAGCGGGAGATTCATGTCGGCGAGTTTTTTGCCAGCCATCAGGCGCGCTGCTACTTTTGCCAGCGGTACGCCGGTTGCTTTGCTGACGTAGGGAACGGTGCGCGAGGCGCGCGGATTCACTTCGAGCACGTAAACCGTGTCGCGCTGAATGGCGTACTGCACATTCATGAGGCCGACGACGCGGAGGGCTAGCGCAAGGCGTTTGGTGTATTCGCGAATGTGATCGAGGACGGCCGGCGACAAGCTCACGGGCGGCAACACGCAGGAGGAATCGCCGGAGTGCACACCGGCTTCCTCGATGTGCTCCATGATGCCGCCGATGACGACGTCTTTGCCATCGGCAAGCGCGTCCACATCCACTTCGGTGGCTTCTTCGAGAAACTGATCAATGAGCACGGGACGCGCGGGGCCCATCAGCGCGGCTTGCGCGACGTATTCCTGCACGGTGTTCACGTCGTAGGCGATGACCATGGCGCGGCCGCCGAGAACGTAGCTGGGACGCACGAGCACGGGCATGCCGATTTCGGCGGCGACGCGCGCGGCTTCTTCGGGCACCAGCGCGGTGCCGTTCCGCGGCTGCGGAATCCGCAATTTGTCAAGGAGGTTGCCGAAGCGGCGGCGATCCTCGGCGAGGTCAATGGATTCGGGAGCGGTGCCGATGATGGGTACGCCGTTGCGCTTCAGTTCCTGCGCAAGATTGAGCGGCGTCTGTCCGCCGAATTGCACAACGACGCCTTGCGGTTTTTCACGATCCACGATGGCGAGAACGTCTTCGAGGGTGAGCGGTTCGAAGTACAGGCGGTCGGAAGTGTCGTAGTCGGTGGAAACCGTCTCCGGGTTGCAGTTCACCATGATGGTTTCGTAGCCGTCTTCGCGCAGCGCGTACGCCGCGTGGCAGCAGCAATAGTCGAACTCGATGCCCTGCCCGATGCGGTTGGGGCCGCTGCCGAGAATCATGATTTTCG
>Ga0335079_10003215_pt1 | contig 18883 bp, 9 predicted proteins | sample Lox_Sample_33_FD_206719 | JGI IMG/M metagenome (GOLD analysis project Ga0335079, IMG submission 206719) | Soil microbial communities from Loxahatchee National Wildlife Refuge, Florida, United States - Lox_Sample_3.3 | ecosystem: Environmental > Terrestrial > Soil > Wetlands | place: USA: Florida... | reverse complement strand
GGAGATGTCATACTGACGCTCCCGCTGGTACAGTCGGCCCGGAGCCGGTTTCCCGGAGCCGTCATCGACATGCTCGTCATCCCGAATTGCGCGGAACTCCTTTCGAATCACCCCGCTGTCGGTAAGGCTATCGTGTACGATAAGCGCGGTTCGGAGAAAGGAATCCTGGGGTTTATCCGAAAGGCAGCGGCTCTCCGTGCCCGCTCGTACGATCTTGCACTTATTCCGCACCGGTCAATTCGGAGTGCACTCCTTGCGCGTATTGCGGGCATCCCGCGGCGTATCGGATTTTCCACCAGCGCCGGCAGGATCTTTCTCACGGATGCGGTTCCGTACGACAAATCCGCACACGAAATTGAACGGAACCTCTCGCTTCTTGATCCTCTCGGAAAGACCGTGAACGACCGCATACTTCCCGAGCTCTACCCATTCCCGTCGGACCGGATGAGGATCGATGCATTCCTTGCGGCAAAGTACATTGCGCCCTCGGAAGCGATTGTTGCTGTTGCTCCCGGGACGGTCTGGAATACCAAGCGCTGGCCCCGGGAATCCTTTGCCGGATTTGTACGCATGCTGTCAGGAAAGGGATACCGTATTATACTCGTCGGCGGCGGGGCCGATGAGAAATTGTGTGAGGAAATAGCGGGATCGGCGGATGAACGGGAGATTATTAATGCCGCCGGACATTTCTCCATGCTGCAATCAGCCGAGCTGATCCGAAGATGCAGGGTGCTTGTCTGCAACGACAGCGCGCCGATGCATCTTGCGGTTGCGATGCGCGTGCCGGTTGTGGCGATATTTGGTGCGACCGTCCCCGCGTTCGGCTTCGGCCCGCGCGGCGAACACGACACCGTTGTGGAAACTACCGGTCTCAAATGCCGCCCCTGCAGCGTCCATGGGGGTGACCGGTGCCCGATCACGACATTCGATTGCATGAAGAACATCACGCCGCAGATGGTGTATGAGCGCGTGACGACTCTGCTGGGTAGCCGTCAACAACAATCATAGGTGAATGCGGATGGGTGCGACATCCAATATTGACCTGCAGCGGATCTCTTCGGAGGTTGTTCGGGCTGCAGCCGCCGTGGTCAGGAAGGGGGGGATTCTTCTCTACCCTACGGATACGATTTACGGGCTGGGGTGTGATGCGTACAATGCCCAGGCAGTCGACCGGCTTTTTGCGATAAAGCGCCGGCCGGAGAAGAACCGTGCATTGATTCTCGCGTCGGGAAGCAAAATGCTCGAGGAACTGGTCACGGAAATTCCGGAGAGCGCGCGGCGGCTGATGGAGCGCTTCTGGCCCGGACCGCTAACGATCATCTTCCGCTCGAAGACGGATCTTCATCCATCCATTACGGGAGATGACCGGAAAGTGGGCGTGCGCATTCCGGACAACCGGTTCTGCCTGAAGCTCGTCAAAGCGTGCGGCGTGCCGGTCGTTTCCACAAGCGCAAATGTTTCCGGGAGAAATTACGCCGGTGATCCGGTCATCCTGAGAAAAATCTTCCTGAAGGAAATCGACTTCATGGTTGATGCCGGAGATCTCCGGGGAGCGCTTCCGTCGACGGTTGTGGATGCGACGGAAGAACCACCGCTGATTCTGCGGACCGGCAGGGTGCCCGATGCTGCGATTGAAAAGGTGCTGCGGGAGACTGCCCAAGCCCGTTAGAGGATTCGATTTCCGTTCTCACCCGCTCGGAAATGGGTGATGAATCATCACTGCTTTGCCCATTCTCTGATTTGAAAAAAACTTTCGCATGCGCAAATTTCGGGGAGGCGAAAGTATCATTCTCCGCTTGAATTTTCACTCCGGTTCCTCATCGTCCCGAACAATCCACATTTTTGATAAAAACCGAAGGCCCGGCCGGCAAAATGATGTTGCATTTTTCTGCCGGGAATCTGGCATGATACATGCAATACTCCACTTGTCGGGTGCGCCGGGTGAGGAAAGAACTTGACAAGAACCCGGAAATTCGTTAGATTAACGATAAAGTTAGCGTTAAAGTAAACGGGTCATCCTGCAGCCCGTCGTTTCCGTTCCTTCGATATCTCAACCATGTACAGCATCGCCACCATATCGCGTCCGTATTCCGCGTTCTCCTCCGAACGCGATGCGTCGCGCGTTCCTGCGGGACTCGCTCCTTCGCAGCGCGCAGAGTGTGCTGATGCATTCAATACGGACGGAGGACGGAGATCAAACGACGAGATTGCGATTGCGACGAATGAGGCCGTGCAATCAGCTTCCGGTAACCGCCTCAACGTATATTCCAGAGAACATTCTCAAGGGATGATGAACAACATCATCCCTTTTTTATTTCGATCCACCCCTTTCGCTCCGGAGCGGATGCCAAGAGGATAAAACGCCGGGACCATTGTGACGAAGGTCCACCATACCATCGTTGCTGTACTTGCACTCAGCGGACTTCTGATGCACTGCACGCGCATCATCCGTGAAAGCCGTGTCGACGCTTCCACAGGAGATGTCGGGACTGCCGATTCTCTCACCGTTCCATTCACGATGCCAGCAATCCCGCTTCCGGAGATTCCCCCCCGCCGTTTCGACATCCGCGACTTTGGCGCGAAGGAAGGCGGAGTGGTGAAATCGACGGCTGCAATACAATCGGCAATCGACAGCCTCGGGGGCCAGGGCGGCGGCACAGTCGTCATTCCTGCAGGCAGGTGGCTGACCGGCGCACTTCATTTCCAGAACCATATCAATCTCTTTCTCGAGAAAGGCGCCGAGCTCCTCTTCAGCCAGGATCCCGCAGATTATCTTCCCGCCGTTTTCTCGCGTCACGAAGATATCGAGTGCTACAAATACAGCGCATTCATCTATGCGAACGGCAGGAACAACATTTCGATCACCGGTGAAGGGACGCTCAACGGCCAGGGAAAGCCGTGGTGGGAATGGAAGGAGCTGAATGAAGAGGAAGTGCTCGGTGACATGGTGAATCGCGGCGTACCGGTGAACGAGCGGATTTTTGACGGCCGCGACGGGCACAAGCTCCGCCCGGCTTTCTTCCAGCCGATGAACTGTACGAACATTCTGGTTCAAGGAGTGACATTCCTCTACGGGGCATTTTGGACGATCACGCCGACATACTGCGACAATATCACCGTCCGCAATGTACATCTCGTGACCGAAGGAGAGTATGGTCATACACCCAACGGCGACGGGGTGGATCCTTCTTCCAGCCGCAATGTCCTCATCGAAAACTGTGTGTTCGATACGGGAGATGACTGCATTGCCATCAAATCGGGGAGAGACAAAGACGGGTTGCGGGTCAACATGCCGACTGAGAACGTTGTGGTACGCGGCTGCCGCGGTCTTCGGGGCCACGGCGGCATCGTCATCGGCAGTGAGACGTCAGGCGGCATCCGCAATATCCTCGCCTCGGACTGCAGCTTCAGGGGTACGGACCGCATCGTGAGAATCAAGACCTCGCGCGGACGAGGCGGTGTTCTCGAGAATATGTGGTTCCGCGATCTGTCGGGGGAAGAAATCCGGAATGAAGCGATCCACCTCAACATGCTCTATTCTGGAACGCGCCTTCCCGCACAGATTGTAACTCCTGCAACCCCGACGATCCGCAATATCCACTTCGACCGGATCACCTGTGCATCGGGAAAAAGTTACGCGGTGGAGATGCTTGGTCTCCCCGAACGCGCAATTCAGAATATCACTCTTGACGGAATTACTGCTGCGGCAAGGAACGGCATCCACTTGCAGGATGTCGACGGCATTGAGATCCGTCATTCGCAATTTCACGCCGCCGAGCTCCCCGCTCTCCGGATTGCGGACGGAATGAATGTCATTTGTGATTCCGTACAGCTATCCGGAAACGACCCCACACTCGTGCGCATTGACGGAAAAGGATCCCGGGGGATCATTATCCGGAAATCGAATATCATCCACGCGGAGCGATCAGTTTCGCTTGGACCCGAAGTCTCAAAGGAAGCGGTTCGTATCTCGGAATAGCCATTCCGGATCACCGCTTCACCTCTGTCCGTTCTTTCCCGAATTCATTTCAGTTCTTCTGTACGCTTTTCAAGCAGTACGGAATCTGGTTCATCTTACAAACACAAAGGAGCCTTCAATGAAACGACTCTTACTACTTCTGGTTCTGGCAGCGGCACTGGTTCTCGGCTTGACGTGCCGGGCATATTCCGACGACATCGTGTCCGCTGGCTCGCAGGGATCGCCGGTCAAGGGAAGCTGGAGCCTGCCCGCAACGTGGGCGGGTGGTACGGTTCCCGGACCGCTCGATAATGTCACGATTTTCGACGGTGACACCGTTATGGTGGACGTCTCCGCGACAGTCGCCAGCATTACTGTCGGCAGCGGCACCGGCGGAGCGCTGATTTTCAACAGCACCGCATCGGTGAATCTCACGGTCTCCGGGGATTTTATCGTCAGCGCCAACGCGGCATTTCGCTGTACGGGCGGAAGCACAAGCCCGGTGATCGATACGCTCTTCATGTACGGCAATTTCCAGAATTCCGGCTCGACGCTCGACATGCGGACCGGAAGCGGACCCAATTACGGCGTCTGCTATATCGTCTTCGTGGGTAATACCAACAGCTCGTTCCGTTCAACATCCGTCTATAACTCCAATACCAACGAGTTCAACGGCATCACGATCATGAAGTCGGGAAATGCCAACGTCATACTCGGCTCGGACATCACGATGGCAGGGGGAAGCAGCTCCTATCCGAATACCCAGCCCTATCTCGACCTTCGCCACGGTATGATCGTAACGGGGAACTACAGCATTATTAACCGGTCGACGGCGGCGAACACTCCCAACCCGGTCATTGTCGGCGGATCCGATTCGAGCTACGTTCTTGGCTCGTTCGGCAGGGGAATGTCTTCCACTTCCGTGACGACGCGGACGTTCCCGGTCGGCGACAGCCACGGCTATCATCCGATCCAGGTGCACAATGCCAGCGGCGGCGGAGCGACCGGACATAATCTGCGCGTCAAACTGATTTTTGGAAACGCTAATCCGAGCGCCAGTGCTTTGAGCGGCGGAATCGACAAAGTTTCGACTGCACGCTATTACAAGCTGACCTACGACCGCGGTGTCGGTGCGGATACCACTACCACCAGCGCGAGCATGAGCTTCGACCGCTTCATGCCGGGCTATACGCAGCAGGATGGAGTGGCAGCGGGAAGCACGAATCTGCGCGTCGGCTACACGACCGACAGTCTCATCAACTGGAAAGGAATGGGTCAGCTGGTCACGTTTGATACGACGGTGTATACTGATCCGCCAACATACTGGAAGACCGATTCGCTGCCGACGGCATCATGGGTGACTCTGCAGTACAATCACAGCGCGTATGTGGCGCTTGCACGCGCTACCGGTACGATCGATAACACGCTCGACTTCACGCTTGTCGGTGTGAACGACAGGGCTGAACTCCCCTCCGGATTTGCGCTCTCCCAGAATTATCCGAATCCGTTCAACCCGACGACCACCATCAGATACACGGTGCCGAAAGCGAGTCATGTGGTGATCGAGCTCTTCAATCTCCTCGGTCAATCGGTGGCGCATCTGGTGGATGTCAATATGCACCCGGGCACGTATTCGGTGCGCGTTGATGGTGCGGGACTGTCATCGGGAATATATTTCTACCGTCTGACGGCGGGATCCACAGTCCTTACTCACCAAATGGTTGTTACGAAATGATCGGTTGATAATCGTGGTAATCAGGAAAGACGGATCGAACATGCAGATGGTCGGAATCATGGCGAAAGCATGCATCCTCCTACAAGGGCTCGGCATGAATATCTCCGGTTCGCCGGAGGAGAATTCAGCATCGCATCAGGTTCGACCTTTCACGAAGGCAACGATTGCTCTGTGGATCGTTGCCTTCTCCGTTTTTCCGGCAGTTCTCCTCTCACAACCGGTGGCTTTTCCCGGAGCAGAAGGAGCGGGGCGTTTCGCCTCGGGCGGCAGAGGAGGAAGAGTGTACGAGGTTACCAACCTCGACGACAGCGGTCCGGGGAGTCTGCGCGATGCAGTTCAGGCAACGGGACCACGGACGGTGGTCTTCCGGGTTTCGGGCACGATCAAGCTTCTCTCCGCACTCGTCATCCGGCACGATAGTATCACGATCGCAGGCCAGACCGCTCCCGGCGATGGTATCTGCCTGAGGAACTTCACCTTCCGCGTCTCGGCGAGCAATGTCATTATCCGCTATATCCGGTCCCGGCTCGGCGATTCAACGCGCGATGCCGACGATGCATTTTCCGGGAACGGGCTTCCCATCTATCGGAACATCATCGTCGACCACTGTTCCAGCAGCTGGGCGATAGATGAGAATTCCAGCTTCTACGATCTCGGGCAGTTCACCATGCAGTGGTGCTTCATCACGGAGAGTCTCTATCATTCATACCATCCAAAAGGGAACCACGGGTATGGTGGAATGTGGGGCGGATGGCATGCATCGTTCCACCACAACATCCTCGCACACAATTCCAGCAGGAACCCGAGATTCAACGGGAGCCGGTATACCGGTCAGCCCGACAGCGAGGTGGTCGACTTCCGCAATAATGTGATCTACAACTGGGGATTCAACAGCGGGTACGGCGGCGAGGCGGGAAATCAGAACATCATCTCAAATTATTACAAGTACGGCCCCGGGACGTACGGAAGTGTGCGGAACAGAATTGTAGAGCCGTATGATACTGCGGGCAACTGGTATATCTCCGGGAATTTTATTTACGGTGACACTGCGGTGACGTCCAACAATGCGCTTGGGATCCAGGGGACGTATGCTCTAGCCCAGCGTGCAAAGCTCCGTCCGGTCCCGTTCAGTGCGGATTCGGTCACGACGCAATCACCTCAGGATGCGTACGATTCGGTGCTTGTGGGCGGCGGTGCAAATCTGCCGCGACGCGATGCGGTTGATACCAGAATTGTGAATGAGGTAAGGACGGGGACCGCAACGTACGGCGGTTTGTGGGGTGTGGGGAAGGGTATTATTGATACGCAGGATAGTCTGGGCGGATGGCCGCAGCTCAACGCGCTTCCGCCTCCGGTCGACAGCGACCACGACGGCATCCCGGATGAATGGGAAAGCGCAAACGGTCTCGATCCGAATGATTCCACCGATGCCGCTTTGATCACCGGAGACGGCTATTCGAATCTTGAACATTATCTGAATGCTCTCGTGGTGACGCTCCTTACCGGCGTGAAGGATTATCCCCCGACCATCGCAGAGAAATTCGATTTGAAAGCAAACTATCCGAACCCGTTCAATCCAGCGACGACGATTACGTACGCTCTCCCGGTGAGAACGCATGTTCGTGTGGAAATTTTCACGATTCTCGGTGCGCGAGTGGCAACGCTCGTCGACAGGGTGGAAGGTCCGGGATCGTACCGTGTTGTTTTTGATGGTTCTGGAATGAGCTCCGGTGTCTATTTCTGCCGGATGCACACAGATCGGTATTCGCAGATTCGCAAGATGGTTCTTCTCAAATAACTCCAACTGAACATAACCTTATTCCGGAGTGTCAATGTCGGCGGTTTCGAAGACAGGTTTCAGGAAAAAATGGCTGGCCGTGCTCATGATCGTTTCCGCGTCGCTTCTATGCGGACCGGGAGCATCGGCACAGATGAAGAGCAGGATCGTCGGTACGGTGACGGATGCCAAAACGGGAGAGGCACTCGTCGGGGTCAATGTCTTTCTCATGGACACGTATCTCGGCGCGACGAGCGATGTCAACGGCAAGTATTTTATCATCGGCGTGCCGGTCGGTACATACCGTCTGCAGGCCTCCATGTTAGGGTATACGAAGAAGATCATCACCGATGTCGAAGTATCTTCGGACCGCGTTTCAACGGTCGATATCACCCTCGAATCGGGTGAGATTCAGATGGAAGCCGTAACGATCGAGGCAAAGCGCGATGAACTGCACAAGGAAGTGACGAACACGCAGCTTGTCGTGAATGCCAAGGAAGTGACGCAGGGTCCGGCGATCCGGGAAATCAACGAGTTTCTCGCAAATCAGCCGGGTGTTTCGGAAACGAACGGCTATCTCACGATCCGCGGCGGTTCAGCCGATCAAACGGGAACGCTTGTCAACGGAATCTCCTTCAACAATGCCGCGGTCGGTAATGCCGAAACCTCAATTCCTCTCAGTGCCATCGATCAGATCTCAGTACTTTCGGGCGGATTCAATGCAGAGTATGGAAATTTCCGTTCGGGACTGATCAACGTTACCACCAAGACCGGCACGAAGGACGGGTTTCACGGAACGCTGACGTTCACGTACGACGGCGATCACATGAAGCGTTTCGGTCCAAACCTCAATGATCCGTCGGCACCGCTGCTCGCGCCGTATCTGAATCCGAGCGTTGCGTTTGTGGGCACCGATTCTGCGTGGAAGAATGATCCGTACACACGCCAGCAGTCACTGTCGTTTATCGGATGGAACAAAGCTGCACAGCAGTTCAACATCGGAAAATCTCCCGCTCAGCAGGCGACTCCGCTCGATATGTACCTTCTCTATTCCTGGATGTTCATGGCGGTTCCAGATTACCAGGGGCTTGCAAAGCTTGGATATACGGTCTCGGACGAGCAGAAGGCGCTCTTTGCATCGCATGCGAGAAAGGAAGGAGGGAGCGATTATGATTTCGACGGCGGATTTGGGGGCCCAATCCCGTTCCTGAGCGACCTCGGTGCGACATTCTATCTCTCCAATAACACAACGCGGCAGACATACACGATGCCTGTTTCCCGCGACGCGGAACAGAAATATGTCACGCTCGCTACGATACATTTGGAGCCCTCGAAGAGCACTTCGGTGACCCTGAACGGCTTGTGGAAATTTCAGGAAGGTGTCAGCGGTGTGCGTCCGGCGTTCGGCGATGTGCCGGATGCGAACGGCTACGGCGGATTCATGCCTATCGACAATGTGAAGGACTTTGTGCGGAATACCAATTCGAGCGAATACCGCATGTACTGGTTTGATCCGCCATTCTTCCCGCTGCTCAATCAGACATCCCTTCTCGGAGGAATTACCGTCAATCATATTTTCAGCCAGTCCACGTTCGCCGAATTTGCCATGAATTATCTCTCTATCCTTGATGAGAATCCCGAGCATGGCGACAACCGCGACACGGCAGATATCCTCACCTGGTTCGGACCGTTCCCGGTCGATGAGATGCCATACGGCAAATGGCAGTTCGCCGGAAACCACAAGCTTGCGGGATATACCTACCCGAGCTATGACGATGCCGCAGGACTCGGCGTATTCCGGTTCCGGAGCAAGGAAGGGGACCTCTACGATAATACAAACATCAAGCAGTGGCGCTTCAAAGCGGATGTGAATTCACAGCTCAACGAAGCCAATTACGCGAAAGCGGGCATCGAGTACAATCTCATTGACATCAACCATAATTACTGGGAGGACTGGAACAGAAACGCGTACAACATCTACGAATTCAATTATCACCGGATTCCTTCTCAGACCGGGGTCTATCTTCAGGACCAGATCACGTCGCGATGGATGCTCGCGAATCTCGGCGTCCGCGTCGATTATTACTACGGCGGCGGCGGGCTCTGGCCATCGGGCGATCCGTTCGCTGCTGCGGCATTTACCCCGCGTCCGTACGGGAAAGACTCCGCTCTCGTGCAGTATCTCCAGGCGGGGAACTCGTATATCTGGAATCTCTGGGATACGTACAACCAGACTCACCCCGGCTTCCTGCAGCCCGTGAAAAACTATGTCGCTATCAGTCCTCGACTTGGGATATCATTCCCCATCTCCGATAATTCAAAATTCTATTTCAACTACGGGCATTTCCGTTCCAACCCGACGTACTCGAACATGTTTCTCATCCAGTACCGGTACACGAAGAACGGACTCTACATGATGTCGAATCCGAATCTCGAACCCCCGAGAACGATCTCGTATGAAATTGGTGTCGGCCAGGCGCTCAGCAATGCCTACCAGCTGAACGTCTCCGGGTATTACAAGGATGTGACCGGAGAAGCGGGTGATGTGACATACCAGAATGCCGCCGGTGATCTCAATTATGACAGCTGGAACAACAACACCTACGAAGATATCGAAGGTGTTGAGGTCACGCTGACGAAACAGGACCGGAGCTGGATCAACGGGCGCATCAATTTCAATTACAGTTTGAAGAAGACCGGACTGACGGGACAGCAGACATACACCGATTCGATCATCAACGATGCGCAGGCACTTCTGTATCAGGGGCAGGAATCGCGCGTCCTGCCGCAACCGTCGGTAAATGCCACTGTCACGTTCACGACTCCGGACGGAACCGGGAAAGGATTCATTGCCGAGCAGGTATTGGGAGGATGGGAGCTCACGTTGTTCGGAAAATGGCAGGCGGGGTCGTATTACACCTGGAATCCCCTGAACGATCCCTACCTGAACCAGAATCTCGAGTGGCCCGATTACTGGATGTTCGATCTGAAGCTCAACAAGGCGATCGGTATTGCAGGAAAAACCGGGACGTTCTATGTCGATGTGAAAAACGTCTTCAACATCAAGGTTAACGAGATGAACACGCTCTTCGCATTCGACCGGCTGAGCGGTGACGACTTCAACTATTTCGCATCGCTCCATCTCGCGATGTACAACAGTCCTGCATTCAACAATCTCCGCGCGCAATACGCGGCACAAGGGTACTTCGTCCCCGGCGACGACAAGATCGGTCAATTGCGGTCGGCGGATAAACCGTATATCAACGATCCGAACCTGCCGTACTTCATCTACGGCGAGCCGAGAGAAATCTGGGCCGGGATCAAGGTCGATTTTTAACAAACGGCAATTGTGATTTATGAACCTGAGAATGAACATTCAGTCGAAGATCAGAATCGCCGGGCTCCTGCTGCTTGCGCTCTGTTCGTTGCGTACGGCGGCGCAGGTGCCCGAGGACCAAACCGCATCCGTCCGGCTTGGCCGATTGTGGGTCGGCATTGTTGCCCATGGCGCGAAGACCTCTTTCAACTATCTCGCCGGATTTTTCCCGAACGATTACAACATCCTGGCGAATACGGGGCAGGATGCGGATGCATTCGGAGGCCTGGGATTACGTTTTACCGCCACGGCATGGCAGCATGACCTTACGGATTCGGTGCACACGGTCGCGATCTACGGTCCCCAGAATGATTTCATGCCCGATGGCCAGGTGGTGGTTCCAATGTTGAGCGCGATCCGCTATCCGTACCCGGCACAGAATGTCGACTACACGCCAATCGCCGTCTCTTACCCGGGCGCAATACTCGATCCTTCGCAGATGGGCACCACGACGTGTGATCAGGTCGTTGATGTGACGACCATGCACGTCTTTAACGTTCAGGTTCACCGCAGGGTGCTTGCCTGGACGCAGTCGCGTAACGACGACTACATCATCGTCGACCTGGAGCTGACGAACGTCGGGACGGATCCGCTGAATGATACGCTGAATAATTTCTACGTCAGCATGTTCGAAGGCAACCGGTACATGCAGATTTCATCGGTCAGCAATCCCGCACCTCCGAGCAACGAATATTCCACCTCCGGCACACTTCCCGCAACATGGCTTCATTATTATGGCGGACGCGTCGGTGATACAGCCCGCGTGTTTTACGAATACAGCGCCAGTAATCCCAATGTCGGCGGAGACAATATGGGCGCTCCCTCGGTGACTCAGGGCGGACGCCTTCTTTATGCGCAAATGTCGTACTACACGATCCTCCACGCCTCCACGGTTCCGTATACCGATCCCGCAAATGATATCGATGATTTTACACAGCCGCGTGTCACGTACATCGGGAGCGAAACGCGCATGCCGAACCCGGCTGCAGGCACGGATGAATTCGGGAGCAAGAATTTCTGGGCTATCCGCGGCGGTTTCTCGGACTATTTCCCCATGGATACGATCAATTCATGGCCCGGGACGCACCACAGCTCCAACAATGATGATATCGGACTCACGAACTATTCCGCATACCCCAGCGGCACAAACTCCAACGGAGATCAGAAACGGTATGCATCGTTCGGACCGTACACGTTCCTTCCCGGACAGAAACTTCATTTTGTCTATGCGAGCGGGGTCACCGGGCTCAACCTTCGGCTGGCTAAGCAGATTGGCGAGCAGTGGTTGAACGGCACGCTGCAGAACCCGTCGGGCATGCCCGATTCCAACAAGGGCTGGCTGCCGAAGAATTTTGCCTTTCCTGTTGTCGCAACGGAGATGGACAAGCGCAAGGACCGGTGGATCAGCTCGGGAATTGATTCGGTCTTCAAAAGCGCGTGGCGCGCAAAGTGGAATTACGACCATCAGTATGCAATCCCGCAGTCACCTCCTCCCCCGTCGAACATTACAATCATCGGGAACGGCGACGGCGTCGCAATTCAGTGGAGGGATGCGGCAGCGGAAGTGATGTCCGGTTTTGCCGGTTACAGGATCATGCGGCGCGTCGGCGGCACCGATACTTCGTTCTATCAGGAAATATATTCGTCGGATGCGACCGACAAGGGCGCCGTGCATAATTTCAAGGATGTGACGGCGAAGGTCGGCGCGCAATACTATTACTATGTGCAGTCAAAAGCCCTGATCGATCCGGCCGATCCGACTGCAGATCCGTCTTCCCGCGGACAGGTCATTTACAGCAGCCGGCTGCTGATCCCGAATGTTACCAAGATCAATCCGCGGTACCCGCCGGTCGATGATATGTCGAAGATCCGCGTCGTCCCGAATCCCTATAACGTCAACGACCCGATCATCCCTCAATACGGATGGACCGACAACCGCGGGCTCTTCTTCATCAATCTTCCTTCGGATGTAACGATCCGGATCTATACCGAAAACGGGGATCTTGTCTGCGATGTCCACCATAATGATGCCGTGAAGAACGGGCTGTTCTTCTGGAACATGATCTCCAATAATCAGCAGGTTATCAATAGCGGGGTGTATATCGCTCTCTTCCAGAAACCGGACGGAAGCGTTTCGTATCAAAAATTTGTCGTCGTCCGGTGAGCGCCATGGAAAAAGGATCCGTCATGAACTCTTTCAGGAAATTCGCAGCGATAATCGTCCTGGCGGGATTGTCCGCTTCCGCGAATGCGCAGGTCGGACTCAATAAGCTTGCCCAGAGCACGATGAATTTTCAGCTTGTCAGCATCTCGGCCCGTGCGGGAGCGCTCGGGGACGCGGTCTACAGCTCGGCAATCGGCTCCGAAGCAATTTTCTATAATCCTGCAGGTCTCTCGGAAGTGAAGAATCAGTTTGATATCAATTTCTTCACGACGCAGTGGCTTGCGGGTATCAATTATACGGCAGGTGCAGTTGCCTGGAATGCGGGTGACTTCGGGACGATCGGACTCAGCGCTCTCAATGTCGATTATGGCGAGATTCATGCCACACAGCTTGTCCCCGCCTCCGGAAATGCACAATCGGCAGTTCCCTACATCGATGCCGGCGACATGACCAACATCGGCGGTTACTCCTTCGGGCTCTCGTACGGCAGGGCAATCAGTCGGGATTTTCTGATCGGCGGAACAGTCAGGTATACGGGGCAGAACCTCGGTCAGTCACTTCTTGCGTCCGGTTTAAAGAACAATAACGCCTCGATCTTCGTCTTCGATCTGGGCGTGAAATACTATACCGGGTTGAAGAGCTTCAGGTTCGGTATGGCCTTCAGAAATTTTTCATCTCAAATCAAACGGGAAGAGGTCTATGAACAGCTCCCGACCACATTTACGATATCCGGTGCGATGGATCTGATGGACATCATCACTCCGGATCATGACAAGAACACGTCGCTCACGCTTGGAGCCGATTATCTGCATTCCAACAATTATTCGGAACGGCTGAATTTCGGGTTGGAATATATCACGATGGGTGCGATTGCACTCCGGGGCGGTTATCAGACAAATCATGATCTCCAATCGTGGTCGCTGGGCATGGGCGCGTTCGTGAAAGTCGAGAATTACGATATCCAGGTGAACTATTCGTATTCCGCAATGCAGTATTTCGACGGCGTCAACAGATTTTCACTCGGTGTGGGATTTTAACGAGCAATGAGCAGCAGAAACTTCACATATGGTTTGACGCTCCTGATGATCGGGATTTTCTCCTGCCGCGTAACACCTCAGCCGGAAGATCTGTCCTGGCCTGTGAGAATGGCGGATTCGTTCCTGAAACGTCATCAGGGTAATGTGACCTACGATGCCGGAAATCCGGGTGAGAAATGGAATTATGAGCAGGGCTTGATGCTCGTTGCGCTGACACGGATGTATGAGGCATCGGGTAACAGCAGGTACATTGAATTTGTGAAGAACAATCTTGACGGGTACGTCACTTCCAGGGGCATGATCCGCACCTACAAGTTGAGCGATTACAATCTCGACAATATCGGGCCCGGTCGAGCGCTGCTTGCCGTCTACAATTTCACAAAGGATGAGAAATACCGGCGGGCTGCAGATACGCTCCGTGGACAGCTTCGCGGGCAGCCGCGGATTCCCGCACAGGGATTCTGGCACAAGAAAATCTATCCGGATCAGATGTGGCTCGACGGATTATTCATGGCGGAACCGTTTTATGCGGATTACGCGGTAAAATTCAATGAGCCGTCATCGTTTGATGATATCGCAAATCAATTTATGCTGATTGCTGCTCATACCTTCGATCCGGGGACTGGGCTTTTCTATCATGGGTGGGACGCGAGCCGGAAGGAACGATGGGCAAATCCCGCAACAGGGTGTTCTGAAAGTTTCTGGGGGCGTGCGATGGGGTGGTATGCGATGGGGTTGATTGATGTCCTCGATGATATCCCGCGGAATCACCCGAAACGTGATACACTCGTGGCCATTCTGCAGAATCTCTGCAGTTCATTATTGAAAGTTCGTGATTCACGATCGGGCTTATGGTATCTCATTGTGAACAAAGGTCCGGAGAATGGAAACTATCTCGAATCTTCGGCATCCTGCATGTTTGCCTACGTCTTTGCCAAAGGCGCCACCAGGGGATATCTCGACAGGAAATACACGAAGATCGCGAAAGACGTCTTTCATTCCATCACCTCAAAATTTGTTACGCGCAACGACGACGGGACCTTTGATCTTCACGGAACGTGCGGGAGTGCCGGGCTCGGCGGCTCGCCGTATCGCGACGGTTCGATGGCCTCGTATGTGAAGGCAGGTGTGCAGACGAACGATCTGCGCGGGATCGGGCCTTTTATTCTTGCAGCAATAGAAATCGAACGAGCGACGGACACCGGACAATCAGAATGAAATCCATAGTTCTTACATCATGCACAGAGGATAGGAGGAAACAATGAGGAAGCGTGCACATCTTACACTCGATGATATTGCCAAGCGGTTGCAGGTTTCGCGTGTGACGGTCTCGAAGGCGCTGCGCGGACACCCCGACATTTCTGCCGAGATGACCAAGCGGGTTCGGGAAGTGGCGAGCGAGCTCGGCTATACGCCGAATATCTTCGCGCGGTCACTGTCTTCGCGCCGGTCGCATATGATCGGACTCGTGGTTCCGAAGATCGCCCATCACTTTTTCAGCGCTCTCATTGAGGGCGTCTACGATACCGCTTTCGAGAACAGGTACGAAACCATCCTGACCGTCTCGCAGGAAAGCGAAGAACGGGAGTGGAAGCACCTTCAGACTCTCGTCTCGATGCGCGTGGATGGGATCATCATCTCGATTTCGCAGGAAACGCAGGACATGAAGCGGTTCAAATGGATCCGGAAAACCGGAATCCCGATGGTTTTTGTAGATCGCAAGCCGGTTCAGCTTCTCTCGGGCTTCAGCAGCGTTCTGGCGGATGACCGCGAAGGGGCATTCCAGGCGGTTGAGCACGCGATCAAGATCGGATACCGGAAGCTCGGCATGATCGGCGGAAATACGACCGTCAACATCGGCAGCGAGCGTCTGAGAGGATTTGAAGACGCGATGAAAGAATACCGCATGCCGATGAACAGCGACTGGATCGTGCACGGCGGCTATGGCAAGAGCGACGGGTATGCCGCCCTCAAGCAGCTCTACACGAAGGGAACCCTGCCGGAATTTGTCCTCACGGTGACGTACCCGGTTGCGCTGGGCGTCTATGAAGCGGCAAAAGAGCTCGGGCTTCGTGTTCCCGACGACATCGACATTATCTGTTTCGGCGACAGCGATGTCGGAAGATTTCTCTCTCCGGCGATCAGCGCCGTCCGCCAGCCGACCAACGAGCTTGGCGCGCGTGCGGTACAGATTCTCATGGAAAATATCACCGCCGGCCAGGTAACGCACGAACATCATGTTGTTCTCCCGACACAACTGGTGATCCGGGAGACGTGTGTGACGAAGCGTGCGAACCCGGAAGCAGTGTTCGGCGAGAAGAAAACGCAAATGTGAATTTTGGTCCTATGATGCTTGTTCAACACCAGAAGTTTTTTATCCATAAATCATCATCTATGTTTTTTCGAAAGGATGCGTCATGAATTCTCCGCAGCGTTTCTTCGCAATGGTTGCGATGACAATCCTTGCACTGGGATTGTGTGCAGCAACCGTTTTCGGTACCGTTACCGGTGAGTACAGGTCGAATGCACCGACGACATCTGGTGGTGCGGTGTGGAGCAGCGCGGGCGCTTGGCAAACGTGGGACGGTTCTTCGTGGGTGAGCGCCTCGTCGGCTCCGACGGGAACGGAACCGAAGATCACAATTTTAACGACGGATTCTATCTTCTGCGATGTTTCCGTCAATATCTCGGATACACTCGATAATCAGGGAAAGATCTCCCCAAATTCAGATCTTACCGTCGGAAGTGGGGGAGTATACCAGCACGATCAGAATGATGGGACCGTTCCCAAAGCCACATGGACTTCCGGATCTACGTGTTTGGTAACGGGGACAACTACGACAGCACCTTCAAACATGAACCAGAGCTTCTACAACCTCGCCTGGAATTGCCCGAATCAAACTGTCGCGTTGAACATTGGGTGGAATGCAGGGGGTGCAAGTGTTGCCGGAACACTGACGGTCACGAACACCGGGTGGAACCACAGTTCGAGCAGTAGTCCGAATGGTGCCCTTCGGCTCTTTGCAGGCATAGGGTCTGCGACGGTGAATAATGTTGTCGTGAATGGGTGGGGCGCCTATTTGACTCTCACAGGGAGCAGCAGCAACAATACCGACACACTCTTCGTGAACGGCAGCATCACACTGTCGCACCTCGGAATGTATTCGCTTGCAAATAACAGCGGCGCCAATTGCGTCACATTCCTGAAGGGCGATTTCATCGTTCCCGACTCTGCGAATTTCGGGAAGAGCAGCGGTTCGAGTCCTTCCCGATTGATTTTCGCAGGCACAACTACGCAGAATTACAATGTGCCCTCCACTGGCATGACGTATGTCAGCGGGCCGAATTTTATTGATACGACGGGGGCGATTGTGAACCTGGGAACAAGCGTTATCAGCAGTACAGGTTCGTTCAGAGTGGTGGCAGGAGCAACGCTCATCTCAGGGCATGCCAATGGAATTAACGGGAACATCACTGCCACCGGAGCGAATTCATTCAGCACAGCCGCCAACTACACCTTTGCCGGCTCGTCCGCGCAGGTCACGGGTACCTTGATGCCGACCACCGTCAATAACCTCACGATCAACAATAATTTCGGCGTCACGCTCAGCGCAAATGTTGCCGTCAACGGTACGATGGAAATTAAATCCGGCGCGCTGAATCTCAGCACATTTACACTCTCGTACGGCGGGTCTGGAATACTGAAGTATTCCGGATCGCTCGGACAAACGACGACCAATACGGAGTTTCCTGCATCGGGCGGCCCGAACGGGCTCGCGATTGCCAATGCCAGCGGCGTATCACTCCATGCGTCACGCACGATCAATGGTACGCTCACACTTTCGAGCGGCAATCTCTCCACGGGCGCGAACACTCTGACGATCGGCCCGTCAGGGAGTGTCTCCAGAACGAGCGGTCAGGTAGTTGGATTCCTGCAGAAGAATATCGGTACCGGTCCGGGCACGCCCACCACATTTGAAATCGGCGATGCATCCAACTATACGCCCGTTTCCGTTACATTCGGCAATGTCTCCGTCGCAGGTTTACTCACTGCAAGCACAACTCCGGGGGCCCATTCTGCTCTTGGGACTTCAGGGCTGAATCTATCCAAGAAACTAAACAGGTATTACACGCTCACGAACAGCGGTACGACGTTTGACAATTATGCCGCAACATTCAGCTTCCAGCCGGGGGACGTCGATGCCGGTGCGAATACCTCGCTCTTTGTCGTGAAGAAATATGATTCGGGAACCTGGACTTCTCCCGTCTCAGATAATCAGACTTCAACAGGCATACGGGCGACTGGCAATTCCTCATTCAGCGATTTTGCCATCGGTCAGAATGGTGCCCTTCCCACAATCGTGGCCACCGGTACGCTGAGCGACTTCGGTAATGTTGCAGTTGGGACAAGCTCGACTCCCCAATCGTACAGCATCTCGGGATCGAATCTTGTCGACAATCTTATCGTGGTAGCACCATCGCAATTCGAAGTTTCGATTTCATCCGGTTCCGGCTATGGTGCGTACCTGTCGCTTGCACAATCGGGCGGGACGGTGGCATCGACGACAATTTACGTCCGCTTCCATCCATCGGCCGTCGGTGCGGCATCCGGCAATATTGCCGATACGAGTTCCGGGGCAACGCCGCTCTATGTCGCCGCATCGGGTACAGGAATTGACATCCCGACACTCACGTCGCCTACAAGCTCCTCTGTCACGAGCAATTCAGCAGATCTTGGTGCGACGATCAGCGCTAACAACGGTTCCATCGTCACGGCAAGCGGTGTTGCATACGCGACGGCTCCGAGTCCCACGACTCCGACTGCCCTGACATCCA
>Ga0335079_10003211_pt1 | contig 18903 bp, 13 predicted proteins | sample Lox_Sample_33_FD_206719 | JGI IMG/M metagenome (GOLD analysis project Ga0335079, IMG submission 206719) | Soil microbial communities from Loxahatchee National Wildlife Refuge, Florida, United States - Lox_Sample_3.3 | ecosystem: Environmental > Terrestrial > Soil > Wetlands | place: USA... | reverse complement strand
ACGACGGCGCCGTAGGAGGCATCTCGATCGCGAATGAGGGATCGAGGCGCCTGAACCCAGGGGAATGCTTCGGTAATCTGCCGAGCGATCCTCTCCGCCGTCGGCTTCGCGGTTACGCCGGTCCAGACAAGCTGTCGGCGCCCGACTCGCAGGATCACGAGCCCGAATAGAAGCTTGAAGCCGATGGTCGGTACGACAAACAGGTCAATGGCACCGATGTGCGGTGCGTGATTGCGTAAGAAGGTCTTCCACCCTTGTGACGGAGGTCCGTGCCGGCGCTCCATATACTTGGCGACGGTCGATTGGGCGATCTCAATGCCGAGCATCAGTAACTCGCCGTGAATCCGCGGCGCGCCCCAGAGAGGATTCTCTCGGCTCATCTGCCGAACCAGGCTACGGATGGCGGTTGGTACCGCGGGGCGGCCGGCTCGCCGTCGTGACTTCCAGCGCCAGAACAGGCGAAAGCCGCCGCGATGCCAGCGCACCAGCGTCTCCGGCTTGAAGATGATTGTTGAATCGAGCAGGCAGGGGAATAGCCGGTAAAGCCAGACGAAGATCAGTCTGTCGGTGTTCCTAGTCTGAGCCTTGCCGGTGCTGTGCGTCTCAGGACGAGCAGCTGCTGCCGCAGAAAGAGAATCTCCGCGTCACGCGAGACGCGTGACCGACGCACCGATGCAAGCAGAGCGCTGAACAAGGTGAGAACCGTAGACATCCAACCAAGACATTAACCGATCGACAGCCAAGCGCCAGCTCGGATGAGATTTTTGGTAGCGACAGCCGCCTCGCGGGCCAGTACCGGGTACCGCCTGAGGGCCAAACACTCACACAACACCCTCGCTGCACCACTCGCCTCAAACGCGGCCAACCAAGCGCGCCGCAACGCCCAATCCAAGCAGGGATTCAGACCGCCTATTTTATCAACAGCATCGGTCACCTACGGCCGTCGGTGTGATGTCCGCAGAGAGTCCGTTCTTCCCCTCATGAGCGGACTCCCGTTGATCACCACGAGATCGTCCGAGAAGTGCCATTCTCGGAAGTCGCAGGCCTTATTCGATTACCACGTAGGCCCACTAAGGAGCGACTGCGTCACTGTCATCCCGGGTGCTTCTGCGGCGTTTAGGTTGATCACCATTTTGAATTTGGTTGGCTCCATCACTTCGAGTTCCGCGGGCTTCTCGCCCTTGAGAATGCGGCCGGCACAGATGCGCGCCTGATGAAACGCGGGCGGAATCGATACGACTCAATCAGGCCGATATACGCCCTCCCCGTCGACGGTCTAATGGCAGTATTTGTCGAAATTGCCGCTATCAGGCAACGGCGCCTGTGTGTTGTATACCAATCCCTTCGGCCCCCCGACGCTAATGATGAGGCCGGGGCTAGTCCCCTCGTCTGTCGACGGCACGCTCTTGAACGCTGCCTTGTCGTCTATGGAAAATGCATATGCGTTTGAATTCAAGGTCCCATGAATCAGCTGCGTATAGGGATTGAATATATCGTCAGGCGGCGTGTTGATCAGATAGTTGTATTGCAAGCTGCAAAATTCGACGATCGCGGTGTCGTAACCCGGGGTCTTCACGAGCGGCGAGGAGCAGTTCGCAAACTGCGCCCAGCCATACACTTGGGTTAACATCGTTGGCGTGCTTGGGCTACCGCTGAAGCCGCAGGTGTTATTGTAATTGCGGCTAAAAAAATCAAATACGGTTCGAATCTTGTGACATACCGCAGAAGTATTATTCGAGGAAGTCGTGCACTTGTTCCACAAGTTCACCATTCCCGCCGCAAGGCTCCCTAACATCGGGGAACGTCCCTCATCGTCTTCTATGTTTGACGAGATCACTGGAGGAGCAGGGGCCGGAACCTTGTATGATTCGGCAAATACCACGTTAGCCGAAGGTACAGAGGGGAGCGGATATTGCGAGTCGCCGTTCTGGGGTTGGTCATGAGGAATTATGCAGGGTATAGGTGGCTGGCCGCACTGTTGAAAGGAAAAGTACGATGGCCAGTAGTATGGCCATTTGGAGCCGGGCTTGGCTTTGTCGATAAAATCATTCAGGTGCGCCGTGAACTCTGAAAGCCCTTCGGTGGTGCCTAGATATTCGCGATCTGCCACAACCGGATCGTCCTGGAGCATGGCTTCCATCGCGGCCGGCAGATAGATCCCGTCGACTGCGGAGATGTTAAAGTTGGTCTTCCGCAAGTCCATCATGAAAGGAGCGCCGGGCGCGAGCAATCCACCCGGCGGCGGGCCCTCTGCGGAGGCGAAGGTGTACTCTGCGAGCTGGAACGGAATGCTGCCAGTTGGGTAGCCTCCGATATAGTAAACAATTTTCACAGGGTCACAGGTGAACTGATTTCCGGGCGCGCAGGTGGGAACTGCGGCGCCGGATATCGGTTGGATTGACGTTGGGGGAATTATGTTGCCGTTCTGATCAACATTGTACCTGTAAGCACCGTCTATTGCGGTCGCGTCAGCGTAGAAAAAAACGCGCGCGGCATTCCACCAGTCGATGTACTGAGCCGAGATCTTACCTAAATTGCCCGAAGTTACCGCTGCGAGCTGCGTATAGAATGGGAGGACGATCGTTACCGATTCGCCCGGACGCACTCCATGCTCCAAGTTGATATACGCTCTGAACAATGCGGGAGGCTTGCCGCTTGGAGCACCATTTGCAGTACATGGTGTACCGGGAATAGGGCTATCGTTACAAAAGGTCTGGCTGTTAGGGTCAATCGTATTGCCTGACGTCGCAAATTGCGCCTGCATCCATAAATCAACGTCCCCCGAGAAACCCGCCAGCACCGGGTACATCGTGGTATCTTTAGTGTCGTTGTAGATTGTAACTATCTTCGTGGGAACTTGAACTTGTGCGTGAGTGTTGGTCGATAAACCAACGCACAGGAAAGACACGAAGGCGACAACAGACATTGAATAGCGACAAAGACAGCTCTTCATAGCTCCCCTCCGATGGTTGCGGATAGAGATCGATCGTCTCTCTCGGATATCGTCGCCTCTCCTCGTAGAAAAACGCCACACGCTAGCCACCAACCCCAAACGCACTCGGAACTATGATCATTGTCGACTTAGGGAGTTACAGGACGATGTCGTCGCGTCTGTTGCGAAGGGCCGCGTTACCCGACGGGATCATGGCGATGTACTCACCTCAAAAGTCACCGACGCCTTGCGTCAGCACGAAAAACTTCGCGGCTACTACGAGCTGGGGTCCGAGTTCTCGGCATAGATCGTGGAGCAGTTTGGGAGCATTTCAAGGTCGGCTTAGCCCATCTCGCGCGCTGGGAGCGTGTGGCAGTGAAGCTTTTGTCGCGCGACGTTGGATTTCGAAGAGATAAAAACGCCGGCCAAAGTCTGAGGCTGGTTGTCCAGTTCGGACGAAGTGGGAGCGATCCATCTGACCACGCTGATGTCTGAGCTGGGTCATGAACGGTAGTCGGAGCGATGTCCGCACAGAGTCCGCTTTCTCCCCATCAACGGACCTCCGTGTGCCACCGCGAGATCGTCCGAGAAGTGCCAATGAGCGAACAAGCGCGGCGACACCTTGCATCACTGAATTTTCGCTATTAAGTAGCTATCCAGAGGAGCGAAAGGTTCTCGGTCGCCCACCACCCGCACAGGGTCGCGCGCAACAGCTACTTTCGGTCACGACGATTGGAAGCCCATTGCACCTGATCTGGAGCGTATCGAGGACACCTCGGGTATGCGTGAAGTGCGCGTGCCACCTGCTTCTCGTCATTCGCAGATTGAGCTATCTTGCCTAAGACGTCGTGAGATGTGAGGCGCAGATCCCCTGAAGCGACAACCAATGGAGGCCTGAGATGTCGAACTTTTCACGTCGACAAGCCCTCAAATATTCCGGAGCAACAGGCGCTGCCATGATTTTGGGCAGCGCGCTCGGTAGATTCAGTCCCGCAGCGGCCGCTGTTGAGCTGACGGTCGTCGAATGGGGCGGTGATGTGGTCAACGCGATGAAGCAGATCGCGGCCAAGCAAGACAAGGTCCAAGTCAATTGGGTGCTTCACCAGGGCGGTTCAGGCGCCATCCTGCCCAAGATCAAGGCAAGCTGGCCGCACGCAGACTATGATTACGTCGCTGGATGGGAAGGCTCTTTCAACGGCATGGTCAAGGAAGACTGGCTGGTTCCGGTCACTAAAGAGTCCGTGCCGAATCTCGCCGACATCCCGGAGAAAATCATCGTCAAGAACGCCAAGGGCCAATGGATGGCAGTGCCGCGCGCCGTCGGGGGGATATACATCGCCTATCGCAAGGACATATGCCCCGTCGCGATCAAAGGCATCGATGACCTCTTCGATTCACGCCTGAAGGGGAAGATATGTTGGCCTGGTCCCACGCAAGCCATGATGCTGCCGATCGTGGCGCTTTCACTGCACGCGGGCGGCAATGAGAAAAACATGGACCCGGGATTTGCACTTATGAAAAAGCTGGCCCAGTCGGGAAACATCGGTCGCGTCGGCGTTACCGACACGGATTTCACAACGTCGCTTACCAGCGGCGAGACGGCACTCGGGTACTATTCGGAGCCGCAGCTCACTGATGTTGCGAAAAACTTCCCTCTCGTGCGTCTCACCAAGCAAGAAGGCGTGCCCACGTTCCTCTATCAGAGCGGCTTCGCCGTCTTCAAGAATCGGCCGAATTTGCAGGCGACTCTCGACTTCATCAATTTCTGCATCAACCCGGAAATGAATACGCTTTACGCGGAAGTCGCGGGGGAGGCACCGCTGAACGTCAAGGCGAAGACGCCCGATGCTCTCAAGCATCTCGCGTTTACGCCCGCGGAAATGGACAAATACGTTTATGTCCCCGACTTCAACGTCGTCCTTGCACAGCAGGACGCCTGGAGCAAGCGCTGGGAAAACGAGATCGCTCCGTTGCTCTAGTACGATGCGCATCTGGAATAGGACGGCATGCCGCGGAAGCCCGCGAGGCAGAGTCGCTCGTTGCTCCCATCCTGCCTTCGCCTTGCGCGGTAGCCGATCCGCCCACCGCGCTTTTCCGACGATTCCGCGCTTTCGCCGTAGTGCTGATTCCTGATGAAATCGGACCGCGGCGCTCTCCCTCTACTAATACCCGGCGGTTTTGCCTTCCTCGCATTTTTCTTTCTGCCGCTGGCGGGGCTACTCGTCGAGAGCTTTCGCCTCTACACACCGGGCAGCATAGGTACGTCGGCCAGCGCGCCATTCACGCTGAATAATTACGCTGAGCTGTTGACGTCTGCTTTCCTGGAATTTTTTTGGGAGACCCTGCGCATCAGTCTCCTGGCCTCGCTGGCCGGGCTGCTCTTCGCTTTTCCCCTCGCTTACTGGATCACACGCCGACTCTCTCAGCGTTGGCGGGCGATTACTGTCGGCTTCTTCGTCACACTGATGTTCTTGAGCGTCCTCGTTCGCACCTATGCGCTGGAGCTCACCTTCGGCGCCGCCGGATCGATGCATTCCGCCTTGCTGTTTCTCGGCATTTCACCCAATGGGCGCGGCTATATCGAGTTCCTCGTGGGCGCGGGTCTCCTCCACTACATCGTTCCCATGGCAACACTTACGTTGCTTGCGACCATTCAGAATGTCGACCCGCGCCTCGTCGACGCCGCCCAGGCGCTCGGGGCGCCCGGCTGGAAGGCGCATCTCTCGATCACGGTTCCGCTCTGCATGCGCGGCCTGCTCGCGGCCTTTCTCTTTGCCTTCACTTTCTCGATCAGCGCTTTCGTCATCCCCATGATCTTGGGCAAGGGCCGAGTACTTTTCATCTCTAATCTGGTCTACACCCGCTTCAGTGAGATCGCCGATTACCCGAGCGGGGCCGCGATTTCGATCGTGCTCTTCGTGGTAGCAATGACCATCGTGCTGGTCATGTCGCGCCAGATTAACAAGCGGTGGAATGCATGAGCGGCAGGAGGCTCGACGACTGCTTGCGCCTGATCGGCCTCACCATGATCGGCACGGTCATTTGCTTTCTCGTCGTTCCGATCATGGTCACAACGCTCATGGCGTTCGATGCGCGACCATATCTTGGCCCGCTGCCGCCACCTGCCCTTTCGTTGCGGTGGTTCTCGCGCTTCTTCTCGGACGACTATTTCATCAATGGGCTCGGCACCAGCGTCGAACTTGCCTGCCTTTCGGTCGTGCTATCGCTTGGTTGCGGAGTGGCGATCGCGGTCGGCCTTGACCGCATGAGCTTCGCGGGCAGAGAGGCTTTGACGTCACTTTTCCTGTCACCGCTCATTGTGCCGCCTGTCGTCACCGGTTTTGCTTTGCTTCTTTTCCTCGCTCAGATGGGCGTTATCAACGGATTCGCCCGACTACTCTGCGGTCATATCATCATCACGATCCCGTACACGATCCGCGCAACTCTTGCCGGTCTCGCCGGTATCGACCGCTCTCTTACGGAAGCGGCACTCGTGCTCGGAGCAAGAGAACGCAGTGCATTCTGGGAGATAACTTTTCCGCTGGCGCGCACCGGAATCGTTAGCGGCGCTATCTTTGCCTTTGCCGTCTCCATGGACGATGTGTCGGTCTCGATAATGCTGACCGATGCCAAGACCTATACCCTGCCGATCGCACTCATCAGCAGCATGCGCGCCAACTTTGATCTCAGCATCGCCGCGGCTTCGGTCATGCTCATGCTGCTGACGCTGGCACTAATTCTCATTCTGGAAAAAGCCGTCGGCCTTAATCGCGCTATCGGCCAGGGAGTGTTTCGCTGATGGCGGTATCGATGCCCTCACAGCCTGGAGCTGTGGTCGAATTTCGCGACGTCGTGAAGTGTTTCGGCCAGACTGTGGCACTCGATCGCATGACGTTCACCGTGAGCGCAGGCGAGACGGTTTCGCTTCTCGGTCCTTCGGGCTGTGGCAAGACGACCACGCTGCGCCTTATCTCCGGCTTCGAGGAACCCGATGCAGGTGCTATCGAGATTGCTGGAGAGTCGATGATTGGAAAGCGCCCCTATGAGCGCAACGTCGGCCTGCTGTTCCAGCACTATGCCCTCTTCCCGCACATGACCGTCGCCGAGAACGTGGCCTACGGCTTGAGACATCGGGGTTGGGCGAAGGGGGAGATCCCGGCACGCGTCGCAGAAATGCTGCAATTGGTACAACTTGAGGGCTTCGAGGCGAGGCGCCCCGCACAATTGAGCGGTGGTCAGCAGCAGCGAGTCGCACTCGCGCGTGTTCTCGCCACCAGTCCCAAACTCGTCCTTCTCGATGAACCCCTTTCCGCCCTCGATGCCAAGTTGCGTGAGCAACTGCGTCTCGAGCTCAAACAGATTCTGACCTCCGTCGGATCGACGACGATTGTCGTCACCCATGATCAAGAAGAAGCGATGAGCCTCGCCGATCGGATCATCGTAATGAACCGCGGCCGTATTGAGCAGCAAGGTTCGCCCGACGAGATCTATATGCGACCGCGTACGCCCTTCGTCGCAGCATTCATCGGCCGTGCCAACTGGTTCCATGGCCACGTCGGCAAGTTCTTGGGCAACGGTCTTGCCCAGTTGGTCACCACTGCCGGCACGCAGCTCGCGATTCGCTATCCAGATGCGATCCAGGGTGCATCCTTCAGTGCGTGCGTCCGGCCAGAGAGGATCGCGATGGGCGGTCCCGATGCCTCCGCGGGAGATCCAAGCGACAACCTTGTGCCTGGCAAAGTGGTCGATGTCGTGAATATGGGCGCAGAGCTGCACTACGTCGTCGAGGGTAACGATGGGCGCATCGTTGTGGTCGAGCCCAACCGCGCTGGTCCGCGCGTTCGAAATGGCGACCAGGTATGGCTCCGCATTCGCGCAGATGACTGTGTCGCCCTGCCGAGGTCGGAGCCATAGCCTTCGGACTGCGCAGCGGCAGTCCACCTAGGCTATCGAGCAACGTTCCAGGGGCGAGACGGAAATTTCCGCACGACCTGAATGGCGGTTCCGGGTCACGAGCGGCCCTCGGCGCGATGTCCGAGCAGCGTCCGTTATTCTGCTGATATCAGACTCTTGACTCCGCGCTATGGCACGTCGCAGAAGTCCTACTTGTGAAATTGCGTGCCCAACGATCGGGCGGAGGGCCGCCACCCGATTGTTGTGCAGACGCTGCCTCTGTCAGCAGCGGTTGAGTTCCGATGAAAAGAAAACTTCCTGCCGGGCGAGGCCAAGTACAGAGGACTCGATGTTGCGTCAAATTGGGATTTCGAGGGAGTTATAACAAAAGTGGTTGCGGGGGCCCGCATTGGCCGAAACCGACATTTACTAACGGTCCCAATTTGAGCGCTTGGAAGATTATCGTGCATGATCGACGCAATCGGTCGGAAGCGAGTCTGATCAAGGAGTTAAAGGCGATGCGGGTGCGGTAGCGACCATCTACGTAGAATTCCGACTCTGACAGCGGCTTACTGGTAGCGGTTTTGCCGAACGCGGGGTAAAAGCAGCCCATTAAAAAAAACGGTCAAAAATACCGAGCAATCCAAGTAACCTCAGCTTCCATGTCGGCTTGGTTCTTCGCTTCGCTCCGCGGCTATGGAGCGCAATCGCTGCCGGGCGATCTCGTTGCCGGGCTGATGCTTGCAGCGATCGCAATTCCGGGACAGCTTGCGACCGCCCGCCTTGCCGGGATGCCCCCTGAAGCCGGGCTTTATGCCTTTGCCGCAGGATCGCTGGCCTTTGCGGCGTTTGGGGCCAACCGATACATGTCGGTCGCTGCGGATTCGACCATCGCCCCGGTCTTCGCTGGGGGTCTCTCGTCGATCGCAGCCAGCGGCAGCGGGCACTACCTCGAGCTTGCGAGCTTGCTCGCACTTCTGGTGGGTATCGTTCTCGTTATCGTCGGATTGATGCGCGCCGGATGGCTTGCCACCCTGCTCTCGATTCCCGTAACAACGGGTTTCCTTGCTGGCATCTCAATTCACATTATCATCGGTGAGTTGCCGGGTCTGTTGGGGATATCCGCCAATCCCGGGCATCTGCTTTTCCGCCTCGTCGATATCGCTCAGCGGATCAATGAAGCCAATCCATACACTCTTGCGCTGGGGGGCGGTGTTCTGGCCGTGACTATCGCCGCCGGTTGGATCAGTCATCGCATTCCTGGCGCGCTGATCGGTCTGGTCGGTGCAGGAGTTGCGGTCGCAATGCTCCATCTCGGTTCCTATGGCGTCAGCCTCGTCGGCCCCCTCTCCGTTTCAGTACCGAGCCTCACCATGCCCGTTCCGCTGGACGGATCGGAATTGAGTCACTTGTTGCTGTTGGCACTTATCGTGGCGATGGTCTGCATGATGCAGACCGCGGCGGTTGCGGGCACGTTTCCGTCCGACGAAGGAGAATCCGAAAATGTCAGTCGCGACTTCGCGGGGGTCGGGGCTGGTAGCATCCTTGCCGGCCTGATTGGCGCCTTCGCCGTCGACGCGAGTCCGCCGAGTACCGCCATAGTCCGGGAGTCGGGCGGTCGCTCCCAGATCGCCTCTCTTACTGCCGTCGGCCTGATGATTGCGCTCGTCGCCTTCGCCGCAAAGCTGACGGCCTATCTTCCTCATGCCGTGCTTTCCGGCATCCTCGTCTATATAGCGCTTCGCATCTTCCGTCTCGGCGAGATGATTCGAATTTACCGTCGCGGTGGTCGGGAAATCCTGCTGGTGATCGCCAGCGGCGGCCTTGTCGTCGCTCTGCCGATCGATACCGGCATGCTGCTTGCTATCGTGCTTTCCTTCATACACAGCCTCTATATCGTCGCACGTCCCCGCTGCGTCGAACTGGCGCGAATGCCGGGCACCACCGTGTGGTGGCCACCGAGTGGTACCGAGAAAGGTGAGAAAAAGAGTGGGGTATTGGTCTTTGCGCCACGAGCACCGCTCAACTTCACCAACGCAGCCTACATTGCAGAAAGGATCAAGGCGGCGATTGCCGCCCAACCGCAAGCCGTAAGATTGCTCGTGATTGAGGCCAGCGGCATCACCAACATCGACTACACGGCTTCACAAATCCTGCAGCAAACCGTCAGCGATCTTAGAGCGAAGGGTGCGACGGTTGCGCTCGCAAGATTGTCGGACCCCGGAGCACAAACCGAGGCACGGCGATCCGGCTTTATCGACGCTTTTGGCGCCGACCACGTCTTCATGTCGGTGGAAGAGGCCGTGCAAAAACTGGCGCCGAGTGGCGGGTGCTAGATAGGCAGATATTGGATTCGTGTCACGAACGCCCGTAAGCGTGATGTCCGCATAGAGTCCGATCTTCCCTCGTCAGCAGACTTCCGTTGGGCACCACAAGATCGTCCGAGAAGTGCCACAACCGGACCTATGTGAGTGGCACCGATAACTGCCGAAGCTGCGTCTTCAAGAAATCGAAATCGACTGGCTTCGTAATGAATTCAGCAGCACCGTATTCGTGCGCCCGTCGCCTGCGCTCGTCATCACCATACGCGGTCACCATTATGACCGGTAGATCGGGGCGACGGGTCTTGATTTCCCGCAACAGCGCTAGCCCGTCCATTTGCGGCATGTTGATGTCGGACAGGATGACGATCAGATGCGGCTCGATGCCCCTAGCGAGCTTATCGAGGGCCTCCTCGCCAGAGCCAGCGAAATGCAACACGTAGTCACCCTGTCGCACCTCGCGGCGAAAATGCTGCCGGAACAGGACGGCGACGTCAGGTTCATCGTCGACGGCCAAGATGCTCACGCTCATGCCGCCCTCCCCTCTTTTGTTGCGTGCTGTTTGCGGGGCAATCGCACGGTGAATTCGGTGAAGGCGCCGACCTCACTCTCCACTTCGATCGTGCCGCTATGTAATTGGGTGACGATCTCGTAGCTGATCGAGAGACCGAGCCCGGTGCCCTCGCCCGTCGGCTTGGTCGTGAAGAACGGCTGAAAGAGCTTGTCGCGGTTCTCTGGGGCGATGCCTGTCCCGTTGTCGCGAACGCGCACCTCGACCGTCGAACCGAGATCGCGGGTCGTCACCTTCAAAACCGGACGGCTGCCTGTCTCTCGGCTCCGCTTGTTCGCTGCGTAGAAGCCGTTGCCGACTAGGTTCAAGAACACCCGGGTCATGTCCTGCGGCACCAGGTCGATCGGGGCGAGTGCGGGATCGAACGCGCGCTCCAGCGTGATATTGAAGTTCTGGTCCTGGGCGCGGGCACCGTGATAGGCGAGGTTGAGCGCTTCCTCGACCAAAGCATTGAGATCTACGCTTTGTCGATCGCCAATGCCGCCGCGCGAGTGCGCCAACATGCTCTTGACGATGCCATCGGCGCGACGACCGTGCTCGGCGATCTTTTGCAGGTTACCGGCGAGCATGTCGATAGTTTCGTCGATCTCGTGGCGGTTGCGCTGGTCTAGGACCGCCAGCGCTAGTGCCGCTTTCTCCTTGAACTCGTCCAGCAATTCGACGGAAAGGCCGGCGAAGTTGTTGACGAAGTTGAGGGGGTTCTTGATTTCATGCGCGATCCCGGCGGTGAGCTGACCGAGCGATGCCATCTTCTCCGCATGGATCAGGCTAGCCTGTGTCGCCCTCAGCTCGCGGAGCGTCGCTTCCGCTGTATCGCGCGCCTCGCGAACCTCGCGCTCGCTGCGCTTGCTCTCGGTGATGTCACTGTAGATCGACACGAAGCCGCCGCCCGGCACCAGGGCACGACGGACTTCGAGAACGGTTCCGTCTGAGCGGGTCCGCTCGGTGTGATAGGCTTCGCTAGTGCTTTCGACCCGCCGATGGACCATCGCCTCGACATCGCCCGCTCCGAATTCGCCACGCTCCGTCAGGAAACGCAGGAAACCCTCAAAGGTGGCGCCGGCACCAACAATCGATTCCGGAAGCCGAAGGATTTCTTGGAAATGCCGATTTGAGGCAACCAGGTTGCGATCGGCATCGAACATCGCGATGCCCTCCGGAAGGCTCTCGAACATGACGCGCAATTCCGCCTCACGCCGTGCGAGTTCCGCTGTTCGCTCCCTGACAACATTCTCCAGTCGCGCCGCCGCTTCCACGCGTTCAGCGAGAAGCTTGTCGAGATCGATCGCGTTGCGCCGGAACACTTCGACGGCTCGCCCCATCGCTGCGACTTCGTCTGTCCCCGTCGCTGGCACCTCGGTCTTGCGCCCTCCCGCGGCGATGTCGGTCATTGCGCCTCCGAGGCGCGTCAGGCGAGCGACGATGCTGCGTCCGACATAAAGCCAGACAATCAGCACCGAACTGACCAGGCTCAACAGCGCGATCAGGGCGAGTGCCGCGGCGCCCACGGTCTGAACGGCGACAGCGTTGCGTGCCGAGGTTTCCATCTGGCTCCGCGACGTAGCGACGAAGGCTCGAACAGCATCGGAGAGCCGGTTGGCGAGGCGCGTATTGTCCGCGATTAATCGGTGCCCTTCGGCGGTAGCGTTCAATTCCAATGTCTTCACCGCGAACAACCCGCCAGCGCCGAGTGCGGCGTCGTTCAGCTGCTTGATCTGCGGCAACAACTCGGTCGAGGTGTCAAGATCGACCCCCGAGACCAACCCATCCATGTCGCGCATGGCGGTTTGCGACGCGGCCTTAAGCCGCGCTAGTTCGTCCGGATCATCAGTTTCTGCGGCGCCGACCAGTATTTGAAAGCTGTCGGATGCGCGTCGTTGCAACTCATCAAGCGGTAATGCCGACAGCATAGCTTGTTCGAGGTCATTCAGCTGTCTCGAATTCCCTTGGTTCGTGCTGCCGGCTCGTTCCAGTTCGGTAATCTGCCTTTGCACCGCCTCAAAATGCGTCATCCAGGTCCGAGAGAAGGCTCGCGCTGCGCCGAACGCATTTCGCAAGAGCGCCGTTCTATCAGACAGCGCCTGGCCCCTCCGGGTCGCCGCTATGCCGATGTCGTCGAGATTACCCGCAAGGCCGTCGATGGTGGTCTCGATTTCGTTCACCATTGGTGCCTGCGCGTCGGCCAGACGCAGTTGGTCGAGCAGGTTGTGAACGGCCGTCAATTCGGCGTTCTTTGTGGCCAATACGGCCGCGACCTCGTTGGCATTGACCGCACTCAAAAGAGCTGGACCGCTCGCAACGAGACGTTCGCTGTGGCCCAGGAGATCTGTCGCGCCGAGCACGAGGGGCACCCGCGTGGCCGCCATCTCCTCCAGTGCCTGGCGGGCAACGAAAAATGCAAGAAAGGCGGTAACCGCGGATAGAACAGCAAAGGAGCTGATCCCCGCAAACGCGAGCAGCAGCCTTCCCCGCAATCCCGTCGGCAATCGAATTTTTGGTCCCAAACGGCCGGCGGAGCGATTTTCGTTCGTGAGCCCAAGCCTGTCGCGATAAGCCATGCTGACAAGCCCTGTTCGTTTCCTCTCGCAACTTGTAGTATTAGTAGAACCGACGCCATAGGCAACAACATCACGCGTCTCTCGGAAAACTTAGAAAATTTACGAGACGTGCCTGCAAAGGGCATGGAAGGGGAGGATCCAATGCGTATTGGATTGTGGGCGGCCACGCTGATGGTCCTGGTCGGTCTCTCATCTCCGTCGTTGGGCGCGCCGCCGAACTGGCCCAGTTCGCTGACGATCGCCACGGCATCACCGGGCGGCGTGTATCTCATTTACGGCCGAGGTCTGGCATCGATCCTGAGCGAGGCACTTGGGGTCCCGGTATCAGCGCAAGCGACTCAGGGACCCGATCAGAATGTGCTGCTCTTGGAAAGCGGCGAGGCTCAGCTTGGGTTTGTCACGATGGGCGTGGCCTTGCAGGCATGGAACAGCACCGGCGAATGGACGCACGGCAAACAGTTGCGCAAGCTGCGCGCGCTGTTTCCAATGTACGACACCCCGTTCCAATTCGTGGTGCTTTCGGACTCCAGCATCAAATCCCTTGCCGATATGTCGAACAAGCGCATCGGTAGTGGACCGCAGGGTGGCACCGCCGGCACTTACCTGCCGCTGGTATTCAAGGCATTGAATATCCCTGTCACGCTGCGCTACGGCGCGTATGAGATCATGGAAACGCAACTGCAATCCCATCTCCTCGACGCTCTTGGCGCCGCTATCGGGGCGCCGACGCCGTTCATCAGCAAGCTGGACGAGGCCCATCAAATCGAATTTGTCACTCCTACGAACGAGGAGATCGCGAAGCTGCGTGAGGCCATGCCCGAGCTGGGTGTTTCCGTCATTCCGGCGGGAACCTATCGATCATTGAAGAGCGAATACACGACGATTGGGCTGTTCAATTTTGCGGTTGCGAGCAAGGACCTACCAGCTGATCTGGTTTATGAGATCGTCAAGGCGTTCTATGCAGGTCACGACCGCATGGTGAAGACGCACCCGTCTGCGAATGAAAGTGTCGTCGCTAATTTAAAGCGCAACGAGTTTCTTCCTTATCACCCAGGCGCGGTGCGCTATTACCGAGAGAATGGCATCAATCTCCCCGCTGCCCTTAGCGCCGCCGAATAATCAACGCGCCCCAGCGTCACACCACCGATCCAGCGATGAGGTCGAGTCTCTTCATTGGGCTCACCCCCACGGAAAGATGAGCTGCTCATGTCTGAGTTGGGGTCATCAACGGTAGTTACGGGATGTCCGCATAGAGTCCGCTCTTCCCTCGCGAGCAGACTTTCGTTGGTCACCACGAGATCGGCCGAAATGAAGAGCAATGGTTCTAGGTGTTACAGAACCCTTCGAAGAATAACTTCAATCAAACACGATGGTCCGGCTAAGTGAAGCTGGCACGGGTTGGTTAATTTGGGCACAACCTCGACTCCTATGGCGTTTCCATGTCACGTTTTCCGATACGATGGATAGCAAACGGTGGTGGGGTGATGAATCGGGGGCGTGCGGTTGCAGCGCTGGTTCTCGGGTTAGTGGCTTCGCTTAGTGCGGTGCGCGCTCAGGAACTTAGCCGCGAGGAAACGATTAAGCAGGGGCAGGCCGCCGCCAAAGCCGGCGACTACAACAGGGTTTATCAGCTCGGTCTACCACTCGCGCTCAAGGGGGACGTCGATTTCCAATACGGCCTTTCGGGCGTGCTACTGTTCTACGCGGACGGTATCAAGATAGACGGCGTCCCCGACCAGGCACACCTGCATGTTGGACTGACGTGGCTGCGCAAGGCCGCCGATGGCGGTTCTGAACAGGCGATGGAGCAATTGGCACTGTTCTATCGCTGGGGCGAGAAAGGGCTCACGCGCGACCCGTCTCTATCAGACTGCTTCACCCAAGCCGAGACCGACCACAAGGCGGTCGCTCACTGTCGGGCCGTGGAGCACCAAAAAGGGTATGAGGATCATCCGTGATCACCGTGAACCACGCAAGCGAGCCGGCCAAGGGCTACGACCAGTAGCTTCGAGACGCTGTTTGGCGCTCAACACGGTTCGGGGATCGCCCATAACACCCCAGCGCGGTTCGCCTGGAGTCCTCGTGAGGAGGCGCTTGGTCAGCTCCGTGAAAGAGGCACAGTGGTACGGCTTGCGGGCGGGCATATTGCCGGCGTGGATATGCGTAGTGTGCCCGCGAATCTCGCTGGTGGGTAAGAGAAAATAGTCAAAGACTTCTTCATTTCGAACATCCATCCGCGCGACGATCACAAACTTGGGATTGCGCAGCCGCCTCGTGTAGGCATCCCATCGCGGCTCCTTGCGCGCAGGCGTTGTGGAATATCGGGCCATGGCAAGCGATACCGTCATTCTCCCATTGATCGTGAGCATTGCGCCCCGCTCTGGACCGAACTCCACTCGGCCACCCTTCGCTCTGACGGCGGCAATGATTCTCGCACGCAGATCATTGGCAATCTCATTGAGCCGCCGCTCGAATTCGAAGCTGGCCTTTGTGCGCTGGTAGGTAAATCCAATCCGTTTGTAGGCACCCATGAGACCGCCAAACCTTCGGATGATGATCGAGACGTGTGGACCACGAGCGTCGGTTCTGATCACGTCCTTCGAGAGGCGGCCGTTTTTCTTCAGTAGTCGTCGTAATCGGCTCAGCAACTCTTCATCAGTATATCTGCGATGGCTGCGACGCTTGCGCTCAGCCTGTGCAGACTCGAATAGCTGGACCGACACGATCGGCTTGAAGGCGTTCTCGATGCAAACCCAGTTGTGGCGCTCATTAGGACGGCGGCGCGTCTTCAGAATCTGGCTGACGCGGTTGTAGATCAAGCGACCGAGATACGCCTCGTTTCGCAGCATGTACCTGATCGTGGTCGACGCCCAAGGGGCACCATGCGAGTTGCGCTTTCTCTCGCGATTGAGGCGGTTGGCGATCTCGGCAGCGGTTAGGTGATGCTTCGTGTAAAGTCGATAAACGCGGCGAACTAAGCGGCGCTCTGACATCGGCCCAGGCACCATGAGAACCCGTTCGGTTGACAGCGCCTTGTGCATGCCTGGTTCCAGGATCATCCGCGGGGCCCCGTCGGAGGACACGAGCATCCGCTTGAACCCAAAGGGGACGGTGCCTCCGACAAGGTATCCACGCGCTGCGACATTGAGTTTTGCCCGCCGCACTCGGACGGATTGGTCGCGGCTGTACTCCGCCGCCATAATGCGTTTGACGTTTTTGATGATCGAGGCGAGCGAGCCACCTCTTTCATTGTCGAATGGCTCCGCGCAGTATACGATTTGGATATAAGCCTTACGGCAAACGAACTCATAAAAGGCGCTTTCGTCGGTATCCTGAAAGCGCCCCCACCGGCTGACGTCGTAGACGAGTACCGTCTGGTAATCCGCCCGCCCTTCCTGCACATCAGTCAACAGTTGAACCAGAGCCGGCCGCCCCTTCAGATCCAGACCCGATCGTCCGGGATCGAGATATTCGCGGACGACCGTCATCCCATGCACGGCGGCGTATTCGCGGATCGCCGACATCTGGTTCTCGATCGAGTACATCTGATGTTCGGTGGACATCCGCGCATAGGCGGCGGCGCGCACCAACGCTTGAACCGTTGACACTGAAGCGGGTGATGTCGATACGGTTTTCATGGCTACCCCCGAGATCAATGGAGAAGCCGTCGGGCCATTGTACTATCTGCGCCCGGGAAGAAGGAGGCTCATATAATCCGCGCTATCACGGCCCTCACAATTGTCCTCGCACTCACAGCGGCTTCAGCCGCCGCGCGCACGACATGCCCGCCCGGTTACGATCAAGAACACGGAATCGATGCCGCAGGGGATACGGCCTTCGGACCAATGTCGGGGTACGGTCCACGAAGCTGCACTGTTCAAACGAAGCACGGCTACCCGGTTCCCGATCCGAAGTGCACGCCGGGCGCTTTCAATCCGACGGTGACGCTGGAGATATTGCGCGATCGGAACTACCGCACGTCGTGCGCGGCGGGCAAGAGTGATCTGAACAAGGCACAACGTTGTATTGCTGCTGATTGGCCGTTGTTTCTCGAAAAAGCTAGAGGTGTGTGTACTGACAAGGGCTGTGATGTCAGAAGCGAGCCGAGGCTGGATTTGGACGGTTGCGGCGGATAGCCCACGCGTCGGATTTCGGATAGATAGGACCGCTGCGGGCCGTCCCGCTAACGGGGGCGAGCACTGCTGCTAGTTCCGTTTTGGGTTACGAACGGCCCGGCCCCATTGTCGTGGTCGCGGCCTTTGCCGCAAGCGCCGCCGGTGTGCTGGTCGCGGCGATAACGGGCACGTGATGCTGAACCAGATCGGCCGCCAATGCCGGCAGCCGATCATAGCGTCCCTCCGCCCGTCGGTACTCGATGACGACATTCCGTCCATCGACGTAGCCGGCTTGCTCGAGCCCCGCGAGAAAAGCCTGCAGCGCATCCTTGTACGCCTGGGGCGACGCGCTGTTGAGAAAGCTGATTACCGTGGCATGCCGGCAGGGCAGAACTCGAGTGGCGGCTTCCTACTCAACCGATGAGTGTCTGGCGAACCGATCCGCACGTGGACTGCAGATAAGTAAGGATACGGCGTTCCGCGATCCATAACTCTATCCCGGGATAGCCACCCTCTCTGTGGATCGCAAGCGCTTGTCTCGTCGCGTCTAAATCAGACTCCGCCTCGAACGTGCGAACTCCGCGGAAGTGACCCTGTCCATTGAGAAGATAGCACTTATACGCCTGCATAGTCCCCAATCCCCTCGTCGTTGAGCCATGTGTTATAGAGATTGGCCCAGCGCATAGTAATCAAGATTGTGTGAGCGACTTGAAGACGAGTGATTAGGTACACCATACGAGGGCAGGGGGCGCTGGTGAGTCCGCGGAGAAAGGCAGGGCTACCACCGTCATTATGGTGCAACAACAGCGTCCTTTCTCTGAAACAGTTGGTCGTCAAAATGCGAACATGTGATGACTTGAGCCGATCGGGCGCGACCTCCGAGCGCCTACTTGCACGAGCCGGAGCCATTCGTGACTGACCAGGAGTCTTTCAGAAGTGATTGGGGCGGCCGCTCAACAAGTAAGACCGCGCCGCGCGGCGGAGTACGTACGGATGTCGACAGAGCACCAGCAATACTCGACTGAAAATCAGAGAGACGCGATACGGCGCTATGCGGCAGAACGCCAAATTCAAATTGTGAAGACGTATACAGATGAAGGAAAGAGCGGGCTGCGCTTGGATGGTCGGAATGCGCTAAAGCAACTAATTGAGGACGTGCAAAGAGGCATTACAGACTTCGAGACAATCCTAGTTTACGACGTTAGCCGATGGGGGCGCTTTCAAGACGCGGACGAGAGCGCCTACTACGAATATGTCTGCAAGCAAGCCGGCATCAGCGTTCAATATTGCGCCGAACAATTTGAAAATGACGGGAGTCCAGTTTCCACCATTGTGAAGGGCGTCAAGCGCGCAATGGCTGGAGAATATAGCCGCGAGCTTTCAGCCAAGGTATTTGCAGGTCAATGCAGGCTCATTGCGCTTGGGTACCGTCAGGGCGGCCAGCCAGGATTCGGTCTTCGTCGTAGACTGATCGACCAAACCGGCACAGCCAAAGGCGAACTAACGCGCGGCG
>Ga0335079_10003210_pt1 | contig 18903 bp, 16 predicted proteins | sample Lox_Sample_33_FD_206719 | JGI IMG/M metagenome (GOLD analysis project Ga0335079, IMG submission 206719) | Soil microbial communities from Loxahatchee National Wildlife Refuge, Florida, United States - Lox_Sample_3.3 | ecosystem: Environmental > Terrestrial > Soil > Wetlands | place: USA... | reverse complement strand
CCCCCACGTTGCGGGCCCCCACGTTGCGGGCCCCCACGTTGGCGGCCTCCACCCGGACGTGCACGTCAAGGCCGCGGGCACGCATCTCCTGGGCCACGGCCTCGATCCCGGCGATCAGCGGGCCCAGGGGTCCCCGCTGGCGCGCCTCTTGATCACCGTCGCGTGCAAAGCCCTGATCATCACCGCGTGCGCCGCCGCGTACGCCGCCGCGTGCGCCCCCGAGCACGTACTCCATCAGTGCCACGTCGTGCCTGCAGCGGCCGAGGACCGCACCCTGATCTTCCGCTTTGCCGAGACGGGCGAGCGCGGTCAGCGTGTTGAGGACCGTGTCGTGCAGCAGTCGCTCGTGTTCGCGGCGCTCCGTGCTCCTGCACAAGGCAACGTAGTGCTCGTGCTCGGCGGCGTCCGCCTCCGCGAGGGCGTTATCGGCCCTGACGGCCCTGCTGTCCAGCATCAGGTAACCGATCCAGGCGACGGTGGCCACAACGAAGAACAGCGCCGTTGAGGCAGCAGGGACGCTGTTGGGCGCGAGCGGCGAGGCAAGGAACACGGTGCCCGCCCAGTAGGCCGCGCCAGAAGCCAGCACCAGCGGCCCGGCGAGTGCAAACGGCCCGCACCACAAGGGGAACACCGACTGCGCCGCGACCAGGACGTACAGCCAGCTTGCCGTGTCGCCACGCATGACCTGCGGCAGCCACCACACACCGGAGACGGCGAGCATCACGAGCACCGCAGAGTCGGCGCCGACGAGCCAGGTCGCGGGCCGGCGGCGCGCGGTCCAGGCCACCAGCCAGGCGGACCAGCACACGGCGATGGCGGGCCCGGCCAGGCGCCACGGCTGCGCGGCATAGAACGTGTGCCAGATGCCTGCCTGCACGACGACGTACGCCGCCGCGACGCACCTGATCCGCATGGCCGTCCGCGCCGCCACCGACGCCAAGGTTGCACCCGCAGGTCCAGCTGGGGAGCGGCGCGGGGCACCACCTGTGTTGAGCAGCGCTACGTGATTGATCGACGACATCTCAAGCCCGGATTGCTCCTCCGCGTGGCACCCGATGGTCGAACCAGGACCGCCGCCCAGGATGACCAGCGCACGCCAGTACATACCAGAACCGGCAGTCCAGTTGGCGACGTTAAGACTGGGCTCGCGCCCAAGAACTCACGCCGCCGTCCGCGCCGTGCCATCGCGCGGAACGACACACCCCACCGGGCATGTCACCCCCGAATTTTTCTGATTATAGGACACCGCGTGCCTGTTGATGCCTCATCCGCCCGGCTGTGGGATGTGCGACCTTCCGCTGGCCGGCCGGCCGGAACATGCTGCCCGCCTCCGCACAAAGCCAGGTGACCTTGCTCCTGCACAGGGCCATTGGCGACCAGCCTGGCCCGGCCATCTATTGTCGGCGTATGACTGCGAACACAGCGGGTCAGCAGGTGGCGACCGGCGGCCCGGCACTGCCGCAAGAACGCAGGCTCGTCACCGAGATCCCAGGACCCGTCTCCCGCCAGCTGCTCGCCCGCAGGGCTCGCAGCGTCGCCAAGGGCGTGAGCCATGTCCTCCCGGTGTTCGTCACCGCCGCGGGCGGTGGCGTGCTGGTGGATGCCGACGGCAACTCGCTCATCGACTTCGGTTCCGGGATCGCCGTCACCGGGGTCGGCAACAGCGCGCCCGAGGTCGTCGACCGGGTGACCGAACAGGTGCGCAGGTTCACCCACACCTGCTTCATGGTCGCGCCATATGAGGGATACGTCCGCGTCTGCGAGGAACTCGCCCGGCTGACCCCAGGCGAACACGACAAGCGCTCCGCGCTGTTCAACTCGGGCGCCGAGGCGGTGGAGAACGCCGTGAAGATCGCCAGGCACGCCACCGGACGCCCTGCCGTCATCGCCTTCGACCACGCCTATCACGGCCGCACCAACCTGACCATGGCGCTGACGGCGAAGAACATGCCGTACAAGCACCGGTTCGGGCCGTTCGCCGGGGAGATCTACCGGGTGCCGATGGCCTACCCGCTGCGCTGGCCAACCGGTCCGGAGCACTGCGCGGAGGAGGCGTTCGCCGAGGTGGCGGGCCTGATCCACACCCAGGTTGGCGAGCAGAACGTGGCCGCGGTGATCATCGAGCCGATTCAGGGCGAGGGCGGATTCATCGTGCCACCCAACGGCTTCCTGCCACGGCTCGCGCGGTTCTGCGGCGACAACGGCATCGTGTTCATCGCCGACGAGATCCAGACCGGTTTCTGCCGCACAGGTGACTGGTTCGGCTGCAACCACGAGGGCGTCGTCCCCGACCTGGTCACCACCGCGAAGGGGATCGCGGGCGGCTTGCCGCTCGGCGCCGTGACCGGCCGCACCCACCTGATGGACGCGGTGCATGCGGGCGGCCTTGGCGGTACGTACGGTGGTAATCCTGTTGCCTGCGCGGCCGCCCTCGGGGCGATCGAGGCGATGGAAAGCGGCGATCTCGCCGGGCGGGCGCGGCACATCGGCTCGGTGATGCTGCCCAGGCTGCGGGAGCTCGCGGCGCGTTACCCGGTGATCGCCGACGTGCGCGGCCGCGGCGCGATGCTCGCGGTCGAGCTGACCGCGCCGGGGACCATCGAGCCGGCTCCCGACGCCACGAAGCGCGTCGCCTCCGCCTGCCACAGCGCCGGCCTTATGGTGCTCACCTGCGGCACCTTCGGCAACGTGCTGCGGTTCCTGCCGCCGCTGGTAATCGGCGACGACCTCCTTGACGAGGGCCTGGCCATCCTCGCGGACGCGCTTAGCCACGAATAGCCAACGTGACGTCCATCGTTACGTCAATGATGACGTTGCGTGCGTCGCGCGCGACGTAAACAGGAGTAACCTCGGCACGCATGAATGGCTCCGCCGAGGAGGAGACATGAGTTCGGTCAGCGCAGCGGGTGGGCGGCGGATAGGGCCGATGGTTCTCGCCGTGATCTTGGTCATCATCGCCATCCTCGCGATCGTCGCCGGTGTCATCTACCTGACCAAGACCTCAGAGTCGCTGCCGAGCTACCTGCCCGGGCGACGTCACGGCAACACAGGTCATGACACCCTCCGCGCCGTCGGCTCGTTCGTTGTCGCGGCAATCGCCCTGATTGGCGCGGGAATCGCAATGCGAACGGGCCGCAAGTCGACGGTCCCGCGGGCTTAGCCAGGGAAGGGTCTGCCGCCACGGGCTGGCCCGCGGAGTTTGCCGGGCCAGCCCGTAAAGGCGCGGCAATGCGTGAGCGCGTTAGGAGGCGTTTGGCGCAATCCAACCCGCAGCGACCGGCCGAGCCGGTAGCGTGCGGCACGCAGAACAGGTTTCCCGAGGAGGACACGTTGAGTTCTATCAGCGCATCGGGTGGTCGGCGTGGCGGCACGGTGGCCCTCGCCGTGGTCGCGGCCGTGATCGCGTTGCTGTTCGCGATCGCGGGGGCCATCTACCTCACCAAGACCGCCGCGACGATCCCCAGCTTCCTTCCTGGCAAGGATCTCGCCAAGACCAAGAGCCACCACACCATCCGCGGTGTCGGCGCACTCGTCGTCGCGGTCGCACTTTTCGTCGTCGCAGGCATCTCGGTGGCGCGAAGCGGCAAGGCCAAGACGGCCGCGGGCGGCTGAGCCGAAGATTCAGGGCCGGGTTCCCGGGTTCCCCGTGAGCGCGATCCCGGCGCCGCGCGTGTCACGCGCCCACGGGGGAAGCCGGGTTCTACGTTTTTTTTTGTGTTGTTGTTGCTGCGCGCACCGAAACCGGGTTCTGGGTTAGGCGTTGACTCCGAAGCCGAGGTTCACCCCGCCGTGGCTCGGATCCAGCCAGCGTGACGTGACCACCTTCCCGCGCGTGTAGAAATGCACCCCCTCGGTGCCGTGCACATGCGTGTCACCGAACAATGACGCCTTCCAGCCGCCGAACGAGTAGTACGCCATCGGGACCGGGATAGGCACATTGATCCCGATCATGCCGACCTCAACCTGACTGGCGAATTGGCGCGCGGCGCCGCCGTCATTGGTGAAGATCGCCGTCCCATTGCCGTAGGGATTCGCGTTGATCAGCCCGAGCGCGGACTCGTAGGTGGGCAGGCGTACCACGCACAGTACGGGGCCGAATACCTCGTCGGTGTAGCAGCTCATGCCGGGCGCAACGTGATCGAGCACGGAAGGGCCCAGCCAGAATCCGGCCGGGTCGCCGCCAATGACCGGGTGGACGCGTCCGTCGATGGCCAGCGTCGCGCCCTCCTTGACTCCGCTGTCGAGGTATCCGGCCACCCTGTCGCGGTGCGGGCCGGTCACAAGCGGGCCCATTTCTGACCGCTCGTCATTGCCCGGGCCGACCCGGAGCTTGGCCACCCGGTCCTTGATCTTCTCGATGAGCTCGTCGCCCGACGGGTCAACCGCGGCCACGACCGAGATGGCCATGCACCGTTCCCCCGCCGACCCGAACCCGGCGGACACCGCGGCGTCCGCGGCCAGATCGAGGTCGGCGTCGGGGAGAACCACCATGTGGTTCTTGGCCCCGCCGAGCGCCTGGACCCGCTTGCCAGCTGCGGTCCCGTTCTCGTACACATACCGCGCGATCGGCGTAGAGCCGACGAAGCTGACGGCCTTGACGTCGCGATGGCCCAGCAGCGCGGCTACCGCTACCTTGTCCCCTTGGACCACGTTGAACACGCCGTCGGGCAGCCCCGCCTCGGCCCACAGTTCGGCGATCCGCACCGACGGGGACGGGTCTTTCTCCGAGGGCTTGAGCACGAACGTGTTACCGCACGCGATCGCGACAGGGAACATCCACATCGGGACCATCGCGGGGAAGTTGAATGGCGTGATGCCCGCCACGACACCGAGCGGCTGCCTGATCGAATACGAGTCCACGCGGGTGGAAACATTCTCCGAGAAGCCGCCCTTCAGCAGGTGCGGGATGCCGCAGGCGAACTCGATGACCTCAAGCCCGCGGGCGACCTCACCGGCGGCATCGGTTTCCACCTTTCCGTGCTCTGAGCTGATCAACGCGGCCAGCGCGGCGGACTCGCGCTTGACTAGCTCACGGAAGGCGAACAGGATCGACGCGCGGTTGGCGAGCGACGCCTGGCGCCAGGTCTCGAAGGCGGCCGAGGCGGCCGCGACGGCGGCGTCCACCTCGGCGGCAGACGCCAGGTCGACAAGCCCGGCGACCTCGCCGGTGGCCGGATTGTAGACCTCGCCGCGGCGCTGCGTTTCCTGCCCACTGCCCGCGTGCCCCGTGGTTACCTGCCCCGTGGTTACCTGCCCCGTGGTTACCTGCCCCGTGGTTACCTGCCCCGTGGTTACCTGCCCCGTGGTTACCTGCCCCGTGGTTACCTGCCCCGTGGTTACCTGCCCCGTGGTTATCTGCGCTGTGCCCAGCCACGGCCTACCGCCGATCCAGTGGGTGATATGGCGCGGGCTGTGGCCGGTATCGAAACCGCCGCTGCCTCGACCCGCGCTATTCATCGGGCGCTTCCTTCCTCCCTGTTACCCCAGCCCCTGTTGCCTCAGCCCCCGTTGCCTCAGCCCCCGTTGCCCCAGCCCCCGTTCCCTCAGCCCCTGTTCCCTCAGCATTGACCGCAGTGATCGCCTCGACCAGGATGCTGAGGCCCTCCTTCGCCTCCGCCTCCGACAAGACCATCGGCGGCGCCATCCGCAGCGTGTTTCCTGCCAGCCCGCCCTTCCCGACCAGCAGCCCGCGCGCACGGGTCTCTTCGAGCACCCGAGTGGCCAGCCGCGGGCTCGGCGCGCCGGTGCCAGGTTCGACGAGATCCACGGCGAACATCAGTCCCTTGCCGCGAATGCCGCCGACGGCAGGCAGCCGCCCGACCTGCTCGCGCAGCCCTTCGATGATCAGCCGGCCCAGCGCGCGCGCGTTGGCCTGCAGGTCGTGGTCGAGCACGTAGCCCAGGGTTGCGGCCGCCGCCGTGGTGGCCAGCGGGTTGCCGCCGAAGGTCGATATCCCCGCGGCGGGCAGGCCGTCCATCAGCGAGCCGCGGGCCACCACGCCACCGATCGCGAAACCGTTGCCCAGGCCCTTGGCGAACGTCATGATGTCAGGGGTCACACCGTGGTTGCCGATCCCCCAGAAACTGTCGCCGGTCCGGCCCCACCCGGTCTGCACCTCGTCGGAGACGAACAAGATTCCGTGGGCGTCGAGCACCTCTTTGTACGCACCAAACAGCCCGTCAGGCGCCATGGTGAACCCGCCAACGCCCTGCACGGGCTCGGCTATCAGGCAGGCGACGTCGCCGGCCGTCGCCGTGGCGAGCACGTACCGCAGATCCGCGACGCAGGCCGCGATGTACTCGCCGTCGGTCAGGCCGGCGAAGGCCGGTAGCTGCCGGTCGGCGCCGTGCAGGTAGTGCACGTTGACCGGGGAAAGCGATGACGGTTTCCAGCCGCGGTTACCAGTGATCGCTACGGCGCCGAACGAGCGGCCGTGGTAGCTGCCCCGCATCGCAAGGACCTGGTCACTGCGGCGGGCGCAGGTCGCGAGCAGCAGCGCGGTCTCGTTCGCCTCGGTGCCCGAGTTGACGAAGAAGACCTTGGCGTCCTCGATGCCGGACAGCCGGGCGACCTTCTCGGCCAGCTCGACCTGTTGCCTGATGAGGTACAGCGTGGAGGTGTGCACGATGCCGGTGGACAGCTGGCGCTGGACCGCCTCGCGCACCTCACGGACGTTGTAGCCGATCATGTTGGTGAGGATGCCGGCGAAAAAGTCCAGGTAGCTGCGGCCGCCGGAGTCGGTGATTCGGCTGCCCTCGCCGCTCACCAGCTCGATCGGGTGCTCATAATAGAGGGCCGCCCAGTCCGGCATAACAGCGCGGTGACGGGCGAGAAGATCAGAGTCTGCCATCTTCTTAGTCTGCCGGGCCACGCAGGCGCTGCCAACTGACGAAGTGTAACGCATATTCGCTCTCTGCTTACAATATGTATAAAAATTGATGCATAACGGCTGTCGCGGCGCGGACCACGGCTGCACGTGGCACACCCACCGGGTGACATCCGGGGGAAGGGACGCACCCATGCCGCCAAGGCTCGCCGAGGTACTGGCCCTGTACCGGTCGGTCGCGGCAAGCCCGAGGTGCTGGCCGGCGCCGACGGGCTCGACGCACCTGTGCGCTGGGTTCACGCGATCGACCACCCTGGCGCTTTGCCCGCCTGTTCGAAGACCAGCGTGAAGAGCCTGGAGCGCCAGGCCCATCGCACAGTCCTGGCAGGAATCCTCGCTCCCGCCTATGCGGACCCCGAGGACGCTGCGTTCCGTACCCGCGCGCTCGGCGTGCCCGTCTGCCCTGTCGGCGCCGGCTGCCCTGTCGGCGTCGGCTGCCCTGTCGGCGCCGGGCTCGATCGAGCGGGCACCGGGCTACCCGCGCGACGCGACGCGGGTACTGATCGGGTCATAGGGCGCCAGCTGGGGCTGCTGCCGGTTGCGCCGTGCGGCTACCGACGGCCGTCCGGGCCCCCGCCGAAGCCACTTTGCCGCCCACTGACCTGCGAGACCGCAGGATCCAAAGCCATCATGGGTATCGTCGCATCGCCCTGATGCGGTTCTTGCCGCGCCACCAGAACGCGCTCGCGGCTACGCGTCCGCTTGAGTTGTTCTTCCTGCACAGCCCGGACCTTCAGACCTCGGCACCTGGCTCGGGCACCATCGTCGGCGTCGACCGGTTGAGCGTCTCTCCCTGGAAGAAGGCGGGCTGAGTGAACCGCAAGGCGATCATCACAGCGACGCCAATCAGCAGCGTGACGAACGCGATCATGAAGACCCCGCCGATCCGCCAGTACGGCGGGAAGGGCATCAGCCACGACGTGTAACTGTTGCCTGTGGCCACGTCCCAGTCGCTCCACAGGCTCCAGATCCCGGCGCCGTACAGCATGACACCGCCAAGAGCCGGCAGGATGCCACGCATCCACAGGTCACGTGAGCTGCGCAGCAGCGACGCGCGGTAATACCAGATGCAGGCGAAGCCGGTCAGGCCGTAGTAGAAGGCGATGTAAAGCCCGATCGCGGTGACCGCGTCGGGGATCAGGTTCCCGCCCGAAAGGTAATTCACTGGGACGTAGAAGGCGATCGACACCGCGCCCATGACGATTGTCGACACCGTCGGCGTGAGGTAGCGGCCGTGCATCTTCTTGAACATCGCAGGCAGCGCCTTGTAGACGGCCATCGACAGGGTGGTACGTGCGGTCGGCAGGATCGTCGTCTGGGTGGAGGCGGCGGCGGAGCTGAGCACCATGAGGATCAGGAGGTGGCTCAGGAACGAGCCGAAGCCCGACGTGCCGAATACCGCGCCCCCGAGCACGGAGAGCACGTCGCCGGAGTTGTTGGGATTCGCGAGGCCGATGCCTGTGGTGCCGACCCCGGCGAACGACTGGGCTGAGACGATCACAAGCGCGTACGTGACGAGCAGCAGGATGGTCGAGATGATCGCGGCCTGGCCGGGCGTCTTGTCGCGCTCGGCGGTCTCCTCGTTGATCGAGACCGCGGTGTCCCAGCCCCAGTAGATAAACAGCATCAGCACAAGGCCGGAAACGAACGCCGATATGTGCGCGTGGAACGGATTGAACCAGGACAGCGTCGGGGTGATCGAGGTGGCGGGGTGGTGGCCGGTGCCGACCTTGATCAGCGCGACGATCGAGAGCGCGAGCAACATGACGACCTCGATGCCGAGCAGTGCCTTCTGGAAGTTCGCCGAGACCTCAATGCCGCGGTAGCAGATGTAGGTCATGGCGATGATCCACAAGATGCCGACGAGCAGCACCCAGCCGCTTGTCGGGTTGGCGCCGATGCTTTTCGCGTTGAAAAGCAGGAATACGTACTGGCCCGCGACCTGCGCGAGGCTCGCCATGACGAGCACGTCGGCGGCGACGATCCCCCATCCGCCCAGCCACCCGGTCCGCGGACCGAACGCCCTCGTGGCCCAGGTGAAGGTGGTGCCGCAGTCCGGGTCTGCCTTGTTCAGCTCGCTGTAGCCGATCGAGGTCAGGAACATCGGGATGAACGCGAGCACGGCCACGGCCGGTGACTGAAGGCCGACCGCGACGACGACCAGGCCAAGGGTGGCCGCGAGGCTGTAGGCGGGCGCCGTCGATGCGACTCCGATGACGATGCCGGACACCAGCCCGAGCGCACCGGTCTTGAGGCCCTTCTCCGCGGGCCGATCGACCGGCACGGACGCTTGATCGCGGACGCTCATGGCGTCCCCCTCCCCTTCGTGCCCGCACCCTCCTGGAGATCCGGACGCAACTTGGCCGAACGGTAACGCGCCCGACTGATCATGGCAACCTCCGCGCAGGTCAGAAAGCGTACGAGAGCGAAAAATGGTCGGCCGCGGGCTGGCGGCGTGTCGGGTGGGCGGGTGCGTGGGTGGGTGCACGAGTCGGGGCCGAGACCGATCCCGCAGGGGTTCGCAGCGACCGGTCGCGGCGGCCCTCGGGTGGCGTCCGGCCCGCGTCACGGACCTGCCGAGCGACCCGCCCCAGGGCTATTGGCCGCACGAGCTTCGGCATCACTGACGGGTATATGTGTGCTTTCAGTACCCATGGCCTGGTCCATGCCGATCTCGGCCCTCCCGGCGGTCAGCCCCCGATGTAGCTCATGACGTGCTTGACGCGGGTGTAGTCCTCGAACCCGTACATCGACAGGTCCTTGCCGTAGCCGGAATGCTTGAAGCCGCCGTGCGGCATCTCGGCGACGATCGGAATGTGCGTGTTGATCCAGACGGCGCCGAAGTCGAGCCCGCGCGCCATCCGCATGGCGCGGCCGTGGTCTTTTGTCCAGACACTCGCCGCAAGGCCGTACTTTACCCCGTTCGCCCAGCTCAAGGCCTCGTCCTCGGAACTGAACCGCTGAACGGTGATCACCGGGCCGAAGATCTCATCCTGAATCATCTCGTCGTCCTGCCGCAGCCCGTTCACGACGGTCGGGGCGAAGAAGAAGCCGCGGTCGCCTACCCGCTGGCCACCGGTGACCACCTGGGCGTGGCCCGGGCGGCGGTCCACAAAGCCCTGCACGCGGGCAAGCTGGTTCGCGTTGTTGAGCGGACCGTAGTCCGCGTCGGGCACATCGAGCCCGCCGACCTTGGTGCCGCGCGCCTGCTCAGCGAGCGCCGCGACGAGGTCGTCGGCGACGGCAGGACCGGCGAGCACCCGGGTCGCCGCGGTGCAGTCCTGACCTGCGTTGAAGTACGCCGCGCCGGCGATCCCGGCCGCGGTGGCCGCCAGGTCGGCGTCGTCGAACACGATGACCGGTGCCTTGCCGCCAAGTTCGAGGTGCACGCGCTTGAGGCCGGGCGCGGCGGCCGTGGCGACCTCGACTCCCGCGCGGACCGAGCCGGTGATCGACACCATCTGCGGGATCTCGTGCGAGACGAGAGCACGGCCGGTGTCGCGGTCACCGCAGACCACGTTGAACACGCCAGGGGGCAGGAACTCCGAGGCGATCTGGGCGAGCAGCAGGGTGCTCGCCGGCGTCGTGTCAGAGGGCTTGAGAACCGTGGTGTCACCGGCCGCGAGCGCGGGCGCGAACTTCCAGACCGCCATCATCATCGGGTAGTTCCACGGCGTCACCTGGGCGCAGACCCCGACCGGCTCGCGGCGGATCATCGAGGTGTGGTCGCGCATGTACTCCCCCGCCGCGCGCCCTTCGAGCAGCCGCGCCGCCCCGGCGAAGAAACGCAACTGGTCCACGACGGGCGGTATCTCCTCCGACATGGTCAGCGCCACCGGCTTCCCGGTGTTCTTGCACTCGGCCGCGACGATCTCGTCGGCACGCGCCTCGACCGCGTCGGCGAATTTCAACAGGGCGAGGCTGCGCTCGGCGGGCACGGCGTCACGCCAGAGCCCGAACGCGGACGCGGCGGCGCGCAGCGCGGCGTCAACGTCCTCGGGTCCTGACACCGGAGCCTGCGCGTAAACCTCGCCAGTCGACGGGTCGATCACGTCGCTCGTGCGCCCGGATTTGGCGTCGACGTACTCGCCATTGACGAAGTTACGCAGGGTGCTTGTCACGATAGGCCTCCTCGCACGCGGCTGATCAAAAGCCCGCGCAGCCAGCACGTACTGGTCTGGTCAGGCCGGGTCTTGAACTTTTGCAGATCATCGCAGCAGGTGCAAGCGATTCCGTCGTCCAGTTAGCTGATCGCAACGGAATCAGTTGACATTTTAGCGACGCGTGGCACGATTGCCCAGCGAGGAGGCATGCGATGGCCCACACCCCCGGGACCACCCCAGCCGCTGGCGAACTGGATGGGCAGCTGGCCCCTGACAAGGGGCGCAGACGCGTCGGCACGGCCAGCACCGGTGGCACTCAGGCCCGAATCCGCACGCTCGCGCCCGCTGTGGTGCTCGACGGAACCTCGATGCAGATCATCGAACAGCTGCAACAGGACGGCCGCCGGTCATACGCGGCGATCGGCAAGGCCGTCGGCTTGTCCGAGGCGGCCGTTCGGCAGCGGGTTCAGCGCCTGCTCGAGGCGGGAGTAATGCAAATCGTCGCGGTTACCGACCCGCTCACCCTCGGCTTCGGCAGGCAATGCATGATCGGGATCAAGTGCGGAGGTGACCCGGCGAGCGTCGCCAACGACCTGGCGGGTATGGAAGAAATCGACTACGTCGTCATGATCGCGGGCTCATTCGACCTGCTCATCGAGGTCGTGTGCGAGGACGACGATCACCTGCTGGAAATCCTGAGCCGGGTGCGGACGGTCCCGTCGGTGACGAGCACGGAGACTTTCGTCTACCTCAAGCTCCGCAAGCAGACCTACTCCTGGGGGACCCGATGACAGATCCGCATGGCGCCCAGCCGACGCCCGGTCACCAGCCAACGCCCCGTTACCAGCCGGGTTGCGGTCAATCGACAGGTCTTTCCGCCGCCGCCTTGCAGGAAGCGGCCAAGCGGAATCTTTGGTTGCACTTTACCCGGATGTCCGCATACGCCGGCGGCGACATCCCGCTGATCGTGCGCGGCTCCGGGCCGTACGTTTTCGATCAGCATGGCAAGCGGTATCTCGACGGGCTGTCCGGGTTGTTCGTCAGCCAGATCGGGCATGGCCGCAGGGAGGTCGCAGAGGCCGCGGCGCGGCAGGCATGCGAGCTCGCGTACTTCCCGCTGTGGTCCTACGCGCACCCGCGGGCCATCGAACTCGCCCAGCGCCTCGCCGACCGAGCGCCCGCCGATCTTGACCGGGTGTTCTTCACCACGAGCGGATCCGAGGCGGTCGAGTCCGCCTGGAAGCTGGCGAAGCAGTACTTCAAGGCGGTCGGCGAGCCTGACCGCTACAAGGTGATCAGCCGTGACATCGCCTACCACGGCACGTCGATGGGCGCGCTGGCCATCACCGCGCTCAGCGGGATCAAGATGCCGTTCGAGCCACTGCCGCCTGGCGGCGTCCGGGTGCCGAACACGAATTTCTACCGCGCGCCTGACTTCGTCTCCGCCGACCTGGCCACGTTCGGCAGGTGGGCGGCCGACGAGATCGAGCGGGCGATCCTGCGTGAGGGCCCGGAGTCAGTCGCGGCCGTGTTCCTCGAGCCTGTGCAGAACTCCGGCGGCTGTTTCCCGCCCCCGCCAGGGTATTTCCAGCGGGTCCGCGAGATCTGCGACAGGTACGGCGTGCTGCTCGTATCGGACGAGGTCATCTGTGCCTTCGGCAGGCTGGGCCACTACTTCGGCGCGGAGCGTTATGGATACAAGCCCGATATCATCACGTTCGCAAAGGGCGTGACGTCCGGCTACGCCCCGATGGGCGGCATGCTGATCAGCGAGCACCTGATGGAGCCATTCGCCGCGGGCGCCGGCACCTTCCTGCACGGGGTCACGTTCGCCGGCCACCCGGTCTCGGCGGCGGTCGCGCTCGCCAGCCTCGATGTGTTCGAAAAGGAAGGCCTGCTCGAGAACGTGCGGGCGAACGAGGGAGCGTTCCGCGCGACGCTGGAGGCGCTCCACGACCTGCCGATCGTCGGCGACGTGCGCGGCGACGGTTACTTCTACGGGATCGAACTGGTCAAGGACAAGGCCACCAAGGCCACGTTCGACCACGACGAATCAGAACGGCTGCTGCGAGGGTTCCTCTCTCAGGCACTGTTCGACGCCGGCCTGGTGTGCCGGGCCGACGACCGCGGTGACCCGGTCGTTCAGCTAGCGCCACCCCTGGTGTGCACACAAGAACACTTCGATGAGATGGAGCAGATCCTGCGGTCGGTGCTGACCGAAGCCTGGAGCCGGATCTGACCTTCCGGCCCTGGTCAAGGCCAGCGCCCTGCTCCACCCGTGCCAGCGTGCCGCGCCGTGCTCGCCTTGCTTGCCCGGTTCGGCACGCTGGCACGATGTGCCCGCCTTCCCGTTTCGGCGTGTTCGCTCAGCTGGCCCCCGGCCTGAAGCACCGAGAACATGCAAACAATGCACTAAACCTTACCCGCAAGGCCGCCAGCGGGCCGGACGACTCACTGCTCGCTGGCGCCGATTTCTCTTGAGTACGTGGTCCTTTGACTGGGTGACCCATTGAGTAGGTGATCCCTTAAGTACGTAGTCCCTGCGGGGGGCCACCGTGGGGCCACCGACATTGGCGGACACCCGGAACGAAGCCGCCGTTGCGAGTGTTCCCAGCCGCTCCAAGCGCGCCGCGTCCGGAGCGCCCGGCCAGTCGTCAGGGCGTCGTCGACGAGGAGCCGTTGCCGGCCGCTGAATCCCCGGCCTGCTGCGCCTTCGCGGCCTTCGCGGCCCGACGCCGTTTGATCCACATCCAGACAAACACTGCCACCTCCGTTGAGTACCCTGGCCTCCGCCGCGGACCGGCACTACAAACCCGGCGGCCGAAATTGTGGGTGCTTGCCGCTAAGGCTACGTTCGCGGAATAAAACGGGCAATGCATTTCCGAAGGTCGGCTGCTATTGCGAAACTGGCCGTTCGCCTTGTACCGGATTCGTGCCGAGCGGCGGTCCGCCCGCCAGCATGCGAGCGGGTCCAGACGGCAGCGCACGATTTGCTTCGATCCGCCCGTTCGTCAGCAGCTCAGCTGGGCGTATCCGCGCCGTACCGCGTCGTCGAGCAGGCAGGCGTCCCACGGCCAGGATCCTGCGGCGAGCGCGTCGGTTTCCGGTACCCCAGCCGCGTGCAGCCGATGGATCTGGCTCGCGACCTGGCCCAGTTCCTCGCCCTGGCTTGCCACGAACGCTGCATCTACGTGCGGGCCGTGGCCGGGCACGACCACGGCTCCTTCGGCCAGGCCAGATAGGGCCCGCGCCGCTCGGGGCCAGTCGAGCGGGAAGCTGTCAGGGCCGAATGCGGGCGGTGCGGACGATTCAATGAGATCCCCGGCGAACAGGACCGCCTGTGCGGGTTCACGATCCGTGCCCGTGGCGACGCTGGCTACCAGATCGTGCCTGGTGTGGCCGCGGCCGAGGTAGCTGAAGTGCACCTGCCGGTCGCCGAGGTCGGCTGCCGCCGACTCGGCGACAAGCTCGTCCGGCCATGCGAGCTCGAGCGACGCCATATCGGACCTGTAGGGCTCGCTGCGCGCGGCGAGGAACTCCTTTTGCTCCGCGAGCGTGCCGGCCGCATCGCGGGGCATCTGCGCCTGCGCCACAATCCGCGCGCCCGCAAACACGGCGTTACCGAACCAGTGATCGAAATGCGCGTGCGTGTTCATTACCCAGCGGACCGCATCCGCGCCGCCCGGTAGCTCGGCCAGGTCCGCGCGGAGCGTACGTGCCTCGCGCGGGGACGACAGCGTGTCGACCAGGAGCAGCCCGCCCGCGCCCGCGATCACTCCGACGTTCACGTCCCACGCCGGGTACCGCCGGTACCACACGCGGTCGCCAACCTCGATCCACGCCACGCCGACAGCTTGCCACGGCAGATCGCGCTGACGTTCCGCGGCTCGAGGCCAGTCGAGCGGGAAGCCGTCGGACCGACGGGCGGCGCGGGGTGGCTCGCGCCCGGGGCAGTCGTCCACCCAGTACTGGCTCACGGGTCGGCGACCGCCGGGATCCCCGCGGACCTGCGGTTAGGAGGTGGCCGACGGCATGAGACCGTACATGGGTGCCAAGCCGCTTGCCTGTCGACGGCCGGACGTTGCTCGCTGGAGCGTGTTACATCGCGTCCGCGGCGGTGTGCTGCGTGCTCGCGAGCAACGGCCACGCACCGTTCGGTGACCTGCACATCTACCGCGCGGGTGGCGCGGCGGTGCTGCACGGCGCTCGGCTCTACGACCTGCGGTTCGCCTGGAACCTCGGCTTCACCTACCCGCCGTTCGCCGCGCTCGTTTTCACCGCGTTCGCCGCGATGCCGTGGCCTGTGGTGCCGCCGGTTGTCACCACGATCAGTGTCGTCCTGCTTCCGGTAACGTTCTGGCTCGCGCTCCGGCTGCCACGCGGGCCACGCGCGCGACGCGGGCCACGCGTGCCATGCGCGCCGCATGGACCGCTCGGGCAGCTTGAGGACCACCGTGCCGCCACCCTCGCGCTCGCCGCAGCGACCGCGGCGGTCTGGCTGGAGCCGGTCCGGACCAATCTTGCCTATGGCCAGATCAACCTCGTGATCACGGCGCTCATCCTGTACGACCTCAGCAGGAGAGACTCGGCAAGGCTGAAGGGCGCGGCCATCGGGCTGGCGACCGGGCTCAAACTCACTCCGGCGATCTTCGTCCTGTATCTGGCCGCGACCCGCCGCTATCGCGCCGCCGCCGTGAGCGCCGGCACGTTCTCCCTGACGGTTTTGGCCGGATTCGCCGCCGCCCCATCGGACTCGGCCAGGTTCTGGGCGGGCACTTTCGTTAACCCGGCGCGTATCGGCAGGGTCGAGAACGCCGCGAACCAGAGCCTGCGCGGCGCCCTCGCGCGGGTACTGCACACGGCGAACGTTCAGCCATGGTGGCTCCCCGCAGCCGTCATCGTGGGCCTGGCCGGTCTAGGCCTCGCGGTGGCCGCCGCGCGCGGCGGCGACGAGGCCGCCGGATTTTCGCTCTGCGCGATTACCGCCCTGCTGGTTTCGCCGGTCTCTTGGTCGCACCACTGGGTGCTCGCCGTCCCCGCGCTGCTGCTTTGTGCTGTCAGCGGCTGGCGCGGCAGGTCACGCTGGCTGATCGCGGCGGCGACAGTCCTCGCCGTGGCCGGCTGGTCCAGGATCATCTGGCAGGTGCCCATCGGCCAAGGCCGGCATGCTGAACTGCGTCTGGATCCACTCCAACTCGGCTACAGCGACGCCTACGTGGCCGCCGGCCTCGCCGTGCTCGCGGTCGCGGCCTGGCGGCTGGCCCCCGGGCGGCTGGTCCCGCCGCGGCTGGCCGGAGCATCGAGAAGGGTCGGGGAGCACACGCATGACCGCAGTGACACCGATAGCGATGTGGTCACCGCCGCGCACCATCTCGGCGGCGCTGATGAGGTCGATGAGGTCCTGGGAGAGCCGCGCTGACACGGTCGCCGGACGAACCGCTGCACGCCTCCCACCCCGCCAGCACCACGGTCAGCCATCCTGGCCGCGACGAGGTCATCGCGAGCCAGCCGGCTGCCGCCCGCTGTGGACCTGCTCACGACGGGACCTATCGCCGGCGGCTGGACATCCTAGCGGAGCTCAGTCGGTGTCTCCTGACGCCCTGCCCATGATCGCGGTGGGAGCCGCATCCCGGACCGCCAGCAACCCACCGCGATCATTACAGCTGCGGATCAGCAGAACACGTAGCCCTTGCTGGTGCCATTCCAGCCGCACGTGTCGACTGTCGCGCCATGCGCGTCGCGCACCGTGGCCGTGTCACCGGTGTTGTTCCACACATACGACCGCCGACCCCAGTACAAGTTCACTGCGTTGTTGCGGCCCCTGCCGGTATGAATAAGGACGACCTTGCCGGGCCTAAGAGCGAAACGCCTGAACCTGTAGATGTGATGTTGCCTGTCACGCAGCGTCCAACCGGTCAGCGATACCGGATGTCGGCCGCGGTTCGTCAGTTCCACATACTCCCTGTTGAGCTGGGCGTTGGAACGCGTGTCCGGCCCGGGCGGGTTGTAGTAGACCTTGTAGATCTTGACCGGCGACGGGGGCGGCGGAGCCGTCGCGCCAGCCACTCCTGTCACGCTAGCGAGCACCGTCACTGTTGTGATCGCAGCTGCGCCGGTCAGCGCTGCAAGTTTGCGCGCGCCTAAGAACATAAATCCTCCTTGCGATCGGTTCACGATGAGCCCGCCGCGCAGGCCCCAGTGGCCTTTCGGAGCACCACAACAACAAGGGGACGCACTAACCGCTCCGGAAGGTGACCGCGTGCACACGCAAACTTGCGGAAATTATCCTCGCAAAAGCTGCCTGACCGGACATTTGCCGTCGATTTCCGGTTGCGGCAGCCGGACAGTCTCACCCTCAACGGGTGATGACGCTAAGTGTTTGATTTGTCACGTTAATGGTATGACACAGGCACGCGACCGGGCAGACCGGGGCGCGCAAGGCGGGCCGGGCGCGCGAGGCTCTTTCCGGAGCAGGCGGCCCTCGGTGCGCCTCATCCTGATCCTCGTACTCGCCGCCGCCGTCATCGCGTTCATCGCGGGGAATACCAAGCAGACATCGATCCGCGTAATTGTGCCGGTCGTCACGATGCCGCTGTGGCTCGCGCTCGTCGGTACCGCGGCCATCTCGCTGCTCGTCGGCTGGCTGCTGGCCCGGCGCAAGTGACCGAGCCACCCTGTCATAGTGGAACCGGCCGCGTCGAAATTCGTTCCGACGTACGCGCGGGAGTGCGACGACGAGAACGCGCCCGGGCTCTTCCTGCCGCCGGCCAGTTCCCGTACGGCGCGGCTCACACATCCGAGCTCCAATACCTGTTCGACTTTCCGATCACCGCGTTTCCAGGCGTGATCTCGCCGCCGCGACAACAGCGAGCTGGCAGTGGCGATGAAACGGTACTGGACGAACCTCGCCAAGCGCGGATTCCCCTCCTCGTCCGCGCAGACATGTGGCCGCGCTTCGGCAGCGCCAGCCACCGGGCGCTTTCGCTGACCCGTCACGGCCGCATGGCGAGACCGGCTTCGCCGCCGAACATCACCGCGCGTCTTGGGCTCTGGCATGCAAGCACCGTTCTCGCGGCCGATAACGCCAGGATCAGCGTAGGCGGCAACAACGTCGAAGCAGGCACAAAGAGATCCGTGCGCCGCCGCGAGCATGGAACGTGAACTCGCTAAATTCAGAAGTTGACTTGACAATCGATTGCGCGCCGATAATCTTTCCATTGCTGGTTTAGACAATAATGGACGACCAAGCGTAGCCGGACGTCAGGAGAGAGTAATGGCTCAGAAAGTCCAGGTGTCTGTCATCTGCGACCTGCCCCACAGTCGCGAGGCCGAAGGTGAGGAGACCGTCGCCTTCTCATTTGATGGCACCGCCTATGAGATCGACGCATGTCCCGAGCATGCGAAGGAACTTCGCGAGAAGATCAGCCCCTTCGTGGAACACGCCCGCAGGGCGTCGGCGCAAGGCCGTGGCCGCAAGCGCCAGTCCCAGCCGAGCACGGGCCGCCAGCAAAGCGCCCAGATCCGTGAGTGGGCAAAGGACCGCGGCCTGAAAGTGAACGAGCGTGGTCGTATACCCGCCTCTATCGTGGCGGAGTACGAGTCCGCACGCTGAACGGCACTCGCCGGGGCTCTGCGCGGTATGCGAACCGGAGCCCCGGCGGTAGGTCCTCATACAGTTCACAGTTCCACACTATGGAAGTAACAGCCAGCCTGAGTCGTTTCTCGCGCTATTTTGAGTTCCCTACGCATGGACGCCATCACATTCTGATAGATGGCTTCTCCGCATGCAGGGTGATCGGCAAAGTCGCGCGGTTGGGATCATCTCCTTCCCGGTTCTTCCGGTAAGACGCCTAGCAGGGCGAGGACGGAGTCCAGGCGCCGGGACAGGTATTCCAGGCCGCGGGCGATGTTGGC
>Ga0335079_10003209_pt1 | contig 18905 bp, 21 predicted proteins | sample Lox_Sample_33_FD_206719 | JGI IMG/M metagenome (GOLD analysis project Ga0335079, IMG submission 206719) | Soil microbial communities from Loxahatchee National Wildlife Refuge, Florida, United States - Lox_Sample_3.3 | ecosystem: Environmental > Terrestrial > Soil > Wetlands | place: USA... | reverse complement strand
CAGCACCGCGCGCTCGAGCTGGGCGAGCAGCCGCTTGGCCTCCTCGAGGAAGCGGGCGCCCTCGGGAGTGAGCTCGACGCGCCGGCGCGTGCGCGCGAGCAGCGTCGCGCCGACGCGCGCTTCCAGGGCGCGGATCGAACGCGACAGCGGCGGCTGCGAGATGTGCAGCGCCTCCGCCGCGCGGCCGAAGTGCAGCCGCTCGGCGACCGCGATGAAATGGCGCAGCTGGCGCAGCTCGGGGATATTCATACCCACAAGGTATCAATGACCGACTTCTATTGTATTGGATTGGAATTATGCGCGAGCCGTAGACTCGCGCCTTCGCTCCCTTGGAGGCTGCCATGGCCGACTCGCTCAACCGCCGCTCCAGGCTGATCACCGCCGGGCCCGCACGCTCCCCGAACCGCGCGATGCTGCGCGCCGTGGGCTTCAAGGACGGCGATTTCGACAAGCCGATCGTCGGCGTGGCCAACGGCCACTCCACGATGAATCCCTGCAATGCCGGCATCCAGCCGCTCGTCGACAGTGCGATAGAGGCGCTCGAGGCCGCCGGCGCCAAGCCCCAGGTGTTCGGCTTTCCCACGGTCACCGACGGCATCGGCATGGGCACCGAGGCGATGAAGTATTCGCTCGTGTCGCGCGAAGTCATCGCCGACGCGATCGAGACCGCAGTGAACGGCCAGGCCATGGATGGCGCGCTCGTGGTGGGCGGCTGCGACAAGAACATGCCCGGCGGCATGATGGCGCTCGCGCGCATGAACGTGCCCGGGGTCTTCGTCTACGCCGGCACCATCAAGCCGGGCAAGTGGAAAGGAGTGGATCTCACGATCGTGTCGGCGTTCGAGGCCGTGGGCGCCTACACCGCCGGCAAGATGAGCGAGGAGGACTTCATCGGCATCGAGAAGAACGCCTGCCCCTCGGTGGGTGCCTGCGGCGGGCAGTACACCGCGAACACCATGTCCTCCTCGTTCGAGGCGCTCGGCATGAGCCTGCTCGGCTCCTCGCAGATGGCCTCGCCCGATCGCGAGAAGGCGGATTCCGCCGCGGAATCCGCGCGCGTGCTCGTGGAGGCGATCCGCCGCAACCTCAGGCCGCGCGACATCATCACGCGACGCAGCATCGAAAACGCGGTCGCCCTGGTGATGGCCACCGGAGGCTCGACCAACGCGGTGCTGCACTACCTGGCGATCGCCTCGGCGGCAGGCGTGAAGTGGAGCATCGACGACTTCGAGCGCGTGCGCCGCAAGGTGCCGGTGCTGTGCGACCTGAAGCCTTCAGGCAAGTACGTCGCGGTGGACTTCCACCGCGCGGGCGGCGTTCCGCAGGTGCTGAAGATCCTGCTCGCCAACGGCGTGCTGCACGGCGAGTGCATGACTATCCACGGCCGCACCATGGCCGAGATGCTCAAGGACGTGCCCGCGGAGCCGCGCAAGGATCAGGACGTGATCCGGCCCTGGTCGAAGCCCCTCTACAAGCAGGGCCACCTTGCGATTCTGCGGGGCAACCTCGCGCCCGAAGGCTGCGTGGCGAAGATCACCGGGCTCAAGAAGACCTCGATCACGGGGCCGGCGCGCGTATTCGACTCCGAGCCGGCGGCGATGAAAGCGATTCTCGCAGGCAAGATCAAGCCGGGCGACGTGATCGTGATCCGCTACGAAGGACCGAAAGGCGGCCCGGGGATGCAGGAGATGCTCGCGCCCACCTCGGCGCTCATCGGCCAGGGCCTGGGGGAGTCGGTGGGACTGCTCACCGACGGGCGCTTCTCGGGCGGCACCTGGGGCATGGTCGTGGGCCATGTCGCGCCGGAAGCTTATGTGGGCGGCACGATCGCGCTGGTGAAGAACGGCGATTCCATCACCATCGATGCCAAGAAGCAGCTGATCCAGCTCAACGTGCCGGCGAAGGAGATCGCCGCGCGTCGCAGGAAGTGGAAGGCGCCCAGGCCGCGCTACACGCGCGGGCTGATGGCGAAGTACATGCGGCTGGTGAGCACGGCGTCGAAGGGCGCGATCACCGACTCAGAAGCTTGAGCCCGGCTGCCCGAGGAATTCGATTTCCTCGGGCGTGCTCGCGCGCCCGAGCGCGGCATTGCGGTGCGGAAAGCGGCCGAACCGGCGCACGACCTCGTAGTGCTTGCGCGCCCACTCGAAGTTCGAGTTGCCCTCGAACAGGCGCAGCGACCGCTCCTGATCCTGCAGGTCCTCGCTGTGCTCGAACGGCAGGTAAGCGAACGTGCGCTCGTCGGGCGTGAGCGCGCGGTCCCAGCCGCGATCCACGATGGCACGCGCGGCTTCGCGCGCGATCGGATCGGCCGCGAACGCGCGCGCCGTGCCGCGAAACATGTTGCGCGGAAACTGGTCGGTGACGATCACCAGAGCGAGGCAACCGCGCGGCTCCTGCATCCAGCCCGAAAGTCCCCGGGCCGCCGCGAGATCGTAGATCGTCAGGAAACGCGAGCGAATTTCGGCGTCGAAGCTCGCGTCCTTGGCAAACCAGCTCTTGGGATCGCGCTGAAACCAGAAATCGAGAACCTCGGCGGGCTGCATGGCCGCATCTTGCCTGTCAACGGATCGGTCTGCCGCGCGTTGAAGGCCGGACTGAGGTAGCATGCGCCCATTTTCAACCCACAGGAACCCCATGAAATCACTGATTGTTTCCGGTGGCCTGCTCGCGCTCTGCGCCGCGCTGCCGGCGCAGGCGAACGAAGAGCTCGCCAAGAAGCACCTTTGCCTGACCTGCCACGTGGTCAAGGGTCCGAAAACCATCGGCCCGGCCTATGCCGACGTCGCCAAGAAATACGCCGGCCAGAAAGACGCGGAAGCGAAGCTCGTGGAGAAGGTCAAGAAGGGCGGGCAGGGCGTCTGGGGCCAGGTGCCGATGCCGCCGAATGCCGCGGTGCCCGACGCCGACATCAAGGCGCTCGTGAAATGGATTCTGTCGATCAAGTAGCGCGATCGCGCGCGGCAGCATGAGAAAAGGCCGGGAAGACCGGCCTTTTTTTCGCCCTGCGGTATCATTGAGTCGCCGTTTCGCAGAGGAAGATTCCATGGACAAGTCGAAGATCGCGTTGACCGTGCTCGCCGTCGCCGTCGGCCTGATCGGCTGCGGCGAACAGAAGCAGCCCGCGCCCAAGCAGGAGGCGAAGACCGAGGCGCCGGCCGCGCCGCCGACGATCGAGATCAAGATCGGCCACGTCGCTCCGCTCACCGGCGGCATCGCTCACCTGGGCAAGGACAACGAGAACGGCGCGCGCCTGGCGATCGACGAGGCGAACGCGGCGAAGATCAAGATCGACGGCAAGCAGGCGAACTTCGTTCTCGTCCCCGAGGACGACCAGGCCGATCCCAAAGTCGGCACCACGGTGGCGCAGAAGCTCGTCGACGCCAAGGTGGCGGGCGTCGTCGGCCACCTGAACTCGGGCACCACGATCCCGGCCTCGGCGATCTACAACAGCGCCGGCATCCCGATGATCACGGGCTCGGCCACCAATCCCAAGCTCACCGAACAGGGCTTCAAGGTGACGTTCCGCACGGTCGGTCGCGACGACCAGCAGGGCCCGGCGATCGCGAGCTACCTGGCCGCGACCAAGAAGCCGAAGCTCGTCGCCGTGATCGACGACGCCACGGCGTACGGCGAAGGCATCGCCAACGAGGTCGAGAAGACGCTGAAGGCCGCTCACATCAAGGTGCTGCCGCGCGAGAAGGGCACCGACAAGACCACCGACTGGAAGGCGGTGCTCACCAAGGTGAAGGGCAAGAACGCCGACGCGGTGTTCTACGGCGGCATGGACGCGACCGGCGGCCCGCTCGTCAAGCAGGGGCGCGAGCTCGGCATGAAGGCGGTGTTCTCCTTCGGCGACGGCGCCTGCACCGACGAGATGGTGAAGCTCGCGGGCGCCGCGGCGGAGGGCCTGCTGTGCTCGCAGGCGGGCATCCCGCCGCAGGCGGCCGACAAGAAATTCCTCGACGCCTACAAGAAGAAGTTCAACGTCGACCCGATCCTGTACGCGCCGTTCACCTACGACGGCGCGAACCTGCTCATCGAGGCGATGAAGAAGGCGAACTCGGCCGACCCGGCGAAGTACCTGCCCGAGCTCGCGAAGATCGATTATCAGGGCGCCACGGGCAAGATCGCCTTCGACGAGAAGGGCGACCGCAAGGACGCCGAAATGACGATCTTCACCATGAAGGACGGCAAGCTTGCGCCGGTGGCGATCATCAAGAGCGGCAAGACGATCGCCTACGAGGATTTCGTGAAGTCTTCGGCGCCCGCGCCGGCCGCCGAAGCGCCCAAGGCCGAGCCCGCGAAGAACGCGCCGAAAGAGGAAACCCAAAAGTAGCCTCGCGCCTGTCCGCGACCAGAGACGGCACCTTCGGGTGCCGTTTTTTTGCTAGGCTCGGGCCGCCGTGGACATCTTCGTTCAGCAGCTGGTGAACGGCCTGACGCTCGGCGCCGTCTACGCGATCGTCGCGCTCGGCTACACGATGGTCTACGGCATCATCCAGCTCATCAACTTCGCGCACGGCGAAGTGGTGATGATCGGCGCGATGGTCGCGTTCACGGTGATCAACGCGATCGCGGGATCGGGCCTGCCGCCGCTCGTCGTGGTGCTCGCGGGCACGGCCTGCGCGATACCGGTGTGCATGCTCGCGGCGTACGCGATGGAGCGGCTCGCCTATCGGCCGCTGCGCGGCGCGCCGCGCCTGGCGCCGCTGATCACCGCGATCGGCGTGTCGATCATCCTGCAGCACGTGGCGATGCTGGTCTGGAGCCGCAACGTGCTCGCGTTTCCGCAGATCATCCCGCTCACGACCTACGCTTTCCTCGGCGCGACGATCACGGGCGTGCAGCTCGCAATCGTCGGGCTTTGCTTCGCGATGATGGCGGCGCTCGCGCTGCTCGTGTACCGCACTCGCCTGGGCACCGCGATGCGCGCCACGGCGCAGAACGCGCAGGTCGCCAGGCTCATGGGCGTGGACGTGAACCGCGTCATCGCGGCGACCTTCGTGATCGGCGCCGCGCTCGCCGCGGTCGCAGGCGTGATGGTCGGGACCTACTACGGCGTGGCGCAGTACACGATGGGTTCGGTGCTCGGTCTCAAGGCCTTCGCCGCAGCGGTGCTCGGCGGCATCGGCAACATTCCGGGCGCCATGCTCGGCGGCCTCCTGCTCGGCGTGGTCGAGGCGCTGGGCGCCGGCTACATTGGGGATCTTACGGACCTGTGCCGCTACGGCCTGGGACCCGCGCAGGCCTGCGCCGACGGCGGGCACTTCGTGCTGTTCGGCTCCAACTACCAGGACGTGTTCGCGTTCGTGGTGCTGATCCTGGTGCTCGTGTTCCGGCCCTCCGGGCTGCTCGGCGAGCGGGTAGGAGACCGCGCATGAAGCCGAGACCCCGGGTCTGGGCCGGCGTCGCGCTGGTCGCCACCACGCTGCTCCTGCTGCCGTTCGCGCTTTCTCTGGCCGGCACCGCCTGGGTGCGCATCGCGAACCTCGCGCTGCTTTACGTGCTGCTCGCCCTCGGCCTCAACATCGTGGTCGGCTTCGCCGGGCTGCTCGATCTCGGCTACATCGCCTTCTACGCGGTCGGCGCCTACGCCTACGCGCTGCTCGCGAGCCCGCACTTCGGCCTGCACCTGCCTTTCTGGGCGATCCTGCCGGTCGGCGCCGGGCTCGCGGCGCTGTTCGGAGTGCTGCTCGGTGCGCCCACGCTCAAGCTGCGCGGCGACTATCTCGCGATCGTCACGCTCGGCTTCGGCGAAATCGTGCGCATCTTCCTGAACAACCTCTCGCAGCCAGTGAACATCACGCGCGGGCCGCAGGGCATCGCCGGGATCGATCCGGTGCGCATCGGCGGCGTGGACTTTTCGAAAACCGACAGCCTGCTCGGCCTGAGCGTCAGCGGCCCGATGAAGTACTACTACCTGCTGCTCTCGCTGCTGCTCGCGATCGTGGTGATCAACGTGCGCCTGCAGAATTCGCGCATCGGGCGCGCTTGGGAGGCAATCCGCGAGGACGAGGTCGCCGCGCGCGCGATGGGCATCGACACCACGCTCGTCAAGCTGCTCGCGTTCGCGCTCGGCGCCTCCTTCGGCGGCGTCGCGGGCGGCATGTTCGCCGCGATCCAGGGCTTCATCTCGCCCGAGAGCTTCGTGCTGGTCGAATCGGTCATGGTGGTGTCGATGGTGGTGCTGGGCGGCATGGGCAATATTCCCGGCGTGATCCTCGGCGCGCTGCTGCTCTCGTTCGTGCCGGAACTGCTGCGCTATACGGTCGAGCCGGCCCAGATGAAGCTCTTCGGCCGCATGCTCGTCGAGCCCGAGGTGCTGCGCATGCTGATCTTCGGGCTCGCACTCGTGCTGGCGATGCTGTTCCGTCCCGCCGGGCTGCTGCCCTCTGCGGTGCGCAAGCGCGAGCTCACCCGCCATGAGTGAGCTGCTCCGGGCCAGCGGCGTCAGCAAGCGCTTCGGCGGCGTGCTCGCCCTATCGGACGTCTCTTTCGCGATTGCGCGGGGCGAGATCTATGGGCTCATCGGCCCCAACGGCGCGGGCAAAACGACGCTGTTCAACCTGCTGACGGGCATCTATCCGCCCGACGGCGGCGCTTTCGTCCTGGCGGGCCGCAAGCTCGAGAGCCTGAAGCCGAATCAGATCGCCGCCGCGGGCATCGCGCGCACATTCCAGAACATCCGCCTGTTCGCGAGCCTGTCGGCTCTGGAGAACGTCATGATCGGCCGGCACGTGCGCACGCGCGCAGGCGTGCTCGGCGCGATCCTGCGCGACGGCGCGACCGTCGCCGAGGAGCAGGCCATCGAGCGGCGCGCGTTCGAGCTGCTCGACTACGTGGGTATCCGCGCGCGCGCGAACGAAGCCGCGGGCGGCCTGCCGTACGGCGACCAGCGTCGTCTCGAGATCGCGCGCGCGCTCGCGACCGATCCCGCGTTGCTCGCCCTCGACGAGCCGGCCGCCGGCATGAACGCGGCGGAGACGCTCGCGCTGCGCGCGCTGCTCGAGCGCATCCGCGCCGACGGCGTCACGATTCTGCTCATCGAGCATGACATGCGCCTGGTGATGAACGTTTGCGACCGCGTGCTGGTTCTCGACTACGGCGAGAAGATCGCGGAGGGACCTCCGGCCGAGGTTCAGCGCGACGCGCGCGTGGTCGAGGCCTACCTGGGTGGCGCGCCGGCGGGCGGGGGGACGGCCGATGCTGCTTGAAGTCCGCGGCCTCGAGGTGAGCTACGGAGGCATCCGCGCCGTCAAGGGCATCGACCTGCAGGTCGGCGAGGGCGAGCTCGTGTGCCTCATCGGCGCCAACGGGGCCGGCAAGAGCACCACGCTGCGGGCGATCTGCGGCCTGCTGCCCGCGCGCGGGGGGCTGATCCGCTATGCCGGCGAGAACGTCGCGCGCATGCAGACGCATGAGCTGCCGCGGCGAGGCCTCGTGATGGTGCCCGAAGGCCGAGGCATCTTTGCGCAGCTCACGGTGGCGGAAAACCTGGCGATGGGCGCCTACACGCGCAACGACGCCGAGGTCGCCCTCGATGTCGAGCGCCAGTTCCAGACGTTCCCGCGCCTGAAGGAGCGCCGCACCCAGGTGGCGGGCACGCTCTCCGGAGGCGAGCAGCAGATGCTCGCGATCGCGCGCGCGCTGATGGCGCGGCCGAAGCTGCTGCTGCTCGATGAGCCCTCGATGGGGCTCGCGCCGCGCCTGGTGGCCAAGATCTTCGAGATCGTGCGCGAGATTGCGGCGCGCGGCATGACGATTCTGCTCGTGGAGCAGAACGCCCGCCTCGCGCTGGAAGTGGCGCGCCGCGGCTACGTCATGGAGTCGGGCAGCATCGGCCTTGCGGGCGAGGCGAGGTCTCTGCTCGAGAATCCGCGCGTGCGCGAGGCCTATCTGGGCGAGGCCGCCTAGGTCGCGGCGAGATCGGCCTGCGTGGTGAAGCTGTCGGCGTAGAACTCGTCTTCCGGCAGCCCGCAGCTCGCGGCGAAGTCTCTGCGCGCCGCGTCTACCATCACGGGCACGCCGCAGGCGTAGACCTGGTGGCCGGAAAGATCCGGGAAGTCCTGCATCACCGCGCGATGCACGAAGCCCGTGCGGCCGCGCCAGTCGTCCTCGGGCCGCGCATCGGAGATCACGGGCACGTAGCGGAAATTCGAGTGCTCGGCCGCCCACTGCCCGGCGAGTGCGTTCATGTAGAGGTCCTTCGGTCGCCGGCCGCCCCAGTAAAGCGTCGCGGGCCGCGCGATGCCCTTGTGGAACATGTGCTCGAGCACGGCCTTGATCGGCGCGAATCCGGTGCCGGAGGCGACGAACACGATCGGCTTGTCCGAGTCCTCGCGCAGGAAGAAGGTGCCGAACGGGCCTTCGCAGCGCAGGATGTCGCGTTCCTTCATCTTCGCGAAGACGTGGTCGGTGAACTGCCCGCCCGCGACGTGGCGCACATGCAGTTCGATGAGTTCGGCCGCGTGCGGCGGTGTCGCGATCGAGAAGCTGCGGCGGCTGCCGTCCTTGAGCAGGAAGTCGATGTACTGGCCCGCGAGGTAGACGAGCTTCTCGTTGGCCGGCAGCTTGAGCCTCAGCAGCATCGCGTCGTCCGACAGGCGCTCCATCTGCTGCACGCGGCAGGGCAGCTTCTTGACCTGGATGTCCTTCGCTGCGCCGATCGTGCGCGCCTCCAGCACCAGGTCGCCGTGCGGCTTCGCCTGGCAGACGAGCACCTTGCCCTGCGCCTTTTCCGCGTCGGTGAGCGTCTTTGCCTGGTAGACGCCGTAGTCCACGGTGCCCGACAGGATCCTGCATTTGCAGGTGCCGCACGCACCGTTCTGGCAGCCGTAGGGCAGCACGAAGCCCTGGCGCAGCGCCGCCGCGAGCACGGTTTCGCCTTCCTCGACCTGGAACTGGTGACCGCTCGGCTGCAGGGTGACGGTATGCATCTCGCTACAATGGTGTCGATGAATCGCCTGTTGATTTCCGGCTACGGCGACGTTGCGCGCCGTGCCCGGGCCTTGCTCGAATCCCGCTTCGCGCTTCGCGTCCTGTCCCGCGCGCAGGGCCTGGACCTCGATCGGCCGGCGAGCCTCGCTCGGCTCGAGGCCGCGGACGCGGTGCTGCACTGCGCGCCGCCGCCCGCGGCCGGCGCGGGCGATACCCGCACCGCGAACCTGCTTACTGCGCTCGAAGGCACGCGGATTCTACCAACCCGCTTCGTCTACATCAGCACGAGCGGCGTCTATGGCGACTGCGGCGGCGCGCGCGTCGACGAGACGCGCGCGATCAATCCGCAAAGCGCGCGCGCGCAGCGACGCGCAGACGCAGAGTCGCGGCTTGCACTATGGTGCAGGGATCGCGGCGTCGCGCTGATCGTATTGCGCGCGCCGGGGATCTACGCGGCGGACCGCCTGCCCATCGCGCGCCTGCGCGCCGGCACCCCGGTGCTACGCGACGCGGATGACGTCTACACCAGCCACATCCACGCCGATGACCTTGCTGCGATCTGCTCGCGCGCGCTCGAGCCCGAGGCACCCCCAGGCATCTACAATGCGTCGGACGATTCGCAGCTGAAGATGGGCGAGTGGTTCGATCTCATCGCCGATCGTCTGGGCCTGCCGCGCCCACCGCGCATCGCGCGCGCCGAGGCGGCCGGCCGCCTGCCGCCGGAGCTGCTGTCGTTCATGGGCGAATCCCGGCGCCTGGACAACGCGCGCCTGAAGCGGACGCTCGGCATCCGCTTGCGCTATCCGACGGTGCGGGAGGGGCTGGAGCATGCGCACGCTGCTCGTCTTCACGAACCTGCCTGACCGCGCGGCCGCCGAAACGCTGGCCGACGCGCTGATCACGCGGCGCGTCGCCGCCTGCGTGAACATTCTCGCTCCTTGCCGGTCAGTTTACCGGTGGAAGAACGACCTACGGCATGACGAGGAGCATCCGGTGCTGATCAAGACGACCGCGGAGCGCTATGGCGCGCTGGAAGCCGCGATCCGCGCGGCGCACCCCTACGAGCTGCCCGAGATCGTCGCGGTGCCGATAGAGCTCGGCCTGCCGGCCTACCTCGACTGGGTTGCATCCGAAACCGCCGTCGGCCGATGATCCGAGCCCTGCTCCTTCTCTTCGGTTCCTTCCTCGCAATCGCCGCGCATGCGGTGAACCCGAGCGACCTGCTCGAGCCGGAGAAGGCATTCCGCATGTCGGTTCGCCCGCTGGATGCGGGCGCCGTCGAAGTGCGCTTCGACATCGCCGAGGGCTACTACCTGTATCGCGAGCGCTTCCGCTTCGCGCTCGCGCAGGGTTCGGCGGCGAAGCTCGGCGCGCCGCAATTTCCCTCCGGCATCCGCAAGAAGGACGAATTCTTCGGCGACGTGGAAATCTACCGAAAGCAGGTCGCGATCCGGCTGCCGGTCGAAGGCTCGGCGGGAGCCCTGGAGCTCACGGTCACCTCGCAAGGCTGCGCCGATGTCGGCGTGTGCTATGTGCCGATGGACAGCAAGGCGAGGATCCAGCTCGCGGGCTACGCGCCGCCGCCCGCGGGCGCGCCGGCAGCGCCGGCGCCGGAATTCACGCTGCAGGTGAGCGACTTCGAGGTGGCGCGCCTGTTCCACTCCGGCGGACCGCTGCTCGTGCTCGCGAGCTTCCTCGGCTTCGGGCTCCTGCTCGCGTTCACGCCTTGCATGCTGCCGATGATCCCGATTCTTTCGGGCATCATCGTCGGCGAGGGCCGGGAGCTCGGCAAGCTGCGCGCGCTCCTGCTCTCGCTCGCCTACGTGCTGGGCATGGCGATCACCTACGCGGTAGCGGGCGTGGTCGCAGCCTGGTCCGGAACGATGCTCGCGGCCGCGCTGCAGAATGCCTGGGTGCTGGGCGCCTTTGCGCTCGTGTTCGTCGCGCTTGCGCTGTCCATGTTCGGCCTCTACGACCTGCAGCTGCCGGGGTTCCTGCATCACCGCCTGCATGCGGCGCACGGGCGGCTGCGCGGCGGGCGCATCGCTTCGGTCGCGGCGATGGGTGCGCTCTCGGCAATCATCGTCAGCCCGTGCGTGGCGGCGCCGCTCGCGGGCGCGCTGCTCTACATCGGCCAGACGCGCGACGTCGCGCTGGGCGGATCGGCGCTGTTCTCGATGGCGCTCGGCATGGGCATCCCGCTGCTGGTGATCGGCGTGTCCGAGGGCGCGCTGCTGCCGCGCTCGGGGCCGTGGATGCTGCGCGTCAAGCAGGTCTTCGGCGTGCTGCTGATCGCGGTGGCTGTCTGGATCGTGTGGCCGGTGCTGCGGCCTGCGAACGGGGGCACCGCGTTCGTGCGCGTGGGCTCGGTCGCCGATCTCGAGCAAAAGCTGCAGTCGCCAGGACGGCCGGTGATGCTGGACTTCTACGCGGACTGGTGCGTGAGCTGCAAGGAAATGGAGGCGTTCACCTTCAGCGAGGCGCGCGTCAAGCCGCGCCTGGATCGCATGCTGCTGCTGCAAGCCGACGTCACCGGCAACACGGACGAGCACAAGGCCCTGCTCAAGCGCTTCCACCTGTTCGGACCGCCGGGCATCATTTTCTTCGACGCGCAGGGCCGCGAGCTCGAAGGACTGCGCGTGATCGGATTCCAGAGCGCCGAGCGCTTTCTGAAGACGCTGGATCTCGCCGAAGCGCCGTGAGGTTCCGGCATATCACGGGCCTGGATCACGCGATGATCCTGGTGCGCGACCTCGAGCGCGCGCGCGACACCTACGAGCGCCTGGGCTTCACGCTCACGCCGCGCGGCCTGCATTCGCTCGGCTCGCGCAACCACTGCGCCATGTTCGGCCGCGACTATCTCGAACTGATGGCGCTGCCGGCGGTGCCGCCGCCGGCGTACCGGTATTTTGCCGATTTCCTCGCGCGTGGCGAAGGCGTCGGCGCGCTCGCGCTCGCAACGGACGACGCGGCGGCGGCGCACACCGAGCTCTTGCGCGCGGGGGTCGCCGCAGATGCGCCGCTCGCCCTGTCGCGTCCGGTCGAGGGCCTTGGCGAGGCGCGCTTTACGCTCGTGCAGCTGCCGCCCGATCTCACCCCGGGCCTGCGCACCTTCCTCTGCCAGCACCATACGCGCGAGCTCGTCTGGCGCCCGGATTGCCAGCGCCATGCCCTGGGCGCGCTGGCGATCGACGCCGTGACCGTCGCGGCGCCCGATCCGGAGCAGTACGGCACGCTGCTCAGCGGGCTGCCGGTGGAAATCCTGCGGGCGCCGATCGCGGCGGTGACGGCGCTGCGCATCCGCGTGGCCGACCGCGCGCAGGCCGCTGCGGTTCTTCAGCGGGGCGGCTTCTCGCCTGCGGCGCTCGCCGACGGTACGCTCGTCGTACCTGCCGGCGAAGCGCACGGCGTGTCGCTGAGCTTCCGCTAGCGCCGGAGCTGCGCCGCAGCTTCGAGCGCGAAGTAGGTGAGGATGCCGTCGGCGCCGGCGCGCTTGAACGAGGTGAGAGACTCCATGATGCAAGACTCGGGCAGCCAGCCGTTGGCGACCGCCCCGCGCAACATCGAGTACTCGCCGGACACCTGGTAGACGAAGGTGGGCGCCTTGAACTCGTCCTTCACGCGTCGCAGGATGTCCAGATACGGCAGGCCGGGCTTGACCATCACCATGTCGGCGCCCTCGGCGAGGTCGAGCCCCACTTCCCAGAGCGCCTCGTCGGAATTCGCCGGATCCATCTGGTAGGTCTTCTTGTCGCCCTTGCCGAGATTCATCGCCGAGCCCACGGCGTCGCGGAACGGCCCGTAAAAGCCCGAGGCGTACTTCGCCGAGTACGCCATGATCTTGGTGTGAATGTGGCCTGCCTTCTCGAGCGCCTGGCGGATGCGGCCGATACGGCCGTCCATCATGTCCGAGGGCGCGACGATGTCGACGCCGGCGGCCGCCTGCGCGAGCGCCTGCTTTTCGAGGATCGCGAGCGTGACGTCGTTGAGGATGTACCCGGCCTTGTCGACCACGCCGTCCTGGCCGTGCGACGTGTACGGATCCAGCGCGACGTCGGTCATCACGCCGAGTTCCGGGAAGCGCTTCTTGAGCGCTGCGACCGCGCGCGGAATCAGCCCCTTCGGATTGAAGGCTTCGCGGCCGTCGAGCGACTTGAGCGACTGGTCGATCGCGGGAAAGAGCGCCATCACCGGCACGCGTAGCTTGAGGCAGCGCTCGGCGACGGGCAGCAGCCGATCCACCGAGACGCGCTCGACGCCCGGCATTGAAGCCACTCTTTGAGCGCGGTTTTTGCCGTCGAGGATGAAGACCGGATAGATCAGGTCGTCAGCACTGAGCAAGGTTTCGCGCATCAGTCGGCGCGAGAACTCATCGCGCCGCATGCGCCGCATGCGCACCGCCGGAAACGAGCCGTAGATATTCATCTGATTATGTGGGAAGTTTTGTACGCGCCGCGGCGCCTAGGAACTTTTTCTGCCGCCGGCAATCTTACTCGCAGACGATGCAAGTCGTCTCCCGCTTCTCCTCCCTGAGCGGGTTGCCCCGGTCCCAAGCCGGGGTGCTTTCCGCCCCCGGTTTAGTTCCCCTTTTCCGGGGGCTTTTTATTTGCGAGCCAGCCCTCGAGCAGCCCGCGCGCTTCCACTACGCCCTCGCCGCTCGCGCTGGAGAAGAGCCGAACGTCGCCGGCGAACGCCGCGGCCGCGAGCGCCGCGCGCGTGGAGGCGAGCACCTTGGCACGCTCTGCGCGCGACAGCTTGTCGGCCTTGGACAGCAGCACGAGCCGTCGCGCGCGAACCGGCCGAAGCCACTCGAGGAAATCCCGGTCGTTCCTTGTGAGCGGATGGCGCGCATCCATCAGCAGCACGACTCCGACGAGCGTGCGCCGCTCCATGAAGTAGCCGCCGATCAGCTCATCCCAGTTCGCGCGCAGCGCGCGCGGTACTCTCGCATGACCGTAGCCGGGCAGGTCCGCCAGGCGGCCGGCGCTGCCGAGCGCGAAGAAGTTGATGGTCCTCGTGCGTCCTGGTGTCTTGCTAGCGAACGCTAGCCGGCGCCGTCCCGCGAGCGCGTTGATTGCGCTCGACTTGCCGACATTGGACCGCCCGGCGATCGCGATTTCCGGGCCGGCCTCGGCGGGCAAGTCGCCTGCGCTGGCCGCAGACAGGAGAAAGCGAGCTTGCTGAAATGCGGACACGTCGAGGATGCCTGTACCGTAAGGCGGAAATTCTAATAAAATCGCGGCTTTCCAAGGCGAGACCCCGGGGGAGCTGCCGCATGATCCGACAGTGGTCGACTTTTGCCAGCGCAGCGAGTCTGTGCCTGGCGCTAGGGCCGGCCCTCGCTGCGGCGCCGGATGCCGCGAAGCCGGACGCGGCCAAGGGCCAGGCGATCGCCAGCCAGACTTGCGCGGCCTGCCACGCGGCCGACGGCAACAGCCAGATCGCGGCCAACCCGAAGCTCGCGGGCCAGTTCTACGAATATCTGCACAAGCAGCTCGCCAATTTCAAGGCGCAGGATTCGAAGAAGGCGGAGCGCGAGAACCCGGTGATGGCCGGCATGGTCGCGCCCCTGTCGCCAGCGGACATGAAGGACGTTGCCGCCTACTTCGCCGGCCAGAAGCTCAAGCCTGCGGCGGCCAAGGACAAGGAGCTCGCCGCGCTCGGCCAGAAGATTTACCGCGGCGGCAACGCCGCCACGGGCGTCGCGGCCTGCGCAGGCTGCCACGGGCCTTCGGGAACCGGCATCCCCTCGCAGTATCCGCGCATCGCGGGGCAGTTCTCGGAATACATCGAGGCGCAGCTCAAGGCGTTCCGCTCGGGCGCGCGCGCCAACGATCCGAACGGCATGATGCGCAGCGTGGTCGCGCGCATGAGCGATCGCGAAATCCAGGCAGTCGCGGAGTACGTCGCCGGCCTCCGGTGACGAGTTGCGGGGGGCCGCGGAATAATCGGCGATTCCGTCTGTTCACACCGAATGCAGCGGCTGCCGCTGCATTCTTGGGCACGTGCCTTCCAACTGAGAGAGGAGAACGGGATGAAAAAGCGCATGTTGACGGCCGGCGTGGCCTTGGCACTGGGAACGGTCGCGGCGACGGCTGCGTACGCTCAGGTCAAGCCGGAAGTTCTGGTGAAGCAGCGCCAGGCGGTGATGACGCTGCAAGCGAAGTACCTCGGCCCGATCGGCGCGATGTTGAAAGGCGCGGCCCCGTACAACGCGGATGTCGTCGCCCTCAACGCGACCTTCTTGGAGAATCTCGCGCGCATGCCCTGGGACGGTTTCCAGGCCAGCACCGAAGGCGTCAAGAGCGACGCCAAGCCCGAGATCTACAAGGACATGGCGAAGTTCAGGGCTGACGCGGAAGCGCTGGAAACCGCGACCGCCAAGCTCGGCGCGGTCGGCCGCGCGAAGGACGAAGCGGGCGTGAAGGCGTCCTTCGGCGCGGTCGCGAAAGCGTGCGGCGGCTGCCATGACACCTTCCGCGTGAAGCACTAGGAGAATTGCCTCGAGGCGCGCATCGGTGCCTGTGCTGATGCGCGCGCTCCACGCGTTCCTGCTGGCGGCGCTGCTTGCCGCGTCGAGTGGCGCAACCGCGCAGGGTGACGCCAGGCGGGGCGCCTATCTGGCGAAGGCGGCGGGCTGCGTCGGCTGTCACACCGAGGCGAAGGAAGGTGCGACGCCGTACGCGGGCGGGCGCGCACTGAAGACGCCGTTCGGAACATTCTACGGGCCGAACATCACGCCGCACCCGACCGCGGGAATCGGGCGCTGGAGCGAAGTGGATTTCGCGCGCGCGTTGCGCGAGGGCGTGCGGCCGGACGGCGCGCACTACTTCCCGGCGTTTCCCTATCCCTCGTTCACGCGCATCACCGATGCGGACGTGCGGGACCTCTGGGCCTTTCTTCGCTCGTTGCCTCCGAGCACCCGCGCCAGCCAGGAGCACGACCTTCGATTCCCGTTCGGCTGGCGCTTCCTCGTGGTGGTGTGGAAGTGGCTGTTCTTCACGCCGGGCCCGTTCGTTCCCGATCCGGCCAGGTCGCCGGTCGTCAATCGCGGCGCCTACCTTGTCGAGGCGCTCGGTCATTGCGGCGAATGCCACACGGCGCGCAATTTCCTCGGCGGCCTGAAGCACGAGCGCAATCTCGGCGGAGCCGCGAAGGGCCCCGCGGGCGACCGCGTGCCGAACCTGACGCCCGCGAAGCTCAAGAAGTGGAGCGATGGCGAGCTCAAGGAATTCCTGCAGACCGGATTCAAGCCCGACGGCGACGTGGTCGCGGAGACGATGGGCGAAGTCATTCGCAACACCACGGGCGAACTGTTGCCGGCGGATCTTGCGGCGCTGATCGCCTACCTGCGCGCGCTGCCGGCCGTTGCGGACGAGCCCGACTGAGCGCGCGGGCGACCTTGCGATTGTTGACGGAATAACCATGGCGAGGAACTGTTCTTCCAGGTGAACGACGCCGACGGCATCGTCGAGCTGATCCCGCGCCTGCGCCGCTATGCCCGGGCGCTGGCCGGCGACCGCATCGCGGCCGACGACCTGGTGCAGGACACGCTCGAGCGCGCCTGGTCGAAGTTTCACCTCTACCGGCGCGGCACGGATTTGCGGGCCTGGCTGTTTACGGTGATGCACAACGTTTACGTGAACCAGTTGCGCGCGCTGCGGCCCGCCGCGCCGCTCGACGAGGATCTGCCGGAGCTTGCGCAGCCGGCGCGCGAGTCCGACGGCCTGGTGCTGCGCGATCTGGATGCGGCGATCCGACGCCTGCCGCACGATCAGCGCGAGGTGCTGCTGCTGATTGCGCTGGAGGACATGAGCTACGATGAGGCGGCGGGGGCGCTCGGCATTCCGATCGGCACCGTGATGTCGCGCCTCGCGCGCGCGCGCGAAAAGCTGCGCGCGATGCTGTGGGGATTGCCGCCAGGGGGCGGCAAGCAGCTGAAGATCGTGAAGTGACGCGAAGCATGGAAAAGGACAACGCGAACCAAGAGGACGCCGAACTGAAGGCGCTGCAGCAAGGACTGCACCAGCTCTACGACCCGGTGCTCGACGAGCCCGTGCCGGAGCGCCTGCGTCCGCGCCCGCCGCGCTGGCGCGCGGCAGCGATCGCCGCCGGCTGGGTGGCGCTCGGCCTCGGCGCGGGCACTGTCGCGGGCTGGCAGCTGAACGCCTGGCGCACGAGCGTTCCGGCGCAGGCGGAGGTACCGTCGTTCGTGAAGCGCGCCGCGATCGCCCACGCGGTGTACTCGCCCGAGGTCCGCCATCCGGTCGAGGTGGCCGCGGACCAGGAGCAGCATCTCGTCACCTGGCTCTCCAAGCGGCTGGGCGTCAAGGTCTACGCGCCCAAGCTGGACGAGGCGGGCATGTCGCTGGTCGGGGGACGGCTGCTGCCCGGGGACAACGGCCCGGTCGCGCAGTTCATGTACCAGAGCCAGAACGGCCGGCGGCTGACGCTGTATGTGCGCGCCGAGACCAAGCGGCAGCGCGAGACCGCGTTCCGCTACGCGCGCGACAACAGCGTGGGCGTCTTCTACTGGGTCGACCGCGACTGCAGCTACGCGCTCGCTTCCGCCGACCTGGGCAAGGACGAGATGCTGCGCATCGCGAACCTCGTCTACAAACAGCTCGAGCAGTAGTCACGATTTTCGGCCCGTCTCGGACCTGAATCGCCGCGATCCGCAGCGAATACTTCCTTGTGCACGCTTGCACCCTCCGGTGGTGCGACGGCTCGCTTGCCGCACCACGAGCGTGCGAGGTCCGCGGCTTTGGGCCTGAGTTGCAGGAAATAAGGCCTGGCATGCTTGGTGCAAGCCCCGGTAGCACCCGAGAGTTCCGGGAGGGGCAAATGTCGCCATCATTTAGGGAGGAGCAGATGCAACGCGAAACCGAATCCGCGCTCGCCAATCCATTGAAGACCATGAAGCGCGAGGATGTCACCGACCTGATCGTCTTCCGCAAGATGAAGTCGGGAATGAAGTGGCCCGAGATCGCCAAGAAGATCGGCGCGTCCAAGGAGTGGACCGCCGCCGCCTGCCTGGGCCAGATGCAAATGACCAAGAAGCAGGCCGAGTCCGTCGGCAAGCTCTTCGACCTGCCGGAGGAGGCGGTGTTGCTGCTGCAGCAGGTACCCTACAAGGGCTCGCTGCCAACCGTGGTGCCGACCGACCCGCTCATCTATCGCTTCTACGAGCTCGTCAACGTGTACGGTACGACCTTCAAGTCGCTCATCCACGAGGAGTTCGGCGACGGCATCATGAGCGCGATCGACTTCGACATGGATCTAGCGCGCCTGCCCAACGACAAGGGCGACCGCGTGAAGGTCGTGATGAGCGGGAAGTACCTGCAGTACAAGACGTTTTGAGCAGCGCCTAGCCGGGGCGGATCAGGTATCCGCCCGATTTCTCGTCGGGTTCGAGCCGGATCAGGCCCTTCTTCTCGGCGTCTTCCAGCAGATCGGAGAAGGCGCGGTAGCCGTAGTAGGACTCGTTGAAGCCGGGCTTCCTGCGCTTCAGCGCCTGCTTGATCATGGAGCCCCAGATGCGCTCGCCCTCGCCGCGCTCGGCAATGAGCGCCTGCAGCGTCTCGATCACGAGCTCGAACGCCTCCTGCTGCTTGTCGCTGCCCGCCGGCGCGGCTTCCTTGCGCTTCTTCGCGGCGCGGCGCTTTGCCTCGTCCTCGCGCACGAGATCGTCGTAATAGATGAACTCGTCGCAGTTGGCGATCAAAAGGTCCGAGGTCGAGTTCTTGACGCCCACGCCGATCACGACCTTCGCGTTTTCGCGCAGCTTGGAGACGAGCGGCGAGAAGTCGGAGTCGCCGCTCATGATGACGAAGGTGTCCACGTGGCCCTTGGTGTAGCACAGGTCGAGGGCATCCACGACCATGCGGATGTCGGCCGAGTTCTTGCCCGACTGGCGCACGTGCGGGATCTCGATGAGCTCGAACGAGGCCGCGTGCATCGTGGTC
>Ga0335079_10003208_pt1 | contig 18907 bp, 16 predicted proteins | sample Lox_Sample_33_FD_206719 | JGI IMG/M metagenome (GOLD analysis project Ga0335079, IMG submission 206719) | Soil microbial communities from Loxahatchee National Wildlife Refuge, Florida, United States - Lox_Sample_3.3 | ecosystem: Environmental > Terrestrial > Soil > Wetlands | place: USA... | reverse complement strand
CGTGTCCAGCACCGCCGCGTCGCCGAATACCTCGACCGCGGGATCGGCGGCCGGGAGCCGGCGCATGAGCAGCAGCAGCATGTCCGAGGCGGGGCCGCGGACCGCGACGTCCCCCTTGCCGTGGCCCGGCTCCACCATGACGCCGTCGGCGGCGGGCCGGATCATCCACTCGCCGGTGCCCGTCTCCGCGCCGGTGACGTGCAGGTGCAGCACCTTGCCGTGCAGGCTGGCGGGGGACGGCCGGTCCTCGCCGTCGGCCGGCGAGGCCAGGAAGCCGAGCCATTCATCGATGCCGTCGGCCGCGGTCACCGGGTCGATCTGCGGCCGCTGGCCAACGGCGATCTGCCCGTCCGCGCGGTGGACGGCCGTCTCGTGGGCCATCCGGCGCGCCCAGTACCGGGCCGGCCCGGGGCCCAGGTGCGTCCACACCTGCTCGCCGGGTGCCGCGCGGACCGCGTCCACCAGCCCGGCCGCCCCGGCGCGGAGCCAGCTTGCCTGCGCCTGCTGGTCACCGGGAAGCTTGCCGTCCGGTATCTCCCGGAACGGGATGGGCTCGGCGGAGCGGGTGGTCACGATCGCGGCCGCCCACCGGTGAGCGCGGCCGACATGGGTGATCAGCTGCCGCATCGTCCACCCGGGACATGTGGGCACCGGGCGGGCCAGGCCGGCGCCGTCCACGAGGCCGGCCAGGGTCGCGGCGCTGCCGGTGATCTCGCCATAGAGCCGGTCGGTGCTGATCGCGGACATCGGTGAGCCCTCCGGCGAGCCGGTTCGGTGGCGGTCCGGGTCAGCCGCAGCCGCAGGCGCCGCCGCAGCAGCCGCCGCCCGACGGGCCGGGGGCGGCACTGGCCCGCGCGCCGGACCTGCCGCCTACGGAGACCGTGGAGAGCAGCTTCACGGTGTCGTCATGGCCCTGCGGGCAGGTGCAGGGGGCGGACGCCTCCGCCATCGGGCGGCTGACCTCGAAGGTGTCGCCGCAGGCCCGGCAGCGGTAGTCATAGCGTGGCACGGCAGAAAGCTTATGCCAGGTACGCGGCACGGGCCAGCGGGCGCAGGGCACAGCCGGTGGACGCACAGCCGGTGGACGCACGGGCATCCGGCCCGCGGGCATCCTGCGCGCGGGCATTGGACGCACGGGCATCCGGCGCGCGGGCGGCGGCCCAGCCCACCCGCGGGATCAGCGCGGGGCGCCGGGCTGCGCCGGGGCGCCGGGCTGCGCCGGGGCGCCGGGCGGTGGCGGGCCCGGGTGTACCGGCTCACCGGGCGGCGGGGACCCGCCGTGGGCAGGGGAGCGCGGGGCAGATCCGTTGGGCGCCTGGATGGGTTGCGGGGGCGCCGGGCGGGCAGCGGGGAGGCCGGCCCCGTCCGGTGCGTCGTAGTAGAACTGGCCCCCGCGCAGCAGCGACACCGTGGCGCCCACCAGCGACATCGCGGCGGCCGCGCTGAACACGATGATCAGGCCGTGATGGAACGGCCCGGCGATGAGATGGGGGAAGAACTGGGTCCCGGTCAGCACGGCGACGTTGTGCGCCGGGAGGGTGGCGAGCACGCCGGACGGGGCCAGCAGGTGCTGCACCGGGTTGAAGCCGAGCAGGGCCGCGAACACCGTGCTCACCGGCGGCAAGTGGCTGACCTGGTCCGCGGTCGCCTGCGGGACCCCCTGCGCGTGCAGGCCGGCGGCCAGCGCGTGGGGGAGCCTCGCCGCCAGGCCGACGATCATCAGCGAGAAGAAGATCCCGATCGACAGGGCCATCCCCGAGTTCTGGAAGGTGGCCCGCATGCCCGATGCCGAGCCGCGGTGCTGGGCCGGGACGCTGCTCATGATCGCGGAGGTGTTGGGGGAGGCGAACAGGCCCGAGCCGATCCCGTTGCAGAAGATGAGCAGCGCGAACGCCCAGTAGGGGAAGACCACCGGCAGCAGCATCAGGCCGCAGAACGCACAGGCCGCCACCAGCAGGCCGGCGGTGGCGAACGGGCGCGGGCCGAACCGGTCCGACAGGTAGCCCGAAACCGGCCCGGCGATCAGGAAGCCGGTGGTCAGCGGCAGCATGTAGATCCCCGCCCACAGCGGGGTGACCGCGAAGTCGTACCCGTGCAGCGGCAGCCAGATCCCCGCCAGCCAGATCACCAGCATGAACTGCAGGCCGCCGCGCGCGATCGAGCCCAGCAGGCTCGCCGCGTTGCCGGCCGCGAACGCCCGGATCCTGAACAGCCCCATCTGGAACATCGGCTCGGCGATCTTGGTCTCGATGACGCAGAACGCGGCCAGCAGGGCGGCGCCGCCCGCCAGCCCGGTGATCACCCACGGGCTGGTCCACCCGGTGGTGTGCCCGCCGTAGGGCTGGATCCCGTGCGTGATGGCGGCGAGCAGCAGTCCCGCGCCGAGCGCGAAGGTGAGGTTGCCGGCCCAGTCGATCTTCGCCCGCCGGGTGCTGGCGATCTCCCGCAGGCTCAGGTAGGACCAGATGGTGCCCGCCACGCCGATCGGCACGTTCACCCAGAACACCGCGCGCCACCACCACGCGGCCAGCAGCCCGCCGAGCAGCAGCCCGACGAACTGGCCGGCGATGCCGGCGATCTGGTTGATGCCCAGCGCCATGCCGCGCTGGCGGGCCGGGAACGCGTCGGTGAGGATCGCGGCCGCGTTGGCCATCAGCATCGCCCCGCCGACCGCCTGCACCAGCCGCCAGACGATCAGCCAGATCGCACCGGGCGGCCCGGTGTACGGGTCGAGCGAGAGCGCGATCGAGGCGAGCGTGAAGACCACGAACCCGAGGTTGTAGATCCGCACCCGGCCGAACATGTCGCCGAGCCGGCCGAGCGTCACCACCAGCACCGCCGTCACCAGCAGGTACCCCATGATCATCCACAGCAGGTAGGTGACGTTGGCCGGTGCCAGCGGGTCCAGGCCGATGCCGCGGAAGATGGCCGGCATCGCGATGATCACGATCGAGGCGTCGATGGTCGCCATCGTGATGGACAGGGTGGTGTTGGACAGGGCGACCCACTTGTAGCGGCCACCGGCCGGTGGCGCGTGCCCGTTGCCGGCCGCGTGGGCGCTGCCCGGCGCCGCCCTCAGCGCGTGGTCTTCCCGCACACTTTCCGAGCCTACCCCGGATTACTTGCTTGATCGCAACTAGTTAGTCTCCGGGCGCGACCGCGGTGCCGAGCGACTCGGCACCGGTGACCTTCGGCCTGCTGTCCTGGTAGAAGACGTCGAGCTCGGTGATGGTGAAGCCCGCGGCCGTCACCAGCCCGGCGATCTGCCGGGTGAGATGGCAGCCGCCGACGAGCCGCTGGTGCAGCCGGTCGAGGCGGTGCTGCCAGCGGCGCACGCTCTCGTCGGGGGCCAGCCCGTGCTCGAGGAAATGCAGCGTGCCGCCGGGCCTGAGCACCCGCCGCAGCTCGCCGAGCGCGGCGGCGGCGTCGGGGATGGTGCACAGCGTCCAGGTGGACAGGGCGGCGTCGTAGCTGCCGTCCGCGAACGGCAGCGACTGCCCGTCCAGGCCGGACCGCTGCACGGGCACGGCCGCCGCGCTGACCCGCCCGGACGCCAGCCGCCAGCTGGCGTCGGAGGGCTCGACCGCGGTGACCCTGGTCACGGCGCGCGGGTAGAACGGGACGTTGAGCCCCGAGCCGAAGCCGATCTCGACGACGTCCCCGGCCAGCCCGGCACAGACCCGGTCCCGCAGCGGCTGGAGTGCCCTGGCGCCGCAGGTGGCGTTGAGGACGCGCGGGAGAACCGTGGTGCCGTAGAAGCCCATCGCCCCAGATCACTGCTAACTCGGCTCGCTGCTAACTCGGCGGGCTCGTACGCGCCCGTCAGGCCGTGCTGGGTGGCGTACAGCGTAGCGGCGCCCCGGCCGGCATGCCGGGCTTAGCGTAGATGCGCTCGATGTGATTGGCGGCCGTCTTCGGGGTGACCACCAGCCGGGCACGCGGCCCGGGCGCTCAGTTCAGGAAGTAGCTGCTGCCGCCGGTCGCCGGGTTGGTGACCTGCACCACCACCGGGACCGCGCCGGCGTGCGCGAAGACCAGGGTCAGGGTGACGTCCCTGCCGCCGTGGATCGGCCCCGCGCCGGTGATCAGCAGGTGGTAGCCGTCGGGGACCATCGCGAAGGTGGAGTGTGCCGGGATGGCGATCGAGCCGACCGTGTGCATGACCAGGGGGCTGCCGTGCCCGTCCGGGGCGCGGAAGGCGACCTGCCCGCCCGCGCTGGTGCGGGCGGACAGCAGCCGGTCGGCGCCGCCGTTGTTGCGGATGACCACGTACGCGACGGTGGTGCCGGCCGACACCGGGACCGGCATGTAGCTGGTGCCGATCTGGATCGGGGAGGCGGCGGGGGCGGCTGCGGCGGCGCACCCGGTCAGGCCGGCCGCGACCATGGCGGCTAGGCCCGCCGCGGCGGCCACGGCGCGGATCGCCCGGGCGCCCTGTGCCAGCATCGCTCCTTCTCGGTCCGGGAACCAGCAGCACGATGCTCTCACGCCCGCCGCCCGCCGCCCAATTCCGGGTCGGGCGGGCGGCGGGACGGCTGGGTGGCCGGCGCGTCAGGAGAAGTCGCGCAGCAGCGGCCACGCCTTCGCCCAGCTGGTGCGCAGCCCGGTGGCCCGGTAGATGACGGCCCCCTGCTCGTCGTCGCTGACGCCCAGGCCGTTGCGGAAGACAGCGACCTCACGGACCGTGGTGAACAGCCGCCGCAGCAGCGCCGGGTCGATGTTCACCGCGATGGCCGACCGGTCGCGCGCCGGGGGCGGGCCCCAGTACCAGAAGTTGTTGGCGCCGCTGAACGCCGGCGGCAGCCCGTCGCCGGGCCCGTACCGGTCGATGGCCCCGGCCTCGCCGTAGTTGCCGGCCAGGATCGCGGTGGTGGCCCGCTGGACCGGCGGCAGCGCGTGGTAAACCCGGGCCACCAGGGCGACCTGCCGGGGCCAGCCGATGGTCTCCGCCAGGTCGTAGTTGATCTTCTGGAGCGGGACGGTGGCCAGCGTGGCGGCCGGCAGCAGCGGCAGGGCGATCAGTGCCACCGCGGCGGTGGACAGCGCCAGATTCGCGGCCGCCCGGCCGGGGCGGAGCGGGCGCTGGGCCAGCCAGCGCTCGGCAGGCACCGCGCCAGCGGCGAACAGGAAGGTGTAGATCCCGCCCGCGTAGTAGGGCTTGCCGCCCGCGACGAAGAACAGCACCAGCGTGATCACCGCCGCGATCCCGGCCGGCCGGAACCGCCGCGCCGCCGGGTGGCGCAGGCACCACCACAGGCCGGCCACCCACACCGGGGTGAGCACGAACCCGGTGTAGAGGATCTGCGCGGGCCAGTAGACCACCATGTTGTGGCCCGCCTGGCCGTGCAGGGCGTGGAAGACCGCCAGGTTGGGCCAGCCGTGCTGGGCCTGCCAGACCAGGTCGGGCCAGGCCAGAGCGGCGGCGATGACGGCACCGGCCACCAGGTACCGGCTCCGCAGCAGCGCACGGGACGAGGTGAGCGCGAACCCCGCCAGCAGCGCGGCCGCCAGCACCCCGACCGCCCATTTGGCGTTCATGCCCACACCCACGCAGGCGCCGATCGCGACCCACCAGCGCGGATCGGCGGACACCATCAGGCGCGTGGCGAGATACAGGGTGAGCGCCCAGAAGAAGAAGTCGAAGGTCGTGGTGGAGAACAGATGCGCGGCCCCCAGATACTCGCCGCAGGCGGCGGTGGCCAGCGCGGCGACGGCCTGGCCGGTGCGCCCGGCGCCGAGCAGCCGGCTCATCGCCGCGGCGAGGATCACCAGCCCGGCCAGCAGCAGGGCGGGCAGCACCCGCAGGCCCACGAGCGTGTTGCCGGTCGCCGCCGCCATCGCGTGGGCGGCCAGCGGGGTGAGGGCCGGCTGGTCCACGTAGCCGAGCGCCGGGTGCTGCCCGGCCTGCAGGAAGTACAGCTCGTCCCGGTGGTACCCGTAGCGCGCGCTGACGGCCATTTCCATGCCAAACGAGGCTGCCGCGATGATGCCGATCACCGGCCAGCGGGTGCGGTGCGGGCGGGCCGCCGCGGCCGGCGGCTGGCTTCCCGCGGCTTCGGACGCGCGGGCTGGCGATGCTGATGGGCGCGGTGGTGATGGGTGCTGTGCCCCGGTGGTCATGTTCATGGCATCAGCGTGGCAACCCGGTGGCGGCTGCCACATCGGGCGCCGGGGCGATTTGCCGGCTCCCCCCTGTGCCCGAGCGCGGCGCTGGGTGACGCCCGCCGTTCCGCCGTCTGGATGAGCCGCCGGTTCATCCGGCCGGACGATCCGCCGCTGTGCTGCCAGGCCGTACCATCGGGTCGTGAGCAGGCTGGCGGCGCGGGTGGCCGGGTTCCCGCAGGAGCTCGCGGCGCGGCTGGCGGGGCTGCCGCAGCGGCGCCAGGAGCGGATCCAGGACCTGGTTCTCGCGGTCGCGCTGGCCGCCGTCAACGTGGTCTCGCTGCTGCCGTACCGGGCCGAGCTGCACCCGCTGTGGCTCGCCCTGGTGCTGGTCGCCGCGCAGGGCATCCCGCTCATCTGGCGCCGGCGGTGGCCCATTCCGGTCGTGATCATCATTGGGGCCGCGCGGGTCGCCTACGACCAGATCGGGTTCGGGTTCGCGCCGTTCCCGCTCGGGCCCGCGATCGCGTTCTACACCGTGATCGACCGCTGCGGCGTGGTGTGGCGATGGATCACGGTCGCCTTTGCGGTGACGGGCATCACCATCTCCCTGGCCGCGCCCGGCCACCAGGAGCCATACCAGGCCATCTTCCAGGCGATGATCTTCCTTGCCGCGTGGGTGGCCGGCACGCTCAGCCGGGCGAAGCGGGCGAACCTCGCGGCGGCGGAAAGCCGGGCCGACCGCGCCGAGGCCGAGCTGGACCGGCAGGTGTCGCGCGAGGCCGCCGCGGAGCGGGCCAGGATCGCCCGCGAGCTGCACGACGTGGTGGCCCACCACGTCAGCCTGATGGCGGTGCAGGCGGAGGCGGCGACGTCGCTGCTGCCGGGCAAGCCCGCGCAGGCCCGGCACTCGGTGGAGATCATCGGCGACACGGCCCGGCTGGCACTGGCCGAGCTGCGCAGGCTGCTCGGTGTGCTGCGCGGCCCGTCCGAGCACCTGGAGACGGCGCCGTCGGCGTCGCTCGCCGAGATCGGCGGGGTGCTGGACCAGGTGCGCGGCGCGGGCCTGCCCGTCGACTTCGAGGTGACCGGCACCCCCTGCCCGCTCGCCCCGGGCGTCGACCTGACCGCGTACCGCATCGTGCAGGAGGCGCTCACCAACACGATCCGCCACGCCCGCGCGGCCCGCGCCGCGGTCACCCTCTCCTACGAGCCCGGGTACATCACCGTGTGCGTCGCCGACTCCGGGCCGCGCCGGGACGTGCCGTCTTCCTGGCCGCCGCCGGCCGGGAACGGCAGCACCGCCGGGCCGGGCTTCCCGCTGGCCGGGTCCGGGCTCGGCCTGGCCGGGATCGCCGAGCGGGTCACCTCGTGCGGCGGGAACCTCACGGTCGGCCCGACCCCGGCCGGCGGCTTCGCCGTCACGGCGCGGCTGCCAGCGCAATGACGGCCGCAGCCGGGCCCGCCCCGATCCGGGTGCTGGTCGTCGACGACCAGGAGCTGGTCCGCTCGGGGTTCTGCGTCATCCTGGACGCCGCCGACGGCATCACCGTGGTCGGCGAGGCCGCCAACGGGGCGGCGGCGGTGTCACAGGTCGCCGCGCACGAGCCCGATGTGGTGCTGATGGACATCCGGATGCCGGGGATGGACGGGCTGGAGGCGACCCGGCAGATCACCCGCGGCCCCGCGGCCGCGCCCAAGGTGGTCATGCTCACCACCTTCGACCTCGACGACTACGTGTACGAGGCGCTGCGGGCAGGCGCGAGCGGGTTCCTGCTCAAGGACTCGCCGCGGCACGATCTCATCGCCGCCGTGCGCGCCGCGGCCGCGGGCGACGCCCTGCTCGCCCCGTCGGTGACCCGCCGCCTCATCGAGGCGTTCGCGCGCCGGCCGCCGGAAACCTCCCCGTCGCCGTCGCGGCTCGCCTCGCTGACCGCCCGGGAGCGGGACGTGCTGCTGCTGCTCGCGCGGGGCGGCAGCAACGCGGAGATCGCGGAGAGCCTGTTCGTCAGCGAGGCGACCGTCAAGACCCATGTCGGCAACCTGCTGGCGAAGCTGGGCCTGCGCGACCGGGTGCAGGCGGTGATCCTCGCCTACGAGACCGGGCTGGTGGTGCCCGGCTCGCCGCCCGGCTGACCCACCGGCCCTGCCGTCCAGGAGGCCGCGCAGGCCCAGCACCCGGCTGGGCGCTCAGGCCAGCGCCAGCCGCCAGTCCTGCCCCACCTTCATGAGGCAGGGACGCGGGCAGGCAGGGACGTGGGCCAGGCTGGGCGGGGCCCGGGGTCAGCCGCGGACGATGGCGGTGCCGAGCAGGCCCAGCGGCGGGGAGCCGAGCGCCAGCATGGCCGCGTGGAACCGTTGCAGGCTGAACTCCCCGCCCCAGGCCTGCCTGGCCTGCTCGCGCAGGTCCAGGATGACCAGCTTGCCCCAGGTGTAGCGGCCGTAGGTCGGGTCGAAGGTGGCCCGCCGGGCCTCTGACAGCGCGGCCGGGCCGGACAGGTGCGTGTCCGCCTCGAACCGGCGGGCGCCCTCCTCCACGCTCATGCCCGCCGTGTGCACGCCGATCGCGCACGCGAGCCGGGTGACCCGCACCAGCGCCTCCAGCCACACGCCGATCTCGAACCGGGGGTCGTCGCCGCCGAACCCCTGCTCGACACACAGCTCCTCGGCGTAGTGCGCCCACCCTTCGGCGAACGCGCTGGAAAGCAGCAGCCGCCGGACCGGGGTGGCCGCATGCCGCAGGGCCCGGCCGTGCGAGAAGTGCCCGGGCGCCACCTCGTGCACGGTGATCCCGGGCAGCGTGGTCTCGCTGAACACCTCCAGCCATTCCTCCGCCTCGCGCTCGGGCCACGACTCCTCCGGCGGGGTGATGTAGTACCAGGACGGGCCCTCCGGCTCGCCCGGGGCGGCGAACGACATCATCGCCATCGCCCAGCGCCGGGACGCGGGCGCGGGCCCGACCAGGCATTCGCCGTCGTGGTACGGGACAAGGTCATGCTCGGCGGTGAAGTCGATCGCCCGCCGTGTCCATTGCTGCGCGGCGTCGATGACCCCGTCCGCGCCGGGATGGTCGCGGACCAGCTCGCGCGCGACCTCCAGCGGTGGCCGCCCGGGGCCGATGCGGGCACAGCTGGCCGCGAGCAGCTCCCGCAGGCGGTCGCGCTCGGCGTCGGCCTGCTGCGCCAGCCCGCCCAGGTCGACCTCCATCCGCTCCGCGCTGCTCATCAGCGCCGTCAGCGCGGGGCCGCCCAGCGCGGCGTCGGGGTCACCGGAGGCGGCCATGCCGGTGACCGCCGCGACCAGCCGCTCGTGCGCCGCCCGAGCCGCGCTGGCGACATCGCCAGGCGCGCTGTCGCCGATGCCGGCCGCCAGGCCCTTGATGCCCCCCAGCAGGGCCGCCGCCACCGGCGCGCTCACCAGGTCGAGCGAGGCGATGGCGGCGTCCACCGCCTGCGGCCACTGCGCCAGGTGAGACAGCCGGGCCCGGTCCCGCTCCGCCTGCGGCGCGTAGTCGCGGTCATAGCAGGCCAGGTCGAGGCCGAACAGGTGGAGCAGCGGATTGCGGCGGTGCAGCTCGAGCTCACCGAACGAGACCCGCGCCTGGTCTTCGAAGGTGGCCAGGTGCGCCTCATCGTGCGGGTCCTCGAGCGCGTCATCGGTCCTGGCCGCCTCCGCGAGCCTGGCCAGCCCCGCGCGGACCCCGTCCGGCGACAGGTCCTGGATGGTGCCGTCGTATTCGTGGCGCCCGCCGAGCTCGCGCAGCTCGGCCGCGTTGAGATCGCAGACGGCCCGCAGCCGGGGGGAAAGGTCATCAGTCATGGGGCAGACCGTATCGCGGCCACGCCCGCTGGCCCCGTGGGCAACGCCGATGGCCGGGGCCCACGGCGGCGGTAGCGTGGGAGCGCCCGCCGCCGGCCCGGCCCGAGGGAGTCCGCATGATGCCGCAGGGGTCCACCTTCACCACCCGGCCGCAGCTGGCAGGCACGTTCGGCATGGTGGCCTCGACGCACTGGCTCGCGTCCGCGGCCGGGATGGCGGTGCTGGAGCAGGGCGGGAACGCGTTCGACGCGGCGGTGGCGGCGGGCCTGGTGCTGCAGGTCGTCGAGCCGCACCTGAACGGGCCAGGCGGCGAGGTGCCGGTGATCGGGTACGACGCCGGGCAGGATGAGGTCTTCGTGCTGGACGGCCAGGGGCCCGCGCCGGCGGCCGCCACCCCGGAGGCGTTCGGCGCGCTCGGACTGGATCTGGTGCCCGGCAGCGGGCTGCTCGCGGCCTGCGTGCCCGCGGCGTTCGGGACCTGGATGATGCTGCTCGCCGCGCACGGCCGGCTGCGGCTGCGCGAAGTGATGGAGTACGCGATCGGCTACGCGCGGGCGGGCTACCCGGTGGTGCCGGGCATCAGCGCGGGCATCGCGTCGGTGGCCGGCGCGTTCCGCGAGCACTGGCCAAGCTCGGCCGAGATCTACCTGGCGGACGGGGTGCCAGCAGCGGGCACGCGGCTTGCCAACCCCGTGCTGGCGGCCACCTACCAGCGCCTGCTGGCGGAGGCGGAGGCGGCCGGCCCGGGCCGGGAGGCACAGATCGAGGCGGCCCGCCGCGCCTTCTACCAGGGGTTCGTGGCCGAGGCGATCGGGGCGTATACCGAGCGCGCCGAGGTGATGGACGTCACCGGTGAGCGTCACCGGGCGCTGCTCGGCGCCGGCGACCTGAGCCGGTGGCGGGCGAGCGCGGAGCCGCCGGTCACCGGCGAGTACCAGGGCCTGACCGTGTGCAAGACCGGGCCATGGGGGCAGGGCCCGGTGTTCCTGCAGCAGCTGGCGCTGCTCGCCGGGTTCGACCTGGGCACGATGGCGCTGGAGGAGTACATCCACACCGTGGTGGAGTGCGCCAAGCTGGCCTTCGCCGACCGGGAGGCCTGGTACGGCGATCCCCGGTGCGCCAGCGTCCCGCTGGCCGCGCTGCTGTCGGCGCAGTACGCGGCGCAGCGCCGCGCCCTGATCGGCCCGGCGGCCTCGCCGGACCTGCGCCCCGGCAGCCCGGGCGGTGCCGCGCCCCGGCTGCCCGGATATGTGACAGGGGTGACGGCCGGGCTGGCGGTGACCCCCGGCTGGGCCGGGGACCCGGTGGCGGCCCCGGCGGCGCCCGGGCTGGCCAGCACCGCTTACGGCGGGGACACCTGCCACCTCGATGTCGCCGACCGGTTCGGCAATGTGGTCGCCGCCACCCCCAGCGGGGGCTGGCTGCAGAGCTCGCCGGCCATCCCCGGCCTGGGATTCTGCCTCGGCACCCGGGCGCAGATGTTCACCCTCACCCCGGGGCTGGCGAACACGCTGGCGCCCGGCAAGCGCCCGCGCACCACCTTGTCCCCGACCCTGGTGCTGCGCGGCGGTGAGCCCTACCTCGCCTTCGGCACCCCCGGCGGGGACCAGCAGGACCAGTGGACCCTGGCGTTCTTCCTCCGCCACGTGCACTTCGGCATGAACCTGCAGGAGGCGATCGACGCCCCCGCCTTCCACACCGCCCACTTCCCCTCGTCGTTCCACCCGCGGGAGTCGTTCCCGCTGGCCGTGCACGTGGAGGAACGGGTGGGCGAGGGCGTGATCGCCCGGCTGGGCGAGCGCGGGCACCAGGTGACGGTGCGGCCGCCCTGGTCACTCGGGCGCGTCAGCGCGGTCGCCCGGTCCGGCGGGTTCCTGTACGCGGCCGCCAACGCCCGCGGGATGCAGGGCTACGCGGCCGGCCGGTAACGCTCAACGGCCGCGGCCGTCACGCGGGGAGCGCGGCGTCGCTCAGGTGGCCGGCGAACACGGTGACGGCCCGGCCCGCCAGCAGCACGCGTTCCCCCTCGGCACGGACCTGGACCATCCCGCCGCGGGCCGAAGCCTGGTAGCCCGTGAGCTCGCTGCGGCCGAGCGAGCAGGCACACCGCGGCCGGGTTGCCCGCGAAGGCGTCCGCGGCGAAGGCGTCCACCTGGAATAGCCGCATGCGGGCAGCATACGAGGACCACGACGGGCAGGACGGGGCTCGCGCTCAGCCGGCGGGCACGATCCCCGCCTGGTAGGCGAGGATCACCAGGTGGACCCGGTCCCGGGCGTTCAGCTTGGCCAGCAGGTGGCCGACATGGGTCTTGGCCGTGGCCGGGCTGATCGAGAGCCGGCCGGCGATCTCGGTGTTGGACAGGCCGGTGGCGATCAGGGCCAGCACCTCACGTTCGCGCGTCGTGATGGCCGCCAGGGCGGCAACCAGCCTGCCCGCGGGCGGGGGAGCGGGCGCGGAGCTGCGCACGAACTCGGCAACCAGCCGCCGGGTCACGCTCGGGGCGAGCAGCGCGTCCCCGTCGGCGACCACCGCGATGGCGCTGAGCAGGTCACCGGGCTGCGTGCTCTTGAGCAGGAAGCCGCTGGCCCCCGCGCGCAGCGCCGCGTACACGTACTCGTCCAGGTCGAACGTGGTGAGGATCAGCACCCGGGCGCAGTCGACCCCGCCCGGCCCGGTGATCTGCCGGGTGGCCTCGATGCCGTCCATGACCGGCATCCGGACGTCCATCAGGACGACATCGGGGCGGGCCCGGCGGGCCACGGCGACGGCCTCGGCCCCGGTGCTGGCCTCGCCCACGACGGTGAAACCATCGGTGGCGCCGACGATGCCGCAGAACCCGGCCCGCACCAGGGCCTGATCGTCGGCGACCACCACCCGCAGCGTCATTGCGGCCTGCCCGCTGGCCGCGTCGCGGCCCGCCCCGGCCTCATCGTGCCGCGGCCGGCAGCGGGAACCGCGCCGCCACCCGGAAACCCAGGCCGGGCCGCGGCCCGGCCTCCAGCTCGCCGCCGTACAGGCCGACCCGCTCACACATCCCGGCGATCCCGTGGCCGCCCGGAGCGAGCCCGGCCAGGGTGTTGCCACCAGCGGGCCCGGCCCGGCCGGCGCCGTGGGTGGGAGCGCCGGCCAGAGCCACAGCCCGGGCGCCGGCTGCCTGGGCGAAGGCGCCGGCCGGCGGGCCCGGGTCGGTGATCTCGACCCGCAGATCACCCGCGCCGTAGCCGATGCGCACCAGGCAGCGGTCCGCGCCGGAGTGCTTCACCACGTTGGTCAGCGCCTCCTGGACGATGCGGAACGCCGCCAGGTCGATCCCGGCCGGGATGGCCCGGGCCTGCCCGGTCCGCACCACCTCGACCCGGACGCCGACCCCGGCCGTGCCGGCCACCAGCCGGTCCAGGCCGGCCAGGCCGGGCGCGGGCGCCAGCGGGGCGGGCGCCGCCGCCGGGATCTGCGCCTGGCCGCCGGGCGCCGCCGCGCCGCCCGCCTGGCTCGCAGCCTGGTCCGCCGGGCCTGGCGTTCCGCCCATGGAGCCGGCCTGGCGCAGCGCGCCGAGCATCCGCTGCATGTCGGCGAGCGCCTCCCCGGTGACCGTCTGGATGGCGCCGAGCGCGGCCCGGGCCTGGGCCGGCTGGCGGTCGAACACGTACTCGCCGAAGCCGGCCTGCACCGCCACCACGGTCATGCTGTGCGCCACCACGTCGTGCAGCTCCCGGGCGATGCGCAGCCGTTCGGCAGTGACCGCGTTATCGGTGGCCTGCTGCCGCAGCCGCGCCGCGTAGGCACGCCGCTGGCCGGCCGAGTAGCCGACCATCCAGACGATGATCAGGATCAGCCCGGCGACGACCGCGGTGCCCGCCCCGGTCCCGTCCAGGCTCATGATCAGGCCCTGGACGGCACACAGCGCGAGCGAGGCGGCCAGCGCGGCGACGGCGGCCCGGCGGCTGCGGGTGGCCGCCACCAGGAACAGCACCAGGGCCAGCGGGACGATGGGGCCGCGGGTGATCCGGCCGTCGAGCCACAGCACCGCGGCGCAGCCCACCAGGACCAGGGTGAGAGAGAACACCGGGTCACGGCGCCGGGTCGCGACCGGGATGGACAGGCAGACGGCCAGCACCGGCGGGAGCCAGTCGCGGACATGCCCACCGGAAAACGGCAGCTCGCCCGCGCCGTTGCCCTTGTACAGGAGGCCGAAGATGATCACGGCAGAGATGGCCGCGAGGCCGCAATCCAGCGTCACCCAGTGGATCCGCCGCAGTCTCATCGTCAGCGGCGGGCTGGGGCCCGCCCGGCCCGGCGGGCGCCCGCCCGCCTGCTCGTCCGTGAAACCGGGGACCGGGGACGATTGCGCGCTCACGGACTCACGGTAACGCCGCAGGCAGGTTCGCTGCGTCCGCCTGCGGGCGTAGTCCGCCGGGTGGACCGCGGCGGCGCCGGGCGCGGGCTACGCCCGTGGTCTGACATCAAGAGCAGACTTCTGGCCGATGACGGTCCGGCCGCCGGGCTGGGACGCTGGGCCCGTGAGCGACAGCCGCGTCATCGAGACCGCCGTGGGCGAGCCCGGCGTCACCGGAACCAGCGTCATCGAGACCCAGGCGCTGGCCAAGCGGTACCCGCGCGGGGTGACCGCCCTGGACGGGCTCACGGTCGCCTTCGCGCCGGGGATCACGGGGCTGATCGGCGCGAACGGCGCGGGCAAGTCCACGCTGATCAAGATCCTGCTGGGCCTGATCCCGCCCACCAGCGGCCGGGCGAGCGTGCTCGGCCGCGACGCCGCGGCGAGCGCGGAACGGATCCGCACCCTCACCGGCTACATGCCCGAGCACGACTGCCTGCCGCCCGACGTCACCGGCACCGAGTTCGTGACCCACCTGGGCCGGATGTCCGGGCTCCCGGCCACGGCGGCGAAGGAGCGGGCCGCCGAGTCCTTGCGCCATGTCGGGCTGCACGAGGAGCGGTACCGGCTGATCGGCACCTATTCGACCGGGATGAAGCAGCGGGTCAAGCTGGCCCAGGCGCTGGTCGGTGACCCGCGGCTGCTGCTGCTCGACGAGCCGACCACCGGCCTCGACCCTGCCGGCCGGCGGGCGATGCTCGACCTGATCGCCAGGATCGGCGGGGAGTTCGGCATCTCCATCGTGGTCTCCTCGCACCTGCTGGGGGAGGTCGAGCGGATCTGTGACCACGTGGTGGCGCTGGAGCGCGGCGGGCTGCTGCGCGCCGACACGATGACCAGCTTCACCCGGGTCAGCCAGGTGCTCGCGGTCGAGGTCGACGAAGGCATGCAAGAGCTCGCGGCCGAGCTCACCCGGCGCGGCCTGGTGTCCCGGCCGGATGAGCGGGCCCTGCTGGTCCGGCTCGAGGGTGATGCCACGTACGACCTGATCCGCGACGTGATAGCCGAGCTGGGGTTGCCGCTGAACCGCCTCGAACAGCGGCGGCGGCGGGTCGAGGAGCTGTTCCGCGACGACCAGGCAGCCAGCGATGACCGGGCGCCCGGAGGTGCCGCATGAGCGGGGAGATGGCCGCGCAGGGCGGCGTGATCCACGACCTTGGCTACCAGCACTACGACGGGCCGCGGCTGGGCCGGGCGGCCATCATCAGGGCGCTGCAGTGGCACAGCCTCCGGTCGGCGTACGGCATCGGGCGCGGTGTGCGGGCGAAGATCGTGCCGATCCTCACCTTCGTCATCATGTGCCTGCCCGCGGTGGCGAACGCCATCTCGGCGGCCCGTGGCGGCGGCCGCATAGTCCCGTACGACACCTACCTCTTCCGGTTGCGCGGGCTGGTCATGGTGATCTTCGTGGCGGCCCAGGCCCCGGAGCTCGTCTCGCGGGACCTGCGCAGCCACGTCCTGCCGTTGTACTTCTGCCGCCCGATGCGGCGCCTGGACTACCCGCTGGCCAAGCTGGCCGCCTTCACCGTGGCCTGCCTGGCGCTGATCGAGATCCCGCTGCTGCTGCTCTACCTCGGCACCATCGTGAGCGCCGGCGGCGGCACGGCCGTCTGGAACCAGACCAAGGCGCTCATCCCGGGCCTGCTCATCGGGGCGCTGTGGGCCGTGCTGTTCGCGGCGATCGGGCTGGCCCTGGCCTCGCTCACCGGCCGGCGCGCGTACGCGACCGGCGCGATCGCCATCTACTTCTTCCTCAGCTGGAGCCTGGCCTCGATCCTGATCGGGGTCACGGGCGGCCGGCCCGGCCCCGGTCCAAGCCCGCTGGCGTCACGGCTGGCCGGCCTGGTCAGCCCGCCCACGGTGCTGGAGGGGGTCAGGCAGTGGCTGGGCGGGACCTCGGTCAGCCCGGTCCCGCGCCCGGGCAGCGTCGGGGTCCTGTACGGCGTCATGTTCCTTGTGCTCCTGGGGGCCAGCCTCGGGGGCCTGGCCGCCCGGTACCGCAAGGCGGGTGTGTCATGAGCACGATCGAGCTGAGCCACGTCTCCCGCTGGTACGGCAACGTGGTGGCGATCAACGACATCACCATGACGATCGGGGCCGGGGTCACCGGCCTGCTCGGGCCGAACGGGGCCGGGAAGTCCACCCTGCTGCACATGATCGCCGGGTTCCTCGCGCCCTCCCGCGGGGAGCTGACCGTGGCCGGGGCCGCGAGCTGGCACAACCCCGGCATCTACCGGGTCGTGGGGCTGGTGCCCGAGCGGGACTCGGTGTACTCCTTCCTCACCGGCGCGGCGTTCGTCCGCGCCACCGCCCAGCTGCACAGGCTCCCCGACCCGGAGGTGGCTACCCGGCGCGCGATCGGGATCGTGGAGATGGCCGACGCGCAGGACCGGAGGATCTCCACCTACTCCAAGGGCATGCGCCAGCGGATCAAGGTGGCGGCGGCGCTCGTCCACGATCCGCCGGTCCTGCTGCTGGACGAGCCGTTCAACGGCATGGACCCGCGGCAGCGGCTGCACATGATGGACCTGCTGCACCGGCTCGGCGAGCAGGGCCGGACGATCCTGTTCAGCTCGCACATCCTGGAAGAGGTCGAGCGGCTCTCCGGCACCATCCAGGTGATCGTGGCGGGCCGGCTGGCCGCCTCCGGCGACTTCCGCGCGATCCGGCGCCTGATGACCAGCCGCCCGCACGTGTTCATGGTCCGCACCTCCGACGACCGCCGGCTCGGGGCCTCCCTCATCGGCCGCCCGGCCGTGACCGGGGTGGAGCTGACCGGGCGGGGCCTGCAGGTGCGGGCCTCCGACTACGGCGCGTTCAGCCGCGAACTCGCGGTGCTCGCCCGCGACCAGGGGATCCGGCTGCGGGAACTGCTGCCCGCCGACGAGTCGCTGGAGAGCGTCTTCGCCTACCTGGTCGAGACCTGACCGCCTGATCCTCCCGGATAGAAAGCAGCCAGCCATGTTCGGACTCCAGGGCCGGGTCGTCGCCGCCATCACCCTGCGGGCGACGATAGGCCGCAAGCGCGCCCTCCTGTTCACCCTCGCGCCGCTGGTCCTGGTCCTGGTCACAGTGGCGCTGAAGCTGTCCCACCCGGAGCGTGCCTCGTGGCCCGTGGACATCCTCGGCCTGTTCGGGCTGACCGTGGTGCTCCCGCTGACCGCGCTCATCATCGGCACCAGCGTCCTGGGCGCGGAAATCGATGACGGCAGCATCGTGCACCTGCTGGCCACGCCGGTGAGCCGGACGGTGGTGATCGGGGCCAAGTACGCCGTGGCATGCGCGCTCACCATGATCTTTGCCGTGGTCCCGATCCTGGTGGCCGGCCTCATCGCCACCGGGGGGGCCACGAGACTCGCGTTGGGTGTGTTCGTCGGGGCGCTGGCCGGCTCGGTGATGTATAACGCGGTCTTCGTCATGATCTCGGTGGTGACCACCCGGGCCATCGCGGTGGGGCTGCTCTACGCGCTGATCTGGGAGGGCGTGCTGGGCAACCTGGTCGCCGGGGCCAGGCTGCTCTCGGTCGGGCAGTACTCGCTGGGGATCGCGAACTCGATCGCGCGCGACCCCCGCCTGAACGCGGCGCTCACCCTGTCGACGGCCGTCGTGGCGGGCCTGGTGGTGACCGCCGCCGCGCTGGTCATCGCGGTCCGCAGGCTGGCGTCGTTCTCGCTCAAGGGTGAGCCGGCCTGAGCCGTCCCGGGCCGGTCAGCGGGGGGTGTCGGGGCCCGGCCGGAAGGCCGGGCCGTGGCCCGGGACGATCACCGTGGCCACCGCGAGGATGCGCTCCCGGCTGGTGTGCAGCGCCGCCTGCTCGGTGGCGAGCGGGTCTTCCGGCGGCCCGTCCGGGCCCCACCAGGCGTGCGTGCAGGCGTAGACGCCGTCGGGGGTGGCGGCCAGGGTGGTGATGTCCTCGCCGGTGTGGCCGGGCGTCGGCACCAGCCGGACGGAGCCGGTGAGGGCGAAATCGCCGGGCTCCCGGCCGACCCACAGATCACCGGAGTAGGTGGCCCAGTGGTCGTGGATGCCCGCGGCCGGGAACAGCGCCGCGTTGACGGTGTGGTCGGGGTGGTGGTGGCTGAAGACCACGTCGGTGACATCGCCCGGCCCGGGCCCCGCCGCCGTCAGCGCGGCGACCAGCGCGGCGCGGTCGGCCACCATCCCGGGGTCGACGACGATAACGCGCTGGCCGTCGATGATGAGCGTGACGGTGCTGGCCACCCGCTCACCTTCGCGTCCCTCCCGCGCGTACCCCTCGTGCAGGATGTGGACCTGCGCTGTCCCGGTCGCCGGAAACCCTGGTTCGCTCATGACCGCTGACGGTACCGCCCGGCCCGGGCCGGCGCCGGTGGTGGGCCAGGCGCGGGAAGCGCAGCCTCACCCGGGGCACGCTGCGATTGCGGCTGGCGGGCCCAGTGAGACTGGGAGGCGGCCGGCGGACGCCGGTCAGCCCGGCACTGCGCTGGCCGGCACCGTGCTGGCCGGCACCGTGCTGGCCGGGTGGGACGGCGGCGCCTCCTCGCCCGCGCCGGCCACCTCGGCCAGGCTGGCAGGCAGGTCGGGCGGGAGCGGCGGCGGGGTCCCGCCGAACG
>Ga0335079_10003206_pt1 | contig 18914 bp, 22 predicted proteins | sample Lox_Sample_33_FD_206719 | JGI IMG/M metagenome (GOLD analysis project Ga0335079, IMG submission 206719) | Soil microbial communities from Loxahatchee National Wildlife Refuge, Florida, United States - Lox_Sample_3.3 | ecosystem: Environmental > Terrestrial > Soil > Wetlands | place: USA... | reverse complement strand
GCTGCGGTCGAAGACCAGCTCCCCGCCGTCGAGCCGGTAACTGACCGGTGCGGTGTAGGTCTCCGCGATGCGCAGCCGCAGCGTCTCGCCGGCGTGCACCGCGGCGAACGGGATCACCACCACCTGCGCGGTCGCCGCTACCGGTTCGCCCACGTTGATGCCGGAGGCCGCGAGCTCCGCGCCGCTCATCTCGCGCGTCTGGAGCTCCTGGCCGGTGTCGAGATTGCGCGCCGACGGGTGGCTCGCGACGCTGCCGCTGCGCACCACGTTGGCGTAGCCGTTGATGCCGGCGCGCGTCTCGGTGTAGTCGTGATACAGACTGAAGGCGTGGCTCTCGGGCTGCTGCAGGAAGTACACGATCTCGCGGTCCTCGTGCGCGCGCTCGGCGAGCCGCTCTTCCTCCTCCGCCCCCTCGAACGGCGACTCCCAGCTGCGCTCGTGGCTCGCCGCTTTCGGCAGCGCCGCCGCTCCGAGCTGCGCGTCCTTCACGGCGTGGATCACCAGCGGTGCCTCGCCGGCGCCGGCGTGCATGAAACTCACCGCGAGCCGGCCGTCCGTCTCGGTGCGGATCTGTGAGGGCACCGACACGCCGGTGACCTCGTAGCCTGCGGGCAGCACCACCTTGTTGCGCCGGACGCCGAGCGGGCGGTCGAAGATGAGCGTCTTGCCATCGAGGTGATAGCTCTTCGGATCTTTGTAGGTCTTGATGATGAGCAGGCGCGCCTCACCGTGCTGCGGCACCGGTTGCGCGAGCCTCACGCGGATGTATTCGGTCGCCGGGTCGGCGTCCGGCATCAACGGATCGCCATGCGCAATGCTGCCGCTCACCACCTCGAAGTGCAGCGCGGCACCGGAGGCGGCGTCATGGACGCTCTCATCGCTCGCGATACTGCCCTTGCGGATCGGGTTGTAGAAGTAGCGGGCGCCCGCGGTGGTCGCGGTCACCTCGTAGGTGATCTTGAAGCTCGCACTCTCGGGCGCGAGCAGCTCGTAGCGCGTGTACTCGTCAGCCTCGGTCTGCGTGGTCGCGGTGGGGAAGTACAGACCGTCGCCCGGGGGCGGCGGGTCCGCGCCGGACGCCGCGGAGGATGACAGGAGCGCAGCCAGCATCGTGCGCACCAGCACGCGGGCACTCATGGCTGCCCCGGGGCGGCAGACCTGGCGCAGGGGAAGGACTTCAGCAGCACGTCTGCGATGAGCCCGGCGGCCTCGCGCGAGCCGGCGGCTGCATCGAGCTTCGCGAGCCTCTGCTTGACGGCCGCCTCGAGGTCCTCCGCGGAGATGCCGGGCGGGACGCACGCGTGGCCGGCGCGAGCCTTGCCGCCCGACAGGCGGATGCCGACGTCGATTCCCTGAGTCACCCCGAGGATGTAGATGCGGCAGGCGTTGCGGCTCACGTGATCGGTGCCGCTACAGAGCTGCGCGAGGTCGTTCGCCGTCATCGCCGGCTCATCGGAGGAGGCCGCCGTCAGGAAGAGCGCGGCGGTGACGGTCATCGCGGTGGCGAGTGTTCTCACGAGGGCGCTCCTCCTGGCCTTACGGGGTGCGGTAGGGTAGCAAATCTGTGATGCGGTACCGCTGCCGGGCGGTCATCCGCCGCAGCGCCCGCGCGTTGCATTGGCTAACCTCGCCCGAAGGCGAGCGGTCTGACGCGGGAGCATGGGATGCAGCGCGGGTACGCCGGGGCGGCCTCGAGCCTCGCCACTCTTCTTATTGCAGTGCTGGCCGCGCCGTCGGCGCGCCCCGATGCGCTCTCGGTGGTGCAGATGCTGCGGATCGGAGGCTGCGGCGGCCTCGTGCCCGCCGCGCGGCCGCTCGAGCATCGGATCGAGCTCGATCGTGCAGCCGAGCAATGGGCCGACGGGCACTCCCTCGCTGCGGCAGCAGAGCTCGCGGGATACGGCGCGCAGTCCGCGCAGGGCTTGCACGCCAGCGGCCCTGACGAGGCGCTGATCCAGCAGCTGCGCCGCGCACAGTGCCACAGCGTTGCCGGTCACGAGCTGCGCGAGGTTGGCAGCTACCGTCGCGGCGGCGAGACCTGGCTGGTGCTCGCCGCCTCACCCGTCAACACGGCGGTTCCCGCCGCCCCGCTGACGACCCGACCCGCTGCCGCTGCGCCAACGCTCTCCTCTCGAGCGGGCGCTGTGCCCCCGGTGAGTCTGACCGCGATCAGCTCTCCCGCTCTGGCATCGCGCGCGCTCAAGCTGGTAAACGAGGCGCGCGCCCGCGGCACACAGTGCGGCGGTCACGCTTTCGGTCCGGCGCCGCCTCTGACGCTATCCGGAACGCTCGACAGCGTGGCTCTCGGTCATGCCACCGACATGGCCGTGCACGACTACTTCGAGCACCAGGACCTCTCCGGTCAGTCGCCCGCGGATCGCGTACGTGCGGTGGGCTACCGCGAGAAGCTCGTCGGCGAGAACATCGCCTACGGCCCGGTCACGATCGAAGAGGCCGTCCGGGGCTGGCTGCACAGCCCGGACCATTGCGAGAACATCATGGATCCGCGTTTTGCGCAGATGGGCATCGGCTTTGCGACCGGACAGGCGACGCGCCGCGGCCTCTTCTGGGTGCAGTTGCTCGCCGCGCCGCGCGTCTGAGTCCGGGGCTGCGCGCGGCGTGCCGGGCGGCCCCACCCGCTGTAGGCGAAATCCCGCACGGCGCAGCGCCAGATCCTGACGCCGCACGGATTCAGTGGGAGTTCAGCAGCGTGACGTCACAGTCCCCGGGAACAGTCGCATGGACGACAAACCAGGAGGACTTATGAGAAATCCCTTTATCGTCACTCTCGCGCTGGCCGGCGTCGCACTGCTCGGCGCACATCAGGCCCTGGCGCAGGATGAGCGCGCGGATCTCGGCTGCAAGCTGAGCTTCTCGCTGCACGGCTGGTCGGCCGTGTACTCGCAGGCTGAAGGCAAGGGAGTGGTCACCTGCAAGGATGGCAGCTCGCTCCCCGTGCTCATCTCGGCAAAGGGCGGTGGCATTACCGCCGGCCGGACGCTGGTGGATAACGGTACCGGCAAGTTCACGCACGTGCGCACGATCGATGACGTACTCGGTCGCTACGCCCAGGGCGAGGCGCACGCCGGCGTGATGAAGTCCGCGACCGCGCAGTTGCTCACCAAGGGCAGCGTGTCGCTCGCGCTCGCCGGCCACGGCGAGGGTATCGACCTCGGTGTCGACGTCGGTGAGTTCACCCTGAAGCCCGCCAAGTAAGGACGGCGTCTCGTGGTCGGCTGGGGCGCGGTAACGCGTCCCGCCGCGGGTCGCGCGGCGCGGCCGACGCACCCTCGGGGCAGGATGCTCCGGGCGGTGCGTTGGTCGCGTCTCGCCTGGCTCGCGAGCCTCGCACTCCTTGGCGGCTGCGCGACCCTGCGCAGTGACTACGTCAGGACGCAATCGAGCGCGCTGCCCCCCGATTTCGCTACCGCCTCCGCCCGCTACGTACGAGCTGAGCTCGAGCGTCACCCCGGCCAGTCGGGGTTCCGGCTGCTGGTGAGCAGCACCGATGCGCTCATGAGCCGGGTATGGCTCATCGATCACGCGAGCCGCTCGATCGACCTGCAGTACTTCATTTTCGAGAACGACGCCACCGGCAGGCTGGTGGCGCAGCGGCTGCTCGCGGCCGCGGACCGCGGCGTGCGTGTACGGCTGCTGCTCGATGACGTCGCGCTGCGGCACGAGGATCGGTTGCTGCGGGCGCTCGACGCCCATCCGCACATCGAGGTGCGCGTCTTCAACCCGTTCCGCGTGCACGACCTGTCGCTCCCCTCCAAGCTCGTGCAGCTTCTCTTCGAGGGCCGGCGACTCAATCGCCGCATGCACAACAAGTCGCTGATGGCGGACGGCGTAGTTGCCGTGATCGGCGGGCGCAACATCGGCGATCCGTACTTCGACGCCGGCGATCAGAGCAACTTCCGCGACCTGGACGTGATCACCATAGGCCCGGTGGTCGCACAGGCGGCGCGCGCTTTCGATGAGTACTGGAACAGCGAGGCCGCAGTTCCGCTGCACGCCTATCGCACGACTCATGACCGCCACGCCGAGCTCAGGGCGCTGCGCCCGGAGCTCGGCGGCGCGGTGCGTGCCTTCGAGCAATCGGACTACGCCAGGGCGGTGCTGGAGGAGCTGCCGAACGGTGCTACCGGCGACCGGCCCGGGCGCTGGCTCTGGGGACAGGGGAGGCTGCTCGCCGATCAGCCGCAGAAGATCGACAGCGACCACGACGAGCCGGCACTGCGCATCGGGCCGCAGGTGAAGCAGGCGATGGACGGCGCGCAACGCGAGCTGCTCCTGATCTCGCCCTACTTCATCCCGAGCCGCCGCGGGACGCGCTACCTCACCGGGCTGGCACGCCGCAATGTGGCGGTGCGGGTGCTCACCAACTCCCTGGCCTCGACGGATGAGCCGGCCGCCGAGGCGGCCTACGCGCGTTCGCGGCGCGCACTGCTCGCGGGCGGAGTCGAGCTGTATGAGTTGCAGCCATCGTCCACCGAGCGCCAGCGGCTGAGCGCTGTGGGTCGCTCCTCGGGGATCAGCCTGCATGCCAAGGCCATAGTCGTCGACCGGCGTCTGGTCTTCATCGGCTCGATGAACCTCGATCCGCGCTCCAGACTTCTCAACTCCGAGATGGGGGTGCTGGTCGACTGCCCGGCGCTGGCGCAGGAGACGGCGCGCTATTTCGAGCAGGCGGCCGGGCCGGGCAGCTCGTTTCACGTTCGATTGCAGAGCACCGGCGCCTCATCCGGCGAGGGCGAGCGCCTCGCCTGGGTCTGGAACGATCACGGCGTGCGCATGAGCTCGCGCCGCGAGCCGGAGGTGCGCGCCTCACGCAAGCTGGAGTTCGATGTGCTGCGGCTGCTGCCGATCGAGGGACTGCTGTAGGTGCCGCGCGGCCGTCACGGCCGCCGCAGCGGCGCGCCGAGATAGCAGCCGAACTCGACGACGAAGTTGACGGAGACACGGGCGTGAACCCGTCCCTGGCGATCGAGGAAGCGCGCCGCGTCATCATGCGGTACCACCGCGCCGTGCCACACGCCCGGGTGCAGATACAGCGCCTGCCGGCCGTCGCACCAGAAGGTCACGAAGGATTCCGGAGTGACGTCGTCGCCGGGCAGCGCCAGCGGTACCACGAAGCTCTGGCCGTCGAGCGGATGGAACAGTTGGCCGCCGTCGGGGTGATAGTTGGCGCGCCAGATGAGCGCTCGCTCGCGCCTGGCTTCGCTGACGGTCGCCGCCTCTTCCGGCCAATTGCTCCAGCCGAAGAGATAGCTATCGCCGACCGCATGATTGCGCGCGTAGAGCGTCTCACCCTTCCAGCAGAACTCGAACAGTCCCTCGGCGACGCCACCCTGGTTGCCGCTGCCGGCATCGATCGCGCGCCAGCCCTGCGCCGGCCAGGTGACGATCTCGATCGGAAAGCTCTTCGGCTCCTCCACCAGGAGGCCATAGCCCCTGAGACTCTCGGACGTTGCGACCACGAGCGGCGTCTCGTGCACGCGGCGCACGCCGGTGGAGGGGGTGTAGGCGATCCGGTCGAGGGCGAGATCCATCACTCACTCACTGTGCCGGCGCGCGGCCGTCTCGATCATGCCGAGATAGGACTCGAGCGGCGGGGTCTTGAGTCCCGCCACTTTCCCCTGATCGTCCCAGAGCCGCACCCGCACCGCCTGCCTGAAGTACGGCTCGCTCTCGAAGCGGCGCGTTTCGTCGGCCGACATGGGGCCGCCCTGGAGCTTGAGCGTGTGCACCGAAGCCTCGCTCAGCTGGCCGAAGTAGCGCGCATCCGTCGCGCACAGGTAGCGCTTCGCCGGCACGTGCAGCCGCACCGGCTCGCTGATCGCCGCGCCGAAGCGCTGCGCCAGCCAGCGCGCGCCGGTCTCCTCGTGACGCGCGTCCGTTTTCCAGTCGGCGAGATCGTCGGGGACCGGCTCCAGCAGATGGCCGACGTCGTGCAGCAGAGCTGCGATGACGAGGTTCTCGGGGGCGTTTTCGTTGGTCGCGAACCACGCGGCCTGCAGCCCATGCTCCGTCATGGTCACACGCTCGCCGAAGTAGGCGCCGGCGCCGCGCGCGCCGTAGAGCGCGCGGACCTCGTCGCTGACCTTCATGCCACTGCCCCCAGCCGGCGCCGCAGCAGGCCCGCCGCGCTGTAGACGCTGTCGCGCGTCAGGTAGCAGCCCTGCAGGTGCCGCGGGTATTTCGCGGAGGTGAAGGCGGTGCGGCCGTGGAGCGTGCGCTGGTTGTCGAACACCACGAGATCGCCGTCCGCGAGCTTCAGACGCAGCTGGAAACGCGGCTCGCGGAGCAGCGCCGCGAAGCGCCGGTAAGCGGCGTAGAACGCTGCCGCCTCGCGGGCCGCGATCCTGAGAGGCGCGATCGAGCGGTTGTTGTAATGCACCGCGCTGATCTCGCCCGTGCACGACAGCTGGATCAGCGGCCGCTCCGCGTAGAGGTCCGCATCCGCCGAGCGGTAGTGGAAGGGGACCGGGGTGGCGGTGAGCAGGGCGAAATCCCCGGGCGCCGTGTCGCGCAGGTGGGCGGCGAGCGCGAGGCCATCGGCGAACAGGCTGTCACCGCCCTCGGGCGAGGTGGCGAGCGCGTGCAGCGCCTGGAAGCCCGGCACCGGCTCGCGATAGGGGTTGTCGGTGTGCAGGCCCAGGCCGAGGTCCGAATAGGCGAGATTCTCCGGCTGCGCCACCGAGCGCACGTCGAACAGCAGTCCGTAGTTGGTCTCCGCGACCCGGCCGAGCGGCGCCACGGCCCGGAGAATCGCCTGCGGCTCACACGGTACGCGGCGCAGGAACGCGATGCCGTCCCTGAGCAGGCGCGTCAGCCACTCGAGGCGCCGCGATGCATCGTCGCGCACCGCGCCCGAGTCGAGCCAGGCGAAATCACGCTGGGCATCGAGCCGTGCGCCCTCGAGCCACAGGCGCCGCTCGCGCTCCGGAGCGCGCGCGGCACCGCCGGCGGCCTGCGCCGCCAGCCACTCGAGCTCAAAGCTCGCCCCGCGCGCCTCGTCCTCCCACTCGATGAGGATGCGCCCCTCAGTGGCGCGCACCGCACGGATGCGCGGCCCTGCCGGCAGGTCGGCGACGTCGATGAGGCGCTGGCCGCTGTGCGGATCGCGGTCCTCGCGCACATTGTCGCGCAGCCACAGGCTCGCGAACTCGCTCACTCCGCCTCCGGGCCAGCGCACGGTGAGTGTTTCCGGGGTCGCGGACACCGCCGCTGCCGCTGCCTCAGGCATGCGACTTCGCCACCGCCGCGTCCGTCGCCGTCGAGCGCGCGGCGCGCAGATTGAGCAGATGCAGGTAGCCCGAGCACAGCGACGCGGCAAAGCTCACCACGGCGAGCGCCACGAACACGCCCCGCCATCCGATCCACACGGCGACCCACGCCACGCCGTAGCCGGCGAGCACGCCGCCGATGTAGCCGATGCCGTCGATGATCCCCGAGGAGGCCGCGCTCGCCTGCTTGCCGCCGAAATCGAGCGCAAAAGCGCCGCCGAGATAAGAGTAGGGGCCGAGGAGCGCGAAGGCGACCACGCCGATCAGCACCTCCGGCAGGAGCGAGGCACTGTGCCCGGGGGGGATCGCCGTGAGCGCCAGGAGCGCCGCGCCGCTCGCCCCGAGGCCGAGGAACATGAGGAGCGAGCGCCCGGTGGCCCCGAGACGGTCGCTCAGCCAGCCGGCGAGCAGCGCCGACACGGCGCCGACGGCGGGAAAGATCGCGCTGATGCCTGCGGAGTCGCTCACACTGTAATTCAGGTAGTCGCGCAGGTATTCCGGCGACCAGTTATTGAAGGTCTCGCGGATTATCGTGCAGCCGAAGGACAGCAGGCAAACGATGAGAAACGCGCGGCTGCGCAGCAGCGGCAGCAGGAGCGCTGCGACGCTCGCCGGCCGCGACTCGCTCGCGGCGAAGAGACTCAGCGGGTTGGGAACAGCCTCCGGGTGTCCCTCATCGACGCGCGACTCGCGCAGCCACAGGAAGTTGGCGATGAGCGCTGCGCCGGCGACCAGAGCCGCGAACACGAACAGCGCGCGCCAGCCGTAGCCGTGGGCGATGAGCACGCCCATCTGCTGGCGTGCCAGGGCATCGCCCACCAGATAGCTGATGCTGAGGATCGCGACGATCGTGCCATAGGAAGAGTAGTTGAACCACTTGGAGGACACCTTGATCAGCCCCGCCCAGCCGACCGACTGCGTGAGGCGGTTGCCGATCCAGGCGAGGGTGAACACCGGCACTGCGCCGCCGGCGGTGAACAGCAGCGTGAAGGCGAGCGCGCCGCCCACGCCGATGAGGAAGTTGCGCCGTCCGCCCCAGTAGTCGCCGAGGCCGGTCAGAAACAGCTTGCCGAGGGCGTAGGCGAGAATGCCGAACGAGCTGACGGCGCCGATCTTCACCAGCGCGGTGTCGTGAGTCAGCCCGTGGCGGGCGAGCTCGTCCGCGATCAGCGGCGTCGCTACCGAGAGGTCCGCGCGGCAGTAGTAGCAGGCGGCGTAGCCGAAGAAGAGCAGTGCCACGACACGGACCTGCGCCGGGAGGAGCGATTTGGAGGCTGGCGGCATGCGGTACTCAGTGGTAGGTGATCGCATCGACCCACACCGGGTCGGTGTAGGCGCGACGGCCGGCGCGGTCCTCGACGAGGAGTGCGTACCAGCTGCGCTTGCCGGTCGTGAGCGGAAAATCCGCGTGCGCCTCGAGCGGTGAGTCGGTAAAGCTGCGGCTCGCGACCACGCTGCCGCCGCTCACCAGGTCCGCGCGCGTGAGGCCCGCGACGGATGCGAGATCGAAGGCGAGCGTGAAGGGCTCGCCGGGCGCCACTTTCAGCTCGCTGCCGAACGCCGGCTGCGGAAAGATGAGCGGCCCGTGGGTCACGTAGCCATGCCCGGCGGCGAGCGAGCGGGCAAAGGCGCGCGCGCTCACCTCACCCTCGAGATGCGCGAAGGTGCGCACCCTGCCTGACTCGTCGTTCCAGACATCGTGCACGTCGGTACCGGCGGCGAGATAGTAGTGATGCCCGCCGTTCCAGAAGTCCCACAGCGCATGCAGCACTTTGTCGTCGTCGTTGGGCGCGCGCGCGTTGATCTCGATGAGCTCGAAGCCCGGCGCGAAGCCTCCGGGCGCGACCCCGGCGGCGAGGCTCGAGAAGTAGCCGTAGGCGATGAACGGATGGTTCACCTGCATGACGATGGCGCCCTGGCGGCGGCCCTCGGCGAGGATCTCGCCAGCGGTGGCGGTTCCGGGGTCGATCGCGAGCTTGCCGCCTTCCTTCACCGGCCAGGCGTTGAAATGACCCCAGGAGGGTGACAGCTCGATCGAGGGAATGAAGACGCGCCCGCGGCGGTCGGCGATCTCGTGCAGTCTGGCGTGGTTGATGGTCGAGTCGTGATCGCTGACGAACAGCAGGTCGAGTCCCGCGGCGAGCTGCGAGCGCGCCAGGTATTCGGGCGGCGTAACTGCCTCCGCCTGGTCGGCGTGGTGATGCAGGTCGGCCGAGTACCAGCCGCGCGCAGGTGGATCGAACAAGGGCGTGAGCGCCACGCTCTCGTGCGCGGTCCTGCCGGAGTCGATGCCGACGGCGAGCCGCTCGGCGCGGGCGAGAAAACCGCCGCCCCAGGACACGCCGAAGACGTAGCGGCCGGGCGCGAGCGTCAGATCCGCGTGACCCTGCCGGTAGAGCTCGGTGAAGAACACGCGGCGGCCGAGATACTCGACCAGCGGCTGCTCGCCCTCGCTGATGACGATGCGCGCATCGAGCGGCCGCGAGGTGCGCGTATCCGTCACTGTGAGATCGAGGTGTCCGGGACCTGCGAGCTCGCCGAAGTCGCGCCGCAGGCGCGCGCCGGGCGCGAGCTCGATGCCGGATGTGGCACTGCGCGCGAAGTCGCGCGCCGTGGCGTACAGCGTGTAGCTGCCGGCGGGCAGCGTCACGTCGTAATGCCCGTCGACGCCCAGCACCCAGGCGTAGGGCTTCCCCTGCCGCTCGATGACGACCACCGGCTGCGCGAGAGCTGTGCCATCGGCCGCCGCGACCGTGCCCTCGAGCCGTGCCGCCGGCAGGTGCCGCCGCGCGATCTCGGTGCTGAGTACCGGTGCAAGATCGCCGCTCGGGCCGACCTCGAGCCAGGCATCGAAGCTCGTGCTGGCGCCGGGGGCGAGCGTGTGCAGCCGGAAGAGGTCGCGCGAGCCGAAGCCGACATGATCGAAATAGGGCGCGTGCAGCGTCACCGCCCAGTCGGCGTCGTAACCGCTGGCGCGGTCGGCCAGTGCGCCGGTGGCGGCTCCCGCGGTCAGGCCCGCGAGCCCCGGGACCGGGAAGAAGAAGCCGCCGCGCGGCCACAGCGTGAATCCCGACAGCAGGTCAGGGAGCGGCGCGGCCCCTGAGTTGGTCATGGTGGCGCGCATCACGATGTGGTCGGCACCGGCCTCCAGCGTGTAGAGGGTGGTGAGCTGCGCGGTGCCAAAGTCGCGCACCGCGCGCACGCGCACCTTTCCCGGGCCGCGCTCGAGAATCTCGACGTGCTGGTAGGTGTTGGGCCACGCCGACCAGTTGTTGGGAATGAAGTCGGCGAACACCGTGCAGTTGTGGCCGATCACGCCGGCGCGCACCGGGGCCACATCCACGATCGCGCCGCGCGGGATGCCGTAGGGCGGGGGTGATTTGACCGCCAGCGCAAACGCCAGCCGCTCGTTGATGACAGTGATGTCCCCGCGGCTGGTGGCGGCGCCGTCGGGGATCGGCGTCGGACCCTCGATCACGCGGACCGCGGCCCGTGCGCTCGGGAGCAGCGCCAGCGCAGTGAGCAATGCCAACAGCGGCGGCGTGACTCTCAAGGAGGCCCTCGCGGTGCGTCGCGGAGGGCCCGATACTAGCGGAGGCGGCGGTTGGATTCACGCAGCGGGCCGTACGCACCCGGCACACGCTACCCGCCGCCTCGGCAGGTTCTCAATCAGCGCCAGTAGCCGTGCACCACGACCACGGGGGCGGGCGCGACGACACCGACGTAGGCTCGCGGCCGTCCCACCGGGGCGACTACGCAGCCCGAGAGGATCGCGGCGGCGCCTAATGCAATCACCAGTTTGACAATGCTACGCATGGTTCGCTCCTCGACCGTTTCCTTAGCTATTGAGAACGCGCACGCGCGCGGGCGGCTGACAGCGCCGCGAGCTCCGCTACGGCGTTCAGGAATGGTTAAGGGTGCGCAGCACGGCGGCGCGCGGCAGCGCCCCGCAGCAACACCTGGCGCAGCACCACCGCATGGTTGATGCGCGGCTCGCGCGAGCCGTAGAGCAGGGTGACCCTGCCGGCTGCGGCACGCGCGCGCAGGTCGCTGAGCGCGGGGCGCTGTGAGCGCAGCTCCGCGCGATAGCGGCGGCCGAATTCCGTCCAGCGCCGGGGATCGTGTCCGTACCAGATGCGCAGCGCGTTGCTCGGGGCGAGCTCCTTCAGCCAGACATCGAGCGCGGCGCGCCGGCGGCTGACGCCGCGCGGCCAGAGCCGATCGATGAGCGCGCGGTAGCCGTCGGCGCCGTCGGCGGGCTCGTAAATGCGCTTGATCCGCACGTCGGGGCCGGCGCGCGGTGCTTCGGGCTCGAGCTCGTGCAGGTAGCAGGCGGGAGAGCTGTACTCCCCCGTCGCCGCACGCCCCCGTGCGGGCCTCGGGGTGCGGGCGGCCCTGCGGAGGCTGCTGGTCGCGCGCTTCATGGAACGTCATTCTCCGTCGCAGGTGCGCACGGATCCAGCGCCCGCGGGCGTATCATGCCGGGCAGTCGAGGCGCCGGCGCGATCATGGAAATCCTCACCCCCAGCGACAGTATCTTCTATGTGAAGGACCTGATCTCTCAGGAGATGTGCCGTCGCTGCGTCGAGCTCTACCAGCACGATCCGCGCAAGCACTCGGGCTACACGACCAGTCCCGGCGGAGAGCGGCAGCTGGAAGAGGACGTCAAGGTGAGCACCGACCTCGGCGTCGAGACCGAGGGTGTGTGGAAGCCGGTGTTCCTCGAGCTGCATGCGGCGGTGACGACCGCGGTGCAGAATATCGCCACGCAGTGCTCGGCATTGCAGGTCGCACCGCTGCAGGGCACCGGCTACAAGATCCAGCACTACCGGATGGGCGAGGGCCAGTTCCGGTGGCACTTCGATGCGCTCGGACCCGGCGGCTGGGAGCGGCAGCTGGCGCTCATCATCTACCTGAACTCGGTCGAGGAGGGCGGCGAGACGCGCTTCCATCGCCAGGATCTGCGGGTGAAGCCCGTGGCCGGGAACGCGCTGTTCTTTCCGCCCTTCTGGACCCATATGCACTGCGGGGAGATCCCGCGTTCCGGTGACAAGTACATCATCTCGTCGTTCGTGAGATTCGTGCTCCCATGAGATCGATCCGCGAGCAGCTGCGCAGTAACGCCGTAGCCCTGGTCAGCCTGGTCGTCGCCCTGACCAGCCTGGGCTACAACACCTGGCGCAACGAGCGCACCGAGCACAACCGCAATGTGCGCACCGCGGCGTTCGAGGTGCTGATGCGCGCCGCCGATCTCGAGCGGGTCGCGTTCCTCGCTCAATACGATCGCGACGCGCGCAGCGGCAGCCCGCGCAACGGTTGGACCGACGTGCTCGAGATTCGGGACCTGGCGGCGCTGGTGCCGGGATCCGTGGCGGCGCGCTCGGCGGAGCTCGAGAAGACGTGGGGCGAGAACTGGGAGGGTCTCGGCAGGGACGACGAAACCGCGGTCAGCCGCATTGATGATGCGATCGGCAAACTCCGCGAGGCCACGCTCGTGATGCTCAAGTCATTGCGCTGAGGATAGCTATGAGGGGATGCCACATGCTGCCTAAGACATTGTTCAGCGCCGCGATCGCCAGTCTGACCGGCGCCTGCCTGCTGACCGGTTGTGTGAGCTCGTTCACCAGGTTCTACGAGCCGGCCGCCAATGCGCGCGGCCCGGCGGCCGCGGCTGCGGCCGCGCCGCAGTTCAAGTGGTCGAGCGATCCCGTGAGCGATGGCAAGGAGCTCGCGGGAGAGGGCTACACGCTGATCGGCACTTCCTCCTTCATCGGCTCGAACTTCCACGATCAGTACGTGGACCAGGAGCAGGCCATGACTCAGGGCGTCAGCGTCGGAGCGGCGGTGGTATTGCTGCAGGTCGATCTCAGCGACGTCGTGGCCGGCGGCTGCTGCGTCAGGCTGTTCGCTTCCTACTGGTCCGCAGGCCAACCATGATCACCCTCTATCACCGCCCCAACACCCGCTCGACGCGCTTCATCTTCCTGCTCGAGGAGCTGGAAGCACCCTATACGATCCATCTGGTCACGACCCGCACCCGCGACGGCGGAGCGCCCGATCCCGCCAATCCGCATCCGCTCGGCAAGGTGCCGGCGATCTCCGACGACGGCGCGGTGGTCTTCGAGTCCGTCGCCATCGCGCTCTACCTGACCGACAAGTTCCCGAAGAATCGCCTCGGTCCCACGGCCGGCGAGCCCGGCCGCGCTGCGTATCTGAGCTGGCTCGCCTACTACGCGGGCGTCCTCGAGCCTGCCTTCCTCTCGAAGTTCATGAGCTGGGAGGTGCCGCGCGGCACCGCCGGGTGGGTGCCGGTGGAGGAGGCGATGGGGGCGGTGATCACGCGCCTGGCGCAGGTGCCGTATTTCGCGGGTGAGCGTTTCTCGGCGGCGGACGTCCTTTATGCGACCTCGTTCGCGCTGTTCGCCAAGAGCCCCTTCCTGCCGGCCTCGCCGGTGATCGCCGACTACGTTCAGCGGGTCACTTCCCGTCCGGCATTCGCGCGCGCCATGGCGCGGCAGAACGGCTGAGGGCGTAACATACCGCCTGCATGGCGGTGATCTTCTGGTGCGAGACGGCGAGTCCGGTCGGTCCGTTGCTGCTCGCGGGTGGAGCTGCGGCACTGACGCGCATTCACTTTCAACGCGGCGCAAGCCCGCTGCGGCCGCCGCCCGAGTGGCGGCACGACGCCGCGCCCTTTGCTGCCGTCATCACGCAGCTCGAGGAGTACTTCGGCGGCGCGCGCCGCGAGTTCAGCGTGCCGCTCGCGCCGCACGGCACTGCCTTCCAGCTCGCCGTGTGGCGGGCGCTGCGCGCGATTCCCTACGGCGCGACCCTCTCCTACGGCGAGCTCGCCCGCCGCCTCGGCAGCGCTGCGCGGGCCGTGGGAGCCGCCAACGGCTCGAACCCGCTGCCGATCATCGTTCCCTGTCACCGGGTCATCGGCGCCGACGGCTCGCTGACCGGTTTCGGCGGCGGCCTCGACATCAAGCGTGCGCTGCTCGAGCTCGAAGGCGCCGAGTGCGTCGCCGACCTGTTCAGCGCGGGCGCCGCAACCGCCCTGGCTCCGGCCCAGAGAGGATCGTCATGCCCCTGACTCCCCGGATGACACCGGTATGCGCGCCGCTCCTCGGTGCGCTGTCACTCGTGTGCGCCGCGGCCCCCGGCACGCTCGCCGCGCAGGCTGCGCCCGAGCGCGCCTACATCGACCATCCTGCAGGGCCGAACGGCGCCAGGTTCCCCTTCAGCGACGCGGTGCGCGTCGGCGACACCCTGTACGTCGCCGGGCACCTGGGCCTCGATCCCAGGACCGGCAACGCGGCAGCCGATCCTGACGCCGAGGCGCATCTGGTGCTCGATGCCGTCCGGCATACGCTCGAGCGCGCAGGCTACACCATGGACGATCTGGTCTCGGTGACGGTCTACTGCACCGACCTCGCCCTCTACGACACGTTCAACAAGGCCTACACCGGCTACTTTCACGGGACTCTACCGGCGCGCGCCTTTCTCGGGGTCGACAAGCTGGTGCGCGGCGCGCGCTTCGAGGTGCAGGGCACGGCGGTGAAGGTGGGGCCGCGATGAACCGGCGCGAGTTCTCACTGCAGCTGGCCGGCGCCGCGGCGGCGGCCGCGGTCGCGCCGCTGTCCCGCGCGCAGTCCCCGCCGCCCACCGCTTCCGGGACCGTGGTGTCGGCGCACGCGCGCGCGCTGTATCACTCGGCGCTCATTCTCGACTGCAACTCGGCTCCGCCGTGGGAAGAGCACCTGCCGCTGCCGCAGGCCGATCTCGATGTGGTGCGGGGCAGCGGCATCGACGTCATCAAGTTCTCACTCGGCGGCATCAACCAGGATTTCGCCAGGACGGTCGCCGAGATCGGCCAGGTGCAGCGCCTCATCGAGGTGCATCCGGCCTATTTCACCCAGGTGCGTGTCGCCGGCGACTTCGCGCGCGCCAAGGCGGAGAACAAGCTCGGCATCATCCTGTCTTTCGAGAGCGCCGACATGCTGCAGGGCAAGCTCGAGTCCTACGAGCTGTTCCGCAACCTCGGCGTGCGCGTCATGCAGATGTCCTACAACCGCAAGTCGCCGTTCGCCGCCGGCGTCATGGAGCCCGAGGGCGGGGGCCTCACGGCTTTGGGACACGACGCGGTCGGTGAGATGAACCGCTTAGGGATCGCGATCGACCTGAGCCACGCGAACGCCGCGACCACCGCCGATGTTCTCGACCTGTCGGCCAAGCCGCCGGTCATGACCCACGCCGGCTGTGCCGCCATCCACGCGCACCCGCGCAACAAGACCGACCAGCAGTTGCGCGCGCTCGCCGATCGCGGCGGGGTGGTCGGCATCTTCGATCTGCCGTATCTCACTGCCTCGCCCAAACAGCCGGCGCTCGAGGACTATCTGGCGCACCTCGAGCACGCGCTCAAGGTGGCCGGCGAGGATCACGTCGGCATCGGGAGCGACGTCGGTATCCAGCCGCTCGACCTGAGCGAGAAGGGGATGGCGGAGATCAGGAAGGACCTCGAGGAGCGCCGCGCGGCGGGGCTCTCGGCCCCCGAAGAGGACCGTCCGCCGTACGTCGTCGGCCTCAACACGCCGCGGCGCATCGAGGTCATCGCGGATGGCCTGCTGAAGCGCGGCTATCCGCCCGGTGTCATCGAGAAAGTGGTGGGCGCGAACTTCGCGCGGGTGTTCGCCGATATCTGGACGGTCTGACCCAGGAGGCCGCGGCGTTCCTAGACGGCGGGCAGCAGGCTCCAGACGGCGGCCAGCACGGCGGCGAGCGCCACGAGTCCGGCGTAGCGCAGGCGCAGCGGCGCGGTGAGGCCGGTGGCGAGACCGCGCAGCGCCACTTCCGTGGCGGAGTCCAGTGTCTGCGCGATGCCGGGGAGGCTCGCGCGCGGGCGCAGCTGCGCGCTGACCCGGGCGACGAACTCGGCGTCGGGGAACGGCCGCGGGCTCTGCGCGAAGACCCGCAGCAGCAGGGGATCGAGCTCATCCGACATAGGTCCGCTCCTCGGAGGGCTGGTAGGCGTGCAGCAGTCCGCGCAGCCGCTGGGTGCCCCGACGGATATGCGACTTTACGGTGCCGAGCGGCAGTGAGGTCGCCGCGCTGATCTCGCCGTGGCTCATGCCTTCGCTGTAGGCGAGCACCACGCACAGCCGCTCATCCTGCGCGAGGTGCGCGAGCGCCCGATCGAGATCGAAGCGCTCGCCCACGGCGGGTACCAGCATGACCGAGGCGGGCAGCTCCTGGGGCAGCGGATCGAGCGCAGTCGCGGCGGCACTGCGCCGGTGGGCGAGCCAGCCGTTGATTGCCAGCCGCCGCAGCCAGGCGCCGAAGGCATTGATCGACTTCAACGCGGGGAGCGAGCGCCACGCCTGCAGCAGCACCTGCTGCGCGAGATCATCGGCGAGCGTCGGGTCACGGCACAGCCGCCGCAGCAAGCCGCGCAGCCAGACTTCTCTGCGCCGCACCAGCTCGCAGAACGCCTCGCGGTCGCCGCTCATCGCCACCGCGACGACGGCCGCCTCCGCGGCCTCGCCGAGCGCGGCGCGCGACAGCGGGCCGTTCACGTCCTGAGTCCGGCGCTCACCTGGCGTTCGGGGCGCGCACCTGCCGCTGACGGTAGCGCTCCACCGCGCGCGAGGCGATGAACAGACCCGTGCCGATGCACAGGCACACGATACCTCCGCCCATGATCGGATAGAGGGCAGAGGGATCTTCGCGCGACAGGAGGAACGACATGATGAAGACGCCGACGCCGACCGCAGTCACGATTATGCCGGCCACCATGAGACCGATCGGGGCGATGCCGGAGCCGGACGGCTGTTCGGGTGTCATCAGCCGCTCGACCAGGGCCGGGTCGAGCTGCTGCCCGCGCTCGATCGCTGCGCGCAAGGCATCGAGCGAGGCCTTGCGCTTCAGGTAGTCGGTGACGATGCCGGCGACCGCGCAAATGGTCAGGAAAAGAAGAAACGCCACGGGGACGAGATGGGGCGTCATGGGGTACCTCGATGTAAAGGGGAGCCTGAAGGTATAGATGCACGCCGGGGGCCTTCCGGATGCACCTGAGGGTGAAAACCTCAGCCGCTGCCGGCCCCGAGCGCTGCCAGCAGCAGCTGCGCAAACTCCGGGCCTTTGCCGGCTTCCTCGTGCTTGAAGTAGACGTACACGTCGCTGCAGTGCGCGGTGCTCTCACGGATGCGGCCGGCCCAGCGCTCGAGGTCCTGCGGCGTATAGCCCTCATCGCGGAGGCGAAAGTAGCCGTAGGGTGCCGTGATCTCCACGGGAGTCGAGAATTTCTCGCTGTCGGCGACGCACAGCGCGAGCCCGCCGCCCTTGAGGCGCGCGAAGACCTCCGGGTCCATCCAGGAGGCGTGGCGGAACTCGAACGCCGCGCAGGTGCCCTTGGGCAGCAGGGCCAGGAACTCATCCAGCACCGCCAGATTCTTGCGGAAGTAGGGTGGCAGCTGGAAGAGGATCGCGCCGAGCTTCGGCCCCAGGGTCGCGGCGGTCCTGAGGAAGTAATCGAGCAGCTCGGCGCAGTCGTGGAGTCTCGCGATGTGCGTGATGCGTTTCGGCGCCTTGAGCGTCAGGCGAAAGCCCGCCGGTGTCTCGCGGTCCCAGCCGGCGAGGATCTTCTGGTTGGGGACCCTATAAAAGGTGTAGTTGATCTCGACGGTGGCGAGGCGCTCGGCGTAGTACGGCAGCATCTTCGCTGCCGGCATCTTCTGCGGGTAGAAGCTGCCCTTCCATTCGGGGTAGTTGTACCCGGACGTGCCGACCCAGAACCGCATGGCGGAGACTCAGGGCGCCGGGCGGCGGTCAGGAGCGATCGCCCACCAGGCGGCGGTATTCGCCGAGGTGCCGGATGGCGTGCTGCGGCTTGCCGAGGGACTCGTAGAGGCGCGCCAGGTTGTAATGACAATCGGCGAGATCGGGGTCGGCGGCGAGCGCGCCCTGGTAGGCCGTGAGGGCCGCTGCGGTCTTGCCCACGTCCTCGAGCAGCACCGCCTGGTTGAAGAGCAGCAGCGGATCCTCGCCGATGCGCTCACGCGCCTCACCATAGACCGCTTCGGCCTCGATCGTCTCGCCGAGCACGTGCAGGAGGCGCCCCCAGTTGATCCAGGCGGCGGCGTTGTGCGGATCCTCGTGCGCGGCACGCCGGTAGGCGGCGAGCGCGCTCGCGGGATCGGTGCTCTCGAGCGTCAGGCCCTCCGCGAACCAGTCGCGCTCGGGCTCGGGGAGCGTCGCGGACGCTGCGGGCGCCGCGGGTGCCGCCGCCGCCTTGTGCTCGACGACCTGCAGCCTGCCGTGCTCCAGCGTCACGTCGAGTCCCAGGAGGTACTGGCCGCTGTCGGCCTGCCAGCGCTTCTCGCCGTCGCGCACCACGACGCGATCGCCCACTGCACTGATCGCGAGCCCCGAGAGCGGCATCGCCGCCGGGAGCTCCCGCCGCAGCCGATCGAGCGAGCGGCGCACACGCTTGGCAGGCACGCGCGCATCGAGCAGCGCGCGCGCCGTGCGCAGCACGATCAGATCCTGGAAGGAGAAGCGGTACGCGCGGCGCGGCCCGCGCGCCGGCTTCACGAACCCGGCCCGGATCAGGCCGCGAGTCATTGCCGG
>Ga0335079_10003202_pt1 | contig 18927 bp, 17 predicted proteins | sample Lox_Sample_33_FD_206719 | JGI IMG/M metagenome (GOLD analysis project Ga0335079, IMG submission 206719) | Soil microbial communities from Loxahatchee National Wildlife Refuge, Florida, United States - Lox_Sample_3.3 | ecosystem: Environmental > Terrestrial > Soil > Wetlands | place: USA... | reverse complement strand
GACAGCTTGTTCTATCAGATTCTCGGAGATTTGTCCAGCATGAGAGCCACACCCCCCAGGCCGAGGGAAAGTTGCTCAGCGTATTTGAGACGCACACCGAGGTGATCCGCAAGGGCAAGGCGAATAAGCCCAATGAGTTCGGCAAACTGGTCCTGATCCAAGAGGCGGAGAACCAGATCGTAACGCATTACGAAGTGTGCGAACAGAGGCCCGCCGACTCCACCTTGCTGGAAGGATGTCTGAAGCAGCATGTCGAACAGTTCGGACACGCTCCGAAGCGAGTGGCGGCGGATCCCGGATTCTTTTCCGCCGCTAATGAATCCACGGCCGAGCAGATGGGAGTCATCCGGGTAGCGATTCCCAGCCATGACACCAAAAGCCCCGCCCGAAAACAGCGACAGAAGGAGCGTTGGTTCAAGGATCTTCAGAAATGGCGCACCGGTTGTGAAGGCCGCATCAGCGTTCTCAAGCGCCGGCATGGGTTGCGGCGATCACGCTACAGAGGACCGGACGGCATCAGACGTTGGGTCGGACTCGGAGTGATCGCCGACAATATCATTCACATCGGAACCCACCTGGCCGAGCAAGCGCGTCCGCGCTGAGGGTTCATCCCCAAACTGGCGCCCCCCACTTCCTTCGTAGGCCTCCTGTTTGCACCCCATTCCCACCCGACTCAGATTCTCGCCCTCAACCCACTTCTACAATACCCATTCGAGCGTCCCCCGCTTGTCGAAAATGGTTTCGTAGCGGCCGCCATTGCGGCTCGAAATCACGTTTTTGAATTTTAAGTGGGAAAGTAGCTAGACGACAGGTAGCGCGCTTTTCCATGCTCCCCGTGAGCATGGAAACCGGGTTAAGCCGCGACGCCACGAAGGAAATCGCGCCGGAATTCGATGAGCATCAAGAGCCGCGCCTTCCCATCATTGAGCACCGAGCTGTCGGCTACCCCCGAGACACCGGCTCACCTCTTGCGGCGCAGCCAACCGCCGGGGTAAGACGTCATCACCATCGCTTCGCGGCTGAAATCCTGTTCGAAGTCCTGGTTTTCCGACAGAAACTGGCGCACCGCGGCCATCGGTCCGGGACCTTGTTCGGGGTGTGTGGGAACGCCGTCCAGGTGCGTGTCCTCCACCGCGATGTAGCTGCCCGGGCTCACCAGCGGCGCATAGGCCCGCAGCTCGTTCAGCACGTGATGCATGGAGTGGTCCGAATCCAGATTGACGATGGTGCGCGCGTGCTTCACCCGGCCGGCGAATTTGGAGACGATGGCGGGATCGGTGGAACTGCCTTGCGAGAACTCCACATATTTTTTCCAAAGCGGATTGGAGGAGGCCCCCTGCCCCGTCAGATCCTGGATATCCACCGTCAGAACGCGGGCGTTCTCGAGCCCCATGCCGTTCAAGGTGTGCGCCCAATAGAGCGCCGAGCCGCCATACCAGGTGCCGGTCTCGATTACGAAGTCCGGGCGGACCTCGTAGGCGATCTGCTGCAGCATCCAAAGATCGAGCGGGTTCTTGATGATGCGCACGTTCTGGAACCACAGGCTTTCCCAGATGGGCAGGGAGTGGAAGAGTTTCATCAGCTCGCGCTGTTTCTCGGCCGGAATCTGGAGGTCGCGCTGTTTCAGGACGTTTTCATAGGCCTGGTGCGATTGCGCCAGTTGGGCCTCGCGGAACTCCGCGGTCTGCTCAAACTCCTTGAGGCCCGCCGAAACCGCGATCAGCCCCAGGGTTCGCCCTTTACCGGGATCGGCGACGGACTGGTCCACGGTGAATTCCACCTCGGCGGGCGCCTTGCGGAGCGCCTCGGCCGGTACTTTGGCCGCCAAAAGATAACGGCCGGCCTTCTGATAATTCCGGCGGACTACCTCGATGCCATTGACCCTGGCCGCCAACGTCACGTTGGGAGTCTTCTCCATCAACTCCTGCGGGACGGTGAAATCCAATTCCAGAAAAGCCGGCTTGCCGGCCGGCGGCGGATCGAGCGCGAACGCGAAGGAGGGCGCGGTCCATCGCCATAAGCCCTGGTCTTCGTAGATTCCCCGGAGAACCCTGTCCTGGGGTTGACCGTCGGCCAGCAGGATCTCGGAGACCACCGGATGGGGGTGGCGCTGACGGGCGCAACTGCCGCCGTACCATATCAGGCACCAGACGCCGGCGGCCGCGGCGATGCGTTTTCCAGCGGCGGAATTCCCAAAGCCTGTATGAGGATGCATTTTTTTGAGTATTTAATAGAATACTCATTTTCCTTTCTGCCGATAAGCCCATTGAATGGCATGGACACCGCTCTGTCCGATCGGTAGGCCCTGAATTCGGTCATGGACGCCGGCTCGATCGGCCTTTCCTGCCAGGAAATGATCGAGGAGTTTTATGATTACCATCGGTAGGAAACTGTTTCTCTGTTTTGGCGCCGCCCTTGCGGTCACCCTGGCTGTGAGCTTTGTAGGGCTCGACAGCATCGGCATCCTCGGGGACCGTCTGGACAGGATTGTCAACCAGGAAGCCCGGAAGCAGTTTCTGGCGGGCGACATGGATACCAGCGAGTCGGATATGTATGCGGCCGCCCGGGGCTTGCTCCTGGCGGGCTACACCAGGGACAAGGCCCAGGCCGATAAATGCCGGCAGGATTTTGCGGCGGCCACCGCGAAGGTGTCCAAGTCGCTGGACGACTTTGCGCCCCTGATCGTAACCGGGGAGGGTCAGCAATTGACTGACAAACTGCGCAGCTATAACAGCGAGGCGGCGGCTCATCAGAGCGAGATGTACCGGCTGGTGAATGCCGGACAACTCGATGCGGCCGCGGACCTTCTCAAAAGCAAAGAACTGCCGGTCCTGGACCAGATGAGTGTAGCCTGCCAGCGCCTGGGGCAGATTCAGCGCGAGCTGATGGCGGCATCTGCGAAGGAGGCGCAGGCCGCGATCTCCCGCAGCAATTGGTTGACAGTCGCGGGCATCCTGATTGCCTTGGTGATTTCGGCCATTGTGGTGCTGGTGGTTCGCCACGTGAACGGCGCCCTGCGGCATGCTATTGCCGAGTTGAGCAGCGGCGCCGAACAGGTGGCCAGCGCGGCCTCACAGGGCGCTTCCGCCAGCCAGATGCTGGCGCAAGGATCCTCCCAGCAGGCCGCTTCGCTCGAGGAGACCTCCGCTTCGAGCGAAGAGATCAATTCCATGGCCCACCGGAATAGTGAGAATTCCCGTGCGGCGGCCGACCTGGTGGCCTCCTCGCAGCAGAAATTCATCGAGACCAATCGGGCGTTGGAGGACACCGTTCAGGCGATGAGGGAAATCCACGCGCAAAGCGCCAATATCTCGAAAATCATCAAGGTCATCGACGAGATTGCGTTTCAGACCAACATTCTGGCGCTGAACGCGGCAGTCGAGGCGGCGCGGGCCGGCGAGGCAGGCATGGGGTTCGCCGTGGTGGCCGACGAAGTGCGGAACCTGGCGCAGCGCTGTGCGCAGGCAGCCAGAGATACGTCCGCGCTGATTGAAGAGACGATTACCAAGTCCCATGCCGGCAAGGCGAAAGTAGACAAGGTAGCCGCTGCCATCGAGGCCGTTACCGCAGAGGCCGGCAAGGTAAAGATGCTGGTGGACGAAGTCAATCTCGGCAGCCAGGAGCAGGCGCGAGGCATCGATCAGATCGGCAAAGCCATCCTGCAGATGGAGCAGGTGACGCAGAAGACGGCCGCCAGCGCCGAGCAGAGCGCCGCGGCAGCCGAAGAGTTGACGGCGCAGTCGGCAAGCATGAAGAACGTGGTGGAGCGGCTGACCGCCTTGGTCGGCGGCGCCGGGGCCCATCGGTAAGAAGCTATCGTTTATAGGACTGGGGGTCGGGGAACTGCAGTTCGTACTCTTCGAGACCCTCCGCCCGGCCCAGCAGGAATCGCGGAACCCATACCAGCAGCGAGGCGCGCTGCTTCCACGTGCCGCGTGCCAGCACGTCGTAGATTTTGCGCACCGCCAGCATCACTTTCCAGGCGCGTTGTCCGCGATAGGCCGATAGGGCGGCGGCGAAATCCCGCTCCCAGGCGTGGATTGCAGGGATGATCGCAGGAGTTGTGAATGGCGGCGGCTCGGGCGCGCGGGCCTCCTGCTCCACGGGCTTCACGACGACTTCGGCTTCCGCCACCAGCGCTCCACTGTCGTCGTGAATCCGGACCGCGATTCCGCCCGCTTCCTGGCGCGTCTCCGTCACGAAGGAAGATTCGAGATCCACCTGTCGCAGCCAGCGCAGTTTCATGCGCTGCGGCACGGTATGCACCGGCGATTCCGGCCGTTCCTCGCCCGCGGCATGGAACGCCGCGGTGAGCGCCGCTCCCCACGCCAGCCCTCCCAAAGGATGCACCCGGCGGCCCAAAGGCTCCGAATGGCCGGCCGCCGGATTCATCAGCAGCTTCACGACGTCGCTGTAGAAGCGCATCCGCGCGCCCTCGGCCACCGGCGGGCGCACGCGCAACAGGTCGGGCTCGGGATCCTCCGGCGGGTCGTAGAACGCAACCCCATCTCCATCATCGGAAAACCACGCGAGCGCCCGGTCGATGGCCTCCGGCCGCAAGACCACCTCGAGCCGCAATGGAGCGCGGCTGGTCAACGTGGCGTTCACCCCCGGCTGGCGCCGCGCGTCGAAATCGTTTGCCGCGGCGATGGCGCGGCCTGCCTGCGTCACCCGCATCTCCGCCAGTTCGGTCGGAGAGAAGCAAGCAGGCGCGGCAATCCGCACCGCCGCCGGATGCTCTTCGTCCACGCGAATTCCCCGCCCCAGCAGGCGCACCGCGAACTCGTGCCGGCCCGACGCCGGGTCGCCGCCGGCCAGCCGCGGCGCGGTGTACGTATCCAATACCGGCGTGTAGTAGTCCAGGTATGCGACGAGCGCTTCGGTAGCGGTGGCGAACTCCACCCGTGGATAGTGTTCGCGTACCCAGGCCAGGTGGCGGTCGAGTTGTTCGAAAGCGCCGCCTTCCAGGCTGCGGAACGGGTCGGGCTCTCCCGCGCAGAACATGGCGTGTGTCATCGACACCAGCGCGTGGACGCCCGGCCCGGCGAGCGATTCCTGGTGCGCGGCGAACCACTGGTTCATCTCTTCGGCCGACCGGAAAAGCGTGTCCATGGTGATGCCGAACTCGACCAGGCGCGCCTCGCGCAGGTCGCCGATGGCCTGCTCGCGATCCTGCCCGGCACACCAGAACATCTGGCCGCCGGGCACGGGAGCGGCGCCCGGACGGTACGCGTCGGAGTTCCCGCGCAGGCCGTTGGCGAGGTACGCCTGCGTGCTGACGGCCTGGTCTTCGGCGCTCTTGCCGAAATCGAAGCTCCCGGTGCGCGCTACCGCGGGAGCGCGCCGGTTGGCCTGGAGCCGCGCCAGGTGCAGCAGGCTTTTGTGCAGCGAGCCCGTCTTGCTGTCGCCGTCCGCCCAGTCGCCCAGCGCTTTCACGTACGCGATGCCGTCGCGGGCTGCCCCGTCCCAGTCGTGATAGCGGTGCGTGGGATTGGTCTCGGGGTGGTAGTAATCGTTGGGCAGGATGCCGTCGGTGGCGCGGTCGTAGACCAGCCGCGGCTGCGGGGGCAGTGCCGAGCCGGGCTCGTAATCGAAGTGGATGTGCGGGCAGTATTCGTGCCGCACGGATCCCGCACGCACGGCATCGTCCATCTCCGCGAGGATGCGGTTCCACTCACCGGTCGAGGACTGGCCCGCCGCCCACTCCGCGGCGAAGCGCTGGGTGGCGGCATAGAAATGCGTCCAGCGGGCCCCGTGGCGGTCGGCGATTTCATTCAGGCGGTTGGGCTTCCGGATCATCTGGACGCGGTAATCTTCCGGGTCCATGAAGTTGTTGCGATTGCCGTAGACATCGATGCCGTGGCGGACATAGTCGCCGGTCAGAGGCCCTCCGTCGAAGGTCTCGCAGTCTTCGGTGAGCAGGTAGAAGATGCGGCCGGGTTCGGGATCGGGCACCGCGATCGCGAGCCGCAGGGTCTGCGTTTGCGCGCCGGGTTCGACTGCGATCTCCAACTCCCAGGGGCGGCCCAGGTTGACCTGGTGCGGCCGGTCGGCGCGGACGAGGAATGTCACAGAGCCGCTCTTGCCGGGGTCGAGATCGAGGCGCTGCGTGCCGGGGGAATCGAGGCTCAAGCCCGCGCCGAAAGGAAGCGTCACGGTGAACCCCGCCGCGAACGGGTGCGGTCCTGAATTGGAAAGTTCCAGCGTGATGTCCGCGGACCGCCCCAGCGGAATCGCGCGGGGCGCGGCGATCCGCAGGCCGGGAAGTTCCGCGGCCTGACGGAAGCGGGCGGCCTGTTCGATGCGCGCGCGGACGCTCTCGTATTCGCCCCGCATGGCCGCCATCCGCAGCGTGCCGCGGTACAGCGCCAGGCCCGTGATGGTACGGCCCGCAATACTGAAGCGCGCCAGGCGTTGATTGATCTCCTCCAGCCGCGCCGTGGCGAGGACGGTATCGCGCGAGCCGGGACAGCCGGACCATTCCGCCTCGAGATCGCGCCCCACCCAATAAGAGCCTGCGGGAGAAACGTGGTTCAGCAAGGCGTGCGCCGCGGTGGTGGCGAGGCTTACGGGCACGTTGTAGCGAGCCTGGAAGCCGGCGCCGAGTGCGGCCGCGCTCCCTGCCGCGGGATTTTCGAGAAGGGCGATCAGTCCCGGGTCGAGCCGCGCTTCGGCGGTATCGCCGGGCGCGATGATGCCCGCGCGGCGGTGCCGTACCGACACCACGCGGGGCCGCGGCACGCGAATCATTGCGGTGTCCCTCGCACGTGTCGCCTCCTCCCACACTTTAATGTTTGAAATCTCGCCTTCTTTAGACGGCGATCACCCGGAGCTTTGGGTTAAGCCGCCTGATGTCGAGCGGGTCGCTTGTGACTACCGCGTAGCCTGCCGTCTGCGCACATATTACGACGTGGGCATCGGTGATGTCCGCAGTGCCCGTCTGCGCGAGCAACGCGCCGACGGCCTGAGCGTGCCATCCGTCCAGCGGGACCACTTCCGTTCTGTCGAACTGGATCATCCGCCAAAGGCGCACCTGCCTGGCCGGGTTCCGAATGACCTGCGCCAGAACTGTGGCCGGAACGAGGATTCGATCGCCGTCCTCCAGTGCCGTATCGAGGATGGACAAGACCCGGCGATCGCTTCGTTCCAGGGCCATCAGCCCGCCGGCGTCGAAAGTGATTCCGTTCACGCAACCTTCCGGGGCTTGGCTCCACGCCTTCGCGCCGAGAGCACCCTTCTCGCCCAGGCGCGCTCCTTTGGCTTGAGCGGGCCGCCGGTCTCGTCGAGAGCGTCCTTCACCATGGCCCGGAATTCAGCCGCATTCTCCAGGGATTTCTGGACGGCCTGCTGAATGAAGCCGGAGACGGATGGCGAGTCCTGGTCCGCAACGCGCTTCCGGATCTCCTCAAGCTGACGGTCCGGCAAGGTGATGGTGATCTTGGTGGTCGCCATACCATTCACCATACCACGGACAGCCTGCGGCGCCTGCCGGCATGTCCCCGCGCTTCGAATACAATCTACGTATGAATCGACGTGATTTCTTTCCGCTCGCCGCGCTTCCGGCGCTGGCCGGTTTGACCGGCGAAGCGTTCGCCGCGGAGAAACTTCCCAACGCCACGCGTACCGGCGGAGACGCCGTCCTGACGCACGAGGCCTTCGGCGATCTGCGGGTGTATTACGACGGCCCCACCGAGCAGCTCGCCGCCATGACCGCGGGCAGCCTGCGGCTCAAGCCGGGGATGTCGCCGCACCCGCCGCATCAGCATCCCGAAGAGGAAATCATGGTGGTGACCGAAGGCACGGGCCAGATCACCGTGGAAGGCAAATCCACGCTGGTGTCTTCGGGCAGCATGATGTATTGCGCCGCCGGGAAGCTGCACGGAATCGTGAATACCGGCAAGACGCCGCTGCTGTTTTATTACTTCAAGTGGAAGCGCTGACGTGGCGCAGGCACTCCTGCCGACGCTTCTTGGTCGCCTCGAGGTCCGGTGCCCGCCCGCGCCACGCGATTAGCGACTGGTTATCTAACATCCGATAACTAATTTGGGGGAAGCTTCCACAGGCTGTCTGCTCCTATAATTCCACTGTGCCTTTCCCTGTCTCGAAGCGTTGGCTGAAAACCGGCATCATCTTGTGTATGGCTGTATTGGGCATGGAGTTTGCCCTGATTGGATATCCGCCGGTCAGTGGAGTCTCGGCGTGGCTGAGATATCACGGAAGCACGCAATGCAACGCGACGGAAATGGTGCATTCCGCGGCGTATCACAAGGAGTGGCGTAGACTGCACGACCAGATCGCCGCCTCCGCCCGTATGGTCCGGCAGGATGGCGCACTGCAACTTTGGGACGTGCCGGGAATGCGCCAGTTCTGGATCACCGGGACCTTCGACGATATGAACTCGCTGGCATTCGCGGAGCAGGCGGCCGGGCAGTACTGGCATCCGTCGGTTCATTTCCAGCAGGGCGATATCGTTTTGGATGTGGGCGCCGATTTCGGATCGGTTACCTTCGAGGCGCTTCAGGCAGGCGCGCAAAAGGTGATCGCGATTGAGGTCGACCCGGCGAAGTGGCCGTGCCTGGAGCGCACTTTTGCGAAAGAGATCGCCGAAGGACGGGTGGTGCTGATGCGCATGGGGGCATGGGACTCCGAAAGCACCCTGGAGCTCGGCGGCGACAGCGTGGTTTTGGAGCGGGGAGACCAGAAACATAAGGTGCGGGTAGCCACCATCGATCAGATGGTGGCCGAACTCCAACTGCCCCGAGTAGACTTCATCTCCATGGACATCGAGGGAGCGGAAAAGCCGGCATTGCGCGGCGCCGTAAATACCCTGCGGAAATTCAAGCCCCGCATGGCCATCGCGTCCGAACACTTGCCGGACGACGTGACGGCCATACCGCAGACGGTTCAGGCGATGGTGCCGGGCTACGACGTCATTTGCGGCCAGTGCGAACTGCTGCACGACCAGATGCGCGCGCAAGTACTGTGGTTTCGGTAAAGTGGGCGGTTGACCCACTGTGGGCACGAAGCCCACTAATGTCCGAACACCTGCCGATCCGGAAGGTCCCGTCGCCATTGCCCAGCAGGACCTGGAAAACGCCAATGTCCGTGGACCCGAGGGCGATATCGGCTTTCCCGTCGTTGTTGAAATCGCCCGGCACCGATGAGTACGCCATCAACGAACGCCCCTGGGCGAAAGAGCCTCCGCTGGGGTTGGCGCTGATGCTCCCGGTCACGACATTGGAGGTTGCCGCGGGGTTCACCCCGTCGCCCGCGTAGTAGGCCTTCAACGCGCGCTTGCCCGAAGGCAGCAGGACCGTGGAGAAGGATGCCTTGCCCGCGGCCACGGGCGCGCTGCCGAGGACGGTTACCCCATCATAGAATGTCACACGGCCTGTGGCATAAGCAGTCGCGGCAGAACACTCATCAGGAGGAAATAACTAAAAAACCTGGGGGAACGCATCGGGAGCCTGCCCGTCAACAGGCCAGGATACCGAGCATTCCGGTGGCCAGATGTGGCGCAGACACTCCTGTCTTCCGCGCCGAGGCTCGCGGCGCCGATCAGCGCATCCACCAGCGGCAGTTCCCTGCCTTTCGGAAGGCTGCCCTCAAACAGCATGTCCGAGATGTAGTGCAGCGGATGGGTCAGACACGTTCCCCAGGAGATGAGCCGGCGCTTCTAAGTTTCGCCCAGGATCGACTGTTTTCCCGTCCAGACCCGTTTCAATCCGAAGGGCAGCGGAATGGGCTTGGCCGCGTCGAAGGACTCCGGCTGGTGCGCGCCGATGGACTGCAGCAGGGCGGTCATGGCCTGGTTCTCCAGCGCCTGGCCATCCGGGCCGTGCACATCTTTTAACGAGAGGGTGAACGTGCCGTCCCGCGACTCGAAGTGCCCGTTCACCTGGACGGACTTCCTGCCGCTCAGCAGCGGGCGCAGCGGCTCCGGCAGGATCTCCGGGTTCCACTGCGTCACGGAGCTGAAGTCGATTTCGATGGTGGCCGTGACGTCATTCTTGGGCAGCAGCGTGACGGTGATGGCGCTGATTCCCGGACGGGGTCTGCTGCGGAGGGAGTACGCCAGGTATTCGTTGACCGCGCGTTCGGGGATCTCGAAGCCGATTTTCTGGGCCGCGACCCTGCCATCCTGATCGAAACGGACGAGCGAAGCCAGCAGGTCCGCAACCTGCATGACCCCCTGGGTATATTCGCCGGGTGCGGGTGCGGGAGCGGCGGCCGGCGGGGGAGCGGACGGGGCCTCCGATTGGGGTGCCGCGGGAGGGACAACCGGGGCTTGGCCCGATGTGCTGGATAGAAATCCGAGGACCAGGAGCAGGCTCCAGACAGATGGTGCTCTGCGCGTGGGCCTCGAAAGCCAGGGTTGGAACGCCATAATCTCCTAATAACTGACGAGGATGGAGGCCATTTCGTGGGAAATAGCTGGGAGAGATAGCACGTTTTGCCGGGCAGCCATTCCTAACCCGCCAATTCCTCGAAGAAGCGCAACGATTTGCGCGCGCAGTCCGGCCAGGTGAAGCGGCGGGCGTTGGCGCGCCCCATCTCGCTCGCCTTTGCCCGGCGCGCGGGAGAGGTCAGTATCTCCTCCATGGCGTCGCGGAGCGCCGCTTCGCTCAACGGATCGATCAGCAGCGCCGCGCCGCCCGCGATCTCGGGCAGCGCCGACACGCACGACGTGATCACCGGGGTTCCGGCGGCCATGGCCTGCGCTACCGGGAAGCCAAAGCCCTCATAAAGAGATGGATAGACGAAGGCCGTGGCGCCGGCAAAGAGTCCGGGAAGATCTTCCTCCGGGACGTAGCCCAGGTACCGCACTCCCGGGGAGGGGTTGCGCAGGCGCGCCATGGTATCGCTCTGGCCCCAGCCCGGAGGACCGGCAAGAACCAGGTCGAATTCGCCCTGCGTAGAGGGCGACAGCGCCTGCCAGGCATTCAGCAGGCGGGCGATGTTCTTGCGTGGCTCGATGGTGCCGACGAACAGAAGATACGGCCGGGCGAGGCCGTGCCGCGAACGCACGCGATCGGCGTCTTGCGGCATCACCTGGAAGAACGGCTCGGCGATGCCGTGATGGATCACCCGGATCTTCTCCGCGGGCAGATTCAAAAAGCGCACCGCGTCGGCGCGGGTGGCTTCCGAGACGGCGATGAGCCCATCGGCGCGTTTGAGGATGCGCTCGGCGAAGCGCTTGTCGGCGGCCACGTTCACTTTGGAGTGCGTCTCGGGCAGCAGCCAGCAGGTGAGGTCGTGCACCGTGGCGGTGAGCTTGGCGCGCCGCGGCGGATTCAGCAGCTTGCAGGTGTGGAAGACATCCGCGCCGCGGTCTATCCATCCGCTGATGTTGTTGGGGAACTGGTTCAGCAGGAAGAGCATGCCGAGGCGCACGCGGGTGGTGAGGGGATTGGCCACGGAGCCTTCGTGGTCCAGCCAGGACGCCTCGTCGAGGAACGGGAACAGCCGGATGTCTACTCCGCGGGATTCCTGGCGCAGGTGCCGGGTCCAGTAATAGAGATAATTCTTCACCCCGGCGCTTCTTACCAGCAGCGGTACGGCGTCGATGGTAACGCGGATCAATGCCCAGGGTAACAACCCGCGGCAAAGTTTGGCGCCGATCGATCAGCGCGAGTAAAACTCCTCTTCGCTGACGGCCGCCGAATGGTCGGCGTCGCCCGTCACTCCGGCCCGCTTGCGCGCCGAGAACATCGCGCCGGTGGCGGGAACTACCGGGGCGAAGCGTGCCAGCCCGGTTGGCGATTGCATGTCCACGTAAACGGCCTCCAGGCCGCCGCGCCGGAAGTAGGTTTCGTGCCAGAAGCCGGTGCCGCCGGAATCGCGCAGGAACTGCTGCCACCACAGCCGGTGCGGCTCCGAGCGGGACCACGTTTCCAGGGTCTGGAAGTCGCGCCAGTATTCGCGCATGCCCACATGCCGGAAGGAGTAGAAGAGATTTTCGTGCAGCAGAAGGCCGTCGGGCCTGGCGTCCACGGCCTTGGAGATATTCGGGCCGAAGCCCAGGAGAGTCTTGATGCCCGCGAACGTATTGACCCGCATTCCGAGGTAGATGATCACCAGGTCGGGGTAACGCGAGAGGTCCACGGTTTCACGCTTGGGACGTTGTGCCATACAGCATCTCCTGTCTGCATGATAGGCAAAGATCGATGAGAGCCGCAGGGAGATGTTCCCCTGATCTGGGATTCGCCGCACGCCCAAAAAGCGTCCCCATGAGCGGGGACGCGGCACGAGTGCCCGCGCCACATCGTCCACACGGAAAACGTGCGAAATCATTGCGTTAAAATGAACCATCTGATTTCTTCAGGGAGATCCGGCACACAACATGAATAAAATCCTGCAGTTCGGTGGACGATGGCGATTTGCATTGGGGCTGTTCCTGCTCGGAGTGGGCGGGCCGGGTAACATCCGCCTGCATGCCCAGGGCGTTTACACGGCAGTCCCCGGTGAGACATCCATCTACTCGAATTACGATCCCACCGCCGCGGCGCCCCGAACTCCTGCCACGCGCACGGCCGCTCCATCCGCCAGGCGCTTTCTGCCGGCCATGCCCGAAGACCAGTATCTGGCGCGGAAGGCCGAGATGGCAGGGTACTCGCGATCGAGCTTTACCGAACCCGCGCAGCTGGAGATTACTCCGGCGCCCCACGCTGCCACCACGGCGGGGCCGATCGCCTCGGCCCCCACCACCAGTTTTCCGGGCATCCCCTATACGACACTGGAACCGCCAACCCCGGACACCGCCGTGGGGCCCAGCGACGTGGTGATGGTGGTCAACTCGACCGTCGCGCAGTTCACCAAAACGGGCACGATGGTGCGCTCGGTCGCGTTCCAGGATTGGTTCACGGATGTGCTCTCCGGGACTTGTCCATCGAATTGCCTGGTCTTCGATCCCTGGGTGGCCTACGATCAACTGCACGGCCGTTTTCTGTTTCTGGCCAGCGTGACGACGCTGACGTCTCGCACGTTCTCCTATCTTCTGCTGTCGGTCTCCAACGGCGCCACCTTTGCCACCGGCTGGAAGAACTTTGCGCTGCCCACCTTCAAAGAAGGCAGCAACACGGTCCCGTACTGGGGCGACTCCTGGCGGCTGGGCTTCGACAACCAGGCGATCTATCTTGCGGGAAACATGTTCGACGTGAATGGGGCGTTTCAGTATGCGAAGATCCGGGTGCTGAAGATGTCCGACGTCTACAATCCCGCCGCCACGACTTTGCCTTACCAGGACTTTGGTTCGGCCACCGCGAAGCTGATGAATGCGAACGGCACGCTGGCGGACTCCATCATGCCCACGCACCAGCGCGGAATGCCCGGGCCGGCGGGAGTGGGGCTGCTGGTGAGCGCCACCACCATCTTCAACTCGCCTCCCAGTTTTCTGACGGTCTGGAAGATCGCCAATCCTCTGGCCACGCCCCTGACGATGACCCCCTTCAACATCGGCGGGTTGATGCCGTACAGCGTACCGGCCAACCCGCCGCAACTCGGGGGGCAACCTCTCAATGTTCCCGATAACCGGGTGTTGAAGGCGATCTACCGCAATGGTTTCCTGTACACCGCGAGGAACAGCGGCTACTCCGATGCGGCCACGACCGTCACCTACGACGTGATCGACACCAACGCCATGGCGATCAGCTCGCAAGGCCGGCTGCTGAATACCAATGCGTTCTACCCGGCATTCGACGTCCCGGCGACGGTCCCTTTAGGCGCGCAGTTCGCCACCGCCAGCCAGATTTCGGGGACCACTACCTCACCCACGGGAACGTTGACTTTTCCAGGAATTACCAATCTCAGGTCGGGTGACGGCCCCTATGTGGACCGCTTCTGCCCGCCTTGCCGTTGGGGGGATTATTTCGGGGGTTCCATAGACCCGATCAACGGAGGTCTGTGGGCGTCCGGTGAGTACGCCCCAGCGTCATTGGGCACATGGGCAACGCAGGTCGGGTATTTTCCGTGGCTCACGACGCCGACATTTAGCGATGTCCCCTCCACGTCTCCGTACTCGGACTTCATCAATGTCCTGAATTTGTGGGGCATCACCACGGGCTGCGGGACGAACCCTCCGCAGTTCTGCCCCACCAGCATGGTGACCCGCGATCAGTTTGCCACGTTCATCATCCGATCCATGCTGGGCAACAATTTCACCTACACGCAAACGCCATACTTCACGGATGTGCCGCCTTCGTCGCCGTATTTTCGGTATATCCAGAAGCTCGCCGACATCGGCCTGACGCACGGATGCACGCCCACGACATACTGTCCGACCGGCCCGGTGCTGCGCCAGGACGCCGCGGTGCTGCTGGTGCGGGGTAAGCTCGAATCGTTATTCGGCGACAGTTTCACCTATCCCACGACGCCGTTCTTCACGGACGTGCCGTCCACTTCTCCGCAGTTCTCCTATATCCAGAAAATCTCTGAGCTGGGGATCACCACGGGTTGCTCGGCGACGACATTCTGTCCCACCAACAACCTCACCCGGCAGGATGTGGCGGTGTTTCTGGTGCGCGCCTTTCTCAATTAGCCAATGGCGAGGAGACTCAGCGCGGCGGGCAGGAGTGCCTGCGCCGCATGGATCGGGCTGTGGCTGGGGGCTGCCAGCTTGGCAGCGCAGACCTACATTTCCACCACCGGGCAGACCTCCATTTCCGCGGATTACGACCCCACCGGGCCGGCGCCCAAGGCGCCTGTCACCGTCGCGGCCCCATCCACGCTGCCGTTTCTGGCGGCCGTTCCGGCGGGCCAGTATCTCGACCTGAAAGCCGCGGCGGCCAGATTTTCGCAGTCGAGCTTTACGAGCCCCGCCCTGGTGGACGTCATGCCAGGGGGTGCGCGTGCTCCGGGGGCCGCTACCCCGATTGCCGCCACGCCGTCGTTCAGTTGGCAGGGCATCCCGCCGGTGCTGCAGCCGCCATCACCCGACATGGCGGTCGGCCCGAGCGACGCGTTGATGGTGATCAACTCGAACCTCGCGCAGTTCACCAGGCCGGGAACGCTGGTGAGTGTGACGTCCTTCCAGAGCTGGTTCAATGACGTGTTGGCAACCACCTGCCCGTCGAGCTGCCTGCTGTTCGACCCGTGGATTGTCTACGACCAGTTGCACGGCCGGTTTCTGCTGCTGGTGGGCGCCACGCCGTCCAGTCAACCGTCGCGCACCTTCTCCTATCTCCTGCTGTCGGTATCCAAAGGCGCCACGTTTGCGGGCGGCTGGAAGAACTTTGCGTTGAACGCTTCCGCCGAAGGTATGAATCAAACCCAATTTTGGGGAGACTCCTGGCGGCTGGGCTACGACAACGTGGCGATCTATCTTTCCGGAAACATGTACAACGTGTCGGGCAACTTCCAGTATGCGAAGGTGCGGGTGCTGAAGAAATCGGACGTGTACAATCCCACTGCCACGACGCTGGCCTACCAGGAGCTCGGGTCGGGCAGCGCCAAGCTGAGGAATGCGGATGCCACCATCGCGTTCTCGCTGGTGCCCATACGGCAGCGCGGCAGTCCCAACTCGGCGGCGGTGGGGCTGCTGGTGAATACCGCCAATGTTCCCAATCTGCCGGCCGCTTATCTGACGGTCTGGAAGATTGCCGATCCGCTGGCCACGCCGCTGACGATGACGCCCACCACCCTGACCGGGACTTCTTATGGTCTGCCGGCGCCGGCGCCGGAACTCGGCACCAGCGCCACGCTCGACAGCGGCGATACCCGCATTTTGAAGGCGGTCTATCGCAGCGGGTTTCTGTACACCGCCAGGGACACCGGCTACACCGACCAGGCTACGACCATCACCTACGACGTCATCGACACGGTGGCGTTGAAGATCGCTTCGCAGGCGCGGCTGCTCAACACGAATGCGTTCTACCCGGCGTTCGACATTCCGGCGACCGTGCCGGCGGGAACCCAGTTTGCCAGCACCAGCCTGATTACCGGGACGACCACGGCGCCCGATGGAACGCTGACCTATCCGGGAATCTCCAGCCTGAAGAACGGGACCGGCTATTTTGACATCAACTTCGGCGCGACCAGCCGTTGGGGCGATTATTTTGGCGGCACGGTGGATCCGGTATCCGGGGGTTTGTGGGTATCCGGCGAGTATGCCCTGGCGCCGTTGAGCGGGGGATTCGGCCAATCGGGGACCTGGGCGGGATATTTTCCGTGGCTCACGACGTCGGCATTTACGGATGTTCCGTCCACGTCTCCGTACTACGACTTCATCAACGTGCTGAGCTCCTGGCAGATCACCACGGGGTGCTCGGCGAATCCGCCGTTGTTCTGCCCCACCAACATCGTCACCCGCGATCAGATCGCGACCTTCGTCATCCGCTCGATGCTGGGCAACACGTTCACTTACTCGAACACGCCGCATTTCACGGATGTGCCCGCGACCTCGCCCTTTTTTCCGTATATCCAGAAACTGGCCGATCTCGGGCTGACGCACGGATGCACGGCGACCACGTATTGTCCAGGCAACCCGGTGCTCCGCCAGGATGCCGCGGTGCTGCTGGTGCGGGGCAAACTGGAATCGCTGTTCGGCGACAATTTCACCTTTCCCACAACGCCGTTTTTCACGGATGTGCCGGCGACTTCTCCGCAGTTCCCGTACGTTCAGAAGATGTATGAGCTGGGGCTGACGACGGGGTGCTCGGCGACACAGTTCTGCCCCACCGCCACCATGACGCGCCAGGAGGCGGCGGTGTTTTTGACGCGCGCTTTTCTAAATTAGGGGAAGCCGTGGCAGATCTTCGAGTTTAAAGGTCAGGCGGCTGTCTTCCGTGGACGACCAGATCGGTGAGCACTCGCAGCACGCGCAGGTATTCTTCTTGGGCCCTGTTTGAGATGTGGAGCGCGAGCTGCAAACGGCGCACAACGGCGCTGCTGGTGCTCTGGACGTTGAAGGCCTGCACAGAGGCTCTAAATTCCTCTAAGGCACAATCGAATTCCTGTCTGGCCGCCTCCAGGCGCCGGCGCCAGAACTTCGCCAACTCGGCCCGGGAATCAGACAGCGCTTCAGGAGGTATCAAAGAGCCTCCACGCCACATTGTATAGCGCCGCCAAAAGCCGAGGCGGGGGCGATTCCCCTTACGATGGAATCAGGCCATCCACTGGAGGCACAAGTGAATCGCTTCGACCGGGCGAAGATCGAGAAGGAACTTGCCGATGAACTGGCTCGGGCGACGGCTGAATATGCGGAAGTCGAACGGGCCACCAGGGAATTGATCGAGCAAGTGCCGAGCGGCATTCCTCTTTCAGACGGTCAGTTGCGAATTATCCGCGCGGGGCAGAAGACCAGACTGGCTTTCCGGAAATACCGGGAGACCCTGACGCGATACCGCGAATTTCTGGCCGAGCCGTCCCTTCCTCCGAAGACCGTGACGGAGATTAGGGCGCCGCTCGGCGAGGCCGCCACGCACAATCCGAGAGAAGCAGATCGACCGCCAACATCGGGCCGGTTGTCAACGAAGACAGTATGCAGCATATCCGGTCACGCCAACGGTGCAATTGGCGCCGCAGTGTCAGCGGCCGGGATCGAGCGCCGGGTATAAAAGCCGTAGTGCGTGATCGCAATGGCGATTCCGAGCCGGTCTTCCCGAACGACTGAGCCCTGAATCCTTAACTGCAACGGGACGCTGTCGTTCAGGAAGAAGGGCCAATCAATGTATGCTTGTACTTTCGTACCGCAAGGGAGTGTGTCGGCACAATCAATGTACACGCCGCCGCTACTCATGTTCCGAACGTTGCCGACGATGATGTGCTGAGTCTTCACGGGTCTGCACTTCATCGCCAGGAGAACCTCGTACCGCCACGAGGACCGGCGCTCCGAATGATTCGAGCCCTTTTTAGCTGAGGCCGCATTGCCCGGAAAGGGAGAGTGCATTTGCCCTCCTGCTGCATTTAAATGTCATCGGGTCCTACCTGGAATTCCCTGCCGGAGCCACGAAATGCCGGCAAGCAAACCCTGCCGGCCGACAGGATTTTCAGATCTATTTTACGCGGATATTTGGCCGATGACGATGTTTATGGTACTGACAAATGCGACAACCGGGCGTTGAGGTTTTCCACAGATCAGCCAGTCGCGGTCATCACCTTCGCCTGCTTCGGCGCCGTCTCAACCTGATGATGCCAGTACTCCCAGGCGAAATGAACCGTGCGAGCGACCTCGTGACGATCAAACGGTTTCGGCAGGACATCCCAGGCTGTCAAATGCAGCGCTAAACTCCAAAGATATTCATCCGCGAGCCTCGATGTCACGATGAGGGCTGGTGGACGATGCAGGTTTTTGGTGTACTCCAGCAGATCGATCCAGGTTCCGGGGCACAAGTCACGCTCGCAGATGACGACCGCGACGACATGGGTCTTTAATAACTCGACCCCGGCGGTAAGCGAGTCAGCCTTCAACAGCGTGCATCCGGTCCCTCCGAGGATTGACTCGAGTGATGAGTGGTCCAATGCATCTGAGCTGACTGACAGTATGGTTGAAGTCTTGGTGGTAGCTGCGGTTATCGGCTTCTTCATTGAGAGAACCTTCCTCTCGGGACAGTCAGAAACATCAACTGCGCTTAGAAGCGGGTCACAACAGAGGGATCCAGCGCATAACTTCACTCGCCTTGGGCCAGCTTCCCCCAAAGGCGGATCATCGCGAGTGTTTTCAGGATAGTCACGTGATTCAGATAAGTCAACCTGATTCGGACGAATCTTATTTACTTCACTTCTCAAACAAACTTCGTGCAGTCCCCCGCTCATGCGGCTCTAACGGTAAACAGGGGCGGATATACGGTAACCTGAAGGCCGCCTCGAATTTTCTACAGCGATTCGCGACCTCCCGACAAATGGGCTCTATCGTACAAAACGAAGCGCCCTTAGCTGTAGACAAATTCGACACGCCGATTGCCGGCGGTCTCCAACTGTCCAGTCGACCAC
>Ga0335079_10003200_pt1 | contig 18930 bp, 11 predicted proteins | sample Lox_Sample_33_FD_206719 | JGI IMG/M metagenome (GOLD analysis project Ga0335079, IMG submission 206719) | Soil microbial communities from Loxahatchee National Wildlife Refuge, Florida, United States - Lox_Sample_3.3 | ecosystem: Environmental > Terrestrial > Soil > Wetlands | place: USA... | reverse complement strand
AGAGATCAATCGCCTGACAGACCGAATCATCGCTGCTGCGATCGAGATCCACAAACATCTCGGCCCTGGCTTGCTCGAGTCCGCGTACGAAGAGTGTCTCTGTTACGAACTAAGTCAGGCTGGAATCCACTTCAGACGGCAAGTTCCGCTTCCAATTCAATACAAGGGTTTGAAACTGGACTGCAGTTATCGCCTGGAACTGCTGGTTGAAGACCTCGTAATCGTCGAAATCGAATCGGTCAATGAGCTGCTACCGATTCATTCCGCGCAGCTACTGACATACCTCAAAGCCGCGGACAAACAAATCGGCCTTCTCATCAACTTCAATGTCCCCGCCCTGAAGCAAGGCCTGAAACGCATCGCGAATGGTTATACCGAATCCTCCTCGGAGCCCAATATCTCTTCTCTGGGTCTCAGCGTCTCTGCGGTGAATCGGAGGCCCCGCTGATGCTACAGCGTTTCCTCGACCCGGCGACTCTCGCCTCTATTTCGTCGCTCGACCTGGTTGCCAAGACTGTGGTCGACGGGTTCGTGGCCGGCATGCACCGGTCGCCGGACTTTGGCTTCTCCCAGGAATTCGCCGAATACCGCGCTTACTCCGAAGGCGACGACCTCCGGCATGTGGATTGGAATGTCTTCGCCCGCACCGAGAAGTGCTTTCTCAAACGCTATCGCGGCGAAACCAATACGCAGCTGCTGATGCTGCTCGATACCTCGGCCTCAATGGGGTTCAGCTCCCAGCCGGTCAACAAGCTCGAGTATTCCAAATTCGTCGCCGCCACGCTCTGCTACATGGCCAACCTCCAGCGCGACGCCGCCGGCCTCATCATTTTCGATGAAGACGTGAAGAACTACGTGGCGCCCTCCACGCGCCAGGGGCAGTTATTCCGCCTGCTGCACGCCATCGAAAGGGCCGAGGTCGGCACCCATACCGATTTTGCCAAGCCGTTCATCCACTTCCAGAACTTCCTGCACCGCCGTGGCCTGGTGGTGGTCATGTCGGATTTTTACGCCGATCCCGAGGTCATCATCCGAACCGTCGAGCCGCTCCGCTTCAAAGGCAACGAAGTGATCCTCTTCCATATGCTCGACCCGCAGGAGATCAAGCCCAAATTCCGCGAGCCGGTACTGCTTTACGATCTGGAAGACACCGCCAACTCGCTCGAGGTCTCGCCGGAATATGCAAAGCGCGAGTACCGCGAGAAGATCGATTCGCATATCGAGGCGTTGCGCAGCAAGGCGCGCGGCGCCGGCATGGATTATTTTCTGATGGACACCGGGCGGCCGCTGGATGAAGGGCTGCGCGAGTATCTCCAGGTTCGCAAGGGGCGATTCTAGCAATGGGCTTCTTCACACCGTGGTTTCTCGCTGGCACGCTCGCGGTCGGACTGCCGGTCTGGCTGCACCTGCTGCGCAAGCACAAGACCACGCCGCTGCCATTTGGCTCGCTGATGTTCTTCGAAAAGCGCACCCAAAGCTCGATCAAACACCGCCGATTGCGCTATCTGCTGCTGTTTGCCGCACGCGCACTGCTGGTTCTGCTTCTGGTGCTCGCGTTCGCTCATCCGTACATCCGGCAGCAGGTGCTCGCTTCGAAACGCTCCGGAGAAGTCACCGTGCTCGCGATCGATAATTCGCTCAGCATGCGCGCCGGCAACCGCCTGGATCAGGCCAAGCAGGCCGCGAAATCGGTGATCGGGGGCTTGCGCCCGGGACAACGCGCCCAGGTGCTGGCTTTCGGCTCACGCGTGCAGGTGATGAGCGAGGTTACCGACGATCACCAGCCGCTGAACGCCGGCGTCGACGCCATCACGCCTTCCGACGCGCGCACTTCCTTCGCCGAGCTCTCACGCACGCTGCGATCCATCGCTACGTCGCTGAAACTGCCGCTGGCGGTCGAGCTCTATTCGGACATGCAACAGACCGGCTGGCCGGCCAACTTCAACGACCTGCGCCTCAGCGGTGAGATCCAGCTCAATCCCCGTGGGATCGAGGCCAAGGAGATGCCGAATTTCACGGTGGAAAACGTAGTGGCGCCGCGGCGCGTCTACGATGCCAAGAAGACGCGCGTGCTGGCCACAATCGCCGGTTTCGGCAACAAGAAAGCTACCCGCACGGTGTCGCTAGTGCTCAATGGTCGCGTGGTCGAGGCCAAGCAGGTAGAAGTCCCCGAGGCCGGACGTGCCTCGGCCGAGTTCCTTTCTATGGATGTGCCCTACGGGCGCAACAAGGGCGAGGTGCGTATCGATTCCGGCGACTCGCTGCCTGCCGATGACGCCTTCTATTTCTCGGTGGAGCGCGCCGACCCGCGCAAGGCGCTCTTCGTCCAGGAAGCGGCCGGAAGCCCGGGTCTGCTTTACTTCCGCGCCGCGCTCGACGCCAGCGGCCAATCGGCCTTCGAAATCGACCCCGTGGTAGTAGACCAGGTCACCAACCTCAATCCGGCGAAGTACGGCTTTGTGGTGCTCAACGACCTCATGTCCGTGCCCGCGCAGTTTGAAGCCGCCCTGCGCGAGTACGTCCACGGCGGCGGCAGCGTATGGGTGGTGCTCGGCGTGAAGTCCGCGGGGCGTACCAAGGTCCCCGTCACAGGACAGGCGATCGGCGGCGGCCGGTATAGCGGCCGCGAGGCCGATCGCTTCCAAACGGTCGCGTGGCTGGATCCTTCGCACCCCTCGATCCTGAAGAACGACCGCTGGGACGACGTCAAGTTCTACAACACCATCCGTGTCACGCCCGGCAATGCGCGCGTGGTGGCAAAGCTCAGCGATCAGGCGCCGCTGTTGATGGATGAGCAGATCGGCGAAGGCCATGTGCTGGTTTTCGGTTCGACTTTCGACAAAATCGAGAACGACTTCCCGATCCACGCTTCGTTCGTTCCGTTCGTCGAGCAGACAGCCCGCTACCTGGGCCGCCTGGATGCGGGTCCGGCCAGCGTGCTCGTGGGTTCTTTCGGTGAACTGCGCGATTCGAAGGAAAAGGGCGCGGCCGTGGACGTCGTCGATCCCAAGGGCGAGCGCGTGCTTTCGCTGGACGAAGCGACCAAAGCGCAAAACATTCAATTCAACGTGGCCGGCTTTTACGATATCCGCCGTCCGAACGGCCGGAATGAGTTGGTGGCGGTGAATGCCGACCGCCGCGAAAGCGATCTGGCACCGGTGTCCCAGGAGAGCCTTTCGTTGTGGCAGAATACTGCCCAGGGCGCCTCTACGGGTCCAGAGGGTACTACCGGCGAGCAACAGAAGCCGGTTTCGTTGTGGTGGTACGTGATGCTGGGGGTATTTTTGCTCGCAGTGGCCGAATCGCTGCTGGGGAACCAACATCTATCAGTAGACAAAGAAGCGGTATAAAAGAGGCGGCATGAAACCATTGGATCGGTTGAGCGAGTATCTGGGCGCCATCGAACGGCGCCTTCGGCTGCTCGCGCTGACCCGCGGCATTGCGGTTACCGCGGGCCTGGCGCTGGCTCTCACGGTGCTGGCGGTTCTGGTCATCAATCAGTTCGCCTTCTCCAGTCCGAGCGTGATCGGTGCGCGGGTCTTCCTTTTCCTGGGACTGGCCTTCGCCATCGCCGCCGCCCTGGTCATCCCGGTGATCCGCCTCAACCGCCGCCATGCGGCCCGGAGGGCTGAAGCGCGCCATCCGGAATTCGAAGAGCGCCTGCTGACCTTCACCGAACGCATGGAGCAGACACCCGGCGACCCGTTCCTGGAACTCCTGGCTTTCGATACCCTCGACGTGGCCCAGCGAGCCGAGCCCAAGAGCGTTGCCCGCGATTCGTGGATCTTCGGCTTCAGCGGCGCCGCCGTTCTCTCCGCGCTGATGCTGATCTGGCTGGCAACCTCCGGTCCCGGATTTCTCGGCTATGGTACCTCTCTGCTATGGGCCGGACTTCCGAAGGGTGTCAGCAAACCGTACTACGCAATCCAGGTGACGCCCGGCAACAAGACCGTCCGGAAGCGTTCCGACCAGGTCATCACCGCTCACCTGATGGGCTTCAGCGCGCCCAAGGTGCGCTTCTTCGCGCGGTATGCCAGCGCATCACAGTGGGAGCAGGCCGAAATGGCTGCCGAGCGGGGCGGCCCGGGTTACCAGTTCCTCATTGCCGGCGTTCCTGAAACTCTCGAATACTATGTGGAAGCCGGCGGGGTGAAGAGCGACACGTTCAGGATGAACGTGATCGATCTTCCAGGCGTCAAGAAGATCCGCGTCACGTACCATTACCCGCCGTGGCTCGGCCTGAAAGATGCGATTGAAGATCCCGGCGGCGACCTGCGCGCCGTGGAAGGCACCAAGGCCGAAGTTGCCGTGCAAACGGATCGCCCGCTCGCCAGCGGCGTGCTGATTCTCGATGATGGTTCCAAGCTCGATCTCAAGACTGGTGAGGGCGGATTCCTTACCGCCACCGTGCCGATCCAGAGAGACGGCGTGTACCATATCGCCGCGATGGAGGGCGGGGAAGACGTCCGGCTCAGTGAGGACTACTTTATCGAAGCCCAGAAGGACCGCCCGCCCGAGGTCAAAATCTCTCGTCCCGGGCGCGATTTCAAGGCGTCGCCGATCGAAGAAGTGACGGTGCAGGTCGAGGCCAAAGACGACTTCGGTCTCAAGAACGTCGAGCTGCACTACTCAGTCAACGGCGGACCGGAAAAGACGGTCTCCATGCTGCAAGCAGGAGGAGCCAAGACCTCCAGCGGCAGCACGGTACTGGCGCTCGAGGATTTCAAGATCGAGCCCGGCGACGTGGTCAGCCTCTACGCCACCGCGAAAGACGCACGCGTCTCCACCAACACCGACATCTACTTTATCGAGGCGCAACCCTTCGAGCGCAACTACACGCAGTCGCAGCAGGCCGGTGGCGGCGGGGGCGGCGGCGATGACGATGGCGAACAGCAGAACCAGATTTCGCAGCGGCAGAAGGAAATCATCGCGGCCACCTGGAACCAGATCAAAGGCGGCGGCGCCAAAGGCAGCGATGCCGAGAACGCGGCATTCCTTTCCAACGTCCAGTCCAAGCTTCGCGACCAGGCGAAATCCCTCGGCGACCGCATGAAGGCCCGCCAACTTACTGAGGCCGGCGATTCCTTCAAGAGTTTCGTGAAAGACATGGAGCAGGCCGTGGAGGCCATGGGGCCGGCGGTCGATAAGCTCAAGGGCGCAAAATGGCAGGATGCCCTCGCCCCCGAGCAGAAAGCGCTGCAGTACCTGATGCGCGCCGAAGCCACCTTCCGCGATATCCAGGTAGCCTTCGGCAATCAGCGGCAGGGGGGCGGCGGAGGGGGTGGCGGCGCCGGTGGCGCGCGCGATCTGGAGGGTCTCTTCGATCTGGAGCTCGATACCGAAAAGAACCAGTACGAGAGCAACCGTTCCCAACAATCTTCTTCGGCCAGCTCGCGCCAGCAGCAGATCGACGACGCGATGCAGAAGCTGGAGCAACTCGCGCGGCGCCAGCAGGAGCTGGCCGACCAGGCGCGGCGCAATCCACAGACCTCGCAGCAGCGCTGGCAGCAGGAAATGCTGCGCCGCGAAGCCGAGCAGCTTCGCCAGCAGCTCGAGCAGTTGACCCGCGACAGCCAGAGCCAGCAGCTCAGCCGCAACGGGCAGCAGGGGCAGCAGAGCCAGCAGGGGCAGAGCGGGCAACAGTCCAGCCAGCAGGCGGGGCAATCCGGACAGCAGGGCCAGGGCCAGCAGGGCGGGCGTAGCGCGCAGGCACAGCAGAGCGGCCAAATGCAGAGCGGACAGCCGCAGAATGGACAGCCGCAAAGCAGCCAGCAATCCGCCCAGCAGCGCGCCATGCAGCAGCAGATGAACGGGGGCGTGCGCGGCGCGGATCCCCGCCAGCTCCAGCAGATGCTCGACCACCTGAACCAGGCGCTTGACGATATGCGCGGCGCGGCGTCATCGCAGCAGGCGGGAACGCCGCAGAGCGAGGCCGCGGCGCGGCGCGCGGCCGAGCGTCTCAAGGAAGCCGAGCAGATGCTGCAGGGCATGCGCAGCAAGGAATCCAACAATCAGGTGGAGAGCCTCGTGCAGCAGGCCGACGATCTCGCCCACCGCCAGCAGGCCTTCGAAGGTCAGATGCGCAAAGCCTTCGGACCGCAGAGCGAGGGCGTCACGCAGCCGCAGGCCAGCCAGCTCGCCAACGAAAAAGAAGGCGAGATCCAGGATCTCAAGCGCCTCGAGCAAGGCATGCAGGCGGCCATCAAGGATCTTCAGAACTCACAGCGCAAAGCCGCTACGAAGCTGCGCGAAGCTCTCGGCGAGATGCAGCAGGCCGAGCTCCCGCGCGATATGCAGCGCAACGCCGATTGGATTCGGCGTGGCATCGGCCAGTACGGCGTGATGTCCGAAGCCACCATTACCCAGGGCCTGAACGATCTGCGCGACCAGTTAAAGCAGGTTCAGCAGATGCTCGGCCAGGGCGGAAAGGACGGCAAGGACGCACAGGGCGACAAACTCGCAGAGGCCACGCTCGGCCAGGTTGAGCGCCTGCGCCAGCAGTTGGAGCAGTTGGGTGCGCAGCGCGGCCAGCAGGGTCAACGGGGCCAACAAGGCCAGCAATCCGGGCAGCAGGGTCAGCAAGGCGGACAGCAGGGTCAGCAAGGCGGGCAGCAGGGCCAGCAAGGCGGACAGCAGGGTCAGCAAGGTGGACAGCAGGGCGGAGGTCAGCAGGCGGGCGGCAACCAGCAAGGCGGCGGCAACCAGCAAGGCGGCCAGTTCGGTCCGCAGCAGGGCGGCGGAAACAATACATGGGGTTACGGCGGGCCCCGCAACGGCTACTGGGGCGGCGGCAATCCGCAAGGTGGCCCCTGGTACGGCACCTGGGACCCGCGCAACGGTCCCGTGCGTCCCGAGGACTTCACCAATCAGTACAACCAGACGTTGCAATCGCTGCGCCAGCTCGAGCAGGCGAGCCAGGGCGATCCCAATATGGTTCGCGACCTGCAAAATCTGATCCGCGACATGCAGCGCCTGAACCCCTACACCTATGCCAACGATCCGCTCCTCTCCGAGCGGATACAAGCTACCCTGATGGGCGGCGTCGAGCAGGTGGAGATGGAGCTTCGCCGGAAAGTTGAGGAGACCAACGGCACCGGCAGCGTCCGCAGTCCCGGCGGCGACAAGGTCCCCCAAGGATGGGAAGGCTCGGTCGCGGAATACTTCCGGAAGCTGAGCAAGACCAAACAGTAACTTAAATCGACCGGTTTGCTTTCACAGCAATCCTGAATTCGTCAAAGCTCCGGACAGCAAAGCGAAGATGTTCCCGGCTGAAGCCCGACGCCTGATGCCTAGAATTGCAGCTTCATGCCGAACTGTATGTTCCTCGCCGGATACGCCGACGAGATCGTGCCGAAGTTGCTGCTGGTGATGGTCGTTGCCGGCATCTGGAAGTTGGTGTGGTTGAACGCGTTAATGAAGTCCGTGCGGAATCGCAGGGTCAAACGTTCTTTGATTTGGAAGAGCTTCTGCACGGACAGGTTGTAGATCTGCATGCCGGGACCCTGCACGTTCCCGGCGCCCGTCGTGCCCCAGCGGCCCTGTGGAGCTGCGGCGAACGCGGCGGGATTGATCCACCCGTTCGGCCCCGGATCCGGCAGCAGCACGGGTCCACCAAGGTAGTCCGCCATGCGCGTTCCGAGAATCGGCGTCGAACCGGTCACGGTCAGATATGGCCCGCTCTGGAGGTGGGTCACGCCGCTCAGTTGCCAGCCGCCGATCGGCCCCCGGATGTACGCGGGCTGCTGCTTCAACTCCGGCAAGCGCCAGACGAACGTTCCCACGAAGACTTTCTCGATATCCATGCTGCCGGCGCTGCTGGTGCTGTACAGCGGCCCGTACATCAGGTGGTAGTTCATATAGTCCAGGTCGTTCGACGTATCCGACGAGGCATTGCCCAGGTTCTTCGACCACGTGAACGCCCCGGTGAACGTGATCCGGCCCATCCGCCGGCTCACGTGCGTCTGCAGCCCGTGATAGTTTGACGAACCGGCGCCGATGAACTGCTGGATCGTCGCGTAGCCCGCATACGGACGGATGCTGTTCTCGTTCGTCGTGGACGGCAGGTTGGCAATCGTGGCGAACGACGGCTGATTGATATCGGGCTCGAGGAGCAGGCGGCGCCCTAGGCTGCCCACATAGGAGGTCTCCCAGAAGAGCCTCCAGGGAAGCTCGCGCTGCACGCTCAAACTGAACTCCTCGGCATATGGGGGCCGGAACTTCGGACTCATCGTCTGGATCGCGCCCCACGGATTGCTCACGGGCACTCCGCCCGTAATGTTCGAGAGGTTGCCGTAATCGAATTCGGTGCTTCCCACGTAGGGCGGATTATTCAGCGTGTAGAAGGTCGGGTTGCCCTGAATCCGGTCGTAGAACATGCCGAATCCGCCGCGGACGACCGTCTTCTGGGTCAGCGCATACGCGAAACCGATGCGCGGAGACCACGTGCCCGGGCTGTTGTACATACCGCGCGGCGCACCCGCGGGAACCCCGAGCACCGCCGGGCTGTTGGCGTTGGGCACCAGGTAAGCCTGGCTCGGATTGATGCCGTTGGCCACGCGGACCAGGCCGTTGTAGATGTTGCCGGAATTCGGTACCACGCCTCCGCTCGAGGTCATCTTCACCGCCTGAGCCGGGTTGTAAGTGGAGGGATCGAAGATCGAGAGATTGTTCACCGTCGAGTACATAGCCATCATGTATTCGTAGCGCAGTCCGATATCGATGCTCAGTTTGCGGGTGGCTTTCCACGAATCGCTGACGAACGCTGCCGGTTCGGTGTAGCGGTATTTGCCCATCGGATCGTACGCCGCCTCGGTGTAGATCTGGTAATAGCCCAGCAACGCGTCGGAAAGGGCATAATTCGTGGTGTTGGGATTGCCCGAAGTGTTGAACGTGATGGCGCCGTTGTACGACGACCGGCCGTTCTGGTCCTTCCGGTTCCGGATCACCATCACGCCGGTTTGAATCGTGTGCTGCCCGCGGATGATGCTCAAGGTATCTTTGAATTCGATTTCAGTCGTCGGCGAGATGAGCGTCTTCGACGGACCGTTAAACGTCGCGAAGCTCTGCAGCGTCACGTCCGGAATGCCGTTCGGATACGGGCCCACGGAGTTGTAGACCTTCTGGAACGCGAAACCCTGGACGGTGCGGTCCCACGTGTCGCCTTGGTTCCAATAATGCTGCGAATTCCAACTCGCGCCGAAATGGCCTTCGTTGACGATGCTCGGCGATGCGACCCAGGTTTCGGACAAAAGCACGCTCTTGCCCGGGCGGTCACGGATTTCGGGCGTAATCGGAATGTTCCCGCCTGGTCCGTTGGGCACCCATATCGAGTTGTAGTCGTCGACCCAGCGCCCGAACAGAGAGTGCTTGTCGTTGATCTTGTAATCCACGCGGCCCAGGTCTTCGCGGTAATCCAGCGGATTCGGGCTCTGGAACGTGGCATTGTTGGAGACCGCCGTGTTGGTAAAGACCGCCGCCTGCGGAATCACCGTCTTGTAGACGTTCATGATCGCCTTACCGTCCGCCGTGATCATCGATGCGGGAATGGTGTTGTTCGGGAACGGCGTCTTGGTGCCCGGATAGTAGATCGTGCGAGTCCCGAAGTTGCCGGCCATCTGGTCGGTCGTCGGCAGCGTGGTCCGCGCCGCCGCAGACTGCTGGCGGATCTTCTTCCAATTTTGCCCCACGAAAAAGAAGACTCTGTTCTTCTTGATGGGCCCGCCCACGTAGTAGCCCCAGTCGTTGTAGCGAAGCTCGGTATTGGTCGGCGAGAAGAAATTGCGCGCGTCGAGAGCGTCGTTACGCAGGTATTCGAACGCGCCGCCATGGAAGGAGTTGGTGCCGAACCTGGTCCCGATGTTGAAAGCCGCGCCGGCCGACCGCCCGTATTCCGCGGAGAAGTTCGAAGTCTGAATCTTGACTTCCTGCAGGAAGTCCGGACTGATGTTGTTGATCAGGCTTCCGTTCGACCCGTTGTCCAGGTTTCCCACGCCATCCACCGTCAGGCTGTTCTGATTGGTGCGATGGCCGTTGATCGATTGGTTGGTTGCGCTCAGGCTGGTCAGCGTGCCGAATTGATCGGGATTGGTCACCACCGCTCCCGGAATCAACGTCAGGAATTCCGCGTACGACCGTCCGTTCAGCGTCAGGTTCTCCACCTGGTCCTGATCGACCACGTGCGCAATCTCTCCCGAGGTGGTGTTCAGCATCGCGCTGGCCTCGGCCACCACTTCCACGCTCTCCCGCACTTCGCCGACTTGCATGCGAAAATCCACCGTGAGGCGGCTGTCGGCCGAAACGCTCACGCCGGACTGCTCCTGGGTCTTGAACCCGGATTGCGACACCGTGACGCTGTAAGCGCCGATCGGCAACTCCGGCGCCACGTAGTAACCGTTGGCGTCCGTCGTGACCACGCGCGTCTCCTGCGTTCCCGTATTGCGAACCGTCACCTTGACGCCCGGGACGGCGGCATCCGTCGGATCGGTGACTGTTCCGGAGATGCGGCCGAACGAGGTTTGCGCGGCCAGTTGGAAAAGACTGAAGCAAAAGACAGCCACCAGGGCCGTCCAGCGTTTGACGAGATGCTTGGCTATGCCAGACATGGGTACAAGAACCTCCAGACCTCGCAATCCGCGAACTCCAAACCATACCGGATGGACATACGTCAGCCGGCCAAGCGGCGCCGGCTTCAGGTTGCGAGACTCTGTCCCACAGTATAACCCGATGCGATTACCCGTTTTTAGCGTTACCGATGGTCAGGGCTTTTTTTCTTCCGCCTTCTTGAGCTTCAGAGGCAACCCGCTTCCACCCTGCGTCCAGGTCCCGCTCAATTCCGACCCTTCGGGATTGATCTCCGCCTCGTACTGTCCCCCGACCATCTTCACCACCAACGTCAGCTTCGAATCCTTCTGGGTGATCGTGCTTACCGGAATCTCGACATTGTCCTGGTCCAGCGATACCAGCACCGCTTTCCCGGCGCCGCTCTCGTTCGACATCCGCAGCACCAGCCGCAGCCCCGGACCCTCCAGCGTGCCTTCCCAATTCCCCAAAAACTTCTTGTCAAGCGCTGGACTGGCCTTTTCCGTTTCCACCTTCGGATCGCCCGTGCGGCTGAACTTGAAGGGGAAACTGCCCGGCCCCTGGGTGAAGTCTCCGCTCAGCGTTTTGCCATCCGCCGAGAGCGTGCCCGTGAACGTCGGATCGCCCGGCGCGCTCTTTATATGGAATGTCCACTTTCCGTTCGTGAAAGCAATCGAGTCCAGCGGAATACCCGTGGCGTTCTGCGCCGGAATCGTCAGTGAACCGATCCAGCCGTTGGGACCCTTATCCAGGTCCAGTTCCATGGCGAGGCTCTGGTTGGGCACGTCGACCGCGCCGCTCCAGTGCCCCCGCGGCCCATCCTGTGCCCAAACCGACTGCGCGCCGGCCGTCCACAGCGCCGCGATCGTAATCCAGTTCAGTGCTGACCTCATTTGCCAACCTCCAAGGGACTTGATTCCTGCCTGCCCCGATTCTCTATAACCTCGGTCCGATCTTCCCGGCAGCTTCCTTCGACGTCATGACGGGATACACCTCGAAATCGACGATGTCCTTCCAGTTCTCCATCCATCGGTCGAGCAATTCAGGGTTGGCCGTTTCCATGATCTGGTAGCAGCGCTCGAATCGTTCGTCCACCCAGCTCGAAACATACGACAGTCCATCCGGCGCCATCCGGCCTCTGTCCCGAAACCGGCGGTAAACCGCTATGGCATCTTTGAAGTGTTCCACGACTATGTAAAGGGTTCCCGCCACTTGCGCCTCGATTCTGTGAGGTAGGCCTCCGGACAGCGCGCGAGAGCTCCGCACCTTACCGATTGTATGCCTGCGCGGGTCTGCCAAAGCTGCGCCCGGTGGAATTCCTCACGCAGCCGGCGACATCCGGCTCGGCGGTTGACATGGGAAACACCCTATCGGTCCTGATTGTCCTCTGTCAAGGCAGGGGCCGCGAGGATTCGCCATTAATTTGGAAATCTTTTGGAATAGTTAATTTAATTTCCAGCGTGCCGAAAGTAACAGGAGTATGGTTCTGCGTCCTGTATGATTAGTGGTCAGGAGCTCCGGAAGAGGGTGTCTCCCGGAGACTGAATCCCCGACATGGATGCTCGTCAAGTCAGCCCCGGTGAGAAAGTGTGTGGCCAGCCAGGCGCGCCGCCCGCGGTGGTCCGGATCCGTGAACTGCGCACGGCACAAATTCAGCTCCGGCAGGTATTGGGAAAGTGAATCCGCAGGTCGAAAAACTCCTGGAGGTGACGGCGCGAATCCCTTCAGAAAGGCGGACGAAGATTCTGGAGCGGGAGTGCCCCGACCCGGCGTTGAGGGCCGAGGTGGCGGCTCTGCTGCAATACGCAGATGAGGCGGAATGCTACTTCGACAATGTGATCCAGGGCGTTGCCACATCGTTGCTGACCAGGCTGGAGCCTTCGCCGGGCGACATCATCGGCAGCTACCGGATTATCCGGCCGATCGGTCATGGCGGCATGGGCAGCGTGTATCTCGCCGAGCGCTCCGATGGCGAGATCGAGCAGAATGTAGCCATCAAGCTGCTGCGCGCGGATACCCATCGCCCGGGATGGCGGGGGCGTTTTCTGAAAGAGCGGCAACTGCTGGCCTCGCTGCATCACCCGTCGGTGGTCCACGTGGTGGATGCCGGGCACACCGCGGACGGGCGTCCGTTCCTGGTAATGGAGCACGTAGACGGGGTTCCGATCGACCGCTACGCTGCCGGCATCGAGGTGAGAGAGCGGCTGAAGCTGTTTGTGCGAGTGTGCGAGGGTGTATCGTATGCGCACCGCCAGTTGATCATCCATCGCGACCTGAAGCCGTCGAACATCCTGGTAGACAGAGCGGGGCAGCCGAAGCTGCTGGATTTCGGGATCGCCAAACTGCTGGATGAAACCGGGGAGGTAACGCAGTTAGCGGACCAGTTGTTGACACCGAATTACGCCAGCCCTGAACAAATGCGAGGGGAGGCGCAGAGCACGGCAACGGATGTGTACTCGCTGGGCGCAGTACTCTACAAGCTGCTCACCGGGTCGGCGCCGCGGGAGGGAGCGGGGCGGAACGGCAAGGAGGATGTGGCGCCTCCGAGCCGGGTGAATCCGCAGGTGCCGCGGGATATGGACTTTGTGATTGCCAAGGCGCTGCGCCCGGAGCCGGAGCACCGCTATGGATCGGTGGATGAGTTTGCGAACGATGTACGGGCGGCGCTGGAGCGGAAGCCCGTAGAGGCGCGAAACGGGGATGCCTGGTATCGGGCGCGGCGGTACCTGGGCCGCTACTGGATACCGGCCGCGGCTGGTGTGCTGGTAGTGGCGAGCCTGTCGGTGGGCCTGTGTGCAGCGCATCGGGAGCGCCGGATCGCGGAACGCCGATTCACAGAGGTCCGGCAACTGGCCAACAAGCTGTTTGACATCGACGTTCAGGTGGCACAGTTGCCGGGCAGCTCGAAGACGCGGCAGTTGATTGTGGACACGGCGCTCGAGTATCTGAAACGGGTGAGTGTCGACGTGCGCATGGAACCGGGGCTCGCTTTGGAGCTCGGAACGGCTTATATGCGCGTGGCACGGGTCCAGGGCGTGAACATATCGCCCAACCTGGGTCAAACCGCTCAGGCGGACCGGACGGCGCGAAAGGCGCAGGAGCTCATCGATTCCGTGTTGGCGTTGCAGCCGCGAAATCGCACCGCGCTCCTGCGAGCGGGCCAGATCGCGCACGATCGCATGATCCTGGCAAGCGACGCCGGCGGCGGCGCCGACGTGCTGCGATTCGCGGGCCTGTCGGTCGACCGGCTCAATCAGTATCTCAGCCTCGGAACACCGAACGCGTCGTCGGACCATATGGAAGCGCAGCAGGTGATCATCGGGCTGATGAATTCGGCGAATCAATACATGAAGGCCGACCGGTTCGATGAGGCGATCCGGATTGCAGGGCAGTCCATCGAGATCGCACGCGCGACGAACTGGCCGAGCCAAGCCGGGGCCGCCTTGATGATCGTCGCGTTTGCGCATCGGGCGAGGGGGGAGTTGGACGAGGCACTTCAGGCGATTCAGGAATCCGTGCGACTGCTGAAGCCGGACGAGGGCGAAAGCCGCACGGGCAGGCTACAGCCATTTGCCTTGGCCTTGATCCGGGAGGGCCAGATCCTCGGGGAAGACCAGGCGATCAGCTTGAACCGGCCCGCTGAGGCCGCTGCCTGCATTCAATTCGCTCTCGATGTAAGCCAGCCCATTGCGCGCCGCGACCCCAGCGACTTCCAAAGCCGGCACAGAGTCTTTAGTGCCGAGATCAAGTTGGCCGGTATCCTACGGCACACGAATCCGGCCCGGGCGGCCGAACTCTACGATGATGCCATTCACAGAATCGCGGGCGCCCTCGATAACGCCTCAACGCTTCGCAACGAGGCCGGTGCCCTGGCGGCGTCAGTCTATCCCCTGCTGCAACTTGGACGCCAGAAGGAGGCGCATTCTCGTGTACAGGAGGCTCTGGATCGACTGGCGCGCGCGAAGCAGTACCCCGCGCCGAAAATAGATCTGGGCTCGGCAGCCGACGACACGCTGCGTGCACAGGCGGAGTGGGAGGCGGCGCGCGGGGATTTCCGTCGCGGCGCCGAGGTCTACGATGAGCTGCTGCGTTTGATCGGCGCCGCGGGTCCGAAGCCGGAAACACGGCTCGAGGATGCATTGGGACTCTCGAATCTCTACAGAGACGCGGCGCGCCTTCACCGGCGGGCAGGACAGACCGAAGCGGCAACCCGTCTGGAAGCACGTCGGAAGGACCTCTGGCAACCTTGGAGCGCCAGGCTTCCCAACAACGTTTTCATCCGCCGGCAAGCCGAAGCGGCCGGATTGCGGTAGTGCGGGCGACTGCCCCCCGCCCTGCGGGCGGAGAATCGATCGTCCGTCCCACGGGTTTGCTAAGATTGCCGTTTTCGCGGGGCAATCATGATTCAGGAATTGATTCTTCACTCGGTCAGCTACTCCGGATCGTGGGGTCAGCATGCGCTTACGGTCGAGGAGTTTGTCGACAAGGCCGCCGACCTCGGCTACGAGGGGGTGATGTTCATGGCCAAACGCCCGCACCTCTCAGTCCTGGACTGGGATCTCGCGGCGCGCCGCCGGCTTCGTGCCAGGCTGGAGAGCCGCGGATTATCGACCATCTGCATCGCGGGCTACACCAATTTCACCGCCGACCTGGAGCACGGGGACATTCCGCATCGGGAGATTCAAATCCGCCATGTCGCGGACCTGGCGGAGATGGCGTCCGATCTTGGCGGCAGGCTGGTCCGCGTGTTCACGGGATACGAGAGTGCCGCTGCCACTCCCCACGCGCAGTGGAAGATGATTGTGAGTTCGCTGCGCGAGTGCGCCCGCCGGGCGGCTCAGGCCGGGGTGACGATCGGCGTGCAGAACCACCACGATCTCGCGAGCGGCTTCGAGAGCCTGGAGGATCTCATCCAGGAGGTGGACGAGCCGAATTGCCGGGCGATGTTCGATGCCTGGGCGCCGGCGTTGCAGGGCGCCGACCTGGCTGCTGCCGCGGCGCGACTCGCTCCCCGGTCTGTGCATACAACCGTGGCTAACTATCAAGTCCGGCCCCGCTACAAGTACGTACCCGAGCTTGTCAACTACGTGAAGCAGACGCCGGAAGTTCAGGCGGTGCCGATCGACGAAGGATTCATCGACTACAAGGCGTTTTTCTCCGCTCTGGAGGCCGGCGGCTACAGTGGAACTGTCGCCTACGAGATGTGCTCGCCGCTTCGCGGAGGAGGTGGAATCGAAAACCTGGACTGCTACGCGCGGAAGTTTTTGGAATTCATGGCTGCGTTCCGGCGGGCGCGAGCATCGGAATTCTGCTAGCTTATGCTCATGAACCGCAGGCAATTGCTCACCACGCTAACCGCGGGACCCGTGGCGGTGCAACTCGAGGCCCAGTCTGCACCGGGGCTGCGTTTCCGCGCGGGGTTGGTTGCGTACTCCTATCGGAAAGAGCTCGCGGAGAAGACCATGTCGTACCAGGATCTGATCCGCCGGGTTGCGGACTGGGGTCTCGACGGACTCGACTGCACAGTCTACTGGTTCCCGGACAATTCTCCGGAGTACCTGGCTTCGCTGCGCAATACCGCATTCAGGAATTCGGTCGAAATTTACAATGCCGGCTTGCGGGTCCAGCTTGCACAGCCCACGCCGGAGTTGCAGCTCGCCGAGTTTGCAAATATTCGCAAGTGGGTGGATGTAGCCGAGAGGCTGGGAGCCTCGCACGTCCGGGTCTTTGGAGGCAATGTCCCCAAGGGCGCAACCGAGCGGCAGGCCATCGCCTGGGCTGCGGAGGTCCTGAAGCGCGGTGCGGAATACGCCGGTACGAAGGGCATCATGCTCGGCGTCGAGAACGACTATGGGCTAACCGTGGAACCGGGACCCACCGCTGCCATCGTGAAACAGGCGGCATCACCCTGGGCCGGCATAAATGCCGACACCGGCAATTTGCGCACCGACGGCTACGCGCAACTGAGAACGCTACTGCCGTATGTGAGCAGCGTGCACCTGAAGAGCCAGGTTTCCACGCCCGACGGCAAAAAGGAGCCGGCCGACTGGACCCGCCTGCTGGAGATTCTGGGTGGCTCGGGCTATCGGGGCTACGTGGGTCTGGAGTATGAAGGCACGCAAGCCGACGCCGAGATCCCTCGCCTGGCAGCGGAACTGCGCACGGTCGTCAGGAAGCTGTCGCTATAGGCCATGGAGTGGGAGATGCGGATATGAAGCGGTTGTTTCTCATGCTGGCGGTGACGGCCGGCTTGTTGCTGGGACAGGCCAGGGGCCCCCTCGCCGGCGTTTGGCAGGTCGTCGAACGAAGCACTTCCGGACCGCGGGCGGCGACGAACAGCAACCCGCAGCCGGGCCTGTTCCTGTTCACCGAAAAGCACTACAGCATCGTCTACGATCACAGCGACACGCCCCGGCCCGATGTAGATTTCTCGACGGCGTCGGACGCGGAGAAACTGGCCGTGCTGATGCCGATGCAGGCGCAGTCGGGAACGTACGAGATCTCGGGCGCGACCGTCACGCTCCATCCCGTGGTGGTCATGATTACCCGGTACCTGCACTCCGGCTATTCCCCAAAGTTCACTTTCCAGGTGGAAGGCAAGACGCTGGTGATGACCCAGATTCAAAGTCCGAACGGACCCGTGGCAAACCCCGTTACGACGAAATTGACTCGCGTCGAATAAGAGGAGTCCATGCCGCCGATGCTATACTTCGGGTGAAACCAGAACCTCGTGCCGACCCGAGTGCCCAACCGCCTGCTGGCAGCAGAACGCAGAAGAAAGATCTTAGACCTGCTCGAGAGCGAAGGCCGTGTTACCGTCTATGACCTGGTCAGGCGTTTTCATGTGTCTTCGGTGACGATGCGCGCCGATCTCGACGGCTTGGCAGAGGAGGGTGCGCTGGTCCGGTCGCACGGCGGGGCGGTGCGACGGCTGGATCCTGTCCAGGACTACTCGGTGGCGTTCAAGGAGACCATTCATCACGCCGAGAAAGTACGGATCGGGCAGGCAGCGGCTGCGCTGCTGAAATCCAACCAGACCATCATTCTGGATTCCGGCACAACCACACTGGAGGTGGCGCGTCACATCAAACAGCAAAAAGTAACAGGGCTGACCGGAATTACCAACGCGTTGAACATTGCAAGCGAACTGGCAGATGCACCAAATCTGTCGCTGATCATGGTTGGCGGTCTGCTGCGGCAAGTGTCGAACTCGTTCGTAGGCCCGCAGGCCGAGCGGATGCTGGCGGCATTGCACGCGGACCATCTTTTCCTCGGAGTGGATGGCTTCGACCTCGCAGCCGGACCGACAACGCCGGACATCCTGGAGGCGCAACTGAACCGCCTCATGATCACCGTGTCGACCGAGGTGACGATCGTCGCCGATTCGAGCAAGATCGGCAGAAGAAGCCTGTCCAGCATCGGGGACCCCTCCACGATCCACCGCCTGATCACGGACAACCGCATTCCACCGGAAATCGAGCGGGCAATCCGGGTGAAGGGAATCGGGTTGATCGTCGTCTGACCGTTCCGATTTGCTTTTGCTTGCGAATTGCTTTGATATCTATCTCTTGTGTTGTAAACTGAGGTGACCGTGGATTCATGAGAGCCGCAAAGGAACGACGGCTATTGGTGGAAGAGCGCAGGCGAAGGATCCTGCAGATGCTCGAGGAACGGGGGCGGGTGACCGTCAACGAGCTGGTGGGGGAATTCGGAGTCACCACGGTAACCGTGCGCGGAGACCTGGACGCACTGGCCAAGTCCCGGTCGTTGCAGCGGTCGCACGGCGGCGCTGTCCGTGTGCTGGGAACCTCTCCCGACTATCCGGTGCGGTTCAAAGAGGCTTTGCACCAGGAGGAGAAAGCGCGCATCGGCCTGGCGGCGGCACGCCTGGTAAAGCCGGATCAGACGGTGATTCTGGACTCCGGCACCACCACGCGGGCAGTCGCGCGGGCTTTGAAGAGCCAGGGCCCGGGTCCGTTTACGGTAATCACCAACTCGCTCGATATCTCCATGGATCTGGCGGACTTGCTGCAGGCATCCGTGATTCTCGTGGGTGGCCTGCTGCGCAAGGTGTCCAGATCGTTTGTGGGACCGCAGGCGGAACAGATGATGCATCAGATCCATGCCGACCACCTGTTCCTCGGCGTGGACGGCATTACCCTCGATGCCGGTCCATCGACACCGGACATCCTCGAGGCCCAGTTGAACGCCCTGATGGTGCAGGCCGCCGGCGAGGTCACGATCGTCTGCGACGCATCCAAGTTTGGCCGGCGGAGCCTTTCCGTGATCTGCCCGATGCGATCGGTCCGCCGCGTGATCACGGACAGCCGCATCCCTCCGCCGACGGTACGA
>Ga0335079_10003196_pt1 | contig 18938 bp, 18 predicted proteins | sample Lox_Sample_33_FD_206719 | JGI IMG/M metagenome (GOLD analysis project Ga0335079, IMG submission 206719) | Soil microbial communities from Loxahatchee National Wildlife Refuge, Florida, United States - Lox_Sample_3.3 | ecosystem: Environmental > Terrestrial > Soil > Wetlands | place: USA... | reverse complement strand
GAGTGGTTCGCCGGCGACCTCCGAGCCACTGCAGGATGAGCCATTCATCCGGGCACTGCGCAAACTACGCCGGGACTACGCAGACAAATCCGTGAGCACCTCGGAGCTGATGCATGTCTTCGAGTCAGAGCTTCCCCCGGCTTTGTGGTACGAGGGACATAAATCTCTGGAATGGTTCTACGACGGCTGGGTTAACGGCACCTCGATTCCTTCTTACGATTTGCGCGGGCTCAAATTTTCCGAGCGTGGCAAAACAACCGTGGTCAGCGGCACCCTTCTCCAGGAAAATGCCCCGGATACGCTTGTGACCGCCGTCCCGCTTTACACAACCATCGCCGGCCGAAGCATATTTCTGAAACGAGTCTTCGCCGAGGGCAATGAAACCCAATTCAGTTTCGCCGTGCCCGCCGGGACGCGGAAGCTGGTCATCGATCCCGACCACACGCTGATCAGCCGCGCAAAGTGACGCGCATGTTTTGCCCCGCACGCCCCTAGGTCTGCTCCGTTCACCCCGACATTCCCTGTGCCGCGGCGCGTGCTGAAAGTGAAGGCTCCGGCTTCTGATCTTTTGTGTGGTACCGCAGCGCCTGCAGTATCTGCTCGGGAATTTCCTGCAGCGGCGCAATTATTTGCAGCACCCCGTTTTCGGCGCAGGCTCGCGGCATTCCGTAAACCGTGCTTGTTGATTGGTCCTGGCCAATGGTGATCCCTCCGGCGTTCGCGATCGCAGTCATACCCAGCAGCCCGTCGTTGCCCATTCCGGTGAGAATGATTCCCATCGAATAACGCCCGAACACTTCGGTTACCGAGAGCATCATCATATCGACCGAGGGTTTGTGCAGCAGCCCGGTTGCATCATCGGAGAGAGAAATAACAATATTTGAGTTACTGCCCGATGGTGCCGGCAACTCGCGTTGAACCGCGAGTTGTTTTCCCGCTGGTGCCACATAAACCTTACCGCGCTCAACCACGTCGCCATGTTCGGCTTCGCGCACCCGGAGCTGCGAAATCTTGTTTAGCCTGTCCGCAAACGGCCCGGTGAAACCCTCCGGCATATGTTGGACGACGATGATCGGCGCCGGAAGGTCGGCTGGCAGCTCGGGAATGATTTCCTGCAACGCTTTCGGCCCGCCGGTGGAAGTGCCGATGGCAATAACTTCCGGCGCCACTCGAAAATGTTCCTGTTGTCTGAATTTTTCGGACGCTCCGGCACGGGCTGGATTATGCAGCCGGCCAAGCGGACTGTACGCCGCGGCCTCAATTTTCTCCACCAACTCGTGGCGCAGCCTCCGTGGATCAAGCGCCTGCCCGGCCTCCGATTTGGGCAGATAGTCGAATGCCCCAATGCTCAGCGCCTGCAGCGTCAATTCGGCTCCGTGATGAGTATGCGAGCTCACCATGATCACCGGCCGCGGCGAATCCTTCATGATCTGCTTGAGAGCCTCAATACCATCCAGCAGCGGCATTTCTATATCCAGCGTGACCACATCGGGCTGCAGGGCATGAACTCGCTCGATTGCTTCCAGCCCATTGCGCGCCATCCCGCATACTTCAAGCGACGGCGATGACTCGACCACGCGGCGCAACGCCTCCCGCATCAGCAGGCTATCGTCAGCGATCAATACACGGATTGGCGAAGCGACAGTTGAGTTCATCGCCGATTACCGTAAACATGCGATACGAGCGCGTGAACCTGATCAAACAGATCTTCTGTGTCGAAAGCGAAACGCGCCAAGTCAAATGGGCGCAGCGCGGGGTATTTCTTCTCCAAAATCGAAAATGCTGCCTGCTCGGCGAACTTGGTTTGCTTGTCTTCCGTGTAACCGTATCCCAGGCCGCCCAGGCGGCAGAGCAAATCGCTCACGCACACGATGCTGGTCAGCACCGGGTTGACCGCCGACTTGGCCGGTGCGTGATGGCTGCCGACAACTTCGGTGAGCTCAGTCGGCAGCCGCCAGTTGCGGGCGATAAGCTTTCCCGTTTCACAATGCGTGACCCCCAGCACCTTTTCCTCGGCATCGTGCAAAGGAATGTGCTGGCGAGAGGCTTCCTCGTAGCAGCGGCGGAACTCGTTCGGCGACACCCAGAGAATCGCGACAATGCCGATATCGTGAAGAAGCCCGGCGGCGTAAGCCTTTGCGGGATCGGCGAAGCCGATCTTGGTTGCGAAATCGCGAGACACCAGAGCGCATCCGAAAGAATGCGCCCAAAAGACCGAGGGATTTACCCCGAAAGAAACATCGGGCATCAACTTGAGCAGAGAACAGGACGCGGCGATCTGCTGAACCCGCTCGAGTCCCAGCGCCACAACTGCTGTCTGGATGGTTTCCACCTGGTGACTGCAGCCGAAGAGCGCCGAGTTGGCGACTTGCAGGCAGTGGCCGGCGAGCGATTTATCTTGCGAGATAAGATTCACGACCTGATGGACATCGACCTTATCCACTGGTTGGTCCATGTATTGCAGCAGGGGAATGAGGACCGCGGGGACGGTGGGCAGGTTGCGGACCGACTCCAGCTTTTCGAGGATCGGGCTGGCATTCGCTACTGACATGGCTTATCTGGAGTAATCGGCCATGCCGCGATTGACTTTACTGGGAGTGGAGGGAACGGGCCTCCCCGCCCGTCCATGCGTTAGTCATCGATTGCACTCGGATTATTACGCCGGCAGCAACATTCCCTTTTCCAGATGCCGCGTCACGTGCGCGTACGAGGCCGCGTGCGGATCGTGGGTTACCATCACCACGGTTTTATTGAAACTCTCGTTCAGCCGCTTGAGAATTTCGAGCACCTCGGTGGCAGAATGACTGTCGAGATCCCCGGTAGGCTCGTCGGCGAGCAGCAATGTCGGATCGCTGACGATAGCGCGCGCAATAGCCACGCGCTGTTCCTGTCCGCCGGAGAGTTGTTTAGGCAAGTGATGAACGCGCTCTTCGAGTCCCACCAGCTTCAGCGCGGTCATTACGTGATCGCGCCGTTGCTTGGCGTTTAGCTTCGTCAGCAGCAGCGGCAATTCGACATTTTCAAATGCCGTGAGCACCGGGATCAAATTGAAAGTCTGGAACACATAGCCAATGTGCTCATTGCGCCACTTTGCCGATTGAGTATCTCCGTAGCGAAAGATGTTCTGCCCGAGCACCAGGAGTTCGCCCGCCGTCGGACGGTCAATCGCCGCGATCATGTTCAGCAGCGTGGTCTTGCCCGAACCGGACGGTCCCATGAGCGCGAGAAATTCGCCGGCGGCGATTTCGATCGAAACATCGTCGAGCGCCTTGACCTCAAACGCATCGCGCTTGAAAATCTTGCTGACGTTCCGCGCTTGTACGACTTTCGTCCCAGTGGCGATATTAGTTGCAATAGCAGTGCTCATGATTGTTCCTTCACTTTAATTTTGTCCCCGTCTTTCAGCCCTTCCGGCGCGATGGTGATCACACTTTCCCCGCCGTTGAGTCCGCTGACCAGCGCTCCTGTGCTGCGCTGCGAGATGATCTTCACGTCCCGTTTGACCGCCTTGCCGTCAAAGGCGATGAACACATATTTCTCGCCATTATCAGCGTCGCGAAGTGCCGCGGACGGGACATATGCGCCGGAAGATTGCGTCCCGGTGCTTTTCTTTTCGTCGGCGATAAAGCGCACCGTGGTATTCATCTCCGGACGCAGATGCGAATCCGGATTGAGAATCTGCACCTTCACCTCGATCGTCGCCTTTTCGCGGTTCGCCTCTGGCGAAACTTCTGCGATCACTCCATTCCAGTGCAAGTCCGGAAACGCATCGACGCTCACAATCGCCTTCTGGTGCGGCGTGAGTTTGGCGAAGTCATCCTGCGCAATGTCGAGATCGGCCTGAATATCATTCAAATTTGCCAGCGTAACCACCGAGCCCTGCGGCCCGCCCGCCGCCGAGCTGGCGAACTGCGCGGTGATCAGCTCACCTTTTTCCGCCGTGCGGTCAAGAATGGTTCCATCGACAGGCGCACGAATAATCGTCGCATCGAGCAGCGATTTCTGGTAGGCCTCCTGGCCCTCCGCCTCGAGCAACGCGCCTTTCGCGCGCTCGATCTCTTCAACCCGCGGGCCGAGTTTCGATAGCTCAAACGCCTTGTTCAGCGAATCTGAGCGCTGCTGATCGGAATCGAACTTCGCAACCGCGTCATCGAGCGACTGCCGCGAAACCACCCCCTGACTGAACAGTTCGCGCGTCCGTTGCAGCGTCACTTTGTCATCCGCCAGCGTCGCCCGCGCTTCATCCAGATTGTGTTGCGCCTCGGCAATTTCTTCCGGCCGCGAACCGTGCTGCAACTCTTCGAGATACGCACGGGCGCTATCCGCCGCTCCTTTCGCCTGCTCGTATTGCGCGCGAAACTCGTCGTCTTCCAGCCGCACGAGCACTTGGCCCTCTTTGACTTTGTCTCCCTTTTCCACACCGATCCACTTCACGCGCCCCGTAACTTTTGAGTTCACATTGATCGTATGATGGGGAACGATGTAGCCGGTCGCAGTCAGCACCACTCCGCCTTCGTCTCCGCCCTCAGCCGATGCGCGAACCACCTGCACCTCGGGAATCGACCCCGCGAATACACGGTATGTCAGTACTGCAATCCCGGCGACAGCAATGATCGCGACACCCGCGATGATGTAGATCTTTGCCCAGGTCGAGGGACCCGGATCCTCCGGCGGCGCCGAGCGATCAATTCGCAAGCCTTCCAGATCGCGATGTTTGGTGTCGAGTGACATCGATTCTTAATCTCTCAATGCTGCCAAAATTTCCCGCCGCGCCGCGCCCCATGCCGGAGCTACGCCACCGATCAATCCCATCGCGATGGCGAAGATCACGGCAGAGATCACGACCGAAAGCGTAATGCGCATGCTGAACACAACTTCGCTGAACGTGACCGCATTCGATGTGCCGGTGGTCATCCCATTGAACGGCAACATCAGAATGATTCCGATCGCCGCCCCGACCAGCGCCAGCAGCACCGATTCAAAAATGAATGAAAGTACGATGCTGCCGCGGCGGAAGCCGATCACGCGCAACGTTGCAATTTCCCGCGAACGATATGCCACTGCGGCATACATTGTATTAGCCGCGGCGAAAATTGAGCCGATTGCCATCGTCAGCCCGACGATATATCCCATAAACCGGATCGGCGCGCCGGAACTGGTCTGCTTCTCGTAATATTCCGTTTCAAGCATCCCTTGCAGCTCAAGCCGCTGATCGTCGGCCACGCGATGCTTCAGTGCATCGGCCGCAATCGGATCGGTCGCCCGCAAATACGCCGAGCCCACCGCATTCTGCCGATTAAACTGGTCCGCAACCTGATTGAAGTCGCTCCAGATTTCGGAGTCATACGCTGTGCCGCCCGCGTCGAAGATGCCCACTACCTTCCATGGCCCTTTGCCAAAATCAATCATGTCGCCCACATTCGTGTGCGAAAACCGATTGTGAATCGACTGACTGACCACAATCTCCCGCTGACCGGGAGCGAACCACTGTCCCGCGACCAGTTTCACCTTGGGACGAATTTCAAGGCCCTCCGGTCCCATGCCGCGCAGCGTAACGTTGGTTTCGCCGGTTCCATCTTTGCGCGCGAGATTAACAATGACCACCCATTCGCCTGAAACCATCGGCTGGCCATGGCTGTCCTTCGCGATGCCGGGAAGCGCGGTCAGGATCGGCAGCTTATCCTTCGTGAAGCCGCCTGCCAGCTCCGAAGTTGATCCTTTGCGCATCACCAGCACATTCAACGGGTCGCCGCTGGTGACGAATGCTTTGCGCATTCCGGCCAGCAACATCATTAAGAAGACTGCGGTCATCACCGTCATCGCGATGCCGAGCGCAGTCATGGTGGTCAGGCCCTTGCGCAAAATCATGTTGCGGATGTTGTATTTCAGCGGTATCGCCATAAATATTTCCTTAGCCGATGTGGCGCAGGCCCTCCACAATTCCCGTTCGCGACGCAGCGTAGGCCGGAATTGCCGAGCTTAAGAATCCCGCGACTCCCGCCACCCCCCACGCGACTGGCGCAACATATTTCCACTCACGCACCGCAACCAGAAATAGTCCGCCCATTTGCGGCGCATGCGCCATTCCCCACAGCATCGGAAACGCAACCACGGTGCCGACAACTCCACCAATTACCGCAATCGCCACCGCTTCGCCGATGAATAGACCCAAAATCGTTTGCCGCCTGAATCCAAGCGTCTTCAGCACCGCAACCTCGCGCGTCCGTTCGCGAATCGACATCGCAATCGTGTTTCCCGAGACCAGCAGAATGGTGAACACCGCCGCCAGCGAGATCACCAGAATGAACGCCTTCACATTCCCCAGCATGGCAATGAAGCCCAGAGCAAAGGCTTTTTCCGTCTCGGTTTTCGTCGGCTCGGGAGCATTGGCAAATGTCTGGTCGATTGCGTCGGCAACGTGGTTCACGTCCTTCGGAGAATCCACGAGAGTGACGAACATTCCGGCTTTGTCTTTGGCGAATGCCACGCCCTCTTCCACATACTTCCAGTTGAAATAGAGCGCATCATTCGGTTCGGACGAATGGAATATTCCGCGCAGCGTCAGTTCCAGCCGGATGGGATAAATATCTCCCTGAATCACAATCCGGTCGCCAACCTTCCAGCCGTATTTCCGCGCCAAAGTCACGTCAGCCACAGCCCCGGCGCGGTCTTTTTTCCACGCCTCGAGCTGGTCGGGTGGAATCGACAGCTCTTTATATACGTCGAAGAATTCGTCTGGATCGGTGCCGAAGCGCGCGAAAAAGTTTTCCGGCTTCTGGTCTTTGTAAATCCCCTGGAACCAGTTCATCGGCACCACATGCACTACACCCGGAATCGCCGCAATCTTCTGCCGGTAATATCCGGGCAGAAAATTTGCCAGCGACACTTTATGCCGCGTAATCAGCCGCTGCGCCGATTCCGAGCTGCCCTGGTCCATATAAAACGCGCGCCAAACCGACATCAGGAAAGAAAGCAGCAGCAGTGAAAACGCGATGCTCAGAATGGTGAGTATGCTGCGCCGCTTGTTGCGGAAGGCGTTTTTTCTGACAAATCGGGCCAGTGTCATGTGCGCACTCCGGGGAAAATTAACTAAGGCGAACCGAAGCCTGGGAGCAGACTTTCAGCATAGCCGATCACGAACCAACGAACAACCACACTTAGAATCGTTCACCGTGTTTTAATGCGCCAGTGCATATCGTCAGTTTGTCAATCTGACATTTGTCACGCCCGAAGCCGTGGCAATTTTTCGACGACGTGTTTTAACAAGACAACCTTCGTAACCCTGCACACAGCTAAGTACGTGTGCGGAGGCAATAAAGTTCGATAAAGCCCACGCCAGCCCGCATCGAGGGTGCGAGGGAACCTTTCAAATACTGAGTGTCCGCCTGCTCCTGCACTACAATCCGAGTCACTGAATTCACTTCACCGCACAGGAGACCGAATGGCTATCAACGGTCGAGCCATCCGCGCTTGTCTTGGAGTTCTCGCCTCCGCCATAGCGTTTGCAATATTCGCTCAGGATCTTCAAGCCGATGACTATGCCCGAGTGAACCTTCCTATCCCCGTGGAGATCGAGAGCCGGCAAGTGCGCGCTCCGTTCTACCTTGGCCTGGATCTTCGCATGATTCACCTGCCATTCCGTCAGTTCGCGCTTACCGCCGGGGCTAAAGCCGGGGTTAAAGATAATGACCCGGCCGACAAACTGTTCGTCACCGCAATCAAAGCAGCTCAAGCCGGCGATGCTTCCCAATTTGCAAGCGTGTGGGGCGCTCCCAACGAAATGAAATCCGCCGGCGCTACAACCATAGCGATGGCCGGCGGCAATGGTCCCGACGCCTGGATGAAAATGATCCGTGCCAACATCGATTTAAATCATTTGGAAATCGTCACCGAAGCCCGCGTCGGCTCCGGCAGGGTCTTCATCTTCGATTCGAAAATCCAGGGGCAGCCGCTTCGCAGCGCCTTCTACGTCGGTCCCGACCGGAATGGCCACTCCAAAGTCACCGCAGTCTCAAGCTCGACCACGGTACCCGCGCTCATCCTCAACTGCTTCCAGGCAGCCCAAACAAAACCTCAACTGTATGACCCACTCGCGGCGGTCAATACTGCCTATCGAATGTCGCTGCCGGTCGATGGCGCAGCGCAAGCTGATACCGGCAGCGTGATGCTCGAGTTCAACGGCTCGTTCCAGCCTCCTGCGCCCATTGTCCAGCTTTTCCGCGACGCCAATGAAGCCTATAAGAAAGGAGATTTCAAAACCGTCGAAAGCTATTTCACCGCCGGAAGCCAACGCCGGGTTAATCCCTGGCTGGAAAAGCTCGCAGCCGGCAATTCGGTTCGAACGCCCTCAATACTCCCGCCGGTCGAGCACATTCAGTTTGTGTTGACCGCTGACCCGGTCTACATCGTCTTCTCCGCTCCTCCGCCAATGCCGGGAATCTCACCGGAATGGAGCTATCAATTTGTGATTCAGGAAGACGGCGTCTACAAACTCGCCAATTTCAGTTATTCGGGCACCTTGGACGACCTTCTCCAGAACAAGGATCTATTCACAAAACAACATCTCCGCGAAGCGCGGTGACAGGAATGAAGTTCATAAGCTGAAGGACACACTCCAGCAGATTGCCAGTGAATTGGCGACAGTCTCGTCTGTCGCCAATCTTTCCCTATCTGATCTTCTCAAAGAAATGGGCGACTTTCTTACCCCCACTCTTAGTTGAGTACACAACCACTTTTGCGCCCTTTGCGGTACCGGCTTGCAGGTCAGTCCCGGCGTCCGCGGCTGCGTGGCCTGTAAGTGTAAACGTGTGCTCAGTTCCGTCTGCGCTCTCCACCACCAACTTTTTTCCGCTGCGGTCGATTTCCTTGACAGTGCCTTCGGTCTTATCCAGTCCGTTATCCCCAACTTTGTCAACTTCGAGTGCGGTATCCTCGCTTCCCCGTTTAGTGGAGTGTGCTACCACTTCTGTCCCCTCTTTTAGCCCGTGCCACGAATCCTGTGCTCCGGCATCTGCGGCGCGGGTTCCGTCAACCGCAGTGTCTTTGGTCCAATGCAAAACGTGTTCGGTACCGTCGGCAGTTTTTATAGCGATCGTTTTTGCGCCCCGGTCGATTTTGGTAATCGTACCGTGGGTCGCAGTAACCTCTACCGCCCAGACTAACGTGGCTAGTGAGAGCACGAGAACAATGGTTCGAGCAATTTTCATTGCGAGCTCCTCTTATCAGAAATTTTTGTTTGACCCCGAATTGAGCTGGCTGGATCCCAACCACTCGGAAGATATTTTAGTTCGTCCGCGACGGAATTTGTCTTTCTTGATGCGCGGCGAAAACGGGCGACGGGTGATCAGTCAAGCCCGGTTCTGGTCACAGTGGCGCGTTTCCATCTCCCAGCTTCATCATCCAACGGGAGCGCGGACCATCCATGGCCCTAACGACGAAATGCAGTGTAATAAATAATGACCGCGATCAGCGAAATTGCACCTAGCAGAACAATCGCGAAAATAATTGCCATTGGCCAGCAGATCCAAGCCCAGGAATCTCGTTTCCTGATGTGCTGTATGGAGTTGTATAAAGAGAAAGCCGTAGCGATTACCCCACACGGAGTGAGAAAGAAAGCGGGCATAAAAGCGTCGCCCTCACCCGCTCCTCTGCATCCATGCTGCAGACAATAAACAGCGGGCCAAGCAATCAAAAGGATGTAAAGGCCTGCAGTGAAATACGCAATCCCGAGGCCTAGTTTGCGTAACATAGACCCATCGTCGAATTATTCCCGTTCGCCTGCAAGGCACGTTAGCCGCACCGGGCTTTAGCACTTCCGCGAAGCCGATGTTGACCGGCTGTGAGAATGCGCAAAGAGTCGAGGTGGTAGATTTTCCCCTGCTGCATGAAGCGGCAGATTGGATGTAGTCTGTTTCCGTTTACATCGCGATGGAGAATCCCCAATGGCCTCTCTTACAGATGCTCTTGTTCAGCAATTGCTGAATGGACGTTATATCGGCTCGCTCGCCACTCAGAATCAGGAGGGCTCGATTCACATGGTTGCCGTCTGGTACTGGTTTGACGGCTCGAATATCTTCGTTGCTACCGCTTCGCGCAGCCGCAAAGCGCGGAATATGAAGTCCAGCTCCAAAGCAACATTGATGATCGATTCTCGCGACCCGCAAGCTTCATTCGGCGCCACCATTATCGGCACCGTAAAGATTTTGCAGGGTAGCGCTTCGCAGAAACTGAATGCTGAGATTCATCGCAAATATCTGAGCTCTGCCGCTATCGCCGACCCGCGCGTCGGGCCCGTCTTTGCCGGCTGGGACGATGTGACAGTGCAAATCACGCCAGTTTCGGTGATTTCTTGGGATATGCGCGAGGCCGATGCACAGGTCTTCGGCGGGTCGTTCAAAAACAATCCCACATACTTATTGCCGCTCGAACCATGAACGAAGCGAGCGAAGTGAGTGCCGTATGGTCCGTTCAAGCCCGATCTCGAGTGGCGATGTTCCGTGAAATTCACACCCTTAGCGAACCGCGGAACGCCCGGCCCGCATAGTACGACTCCGCGCCGTTGTGATAGGTGAAAACCGTATCGAAGCGGCGATCACAAAACAGCGCGCCGCCAAGCTTCCTGACCTTCGCAGGCGTTTTCACCCAGCTCGAAGTTTTCGTATCGAACTCGCCAAGTTTCTGCAGCTCCCGATACTCTTCTTCCGTTAAAAGCTCGACGCCCATGGCCGCTGCCATATCAACGGCGTTCGCTTTCGGTTTATGTTCTTTCCTCGATTCCAGCGCTTCCCGGTCGTAACAAATACTTCTGCGGCCCTTCGGACTTTCCGCTGAGCAATCATAAAAAATATATTCGCCCGTCTTTTTGTCGTGGCCTACGATGTCCGGTTCACCCCCGGTTCTTTCCATCTCAACCAGTGACCACAATTTTTCAGCGTTCACGTCGAGCCTGTCTTCTACTTCACCCCATACCAGGCCTTTGTGACGAGTCATGTTTGCCTGAAAACGGGCTTGTAACGTTCTGAGTAATTCTTCGCGCTGCTTTTTTGAAAGGCTCAGGTTTGACATATTTTTTCACTCCTAAAGGCTATCGATAGCCAGCCGTGAGTCTGTCGAATCCATCTGTTCCGGTTCATGGGAACCCCCTTCCTCTTCCGACAATTTCGTGCCAAAAGCATTTCACTGCAGAGATCGGAATAACCGTGGAAGAGCGGCCCTTCAGGGCCGCGTCGCTGTCGAATTGCATAGTTAACGCGGCGCTCAAGCGCCGCTCTTCCTTCTCAGTATTTTTCTCCAACCTCGGCGCAGTTGGGCGACACACTTCGATCTGAAGCACCCGGGTTGCCCTCACCCTACGCGGTCTTCGTAGAGCAGGAATTTTCCCAGCCAGTGCCGCCTAGGATCCCTTCGGTGTCTTAACCCCGAACTGCTTAGCATACTCACCCACCAACCGCTGCCATCCGAACTTCATCGCCTCACTACCCGCAATGCGTCCGATAGGGTTCCCGCTGAGAAGCCGATCCAGAACATCGAATGCAATGTGCCAGCCCGCGGCTCCCCATGCGATGAAGCGGCGATCGATATTCGACCACAGCGTCAACCGCGTCCCATCCGCAGTCGGTTCGAGTTCCCAGCGGTGATCGCCGAACTCGATCACCCTGGGAGCATCGGCTCGCGTTACTCTTGTTTCAATCGGCGTGGGGTTTCCCACCCACGTCAGCTGCACCCTTCCAACCGTACCCAAACTCCCATCGGTCACAAACGGCGCCCACTCGCGCAATTGCGCGGGGTCGGTGAGCGCCTGCCACACTTTTTCCGGCGAGTGGCGCAGTTCGCGCACCAGGATCAGCGTCCACTTGCCCTTGTCGTTTTCTGGCCCGTCTTTTTTTATCTGTGCTCCGTAAGCCGGACCCGGCGTGTACCGTTCGCGACTGATCATCTACTTTCTCCTGGGTTCCTTGCGCCTAACGAGTTGCCTCGAAATCTGAAACCATATTTTGCAGGCGTCATTCCGAAGCCCCGCGTTTCACCAGCCGGGCGAGGAATCTCGCATGGACAATAGCTGGTAGTGTGCGCGAGATCCCGTCCGCCTCGTTGCGCCAATCGATCATCTACCAGCGCTTCAGCTCTGTAATCTGAATCAGATTGCCGCAGGTGTCCTTCAGCATCGCAATGGTCGAAGCCGTCACGTCCGTTGGCGGCATGGTGAACTCAGCCCCGTGCGCTTTGATGCGCTCATAGTCGCCCTTGATGTCGTCGGTGAAGAACATGGCCGCAGGCTGGTTTTGCTGAAACATCGTCTGCTGATACGTTTTCGCCGCCGGACTGTTGTTCAGCGCCAGTTGCAGCTCCGTGCCGTTCGGCTCCTCGGCCGACGCCACGGTCAGCCAGCGATATGGCCCCTGACTGAAGTCGTTTTTCTTTTTAAAGCCCAGCACTTCGGTATAAAAGCGCAGCGCCTTCTCCTGGTCGTCCACGTATAAACTCATCACTTTGATCTTCATTTCTCTTCTCCTTTATGACTTTTGCGGTTTCGGCCGCGTCTTTTTCTTTGTCTCTGTTTTTGTTGGTGTTGATGATCCAGACTGCTGACGATCCATTCGGCCCTGATCCATACGATTAAGGTGGCGTTCGAGAGCATCCACGTGTGCCGACCAGAACCGCCGGAACTGCGCCAGCCACGCGTCGATCTCCTGCAGTGGCCCAGGTTTCAGCCGGTACAGACGGCGCTGTGCGTCCACCGTAGATTCGACAAAACCGGCCTCGCGCAGCACTCGCAGGTGCTTCGATACGGTTGGCTGTGACATCCGAAGCTGCCGCTCGATTTCTTGAACCGAGTGTTCTGATGAGACCAGCAGGCTCAATATCGCCCGCCGGTTCGGCTCCGCAATGATTTCGAATACCGATTCCATTCCTTGTATATACTCCAAACGGCATATACGTGTCAAGACATATTTAAAAAATATTTAGTGAGGTCCTCGGGTTGGTGGCCCACTCAAGCCCGCCGTTGGCTTGAGTGGGTTTCAGTACGCCCCCATTTCAAACCTGTTCTTGGCTTGAGTGGGTTTTAGAATCGCAATCCTGCTTCGGCAGAATCTTCTCAGGATGGTTTTGAGTTAAGTTTTGTAAGTTGAATCGTGGTGGCGCTCACACACCTTGGTACGTGTCCAGAAGGAACAAGTTTTCGCCACGAATCATTTCCCACGCGTTCTCAGCGTTTTTCCGCGGCGCAATGCCTTCCGCCCGCATGGAACATTGATCTCGAAGTACTTCGGTAACTCTGCCTAACTGCATTTAGAAATTATTATTTTTCTACTCCCCATAATTGCATTCCCTTTGACTGGAGTTGAGGCAGAAGATGTCGAACAAGATCGGACGTTTCGAGATCATCAGCCAGGCAGCGAAGTCGCCGTTCGCCACGGTTTACAAGGCGCAGGATCCGGAAAGCCAGCAGACGGTAGCGCTCAAAGTAGTCGCGCTTACTCAGGTGCTCGACCGCGATTCTCTGGTAAAGACGGTTTTCGAAGAAGCCGACCGCGCGAAGCCGCTGAACAGCCCCAACATCGCGTCGCTATTTGGCGTGGGCGATGAGGATGGCCAACTGCTCGCCGGCGCCGAATACATCCAGGGAAATTCCATCGCCACCACGCTCGCCCGCAAAGATGGCTTCTCTATCTGGGACGTGCAGGATGTTGCCCGCCAGGTTTGCCACGCGCTCGATCACGCGCAGGTGCACAAGGTTGTCCATCATTCACTTGAGCCGGCCAAGATCATGGTGCAGTGGGACGGGCTGGTAAAAGTTCTCGGCTTCGGCATCTCGACCATGAACTCGCTGGCCGGATCATCGGCAGCCGTGCCCGAAATACTGCATTACGTTTCTCCCGAAGAGTTGCGCGGAGAAAATTGCGATCATCGCTCGGCCATGTTCGCGCTTGGCGCGATTTTGTATGAAATGGTCACGGACCAGAAGGCCTTCAAAGGCGAAACCGCCGATCAGGTGCGCGCGGCAATTCTCGATTCGATGCCGCCCGCGCCGCAGCAAGTGAAAGCAAATATCAACCCCGCTCTGAGCGCGCTGATCATGAAAGCCATTTCGAAGTCGCCGAATGAGCGCTACCAATCGGGCCAGGAATTGGTAAAAGAGCTGGAGCAGTGCAATGCAGCAGCGGCGCCGAAGAAATCGACCGCAGTTCAAGCACCGAAACCGAAGACGCAAGCACCGGCTCCTGCGGCAACGAATGCGGCCCCGGCGGTCACCGTGCCCGGAACGCCATTTGCCAAAGCGCCGGCGGCCGCGGCTGCGGCAGCAGCTCCAGCGCCCGCGCTGGAAAAACCGGCTGCAAAACCTAATTTCGCCGTCGACCCCATGATGGCCGCCGACGATGAAGGCACACCCGCCGCGGCGGCGCGCAAAAGCTTTTCCGAGCTCGAGGAACTGCCTCCGCTCAAAGAGATTTTCGTCCCGTCGGTCAGCCCAGAGCCTTCGCCTGCCGTGGAAGAACCGGCCGTTGAGAAAGCGAAACCAGCTGCGGCGAAAAAAGCCGAACCCAAGCCCAAGGTCCAGGTGCGCGAGGCGGCGCAGAAGGCGGTCAGCGAAATTCGCAACACGCCGCCAACGTTATACATCTACGGCCTGGGCGGAGCGATTTTGCTGATCGCGATCATCATCGCCGGATTGATGATCCACAACATGATTCAGGATCACGACAGCGGCTCATCCGATGTCGCTTCCGCGCCGGTAGATACAACAACCGCGAAGCACAAACCGAAGCCAGCCGCGCAGCCAACTTCGGCCGCAGCCGCGACGCCTGCTCCCGCGCAAACCCAATTGCAAATTGTTCCGCCGCCACCAGTCGAAACCGAACCCGCGCCAACCGTGACCGAAGAGCCCGAAAGGTCCGAAAAGCCAAGCCGCAGCTCGCGACACAAGCGATCGCATGAAGCCGCAGCCGCCCCGTTGCTCGCCAACTTGACCGTAGTTTCGGTCCCTTCCGGCGCCCAGATCAATTTCGATGGCAGCCCGCTTTGCCAGAGCCCTTGCACTTTGACTGACATCGCCGCCGGCCAGCACACGGTCACAGCATCGAAGTCAGGATACGGTTCTTCGACCCGAGGCATCTCGCTCAAAGGCGGCGCCAGTCTGTCGATCTCAATTCAACTCAACGCCATGACGGCATCGCTCTCGGTTTCGAGCACGCCATCCGGCGCCGGCATCACCATCGACGGCCACGACACCGGCAAACTCACGCCCATGGTGTTCACCGTGAACAGGCCGGGAATTCACTCAGTGGTATTGCACAGAAACGGTTATCTCGATTCGGCCAGTTCGATCAACGCTCAGTCCGGCCAAACCGCTTACGTGAATGCCACGCTCACGCAGCTGGGCCAGACCGATGACATCCGCGGTGCGGGCGGCAGGTTCAAAAAATTTCTCAATCACGGCGAATCGGCCAGCATGGGCGTTGTGAGCATCAAAACCCAGCCCAGGGGCGCGCAGATCATGGTCAACGGTCACGTGCTCGACAAAACCTCGCCATTTGATTTCTATCTCAATCCCGGCACCTACGTGATTGACGTCACCCTGTCCGGCTACAGCAGCATCCATCGCGTCATCAACGTGCAAGAGGGCGAAAAGGTCCAGATTGAAGAAACCCTGCTGCCGCAATAGAGGCCAGCCGAGCATGAAATCCTACCTCAGCCTCTGTCTCGTTTTTTGCGCCTCGGTAATACTTCTGCGTAGTTCGTCTGGGGCTGAAGTTCAGCACGGGAATGATGGGACGTTCTGCACCTCAACGGGATATCTCGCTTACGAGGACCTGGAGCTCACGAATGGAAGGGTTAGCTCGCACTCAATCAAGGTCGTCCGATTTGGGCCCGAGCGGATCCAGTTTGCCGAGACAGTAATGCTGCCAGAAAAGTTCAGCGTGCACTGGATGATCTGCGGACCCCAGCAGATTGAGATGGGTGGACCCGTCATACGGTCATCGCCGATTAAATGCGTTGCCACCTTGGGAGACACTACGCAAGCTGCACAATGTGTCGACGATTCTCGCGCAGATATGACGTCGTTTGTTTTGTCCCCGAGTCTGTCTGTTTTCGGACCAAACGAAAGTCCTTTTCCACTAGACTCCGCAGACGCCGATCACTCATATCAGCTTCTACGTCATCTGTCACATAGATCGGTTCCAGGGGGGACAGAGTATCGCAGCGAGTGCGAAGTCGTACAGATCGATGAGAAAGGGACTATCTCGAAGCACCTTGTAATCTACGACAGTCGGAGGCTAGATCCCGACGACTAATGATTCTGAAGTCATCCGCAAGCCGCAGTAGATATTCAGTCTGACCTTCCCTCTTGATTGTCATCCCGAACTCGTCCGCCGCCGGCGGACGAGAGAGGGACCTGACGATACGCGCGCATCACCACGGAAGTATTAAACACGGCCCTCACTGCCGCACCACGACAATCACAACCAGGCTGCATCGTAAACGCAAGCGGTGAGTTTGCCCCACATTCCTCTCGGCGAACTCGCAGAATCTCCGACAACCCTGCGGTTAAAGTCTTTCGAAAATCACAGCAGGCTTCTTCACCCACGCCCGAACGTAGTAGAATCCGTCGCACAACCTGACACTACCCTGGCGCGCAGCACGCAGAGGAATCACAGTGGGCAGTTTCTTGAATTCGTCAGCCGTCATCGCCCTCGTCGCCATCCCTGGCGAGGTGCGTTGGTCATATTTTTCGTTCGGCATGGTCCTCCTAATCGGGCTGGTTACGCTTTTTCTCCGCGGCTACTGGCAAAACGCGCGAGGCTTCGACAAACTGATTCTTTTCGGTCCGCTTTTCTACGCCGCGCCGCTTGCCGGCTTCGGCACCGAGCATTTCACGTTGACGAAAGACATTGCCTCGATCGTGCCGCAATGGATCCCATGGCATCTGTTTTGGGCATACTTCGTCGGCACCTGTTTCATTCTGGCCGCGCTGAGCCTGGTGACGCGGATTCAAGCGCGTCTCGCGGCGAGACTGCTCGCGCTCACGTTTTTCCTCTTCGTCGTGCTGATGGACGCTCCCGGTTGGGCGCACCATCTGGGGAATCGGTTTTTCGCGGCGCTCACTTTGCGCGAACTTTCTTTCAGCGGCGGCGCTCTGGCGCTCGCAGCCAGCCTCTCCGGCGCCGAAGGCGATGGACAGAGTCACGGCGCGCACCTCTTCGCCACAATCGCGCGCTACTTCATCGCCATCCCCGTGCTGTTCTACAGCTTCGAGCAATTCCTGCACGCCGATCACGTTCCCGGCATTCCGCTCGAACTGGTGACTCCCCATAACGTTTTCGGACACGGCATCTGGACTTACCTGGCCGCCGCAGGTTACCTGGTAGCTGGCATTCCGCTGCTTATTGGCAAGAAAACCCGCGCCGCGGCCACCTGGATCGGCTTGACCGTTCTCTTCGTCGAACTGGTCGCTTATGTGCCGATCGCAATCATGGAACGCGCCAGCATGGAAGGCTTCAATTACATGGCCGACACATTAATGTATTGCGGCGCGGTCCTCATGCTCGCCGGCGCCATGCCGCGCAAAGCCACGCAGGTCACCGCAGCTGCCGCATAATTTCGCACACAAGCGGAGCTTTTCGCATGCTCAGCTCGATCGGCACTCGAAGTTCGATTCTCGGTCTCGTTCTGAGCGCCTGCAGCGCCGCCCTGGCGATGTGTCCGGTTGGTGAGGTAATTGTGAGGGGCCGCGTCGTGAATCCGCCCAATGACGCCAAAGTTCTGGTCCAGTTGGTGTATGCCAACAACGTGGTCGGCGAGTCCGGAGACACCACCCTCGATAACGATAAGTTCAGTCTTCCGCTCGATTTCTTAACCGAGAGTCGAAGACCAATCATTGACGGGTCCTTTGGTAAATGCGCCCGAAGACCCACAACTGTTGTCGTGAAATTGTTAGACAACCGGAACCAATCGTACGACAGCGTGTCTTTAGATTTTGCAAAGGATTTCAAACAGGTCTACCAGGACACCTACGCTCTGAAATCCGAATTAGTACTCCGTGGCGCGCCTTGATGACGAACAATCGGGTATCTGTAATCCTGGCGCCGGCAACCTTCATTCGAGCGTACTGCTGAGTTATTCCTCATCAATGGTCACGTGGACCTCTTTCATTTCCTTAATTTCCGTGATCACGATGGCATGAGTCCCGGTTCGCTCAAACACAATCCCGCTCGCCCGCACGTATTTGCCGACGAATGGCATCAGTTTCTGCCGCTGATCCGTGTCCGGCATTTTGGCGGAAATGGGGAAGTACAGCCGGCCATCCTGGGTCAAAATAACCAGCGGTGAGCCACCCTTCACGCAAGCCTGTACACACTTGCGGCTCATGCTGGTCGCATTTCCATCCAGGTTCTGAATTGGACACGCAACATCCCGAACCAGGCCCTCGATGGTTTCTCTGGAAACATTTGCCCGCGAACCCGCCATTGACGTGCTCTGCGGAGGCTGAGACGCTGCCAGGACGATCCCGCAACATGCAAGCAAGCAAATACTCACCGGTCGGATCATCGGTTCTCCTTTTCGTTGGGCATTGATTTGTTCTCTAATCAGTCGTTATCACAAATTCGCGACTCTCATTCGCCAGCACCGAGGGTCATTGAGTGATATCACCCGGAACCTCCGGCAGTGCGGGAATCATACTCCAGACCTCCGGCCAATGTTGATCGGCCAATGTTGACCGGCATGTTGACCGCGTTCTGCTCGTCACGCTAAACTAACTGAGTTTGCCTGTATTTGCGGCCCTGCTCTTCCACCTCATCGCGAGAAAACGCGCGTATCAGGGACCTCGGTTTAGGGCCGTCCGCTAATGTTCGCAGGGCCGAAGCGGAAACAGCAAGCACCTAAAATTTAGAGTCGCCCGCAGTTTGCAGGCTGAGTTTGCGTCGACAGCGTCAGAT
>Ga0335079_10003192_pt1 | contig 18944 bp, 13 predicted proteins | sample Lox_Sample_33_FD_206719 | JGI IMG/M metagenome (GOLD analysis project Ga0335079, IMG submission 206719) | Soil microbial communities from Loxahatchee National Wildlife Refuge, Florida, United States - Lox_Sample_3.3 | ecosystem: Environmental > Terrestrial > Soil > Wetlands | place: USA... | reverse complement strand
GTGACGCAGCAGCGTGAGTACGCCGTTACCGATCAGGTTGGTCGTGGTCTCCAGTCCCCCGACCATGGTCACGATGCTGGTGGCAATCACTTCCTCTTCACTCAAGCGATCGCCGTCCACCTCCGCCACCATCAGCGAATGGACTAGACCATCGCGAGGGTACTTGCGTTGCTCGCGGATTGCATCCCGAAAGTAGGTCGTCACCTCATTCACGGTGCGGAGCATCCGCGGCGCGTGCTCGGGGTTGTGCTGGAAGTTTCCCAGCATCTCGGCGAAATTCTGGGACCAGCTTTTCAATTGATGCTGATCGCTGAGCGGCACGCCCAGCATTTCCGCGGTCACGGTGCAAGGCAGGGGCTCGCCCAGGTCCCGGATGGCGTCCAGGCAGCCCTTGCTCAGCGCCGCATCCAGAAGGTCAGAGACAATCTGACGAATGTGTGTGCGCAAAACCTCAACCCGCGCCGGACTGAAGGCCTGTGACGCCAGGCTCCGCAAGCGCGTGTGCGCCGGTGGGTCCATGAACAGCATCTGCTTGACCATCAGCTTGGCAATCGGACTCATCTCGTCGAGTCCCATGGCATTCAACTTCTCAGGCGTATGTGTACGCTCGGCGGAAAAGTTGTGCAGCACTTCGAGCACGTCGGCATACCGGGTCACCACCCAGGTGTGGAGGAAGGGATCCCAGTGAACCGGATCTTCGCTGCGCAGGCGGTGAAACAGGGGATAAGGATTGGCCAGAACCTCCGGATCGAGGAGGTGATACAGGCTGAGCGCGCTGGCTCCGGTGCTTCTGGAGATGGCACGGTCCGTGGTTGTGCTCATAACTTGGTTTCAGCTGGACCCAAAGCCGCAAGGCGGCGCTGGGCTTCTTCTTCGCTCATGGCATCGAGCGAGGCGACCAGGAGCTGTTCCACCACCTCGGCAAGTCCGCCGACGGTGGGATGATCAAACAACTCTAACAACGAAACTTCAACTCCGAAAGTGGATCGGAGCTGGGCGATTACCTGTGTCCCCAGCAGCGAATTGCCGCCGAGCAGGAAGAAATTGTCGTGAACCCCAACCTGGTCGACGCTCAGAAGCCTGGCCACGATGGCGCTGATTCGCTCCTCGGTCGGCGAAGTAGGGCCGACGTAGGGTTCGTCGCGCATCGCGCTGGCATCGCTCGATATCAGCGCCGATCGGTCGACTTTTCCGTTCGGGCCGATGGGGAGCACTTCGAGCATGATGAAAGCCGCGGGCAGCATGTATTCAGGCAATTGTCCGGCGAGAAATCCGCGCAATTCCGTCATGCTCGGCGACGCGCCCTTCTGTGGAACGATGTATGCCAGAAGGCGTTTCTCATCGCCATCGCGGTTAGCCACGACGAAACTCTCACGCACCGCGGGATGACGCAGCAGGGCTGCGGCGACTTCATTCAACTCAATCCGGTAACCCCGAATCTTGACCTGATCGTCCACCCGCCCGTGGAAAGAAATCTGTCCGTCGGGCAACCGTGACACCAGGTCTCCGGTCCGGTAGACCTTCTTGCCGGCATGCAGCGGATCGTTGATGAACCGCGCCGCTGTCAGTTCCGGATCGTTCAGATAACCCCTCGAGACTCCAGCCCCGCCGATGTAAAGCTCTCCGACCTGTCCCGGGGAAAGCTCCCGCATTTCGCTGTCGAAAACGTGGGCTTCGGTCCCATCAATCGGACGTCCAATGGGCGGCAGCTGGCCGTCGGTGCGCTCGGCGGATACCGGCGCAGAGGTTGCGACCACCGTGCACTCGGTGGGACCGTAATTATTGACCAGGGTGAAGGGAAGCTTGGCCGGGGGATAGTGCCGCAAGGTATCCGCCCCGGTGAGGAGAAAGCGCAGCGCACTTTTCTCAGGCCAGGGCAGCTTGACCATTTGCTCGGCCAGCGGAGTTGGAACAAACGCAATCGCAATATTCTCCCGGACAAGAAAGTCACGAAGCTTATCCGGTTGGGTACGAGTAGCATCGTCCACAATGTGCAGACTGCTTCCGGCGGCAAGATGGGCCCACAATTCCCAGGCGGCAGCGTCGAAACCAATGGAAGCGAGTTGGGTCGCGCGGTCCTTCGCGGTAACGGCGAAAGCACGGATGTGCCAGCGCACAAGATTCAGCAGGTTATCGTGGCCGACCTGAACAGCCTTAGGTGCGCCGGTAGAACCGGAAGTGTAGATGACGTACGCCAGATCATGCGGATTAACCCGGTACGCGAGAGCGTCTTTCGCTTGCGCGGCAATCTGCGAAGTGCTGCGATCAAGGACCAATAATTTGCAATGGCCGGCCGCGATGGTGTCAGCCAGCTTCGATTGAGTGACCAGCACCGGCACCCGTGCGCCCTCGAGCATCGTGTTCAGACGCTCCGCGGGCGTTCTCGAGTCGAGCGGCAGATACGCTCCACCAGCCTTGAGAATTGCCAGGGCTGCCAGCGGAAAGTCTATCGAGCGCTCCAGATACACGCCCACCAGACTTCCCCGTCCTACTCCCAGAGTCTGCAGGTAACGGGCCAACTGATTGGATCGTTGGTCGAGTTCGCGGTAGGTGAGCTGTTGCGATCCCGAAGCGATGGCCAGCGCCTCGGGGGCGCGGGCGGCCTGCTCATGAACCAGTTCAGGCACACAAGCTTCGGCCGACTCCGCACTTGGAACCGGCGTGAGAACCGACGGTGATTCATGACTGCTTTCCATACACTTCGACCCGTTTCCGAACCGACCACTTGGGGACCCCAGGAAGACTTGCCTGAGGATTGAAGGCCGGGAGCACGCCAAGCTTTGCCAGCATTATAGACGACTTCTAACCCGCTAGTGGCAAATTCTGGGAGCTTGTCTAAGCCATGGATGTTACTGAAAGGGCAAGGCTTGCAGGTCAAACAAATTGGCCAAAGCCGGAATCGGTGTATCATATGGGGTGATTTGTCGGCGAGTGGCCCCCAAGTCCCTCCCTGCCATGAACTTCGGCGCTTTCCGTTTCGAATATGAGTGGTGATGCTCTAGTTCAAGCCGCCGGTGTGACGCGACCCTCGAAATCCGTGCGTTTACGCGAAGCGCGGTTCGAGGACCACCCCCAGGTAGCGGCGCTGGAAACGAAGTTCGAGCTCGTTCCCAAGAGCTACGAAGAGTGGATGCACCTCTGGGCGGATAATCCAGCCTGCCGCGAAATGCAGGGCAAGTTTCCAATCGGCTGGGTACTGGAGAATGCCGACGGCGCCATCGTTGGCTACCTGGGCAATATTCCTGTGAACTGTGAATTGGAGGCGCGCAAGCTGTTGGCCGCCACGACTCGCGCCTGGGTAGTGGAGGAGTCCGCACGCAGTTATGCCTTGCTGCTATTAGCCACTTATTTCAAGCAGGACAACGTCGAGCTGTTTCTCAATACCAGTGTGAACTCGGAATCGGCGCGCGCCTATGGCTCGTTTCAGGGAATCCCGGTGCCGGTGGGAGCATGGGATCGATCGCTCTTCTGGATCACAAATTACCGAGGGTTCGCAGAGAGCTTCCTAAGAAAAAAGGGCGGTAGCATGGCGCGGCCACTGAGTTATCCGTTGTCGGGAGCCCTTTTCCTGGCGGATCAATTCCGGGCTGGCCGTTTTTCCGACGAGATGGCTTTTGAGGTGCAAAGTTGCGCTGGTTTTGATGACCGCTTTGAAAGCTTCTGGATGGCGCTACGCAAGATGAAGCATCGCCAACTGCTGTCCATCAGGAACCGCGAGGCGTTGGAATGGCACTTCAAGTACTCATTACTCAACCAGAGCGCCTGGATCTATACCTGGGGTGGAAGCTCAGGCCTGGCCGCGTACTCCATTTTCGATCGTCAGGATTATCATCCGTTCGGGCTTACACGCATGCGACTGACAGACTTCCAATGCCTCGATGAAGAGAAAGCCCCAGCTATTCTGAACGCCATGCTGAAAACCGCGTTAGCGCGGTGCCGGCGGGAGTCCTTCCATATGCTGGAGCTCACCGGGCTGAATCGGCGGCTGGAGAGCGAAGTCGAGCGCGCCTCGCCGCATCACCGGCAGCTTTCCAATTGGCGATACTTCTACAAGGCGAATCGGCGGGACCTTGGAGAAAAGTTGAAGAATGCAGACCTGTGGGACCCTTCGTTCTATGATGGAGACTCCAGTCTGTAGAGCCGGATGAAGATGTAACGATGTCCAACGACCGCAGCCAGAGCAATCCCGCGACCGTATTGTTTCGACGGATTCATTACCGGCTGGCCGCGTCGAAAATTCGCCGGCCACTGGCCTGGTGGCGTCATTTGGGTCTGCGGCGCGAGGACGTCATCCTTGGCTGCTATCCCCGTTCGGGTGGAACCTGGCTCCGGTTCACCCTGTTTGAAATCCTGACCGGCCAACCCGCCAACTTTAACAGCGTCAACAGTGCCTTCCGTGGGCTCACTGATCATCGCCATGGCTGGCCGCTCTTGCCAGGCGCGGGCCGATTCATCGGATCGCACGAACCCTTTCGCCGCGAGTACCGGAAAGCGGTATACCTGGTGCGGGACGCGCGCGATGTGGCGCTTTCGGAATTCGATTTCGAGAAAAATCTGGGCATCCGCCGCGCCGGCTTCGACGAATATCTGGAAGACATGCTGCTGGGACGGAAGCGTTACGGATCCTGGCAAGACCACGTGGTCTCATGGATTGACTCTCCCCTGGCCCAGGCGGGCAACCTGTTGCTGATTCGTTACGAGGACCTGCGTCAGGATAGCGTCGCGATGTTTACCAGGCTGGTCAATTTTCTCGGCGCGCGGATCGAGCCGGGGTCCGTGGAACGGGCGCTCGCCAACAACAGCATCGAAAAAATGCGGGAGAAGGAAGACAAACTTTATGGCGAAGAGAACTATGCCGACGTGCCTCGCCGGCCGGAGAAAGGCCTGCAGCCCGGCGGCCGCTTTGTACGCGCAGGCAAGATGGGAAACTGGCAGGAGAAACTGACTCCCGAACAACTCCGGCGCATCGAGGAGCACACCGCTGCTGTCCTGCGACGGCTGCAATATCCGGTGGTGAGCCTCGATACGGCACCCGCTCAACTGATGAGGTGAGCGAATTTTTCCAGGTCAATATTTCCACCCGAGACGATGGCCACAATCTTGCCGGAACCGGCGCGGCCCGAGAGCGCAGCAGCTACCGCGCAAGCTGCGGCACCTTCCATGATGATGCGGTTTCGCTCGGCCACCAGCTTCAGCGCCCTGGTGGCCTCGTCAAGAGTGACCACCAGAGATCCATCCAGCAATTGTCGAGCCCGTTCAAACATCTGTGGGAACACCAGCTTGCTGCCGATGCCATCCACAAAAGACGGGCGATACTCGACCTCATGCGGCGCGTTCGCGGCGAGCGAAGCTGCTAGTGGCGCTCCGCTTTCGACCTCGGCAGCATAGATTCTGACGTGCGGCGCGAGCGCCCGCAGAACTGCCGCGATACCACACGACAGCCCGCCTCCGCCCCAGGGGATGACCACTGCCTCGAGGCTGGGTAAATCCTCCAGCAGTTCCAGCGCGATCGTGCCATTGCCAGCCATAACATAAGGATCATCAAAAGCATGAATGAAGGTTGCGTCCACGCCGGGATAGGAACGGGTTTCGAAGGTACGCCACCACTCGGCAAATGGAACCTGGATGACACGGCCGCCCATTCTTTCCACCGCGCGAATCTTGGTAGCGGGCGCGGTTTCGGGAGCGATGATGGTGGCCGGTATCCCCAGACGCTGGGCGCAGAACGCCACTCCCTGAGCCATGTTGCCGGCCGAAGCGGTCAGCACGCCGCGCTGCAGTTGTGGGCGGGGAGTCTGCGCCATTACGTTCGCGGCTCCGCGAATCTTGAAAGAACCGATCGGCTGCAGGTTCTCGAGTTTCAGATGCAAATCGACGTCGGAGTCGGCACGGCAGCGGACCAGCGGCGTCCTCAGAGCGAGCGGCGAAATCTGGCGTCGTGCGGCTTCGGCCATCGCGACCGTAATTGGCATCTGCCTATCTTAATTTGCGGTGAGATGAATTTCCCGGAATGCGAAACCTCTCCGGAAAGTGGCAGCACGGCATTTGTGCATAATTCTGCACACTCGTTGGGCGCCGCCTCGAATCCCTTGCCCAGCGCAGATTCTCATTGACAGACATGGTTTGAGGTGTAAGATTCGGTTCGCTTTTTGCTCTGTCCCGTTGCCTGTATGAAAATCCCGGCGAAGTTGGCTTTTCTTCGCCCATCAACCTAGGCCGAATATTAGGAGACAAAGATGAAGAAGACATTCGTCGCTGTACTCTGCTTCGCCCTCCTGGCGCTCATCGGCGTGACGATGTTGACCGCAGGCGGAAAGCCGGTTCAACCCAAGCTGGCCTTTGCCAGTCCCAGCTCGGAGATTGTGGCGGGAGAATTGGCTGACGCCAAGCTCACGACCATTGCCGGCAACTTGAGCACTTATAAGTTCGGTGTGTACTTCTGCTGCTACGGCCTGACGATCTCGGGCCCGGATTCGCAGGTTGGCGGTCCTTACTGGGACGCAATTCCCTTTACTCCCGATGCCAATTATGTCGTGACCAAAGCGCAAGCGTCGGTGGGTTGGGGCGGTTTGGGGACCAACGGGGTGACCCTCAGCATTAACCAGGATAACGGCGGCCTGCCGGGCACAGCTCTGAAGACGTGGAATAAGATCAACCTGTCCCACTTTGGGTCTTGCTGCGTCGTGACTACAGGAAAAGACAGCGCCGGCATACCGGTGACGCAAGGCACGCAGTACTGGATCGTCGTCAGCACCTCGGATGCAACCAAGGCTACGTACGACGGCTGGGCTTTCAACAGTACGGATATGAGAGCCTTTCCGCTCGCGTTTTACAACCAGGGTATTTGGCAGACCGCCAACTCGATCTTGCCGGGTTACGCGGTATTGGGCCACAAGTAGAGGAAATAGATTGGACCCCGCCGCCGGGCTTCTCGTTGCGAGGAGCCTGGCAGCGGCTCCTATGTCCTCTGCTTACAACTGCTTGGCTTGATTCTCCGGCTCACAATCTTTGCCCCTCACAGCGCTGGGTGATTCTCGTCACCGCCGGAAGCGCCGGAAATCTGCGATAAGTGTCTTGAGAATCGTTGCTGCCTGCTGCGGCGCTCTTGGTGTCTGCGGCTGCAGTTAGACAGTGGCGCTCCGATAGCGACTCCCCCGGAGCCAAACTCTTTGAAACAGCGGGGTGTCCGCATGCCTGCCAATCTCCTGGGGCGCTTCCTGCACAAGCTGGCCTTCGTGATGCCCGGCGGAGACACCCTGCGCCCGTGGCTGCACCGGCTGCGTGGCGCAAGAATCGGGAAGAACGTCTGGATCGCTCAACTGGTGTATCTCGACGAACTTCATCCCAAAGATGTCTCCATCGGGGATAACTGCACCATCGGCTTCCGCAGTTCCATTTTTACTCACTTCTATTGGGGGCCGAGAAGGCCGGTCAGCAACGGAAAAGTTGTCATCGAGAAGGATGTCTTCATCGGTCCGCATTGCGTGATTCTGCCCAACGTAAAGATCGGCGAAGGGGCGGTGATACGCGCCGGCAGCGTGATCAGCAGAAACGTGCCCCCGCGTGCGTTTTGGGGAGCGCCTCCTTCGGAGTTCCTCGGTGTTGCCACGGTTGCGTTGACCGCTGAGCACTCGTATGAGGAATTTGCGCGTGGCCTCAGGCCACGAGCCCGAGCCAGACCTCAGAGGGCAGAAACAAAGACCAAAATTTCGTGAAGGCTGGAATTCACTGATGTGCGGAATTTGCGGAGTCCTAAGTCTTCAGAACGCGGCCGTAGATCCCGACCTCCTGAGAGGCATGGTCGCCAGGCTCCGCCATCGGGGACCCGATGAGACCGGCTTCTACCACGATCATCAGGTCGGTTTTGGACATGCGCGCTTGAGCATTATCGACCTGGCGGGTGGCCGCCAGCCCATGACCACCGGCGATCAATCTGTCTGCATCGCCTTCAACGGTGAGATTTTCAACTATGTCGAACTGCGGGAGGAGTTGATTCGCAAAGGCCACCACTTTGCTACTCACTCCGATACGGAAGTGATCCTTCACCTCTATCAGGAGGAGGGCGAGCATTGCGTGCAGCGCCTGAACGGGCAATGGGCGTTTGCCATCTGGGACGCGCCCAAGCAGAAACTTTTTCTTTCGCGTGACCGTTTGGGGGTGCGCCCGCTTTTCTACACCCAAGTGGCCGGTAAGTTTCTGTTTGCGTCGGAAATCAAGGCGCTGCTTGCCTGTCCGGACGTGCTTTGCGAACTCGATCTGGAGACCCTGGGTCAGATATTCACCTTCTGGGTAACTCTGCCCCCGCGCACGGCGTTCAAGAACATCTGGCAGCTTCCGCCGGGGCACTCGCTCACACTGCAAACCGGAGCCCTTGAGATTTCGCGACACTGGCGTCTGCAGTATCCACGCGACGGCGAATTCGCCGATGGCAAGGAAGGGCAACTTGCCGAAGAACTGCTCACGCTGCTCATGGACGCCACCCGAATCCGTCTCCGGTCGGACGTTCCGGTGGGAACCTATCTGAGCGGGGGTCTCGATTCCAGTTTCACGACGGCACTTACGAACATCATTGCCGGGGACCGGCTGCGGAGTTTCAGCGTCAGCTTTGACGACGCCGAATACGACGAGAGTCAGTACCAGAGAGAGGCCAGCGCGTTCTTGAAAACGCAGCACAGCGATGTCCGCTGCTCGGGCAGGGACATCGCTGAAGTTTTCCCGGACGTGATACGGCACGCCGAACAGCCGATTCTTAGGACGGCGCCCGCCCCGCTCTTCCTGCTGTCGGACCTGGTTCGCAGCAGCGGTTTCAAGGTGGTTCTGACCGGCGAAGGTTCTGACGAAGTGCTCGGCGGGTACGACATTTTTAAAGAAGCCAAGATCCGGCGTTTCTGGGCCCGCCAGCCTGATTCACGAAGGCGACCGCTGCTGCTGAAGCGTCTCTATCCCTACATGGAGGCAATGCAGAATCAGCCGCTCGCCTATTTGCAGCATTTTTTTCGCATCAAAGACGAGGATGTTGCCAGTCCATTCTTCTCGCATCTCCCACGCTGGGAGCTTACTTCGAAATTGAAGACGTTCTTCTCCGATGATGTGACTGCAGAACTGCGCGGACGTGACCTGTACCGACACCTGCAGGAGGAACTTCCGGCGGAATTTTCGAGGTGGCCCGCTCTCTGCCAGGCACAGTACCTCGAGACCATGTACCTGCTGCCGGGCTATATTCTCTCGTCCCAAGGCGACCGCATGGCGATGGCGCACTCGGTCGAGGCGCGATATCCCTTTCTCGACTACCGTGTCGTGGAGTTTGCCGCCAAACTGCACCCCTCGCAGAAAATGAGGGTTCTGAATGAAAAATATCTGCTGAAGCGGATTGCGAATGGCAGACTTCCTGCGTCGATCGTAGGCCGCGCCAAGCAGCCCTATCGAGCCCCGGATGGGCCGTGCTTTTTCCAGGCTGCGGCCAAACCTTACGTCGACGAACTCATGTCTGCCCGGAAGCTCGCGGAGTTTGGTGTCTTTCGGCCGGAATCGGTTGCCGTGCTCATGGCGAAATTCAGGAGCGGTCGGGCCATGGGAGCGAAAGACAATATGGCGCTGGTCGGCATTCTGTCGACTCAACTGCTCATACAACAGTTTGTGCACGATCGTGCAGGGGAAAGTTCATGTCAGCACTACGAGACAAATTACGCGCCTACGTCATAGAGAACTACCTGTTCGGCCAGGATGGGAATCTCTCCGATGCCGACTCGTTTCTCGAGTTGGGCATCATTGACTCCACTGGCGTGCTGGAGTTGGTTTCGCATCTCGAGGAGGAATACGGGATCGCGATCGAGTCCGAGGAGATTGCGCCGGAGAATCTGGATTCGATCGAGCGGCTCACCCGGTTCGTGATGAGGAAACAGGTGCCGTCTCCGGAATCCGAAGGAGCAGCGTCATGACTTACACTGCTGCGCTCTCGCCTGCCACACTGCGCATCGATGCCGGACGCGAGACCGATCGGATCGCCAGCCGCATCCGCGACATCGTATTCGGTCAGTTTAAGCGAAAAGGCGCGGTGATCGGCGTATCCGGCGGCATCGATAGCAGCGTCACTGCTTTCCTTTGTGCCCGTGCGCTGGGTAAAGACCGCGTGTTCCTGTTGTTCACGCCGGAAGCGGATTCTTCTCCCGACAGCTTGCGCCTCGGACGCATGGTGGCCGATGCCCTCCAGGCCCGGTCGGCAGTGGAGGATGTCAGTGCGATTCTAGAGGGTGCGCGCTGCTACGAGCGCCGCGACAACGCCATTCGCGAGCTCGTCCCGGAATATGGGAAGGGTTACAAATGTAAGATCGTGCTGCCGGATCTCCTCGACGGAAGCCGGTACGCGATCTTCTCGATTGTCATTCAGTCTCCCGACAATCAGGTCAGGAAGGTCCGGCTGAACGCCAAGGCATATCTGGGAATCGTCGCCGCCACCAACTTCAAGCAACGCGCTCGAAAGATGATGGAGTACCACTATGCCGACCTGCTGCAATACGCCGTAGCGGGAACGCCGAATCGCCTGGAATACGACCAGGGATTCTTCGTGAAGAATGGCGACGGCGCGGCAGACTTCAAGCCGATTGCACACCTGTACAAGTCTCAGGTCTATGAACTGGCCGCCTATCTGGGGGTGCCAGAGGAAATCCTGCGCCGGCCACCGACTACCGATACTTATTCGCTGGAGCAATCACAAGAAGAATTTTATTTTTCGCTGCCCCTGGCGAAGATGGATTTGTGTCTTTACGCCAAAAACCACCGAGCCCCGGCGGCCGAGGCTGCGGCGGCGCTGGGTCTCACGCCGGAGCAAGCGGAACGGGTGTACGCGATGATCGACTCCAAGCGCCGGGCAGCGCACTACCTGCGCTCCGCGCCGCTTCTGATTGAGCCGATCGAGGAAGTCTGACACGAATCCGATGACCGACGCCCCACTCAGCCAGCATACCGACGTTAACGTGGCGGACTTCCTGCTCTGCGGCCGTGATCCGTACCAGACTGCTCTTATCACCATTGGCAGAGAGCACACCTACGGTGAACTGCAGAGTGCCGTCGCCGGGGTAGCCCGCTACCTGCGACAAACTGGCGCCGGCGAGGGCCACCGCGTCCTATTGATCAGTGAGAATTGCTTTTTCTGGGTAGCGGCTTACCTTGGTACGCTGCAGGCCGGGTTAGTCTCGGTTCCACTACCGGTCAGTATTTCCCGGCAGGATCTCGAATTCATCATTCAAACCACGGGCGCGAGAGTGGCCCTTCTGCATTTCGGCGTGGCCGCCAAGCACGCGGATTTGTTCGTCGATTGCCATGTGTTGACAGATCGCGCAGCCCCGGTTCTGGCAAGCGTTGTTTCGCAAGCAGCCTTTGCCGCGCTGCCCGCCGGCGACTCGCCGATTGGATCCGCAAAGGTTGGCACAGACGACCTAGCCGCCTTGATGTTTACTTCCGGGTCCACCGGCAAGCCTCGCGGCGTCATGGTGACGCACGCCAACATTGTTGCCAATACCGAGTCGATCATTCAGTATGTCAGCCTCACCCGGCACGACCGCATCATGGCCGTACTGCCATTCCACTATTGTTTCGGCACATCATTGCTGCATACCCATCTGCGGGCTGGCGCAAGCCTGGTGCTCGATTCCCGCTTTCTTTATCCTGAAACCATCCTGCAGCGCATAATCGAGACCGAGTGCACAGGATTTGCCGGCGTGCCCAGCCACTTCCAGATCTTGCTGCGGACCTCAAGCCTCGGCCGCAAGAAGTTTCCCCGCTTGCGTTACGTGCAGCAGGCCGGCGGATGTCTCGCCAATCATTTCATTCAGGAGCTTCGGCAAGCGCTGCCGACAACCCAAGTATTCATCATGTACGGTCAGACCGAAGCCACGGCGCGCCTTTCCTGTCTTCCGCCGGAGTTGCTGGATCGGAAGATGGGTTCGATTGGCAAGGGCATTCCGGGAGTGCGGCTGCAGGTGCTGAATACCGCCGGTATCGAAGTTCACCCGCAAGAGATCGGCGAAATCGTGGCCGAGGGGAGGAACATTGCCAGGGGATATTGGAACGATCCGGAGGAAACGGCCGCGATCTTCCGCGACGGCAAGCTTTATACCGGCGACCTTGCGACAGTGGACGAGGACGGCTTCATCTACATCGTGGACCGGGCAAGGGACTTCCTGAAGTGTGGCGGGAAGCGGGTAAGTTGCCGAGAAGTGGAAAACCGCCTGCTGAATTTTCGTTGCCTGCTCGAAGCCGCCGTTGTGTCAACGCCCGATGAGATCCTCGGCGAGGCGGTCAAGGTCTTCCTGGTCTCGCGCATGCCGGACTGCGCAGGGTTTGAAGAGTGCTTTCTGGGTTTCTGCAAAGAAAATCTGCCGCAGGAGCTTGCCCCCAAGGCAACCATCCTGGTGGATCATCTGCCCAAGAACAGTGCCGGGAAAGTTCTGAAGCGCGATCTGGAAGAAAGCTGAGTCGCGCGCAGAAAGGATCGCACGGGCGCAGGGCGAACTCCGGACTTTGCCGTCCAGTATTCACAATTTATTCACTGCCCGAATCTTCTGTTAGCAATCCTTCGACGAAAATTCAAACCCGCGTCATCTGCCGTTCACGAGCCTGTCACGGCGAATCGCTAAGCTGGAACCGCTGGGGCGTAAAGCGAACAATTTCGGAGGACAAATGACTCAGTTTGGCGATATCTGCCGAGCCACGGGCCGACACTTGGCCGTAGGTGCGGCTCTGCTCTCCACCCTCTTCAACCTGGTCCAGCCAAGCCTGGCTGAAACCAGGAAGGCCGAGAACATCCAAACCCAGACCCCCATTAAGCACGTGATCGTGATCATTGGCGAGAACCGGACCTTCGATCACCTTTTTGCGACCTATCAACCTCCTGCCGGACAGACCGTCGACAACCTGCTGTCGAAAGGAATTATCAACGCCGACGGCACTCCTGGGCCCCATTTCGACCTCGCCACTCAGTACAAGGCCTATGACAAAAAGGTCTATGAATTGAGCCCGGTGCACAAGACGCCCTACAAGTTTCTCCCACCGACGAGCACTCAGTTTTCTCCGATATCCGCAAGCGACGCCACTCCGGCGCCGTTCCAGACCATCGAAGCCGCCGAACTTGCCGAACCCGGCCTGCTCTCGGATGATTACGTCAAGCTGACGACCGGCGCTACCGGCCTGCCATTCTGCACCATCGATACCCGCATCCCTAACGTCAAGCGCCTGCCTAACGGACCGTATTCGCTCACGCCCGGCGTGCCGTACGACGCCTATAGTGGAAGCCCGGTCCACCGCTTCTACCAGATGTGGCAGCAACTGGATTGCAACGTAAAGAACGCTACCACCAGCAACCCGTCGGGCTGCCAGTCGGATCTGTTTCCGTGGGTAGAGGTTTCAGTGGGCGCCGGCGCCAACGGCGCTGCCCAACCGAAGCCCTTTACCAACGAGACGACTTGCGAAGGCTCGATCTCCATGCAGTTTTTCAACGTGCAGAAGGGCGATGCGCCCTACTTCACTTCCCTGGCTGAAACCTACGCCCTCTCTGACAACATGCATCAGGCGGTGCAGGGCGGCACCGGTGCCAACCACATCATGCTTGGTTCAGGAACGGGCTTCGCCTTCACCGATGGCAAAGGGAACCTCGCAGTACCTCCCTCCAACCAGATCGAAAATCCCAACCCTCAGCCCGGCACCAACAACTGGTACACGCAGGACGGATACGGTGGCGGCAGTTACAGCAACTGCTCCGACCACCAGCAGCCCGGCGTTAAGTCGGTCTACAAGTATCTGAACTCGCTTCCCTACAAGACCAGCACCAGCATCTGCCAGTCGAATGCTTACTACCTGCTGAACAACTACGCGCCCGGTTACTACGGAGACGGCAGCGTGAACGGAGGCCAGTTTGTCATTCCGCCCACCCCGCAGAAGACTATCGCCGACTCGCTCAATACCGGCAACGTCTCCTGGAAATACTACGGCGGCCACTGGAACGTCTACCTCCAGGATCCGACTTATTCGAATCCGTGGAATTGGTACTGCGACATCTGCAATTTTGCCCAGTACACCACTTCCGTCATGACCAACTCACAGCAGCGCGCGGAACACCTCAAAGATGTCACCGATCTGTACAACGATATCTATGACGGTACTCTGCCTGCGGTTTCCTTCGTGAAGCCGTCGGGTTTCCTGGACGGACATCCGGCGTCGTCGAAGATGGATCTGTTAGAAGGCTTCGTCAAAAAGATCGTCACCGAAGTGCAAGCCAATCCATCGCTGTGGGCGAGCACGGCGATCATGATCACCTTCGACGAAGGTGGCGGCGACTGGGATTCGGGCTACGTGCAGCCGATTGATTTCTTCGGCGACGGTACCCGCATCCCGTTCATCGTCGTGTCGCCCTACTCCACCGGCGGCAAGGTGTCGCACACTTACACCGATCACGTTTCGATTCTGAAGTTCATCGAAAAGAACTGGGGGTTGTCACCCGTGACCGGATACGGCCGCGACAATCTGCCCAATCCGACCGCAGGTCCGACTTCCTACGTGCCCGGCAACCAACCGGCCATCGGGGACTTGATGGATATGTTCAACTTCAATAAGTAGCCCAGGAAGTGAAAGTTGTTGTAAGCCGCCGGCGCCGGTCAGGGGTTTCTGATGGCGCCGGTTTGTTTTTATGGACGAGAACAGACGGAAGAGTGTATGGCGGAGGGAGAGGGATTCGAACCCCCGGTACGGTTTCCCGTACAGTGGTTTTCAAGAACACAGGCTGGTTCTGAACCGTTTGGAAAGTTTTCTATCCTACCTGATTTTCCAACCAGCTACTGGCCAAGCAATTGAAACGTTATGATCAATTTGGCCTGTCTTGAGCATGGAACTACTACCGTTTTACTACAGCCAGTTGATGCCCCTTGGGGCGTCTCCAGGGATTCTACTGAGTGGCGATGACGCCCTGAGAGGCTGAATGGTCCGCGCGGCTCGCTTCCGCGCCTACTCGCGGGAATCAGGCGGCTGACGATCACACTCTTAAGTCCCGGTTCCTGAAAGGGCGACTGTTTGCGGACTGCCGCCGCCATCGTCGGTGATGGTGAGGCTCGCGGCCCTCGCGCCCGGTGCAGTCGGCGTAAATGTCACTTTGATCTTGCAGCTGCCTCCCGCGGGGAGATTATTGCCACAGTTATTGGCTTGCGCGAAGTCGGAAGCGTTGGCGCCCGTGATCTCAATGTCGCTGATGTTCAGGGTGACATTTCCCTTGTTCGTGAGCGTGACCGGTACTGCCGGGCTCGTCGTCCCCACCGCCTGATCGCCAAAGTTGATGCTGATCGGCGACAGCTTGACAATCGTGCCAATCCCGGTGAGCGCAGTTTTCTGCGGACTGTTTGACGCGTCGTCGGTAATGATGAGCGTGCCGCTGGCGTTGCCCGGATCCGTAGGCTCAAACCTGACATGGATCTGGCAACTGGCATCCGGATTCAGGGTAGCGGGGCAGTTATTGGTTTGTGTGAATGGGCCTTTAGCCGCGATTTGGGAAATGGTCACGGTCTCAGTGCCAGTGTTGGTGAGAGTGGCGGTTTGCGGGCTGCTCTGGGTGCCGACCAGTTGCACCGGGAAGTCAAGCTCCGAAGGCTTCAAGGAAAGCTTCAAATTCACTCCGGTGCCTGAGAGCAGAACTTTTTGCGGGCTGCCGATGTCACCATAATAAATCTTGAGCAATCCCGACTTCATTTCAGTCTGGGTTGGCGTGAAGAAAACTTTGATCGAGCAGGTAGCTCCGGAAGCGATTTGCGAGCCGCAGTGATTGGTTTCGGAGAAGCTATCTTTATCTGCCCCTTTAATTTGGATGTCGTCAAGCGGCAGTGGCGAAGGTCCGATGTTCTTGATCTTCACGACCTGGGCCGAACTCTTTTTATTAATCTGCTGCTTGCCGAAGTCCACGCTGTAAGGGGAAATGTTGGCAGTTGTCTGCAGCAGAACGGTCAGGAGCGGAACCGTTGTGGGGGTATGGACAACGGCCAGATCGAGCTTGCCGTCGTTATTGAAGTCCCCAAGCGCAAATTCATCACCCAACCAGGAATCAGAAGTCCCGGAGGTGAAGAACAACGGGTCTTGGAAGGTGCCGTCGCCATTGCCGAGCAACAGCCCCACGGTCTGAAAATATTGATTGTTGATGGTCTGGCGGGCGACTATCGCGATGTCGGTTTTGGCGTCGCCATTGAAGTCACCGGTGAAAGTGTATGGGGAAAACAAGCCTGTCGCTACGCCGCCAATATCGGTGAAGGTGCCATCGCCCTTGCCGAGCAGAACTGTCACTCCATCCGTAACGATATCGAGGATGCCATCGCCGTTCACATCCACCGCAGTCGCCGCTGCTCCGCCATTCACCGTATCTTGGTAGTTGGGTCCCCTAAAGCTGCCATCGCCATTGCCGAGGTAAATGTCTTGCACTTGACCGTCGGGAACGGACAGGTCGAGAATCCCATCACGATCAAAGTCGCCGACGGCCGCGAACCCGATATTATCTTGTTGATATATGGGAAATGGGTTTTCGAAAGTTCCGTCACCGTTTCCCAGCGAGAGAAGGAAACCGTCATCAAAACGGCTTCCACCTGCAGAGAAGAGGTCAAGATTGCCGTCCAGATTGAAATCGGCGGAGGCAAGCAATAGTGAGGAGTAGGCTCCGTCGAATCTGGACGCTTTGTGGAAATGGCCTGTCCCGTCGCCGAGCAAGACGACGATCTCGTAGTGTTCGCCGTCCGAGTATGCTACGTCGAGGTTCCCGTCCATGTTGAAGTCGCTCGCGATCATGCCTGCTGGAACAAACCCAGTGTTGGTCACGAGCGGGGACAGGTCAAAGGTGCCATCGCCCAAGCCGCGAAAAACCGCCAGTGAGGGCGAGCTTGGACTACCTTGGCCAACTGCCAGATCCAGCTTCCCGTCATTGTCAAAATCACCAGTAACCACCGCATAACCTTGGCTGGCATTCAGGGTGTAATCGTTGCGGGCGAAAGCGACCGAGGAGAGAGGTTCCCGGATAGGAAAGTAGGCGACGTTTGACGTGCCGCCTCCGGGCACGGGGTTGACGACAGTAATCGAAGCCGTTCCGGCATTCGCAACATCCGCCGCCGTAATGGTGGCGTGCAGACGCTTGTCCGAGTCCACAATGGTCAGCCGCCCGGAACCGTTCCACTTCAACACGGCGCCCGCCGCAAAGCCGGTGCCCCTCACTTTGAGTGTGAAATCATTGCGTCCCGGCGCGACGCTCGCCGGATTCAGCGGCTGATTGATCAGCGGAACCGGGTTGTTCTGTGCAATGGCGGCCGTGGATAGGAAAACCACTAAGGCAATCAGGGAGAACTTGCTCACCGTGAGAATGCGAATGATCGCGGGCCTTCCGTTGCCCATGGTACTGCCTCCAGACCAATCGGTGAACGATTCTCAGGGTCCCTAAAGTAGATGGGGGAAGACGTGGATCCAGAGCGGAGTCTGTCATGGATGAAATCCAAGGTCAAGTGTTAATAAGTTTGCGGTGGGCCCGGGAAGGAAGATCGATCGGGGCATCGACCACGATCCTAATCAGTTGTCGTGGATTCCTCGCAGGATTTCGCTCGAAAGATGTAAAGCGAAATGTAAAATGCACGCTAAGCGATTGAAAACCTAAGTAATGGCGGAGAGGGAGGGATTCGAACCCCCGATACCCTTTCAGGTATGCCGGTTTTCAAGACCGGAGCCATAAACCACTCGGCCACCTCTCCAGCTACTACAGTTTTACTACAGCGACCAAACTTGCTTTAGCGTTTCGGTGGCCTTGCCCTTAGTTTTCAATCTATTACACCCGGCAAAACCTGCAGCACAGTGGTTTTCAAGACCACCCGTTTCAACCGCTCACGCATCCCTCCGCGGGATGAAGACCGTTGAGTTTATTTTACTGGCTGAGTTCGATCTGCGCTAACCGGCATGGGTCACGAAGGGTATTGATTGGGTGACCACGACTTGGCGACCTCGGCTGGTTACTTTCCGGCCGCCACGCCAGCCGCGAGTCGGCCGAGGCTAGCGCCGGCGCCGGTGTCGCCGGTCACAATCGCCTTGTTTGCCTTAGTCTGATAGGCGTAACCGGTCAGGACCGCCTTGATTTTGAATTGGCTTGGTTCGCAGGTAACATTCAGCCTCGCCCAACCGTAGTGGGCGTTCTGACCCACGAGAAACTTCAGGCCAAGATAGCGGTGCTTCACGTTGTTCCAGGTGCCGTGGCAGGCTTGCGTCGCGTTTCCATCGATCATGAAAACGCGGTTGCCGTAAACAAAACGGGCGTTCGGTCCAATCCGAATCCCGGCCTTAGGTGCGTGCGCGTAGGGAACAGAGCGAAAGGAGAATCCATAGACGCCATTTTGCTTTGCCTGCGATGCAAGGTACAGCAGCTCGGATGAATCCAATTGCAGATTCTGGAAGGTGAAGTCTGTTTTGCCATCGTTGTTAAGATCGAGCTGGTAAGTGGTGTTGGGCCCGATGACTTGATGGGTCGCCGTATAGACGATCTTGGCCTCCGCAGGCTGCGATAGTGCCATCAGCCCAACCCCGGCAGCAGTGGCCGCGTTAACGTATGCCAGGAGACTTCGTTCCAGGCGATGGTTAAGCGTGCAGTTTGTGCGCAACCCCATGATTTCTCCCAGCGGCAGCAATTTGGGCAAAGAGTATGGCGCAATTTCGCCGGATCGTCAATTTGGACTTTGTTACGCACCCGGTTGGGGTGCACGGCTCTTGCCCAGGAGCGGACGGTTCAGCAGTTATTGTGTCGGCTCATTGATTTTATCTGCGACTAGGCCGATCTTCTTGCGGGCGGTGACGAGTTCCGGGCGCTCGTCTCCAACCGCCACTTCCGTAAGCTTGCGGAAATACTGATTCGCGAGCTGGGAGTTTCCTGCGGCCTCGGCCGCGCTGGCCGC